>Ga0070735_10002216_pt1 | contig 17797 bp, 14 predicted proteins | sample Coa_R1_FD_66443 | JGI IMG/M metagenome (GOLD analysis project Ga0070735, IMG submission 66443) | Surface soil microbial communities from Centralia Pennsylvania, which are recovering from an underground coalmine fire - Coalmine... | ecosystem: Environmental > Terrestrial > Soil > Unclassified ... | reverse complement strand
CGACCGTTTTGTAGCCGACGCCGAGCGCCGTCGCGATCTCGGCCAGACTCGCACCCCCGGCAAGCAGCCGCATGATCTCGAGCTCCCGCAGGTTCAGCGCATCCAGGGTCTCGGAGCTTGTGCCCAGCGCCATCGCCTGGGCGATCTCCGCCTCAACGTAGCGGCGGCCGCTGGCCACGCGTCGGACGGCGGCCAGAAGTTCGTCCGGCGCGGCGTTCTTGCTCATGTAGCCCATGGCGCCCGCTTCAAGCGCCCGTCGCGCATAGAGAGGCTCGGCGTGCATCGACAACACCAGGATCTTGCCGACGCCGAGCTGCACGAGACGACGAAGGAGCTCGAGTCCGCCAAGGCCCGGCAGGTTGAGATCGAGCACGATGAGGTCGGGCCGCAGCGTGCGCGCCAGCGCCAGCGCTTCGCGGCCGTCCGCCGCCTGGCTGACCGTATGGTGGTCGTCCGAGGCGAGGAGCCGGGTCAGGCCGTCGCGCACGATGGCGTGGTCGTCCACGACGAGGATCTTCACGCCGCGTCTTCTTGTGGCGCGGACGCGAGGGGCAGCGCGGCCGTCACGCGCCAGCCGCCGCCAGGCGCCGGCCCAGCCGTGAGCGTCCCGCCCGCCGCACCGACCCGCTCGGCCATGCCGGTCAGCCCGAAGCCTGGCTGGGCGGGCGAGGCGGCCGCGCCGTCATTGAACACCTCGACCTGCAACGCCCCGGCCGTGCGCGCCAGCGTCACGTGGATCGAAGTCGCCGCGCCGTGCCGGACGGCGTTGCTGAGGCTCTCCTGCACAAGGCGATAGACGGTTTCCTGCAGCGCCTCGGCAAGACCGTCTTCGTCCTCGGCGAGAGTGGCCTCGAAGCGGAGCTCCGGGCGCCGGCCACGCCAGAACCCGATCAGATCGAGGATGGCGGCGGAGAGGCCGACATCGAGCAGCGGGGTGGGTCTCAGGCGACCGAGGATATCGCGCACCAGGCGCTGCATGTGGCCGATGGCGGCCTGGATCGCGTGCACCTGAACGAGCGCCGCGTCGGGCTGGCCGCCGGCGATGAGGCTGGCCGTCATGGCGGCGTCCACGTTGGCGGCGAAGAGGTGCGGGCCGATCTCGTCGTGCAGGTCCCGGGCGATGTCGGCGCGCTCCTCGTCCTGCAGGGTGAGGATCTGTTCCTCGAGCGCGCGGTTGCGGGCGCGCATCGCCGCCAGCCGCGCGGCCATCTCGTTGACGCCGCGGCCAAGGCGCGTGAGCTCCGGCGGGCCGCGCTCCGGCGCGCGGGCGGCGTAGTCGCCGGCGCCGATGCGCGGCAGAACCTCGCCCACCGCGCTGAGCGGTTTCAGGGCCTGGCCGGTCAGCGCCCAGATCAGCGCGGCGCCGGCAAGGCAGGAGAGGGCGAGCACCGACGCCAGGTCGAGGAACTCCGGCCAGACCGCCGCCATGTCCTTCGTCTCGGCCGGCCGCAGCTCGACCGCATCCCCGCCGACGGTCGGGCTCGCCAGGCGGACCGGCGCGATCGGCTGGCGAAGGAGCGCGCCGAACCAGGCCGGCGGCGGCGCGGCCGGCTCCAGGCGCGAAGCGGCGAGTACGCGGCCATCGGGGCTGACGAGCAGCGCCTGCAGGTGTCGATCGCCGTCGAAGCTGGCGATCAGCGCGCGCAGGTCGCGGTCCGGCGCATCGGAGCGCCTGAGGTCGGCATAGGCGCGGGAGACGGTGAGCTCGCCGCTGGTCTGGGCGCTGATCAGCTCGCCCCGCAGCCACTCGCGCGCCTGCAGGCCGGCCAGCGCCAGCCCGAGCGCCGAGCCCAGGGCGAGCACGGCGACAATGGCGGCGACGATGCGAAAGCGAAGCGACATGGCGCGATTCCTGTGCCCGACCCGACACGCGGCCAAGCGGAAAAGCAGAATCGGGAAGAATTCCCGGCGAAATCGGGAATCGCGGCCATGGGCGCGTCGGGGCCGGTCCGCCTAAGGCTCACGCGGTTTTCGCGGGGTCATCGAACATGGCGCGTCCGTCGCTCAGAAGCCTGCTCGCGTCCTCGGCGGCGATCGCGCTCGCGCTAGGGGCGTTCGGCGCCAGGCCCGCGGAAGCCCAGACCCAAGCGCCCGTCGCGGCCAGCAGCGATGCCGACGTGGTCGTCACGGCCCGGAAGCTGAGCGCGGCGCGCGCGTCGATCCAGCCGCAGGTCGGCGCCTCGACCTACACCATCGACGCCCAGGCCATCCAAAACCTTCCGGCCGGGGCGAACGCTCCGTTGAACCAGGTGGTGCTGCAGGCGCCGGGCGCGGTGCAGGACTCGTTCGGCCAGCTGCACATCCGCGGCGAGCACAACGGCCTGCAGTTCCGCCTGAACGGTGTGATCCTGCCCGAGGGCCTCAGCGTGTTCAGCCAGGCGCTCAGCCCGCGGCTCGCGGGGCAAGTGGAGCTGATCACCGGCGCGCTCCCGGCCGAGTACGGCCTCAGAACCGCGGGGATCATCGACATCACCACAAAGACCGGGGACGCCAACGGCGGGGAGGTCTCGATCTACGGCGGCAGCCACGGCGAGATCGAGCCGTCGTTCGAGTACGGCGGTCGATCTGGCAACACCAGCTTCTACGTCTCAGGCAGCTATCTGGCGGACGATCTCGGCATCGAGTCGCCGGACGGCCGCTCCGATCCGATCCACGACCGCACCCAGCAATTCCAGGGCTTCGCCTATCTGAACCACATCATCGACGCGCAGAGTCAGGTCTCGCTGATCCTGGGGGCGTCGAACCAACGGTTCCAGATTCCCGACGTGTCGGGGCAGACGAACGGCGGTCTTGGCCTCACCGTCCTTGGGCAGACCGACTTCCCGAGCCAGGACATCAACGAGAACCAGACCGAGAGCACGGAATACGGCGTGGTGAGCTACCTGCGCACCAGCGACCGGTTCACCAGCCAGATTTCGGTCTTCGCCCGCTATTCGGCGCTTCGGTTCACGCCTGACGAGATCCCGGACATCCTCTTCAACGGCGTCAGCCAAGCGGCCGACAAGACCGATCTGGCCGGCGGCGTGCAGGCGGAGGCCGCTTATCATCTGAACGACGCGCATACGCTCAGGGGCGGCGTGATCGTCGAGGTGGACCGATCGACCAGCAAGACGCGCTCGAACGTGCTGCTGATCGACAACAATCCGGCCAGCCCGACGTTCGGAAGCCAGCTCAGCGACCAGCCCTTCACCATCGTCGACAACGGCTCGAAGACAGCGGAGACCTACAGCGCCTACATCCAGGACGAGTGGAAGCTCGCGCCGAACCTCACGCTCAACTATGGCGTCCGCTTCGACCAGTTCGATGGATTCCGTGACGAAAATCAGGTCAGCCCGCGCGTGAACGCTGTCTGGCTGCCGACGCCGTCGACGACGATCCACGCCGGCTACGCCCGCTACTTCTCGCCGCCGCCGTTTGAACTGATCGCCTCGGAGTCGGTGGCCAAGTTCGTCGCCCCAACCGGAAACCCGCGGGTCACCTCCAGCGCGGCCCCCAGCATCACGACCGACACGACGCCCTTCGCCGAACGGGCCGACTATTTCGACGTCGGCGCGGCGCAGAAGCTCACGCCCGCGCTCATCGTCACCGTCGACGCCTACTTTAAAATCTCCAGGCATCTGATCGACGAAGGCCAGTTCGGGGCGCCCATCGTCCTGACGCCCTTCAACTATCAGGACGGTCGCCAGTACGGCGTCGAGTTCACCCTTTCGTACAACAAGGGGCCGCTCGCGGCCTACGCCAATCTCGCTGCGGCCGAGGCCCAGGGCCGCGACTGGATATCGAGCCAGTTCAATTTCGACCAGGCGTCTCTGGACTACGTCGCGACCCACTTCATCTACCTCGATCACAACGAGTCGCTGTCTGCGTCCGCCGGCGCATCCTATCTTTGGATGGGCACGCGGCTCGGGTTCGACCTGATCTACGGCAGCGGCCTGCGCACAGATGGGCCGCTGGCGACGCCGATCACTTTTCCGGACGGGTCCGTGCTGACCGCCATCCCCAACGGCGGGCACACCGCGCCCTACCTGCAGGTCAACCTGGCGCTGTCGCACCGCTTCGAGACCGCGCCGGGGGGGCCGTACGAGGTGCGGCTCGACGTCGTCAACCTGTTCGACAAGGTCTACGAAATTCGCGACGGGTCCGGCGTAGGGGTCTTCGCCTCGCAGTTCGGTCCGCGCCGCGGGGTCTTCGTCGGTCTGACCAAGGAGTTCCAGTGAGGGGCGCGAAGCACGGATAGTTCAATGAAAGCCATCATCGTCGGCGTGTTGATCCTCGCCGCGCCCTCCACCGCGCTCGCCGGCGGCGGCGCCGCGCACAAGCCCGCCCGCCCTGTCGCGCGGCCCTGCGGCGTGGCGAGCGGCGGCCTGCCGGATCCGGCGGCCACGCAAGCCTGTCTCGCCAGCCGCTACATCCCTCCGGCGCCGCAAAAGGGGCCTTGAGCCCGGGCTTTGCGCGAACCCAGCGCGGTGGGCTAGGAACAGCCTCGCGCCCGATATTGGGCTTTGCGAGGATGGCCGGCATGAGAGCGCTTGTTCTGGACGGCGACGCCGGCATCGAGAACCTGAAGCTGGTGGACAAGCCCGACCCGGCGCCCGGGCCCGGCCAAGTGCTGGTGCGGATGAAAGCCTGCTCGCTCAACTTCCGCGACCTGGCGACCATCCAGAATCCGGGCATCAAGGCGCGGTTGCCGTTCTCGCCGCTCTCCGACGGCTGCGGGGTGATCGAGGCGGTCGGCGAAGGCGTCACGCGCGTGGCCATCGGCGATCGGGTGGCGACGCTGTTCTTCCAGGGCTGGCTGGGCGGGGAGCCGACCACGGCGGCGCTCTCGACCGCGCTCGGCGGCGCGCTGGACGGCGTGGCGCAGGAGAAAGTGCTGCTGAGCGCCGAGGGCGTCTCCAAGGTTCCAGCGATCCTCTCGGACGCTGAGGTCGCCTGCCTGCCCTGCGCGGGGCTGACGGCTTGGCGGGCGCTGATGACCGACGAGCGGGTGAAGCCGGGCGACGTGGTGCTGGCGCAGGGCACCGGCGGAGTTTCCATCTTCGCGCTGCAGTTCGCCAAGGCGGCCGGCGCGACCGTGATCATCACCTCATCGTCGGACGAGAAGCTGGCGCGCGCCAAGGCGATGGGCGCCGACCACCTGATCAACTACCGCACCACGCCCGATTGGGCGCGCGCCGCCCGCGCCATCGGCGGCGGGGTCGACCATGTGATCGAGGTCGGCGGGGCCGACACCTTCGCCCAGTCGGTCCAGGCGATCCGCAACGGCGGGCATGTCGCCGTCATCGGCATCCTCAGCGGCTTCACCAAGGACGTGAACGTGGCGGCCATCTTCGGGGCCAACGCGCGCATCCACGGCATCACCGTCGGCAGCCGCGAGCAGTTCGAGGCCATGTGCCGCGCCATCGCCGCCAACGACATCCACCCCGTGGTCGACAGGCGCTACCCGCTGGCCGAAGCGCAGGCCGCGTTCACGGCGATGCAGGCCGGCGAACACTTTGGCAAGATCGTGTTGGACATGTGAGGGCCGGCAACAGCGGGCCATCAGCTTTCGACCGCCAAGTTCGCCAAGGTTGGCGCAGCATCTTCTTGGCGAGCTGGGCGTCCTTGGCGGTCCGACCGCTCGCGCGGCAGGCGCTAGCGCATCGCGATGGCGTTTTCCTTGTTTGGGTCGGGGAGGCCGAGGATGCGGCGGGAGATGATGTTCCACTGCACCTCCTGGCTGCCGCCGGCGATGCCGCCGGCCTTCGAGGACATGACGAGACGCGTGTTGGCGATCTCAGCCGGCGTGAAGGTCTCGCCCTCCCAGCCCAGGCCCTGATGGCCCATGATCTCCATGGTCAGCTCGGCGGCGTCGCGGCGCAGGAACGAGCCGACGTTCTTGATGATGGAGGTGGTGGCGTTCGGGCCGCGGTTCGAGCCGCGCGACTCCGCCTGAGCGCGCGCCAGCGTCTGCTGAAACGCCCTGGAATCCATCTCGAAATTGATGATGCGCTGGCGAAGGTCGTGGTCGGCGATGCGGCCCTCTTCGTCCACGCCGATGTATTGCTTGGCGATGTTGGGCAGCTGCGCCTTCGGGTCGGAGCGGGCGCTCGCCTGGCCGGAGCCGATGCCGTTGCGCTCGTGCTGCAGGAGGCGCTTGGCGATGGTCCAGCCGCCGTTGAGCGGCGGGACGAGGTTTTCCTTCGGCACGACCACGTCGGTGAAGAAGGTCTCGCAGAACGGCGAGGCGCCTGAGATGAGTTTGATGGGCCGCGGATCGACGCCCGGCGTCCGCATGTCGATCAGGAGGAAACTGATCCCCTCGTGCTTCTTGGTCTGGTCGGTGCGCACCAGGCAGAAGCACCAGTCGGCGACGTGGGCCCCCGAGGTCCAGATCTTCTGACCGTTGACGAGGAAGTGGTCGCCCTTGTCTTCGGCCTTGGTCGAAAGCCCGGCGAGATCGCTGCCGGCGCCCGGCTCCGAGAAGCCCTGGCACCAGCGCAGTTCGCCACGGGTGATCGGCGGCAGGTGGCGCTTCTTCTGCTCCTCGGTGCCGTACTCCAGGAGCGTCGGGCCGAACATCATCACGCCCATGCCGCCGATGGGGTTGTAGGCGCCGATGCGGTTCATCTCTTCGCGCAGGACGATGGCCTCGGCCTGGCTCAAGCCCCCGCCGCCGTAGGCCTGCGGCCAGGTGGGCACGCCCCAGCCGACCTCGCCCATGCGCTGGCGCCAGAGGTCGTCGTCAGCGGTCTCTTCGCGGTCGGCGGCCGCCTGCGGGCCCGCCGGACCCTTGCCGGCGAGGCTCTTGGGGAAGTGTTCCTCGAGCCAGGCGCGCGCCTCGGCGCGGAAGGCTTCGGTCTCGCCGCCGAAATCGGCCATGGCGTCCTCCTGGTCTCTCTTTGATTTTACGCTAGGGCCACGCGCGCCGCAGCGTCAACGCCGGCCTTGACGAAGCCGCGCATGGGGATGAACTGGGTGGAAACGAGGGAGACGGCCATGACCGACACGATGCTGTTGGAGAGCGAATTCAAAGCCCCGCGCAACATGTTCAACGCCAGCGCCGATGAGAGTCGCCGCGCCCACGCCGCCGAGCGCCGCGGCGCCGGCTCGATCCACGACGATGCGGTCGCCTCGAAGCTGGGATTCAAGGGTGGGACCGTGCCGGGCTCGGTGCACATGAACCAACTCGCGCCCCTGATCGTGCGCGTCTACGGCGAGAAGTGGTTCGAACGCGGCGGCCTCTCGTCCTTCTTCACCCAGGCGACGGTGGACCTGGAGAAGACCAAGGCGGTTGGCGAGCCGGGCGAGGAGCGCCTGCGGCTGCGCCAATACAACGAAGCCGGCGACCAGATCTCCGAGAACACCGCCAGCCTCGACCCGGAGGACCCGGGCGCCGAACTCGTGCGGCGGATGGCGATGCAGGAGCCGGCGGCCGAGGGGCGCCTGCGCATCCTGGAAGGTTTCAAGGTCGGCGACGAGACCGGCGGCACGCCGGTGAAGGTCGAGCGCAAGGCGCTGATGGCCCAGCTGGAAACGATCACCGAGGACCTGCCGCTCTACCGCGAGCAGGGCGTGCTGCCGCCGGGTCTCGCCATCCATCTGGCGCACATGGCGCGCGGCGTGGTGCTGGCGCGGCAGAAGCCAGCGGTCGGCCTCTTCGGCGCACTGGAGATCAGGAACCTCGCCGGGCCGCTGAAGGCTGACGTCGACTATCTGGCGCGCACCAAGGTGCTGAAGCTGTCCGAGAGCCCGCGCACGGAGAACATCTGGTACGACGTCATTCTCGCCGACGCGAAGACCAAGATCGACGCCGGCGTCGTGCGCTTCCAGATCCGGCTGATGAAGGGCTCCTCGCCACTCTGGGCGGACGAGACAAAGGCCAAGGACTGACGCCGCGGCCGGCTTGCCCGGCGGCCAAGCTTGTCCGATAAACGTCCCCGGACGGTTCCCCCTTTAGCAGGGGGCCAAGAGGGAATGTGGTGCGGGGGCCTTGCTCCCAAAACCGCGCTGTGCCCGCAACTGTAGGCGGCGAGGGCCGGCATCCGTTTCGCGCTTCGCTCTTCGCGAAGCCGCGACGCCACTGGAGCCTAGAGCTCTGGGAAGGCGAGGAGGCGATAACCCGACGACCCGCAAGTCAGGAGACCTGCCGTCCAGGTCGCTCGTCCGGGGGTCCGGGTCCAGACCCCAGGCGCGGAAGCCGTGCGGGCTCATCTCCGGCGCGGTCCGTCGCAGCGGCAAACGATCGCCGCTGCGTCCGCGCGAATCCCCGCGTCTGGCGCGCCCGGTCTTTTGACAAGGACGGAACGCGCCATGACCCGCGCTCGACTTCTCGCATCCGCCGCCTTCGCGGCTGCAATCGGACTGCCCCTCGCCGCCCAGGCCGGGGACGCCGACAACCCCGACATCGTGGTCACCGCCACGCGTCTGCCGGCGCCCGCCGCCTCGACGCCGGACGCTCACGTGATCACCGAGGACGATATCCAGGCGCGGCAGGCGATCTTCGCCGCCGACGTGCTGGCGACCGTCCCAGGCGTCGTCATCGTGCCCACCGGGGCCTTCGGAGGCGTAACCGGCGTCTCCATCCGCGGCGCCACCACCGACAAGACGCTGGTGCTGATCGACGGGGTTCCGGTGAACGACGCCTCGCAGCCGGAGGGCGGCTTCGACTTCGGCGCGCTCGATCTGGCCGACGTTTCCCGCATCGAAGTGCTGACCGGCCCGCAAGGGGTGCTGTGGGGCTCGAACGCCATCGGCGGGGTGGTCAGCTTCACCACCAAGGAGCCGAACGGCGTCGACGCGGCGGTCGAGGGCGGCTCGCTCTCGACCTGGCGCGGCTCGCTTTCGCTCGGCAAGAGCAACGACCGCTGGGCGCTGGGCGGGACGATCGCCGGCTTCACCACCGCCGGCGTTTCAGCCGCCGATACGCACGACAACTACGCGCCCTTCGGCCTGCCCGGCCTGCACAACACCGAGGCCGACGGCGACCAGATGCTGACCGCCGACCTGCGCGCGCGGATCACTCTGTCCGGGGCCGTGCAGCTGGACGGACAGGTGCGCTACAACCACGCGCGCACCGCCATCGACGGCTTCCCACCGCCTGACTTCCTCTTCTCAGACACCAACGACGTGGCGGTGAGCGAGAGCGTCGAGGCGTTCGTCCGCGCCCGTATCGCCGGACCTTGGGGCCTGAAGAACGAAGTCAGCGTCAGCGACTATCGGATCGAGCGCGGCGACCATGGCAAGTCCGGCGATTTCGGCTTCACCGCCGGCCGGCAGGTCTATCGCTGGACGCTCGAGAAGGACGGACCCGCCGACCGCTGGTCGGCGATCGCCGGCGTCGAGCGCGAGGCGACCTCGGCCAGCCTTTCCAGCGGAAAGACGTTTGACCTCGGCGCAACGTCGGTGTTCGCGCTGGCGCAGGGGCGGCCGACGCCCTGGCTCACGGGCCTGGTCGGGGTGCGCTACGACGCCCCTGACCGCTTCCGCGCTCAGACGACGGCGCGCGTCGGGGCGACCATCGACCTGCCGCGGGGGTTCAGCCTGCAGGGCTCGTTCAACCAAAGCTTCAAGACCCCGACGATCAGCGAGACGGCCTGCGATTTCTGCTTCGCCCCGCCGGTGTCGCTGCGGCCGGAGCACGCCGAAGGCTATGACGGCGCACTCGCCTGGCGCTCGTCGGATGGCAAGCTGCAGCTGAAGGCGACGGCGTTTTCGCTCGACGTGACCGACGAGATCGCCTTCGTCGCCGGCCGCTACGTCAATATCGCCCGCGCCCGCTCGCGTGGCTTGGAGGCGGAGGCCGACGCGGTGCTGCCCTACGGGCTCCGCCTGCAGGCGAGCTACAGCTACATCGACGCGACGAACGCACTGACCGGCGTTCGCCTGCCGCGCTCGCCGCTGAACTCGGGCTCCGCCAGCCTGTTCTGGACCCACGGCCCGTGGGATGCGGCGTTCACCGTGCGGGCTGAGGATCAGGACCTGGACACCGGGCTCGACTTCTCGCCGGTGGTGCGCCCTGGATTCGCGGTTGCGGACCTGGCGGGCGGCTACCGGCTGAACGGCCATGTGCGGCTGACGGCGCGGGTCGAGAACCTGGCCGACCGTCGCTACGAGGAGGCCTTCGGATTCGGCGAACCGGGGCGAACGGTGTTCGTGGGCGTCAGGCTGGCGGATTGACGCCCGGCGCGAGGCGGTCCGCGGCAACGGTTTATTTTCGAAGCTGACCTAGTCTTCGGCCTCTTTCGACCGTTATTCGCTGGAGCCCGCCTGTTGTTCAGGACGCTGATCTGCATCACCCAGCAGCACAATCCGTGGCTGCTCGCGGTTGCGGTGCTGGTCTGCCTGATCGCGGCGGCGACCACCATCCGCCTCTACAGCCACGGGCGCGGCGCCGGCGGGCGCCGGTCGCTGCCCTGGCTGGTCGGCGCCGGCGCCAGCGGCGGGGCGGGCATCTGGGCGACGCACTTCATCAGCATGCTGGCCTACGAGCCCGGCCTGCCGACCGGCTACGGCGTCTTCGGTACGATCGCCTCGCTGGCGATCGCCACGTGCGGCGTGGCGATCGGTCTGATCGTCGCCGCGCGGGCGAAGGGTCCGTCCGGGGCGGCGGCCGGCGGGCTGATCGTCGGGCTCACCATCTCCGGCATGCACTACGCCGGCATGGCCGCCTTTCGGACCCAGGGGTTCGTGCTCTGGGATCCGGCCTACGTCACGGTCGCCATCGGATCGGGGCTGTTGTTCTCGGCGTTGGCGCTGGTCGTTGCGTCGGCGCGCCCGGCGGTATGGCGGACCATAGGGGGCGGCGTCCTGTTGGTGCTTGCCATCGTCGGCGTCCACTTCGTCAGCATGGCCGCCGTCACCATCATCCCCAACACGCGGCTGAAACCGCCGGAGGCGTTCCTGCCGAGCCAGGCGATGGCGCTGGCGGTCGGCAGCCTGAGCGCGCTCATCCTGATCGGCGCCGCGACGATGCTGGTCCTGGAGACCCGCGGCCATCGGCGCTCGCTGGCGCAGCTGAACGCGGTCATCGACGCCATGCCCGACGGCCTCGCCTACTTCGACGCAGACGACCGCTACCTGTTGTGGAACGATCGCTACGCGGCGATCGTGGCCGAGTTCGGCCTCAAGCCCGAGCGCGGGCGCAGCTACGTCGACTGCGTGATCGCGCCGATCGCCGACGCGAGCCAGGCCGACGCGGCCACACGCGCCGCCTACGTCGCCGAGCAGGTCGCCCGCCGCGCGCGGGCCTCGGCCACACGCGAGGAGAGGAGCCCGGCGGGCCGCTGGATCCGTGTCGAGGAAAACCGCACCGCCGATGGCGGCCGCGTGACGGTGATTTTCGACATCTCGTCGCTGAAGCAGACGGCGCAGGACCTCGCCGAGGCGCGCGATGCGGCCGAGGACGCCAACCGGGCGAAGAGCGAGTTCCTGGCCAACATGAGCCACGAGATCCGGACGCCGCTGAACGGGGTGCTCGGCGTCGCCGACGCGCTGGCGCTGGGGACGCTGGACGAGCGGCAGCGCGAGCTGGTCGAGATCATCCGCACCTCGGGGCAAGTGCTGAACGGGCTGCTGTGCGACATCCTCGATCTGGCGCGCGTGGAGTCGGGGCGGCTGGTGCTGGCGCCGGAGCCGTTCGAGCTCGCGCAGGCGCTGCGCGACGTGGCCGCGCTGAGCACCGTGCACGCCGAAGAGAAGGGCCTCGTCTTTCGCCTCTCGCTGCCGGATGAGGCCGAGCGCTGGGTCATGGGCGACCCGATGCGGCTGAAGCAGATCCTGACCAACCTGACGTCGAACGCGCTCAAGTTCACCGAGGCGGGCGAGGTCGAGCTGGCCGCCATCTGCCTTGACGCCGATGCGGGCGCCTTCCGCATCAGCGTGCGCGACACCGGCTGCGGCTTCTCCGACGAGGTCAAGGCGCGCCTGTTCGGGCGCTTCCAGCAGGGCGACGGGGCGATGACGCGCCGAGCCGGCGGCAGCGGGCTCGGCCTTTCGATCGCCCACGAACTCGCCGCCCTGATGGGCGGGACGCTGGGCGCCGAGAGCGTCGAGGGCGAAGGCTCGGTGTTCGCACTCGAGATCGCCTTCCCAAGCGCCGAACCGCAGGCCGCGGCTGTCGCGCCAGACACGACCGAGGCCGACGACGACGACGGACGCGCCATGCGGGTGCTGATCGTCGACGACAACGCGAACAACCGGCGCCTGCTCGAGGTGCTGCTCGACCACGTCGGCGCCGAGACGCGGTCCGCCGAGGACGGCAAGGCGGCGATCGAGGCCTGGCGGGCCGGCGCTTTCGACGCCATCGTCATGGACATGCAGATGCCGGTGATGGACGGCTTGGCGGCCACGCGCGCGATCCGCGCCGACGAACGCGCGAGCGGGCGAGCGCGCACGCCGATCGTTTTCGTCTCCGCCAACGCCATGCCCGAGCACGTCGAGGCCGCCCGGGCGGCCGGCGGCGACGGCCACATCGCCAAGCCGATCGCTGCGGCGGCGCTGTTCGAGGCCCTTTCGACCGCCAGCCTCGCCGCGGCCGCCTAGGGGCGCGAGGCGGCGACGTAGTCGGCGAGGCCCGCCGCCAGCGCGTCGAACATCAGGCGCATCCTCAATGTCGCGCGCAGGTCTTCGTGCATGGCGACCCAGCACTCGAGGTCGAAGCGGAAGCTGTCCCTCAGCACGGGAACGAGGTTGGGGTCACGCCGGGCGATGCCGAACTGGCAGGCGCCCACGCCGAAGCCGGCGCGCAACGCCGCCATCTGGGCGACGTCGCTATCGGTGCGCAGTGCGAACATCTCGCGGTCGAGGTGGATGTCGAGCGCCTGCAGCGCGCTCAGCATCTCGACGTTGCGGTCGAAGCCGATCGCCGAGGCGCCGGCCTGATCCAGCGAGGTGGGCTCGCCGTGACGCTGGAGATAGCGGCGATGGGCGAAGAGGCCGACGGGGACCGACCCGATTCGGCGGGCGGTGAGCGCGCCTTGCGTCGGCCGCGCCATGCGGACGGCGATGTCGGCGTCGCGGCGAAGCAGGTCCTCCTGCCGGTCCGACAAAACGAGCTCGATGGCGATCTCCGGATGCGCCTCGTGGAAGCCGGCGAGAATCTCAGGCAGCACCTCGGCGCCCATGACGTGGCTGGTGGTCACGCGGACGAGGCCCCGGGCCTCGTCGGCCGCGCCCGACGCCGTGCGCAGAAGCGCTTCTGCCGCGGCGGCCATCGCCTCGGCGTGCGGGCGGAGCGCGAGCGCTGCGTCGGTCGGCCGGAGCCCACTGGGCGAGCGGGTGAAGAGCGCCAGACCCCCCAGCGTTTGTTCGAGCGCTTCGATCTGCCGTCCAACCGTGGGCTGAGTCAGCCCCAGCTGCCGCGCGGCGCCCGAGAGGCTGCCCGCGTCGATCACCGCCAGGAAGGCGCGGTAGAGAGACCAGTCCGGAACCATACGAAAACGTATAATGAGTCTACGAACTCTCGCAATTCCGCATAGCCCGCGCGAGAGGCACCTTGCGCCATCAGCAAAGGAGCTTCGCCATGAGCACCCAGAAGACCGCCCTCGTCCTCGGCGCCACCGGCAACTACGGGAGCCACGCCGTGCAGGCGCTGCTCAAGCACGGCTGGCGCGTCCGGGCGCTGGCCCGCAACCCGGCGGCGGCCGCCGCCAAGGCCGGCCAGCGAACCCCGATCGAGTGGATCAAGGGCGATGCGATGAACGAGGCCGACGTCGCCGGCGCCGCGCGCGGGGCCAGCGTGATCGTCCACGCCGTGAACCCGCCCGCCTACAAGAACTGGCCGGGCCTCGTGCTGCCGATGATCCGCTCGACCATCGCCGCGGCCAAGGCGGAGGGCGCGCGGATCGTCGTGCCCGGCAACGTCTACAATTATGCGCCCGACGCCGGGCCCGCGATCGGCGAGGCCGCACCGCAGGCGCCGGTCACGCGCAAGGGCAAGATCCGCGTTGAGATGGAAGAGTTGCTGCGGGCCGCGAGCGCAGACGGCGCCAAGGTGCTGATCGTCCGCGCCGGCGACTTCTTCTCCGGCCTCGGATGGCTCACCACGCGTTCGAAGGGCCGCGTGCGCGCGATGTACCGCGCCGGCCCGGCCGACGTCGGCCACCTCTGGGCCTACCTGCCTGACATGGCCGAGGCGACGGCGCAGCTGCTGGACCGCGAAGCGGATCTCGCCGCCTTCGAGGTGTTCAACTTCCGCGGCCACTGGCTGGAGCCGTCGGAGGCGATGGTCGCCGCCGTCCGGCGCGTCACCGGCCAAGCGAAGCTGCCCGTGCACGGCTTCCCATGGCTGCTCGTCTACGCGCTGGCCCCGTTCGTGGAGCTGTTCCGCGAGCTGGCCGAGATGCGCTACCTGCAGCAGAAGCCGATCGGTCTCGACAATGAGAAGCTGGTCGCCTTCCTCGGCGCCGAGCCGCACACCCCGCTCGACACCGCCGTCCGCGCGGCGCTGGAGGAGCTGGGGGTCTCGGTCGATCCGGCGCCGGCCGCCAGTGAGGCCTGGCCGCTTCGTGGGGCCGCGACGGCGCACTGACGAACGCGAATACGCAGGGTCGGCCGGCGGGGCCGGCCCTGGACGCGTTTCGGGCCGGACGCTACAGGCAGCGCATGCCCGGCAAGACCCTCTACGACAAGATCTGGGACGCCCACGTCGTCGCCGAGGACGGGAACGGCGAGACCATCCTCTATGTCGACCTGCACCTCGTGCATGAGGTGACGAGCCCGCAGGCGTTCGCCGGCCTGCGCGCCGCCCGCCGGCCGGTGCGGCGCCCGGATCTGACGCTGGCGGTGGCCGACCACAACGTGCCCACCGAAGGGCAGGCGAAGGGTGTCGACGCGGTCGCCGACGACGAGGCGCGACTGCAGCTGAAGACGCTGGCCAGGAACGTCGCGGACGCCGGCATCGAGTTCTTCCCGATGGGCGATGTCCGGAACGGCATCGTCCACATCGTCGGCCCCGAGCAGGGTCGCACTCAGCCGGGTATGACCATCGTCTGCGGCGACAGCCACACCTCGACCCACGGCGCCTTCGGTGCGCTGGCGCACGGCATCGGCACCAGCGAAGTCGAGCACGTTCTGGCCACCCAGACGCTTCGCCAGCGGAAGTCTAGGAACATGCGGGTGTGGTTCGAAGGCGAGCCGCAGGCCGGCGTCGGCGCGAAGGACTATGCCCTGGCCATGATCGGCCGGATCGGCGCGGCCGGGGGCGCCGGCTATGTGATCGAGTACGCCGGGCCGGCCATCGCGGCGCTGTCGATGGAAGGGCGTATGACGCTGTGCAACCTCTCGATTGAGGGCGGCGCGCGGGCGGGGCTGGTGGCGCCGGACGAGACGACCTTCGCCTACCTCGCCGGCCGGCCGGCGGCGCCGAAGGGCGGCGGCTGGGCGATGGCGCTCGATCACTGGAAGCGCCTCTTCTCCGACGCTGACGCCCGCTTCGACCGCGAGGAGCGGATCGACGTGGCGATGCTGAAGCCCACGGTCACCTGGGGCACCAGCCCGGAGGACGTGATCCCTGTCGACGGCTGCGTGCCCGATCCGGCGGCCTTCGAAGGCGACAAGGCTGAGCAGGTGCGCCGGGCGCTGGACTACATGGGCCTGGAGCCCGGCCAGCCGATCGCGGCGGCGAAGATCGACCGCGTCTTCATCGGCTCCTGCACCAACAGCCGCATCGAGGACCTGCGCGCCGCCGCCGCCATCGCCAAGGGCCGGACGGTCGCCAGCGGCGTCGCGGCCATGGTGGTGCCTGGGTCGGGCCTCGTGAAGGAGCAGGCGGAGGCCGAGGGGCTGGACGAGGTCTTCCGCGCCGCCGGCTTCGACTGGCGCGAGCCGGGCTGCTCCATGTGCCTTGCGATGAACCCCGACAAGCTCCAGCCCGGCGAGCGCTGCGCGTCGACTTCCAACCGCAACTTCGAGGGCCGCCAGGGGCGCGGCGGGCGCACCCACCTGATGAGCCCGGCCATGGCCGCGGCGGCCGCCATCGCCGGCCACATCGTCGACGTGCGGGCGTTCTTATGATCATCGGCTACGACCACGCGCCGCTGATCGTGGCGGACCTGGACGCGGCGGTCGCCAAGCTGACCGCCATGTTCGGGCGCGAGCCCAACTGGCGCGGCCGGCTGCCCGGCGTGCGCCATGCCTGGTTCCAGCTGGCCAATTTCGCCCTCGACGTCGTGGCGCCGCACGGCGAAGGCCCCGCGGGCGACGCGGCGCGCGCGCGGCTGGAGAAAGTCGGCGAGGGCCCGGCGGGCGTCGGTTTCGCGACGCCGGCGCTGGACGAGGCGGTCCGGATGCTGAACCGGCGCGGCGTGACCACTGCCGACCCCATCGAAGAGCATTCCACCGGCGAGGCGGGCGGCGAGCGCAACTGGCGCATCGCCATGGCGCGACCCTCGACCACACGCGGCATCCAGCTCTTCCTCGTTGCGCGCGATCCGGACGCCGAGCCATGGCCGATATCGCCGCCGATCGCCGACGAGGCCGCCGCGCTGGCGGCTGTGGACCATGTGGTGGTGCGCACGACAAACGCCGAAGCGACGATCGCCCTCTATGGGGCCAAGCTCGACCTGGACCTGCGCCTCGACCGCTCGAACCCGGACTGGGGTTCGCGGCTGCTGTTTTTCCGGTGCGGCGATGCGGTGCTGGAGGTGGGAGCGAGCCTGAACGCCGCGGTAAGCGACGAGCGCGACCGCCTGGGCGGCTTCGCCTGGCGCGCGCCGCAGCCGGAGGCCGCCCACAGCCGCATGGCCGCCGCGGGTCTCGACGTCTCGGAGCTGCGCAAGGGCCGCAAGCCCGGCACCAGCGTCTTCACCGTGCGCGACGCCATCGGGGGGGCCAATCTGGTCATCAGCGCAGCAGCGGCGGGAGACGACTGATGCGCGCCTTCACCCGTCTCGATGGCCGCGCCGCAGCGCTGACCATCGCCAACCTGGACACCGACCAGATCATCCCCAAGCAGTTCCTCAAGACGGTGGAGCGCGAGGGGCTGGGCAAGGGCCTCTTCTACGACCTTCGCTTCGACGGCGAGGGGCGGCCCAAGCCCGACTTCGTGCTCAACCGGCCGGAGTTCGCCGGCGTGAACATCCTGATCGGCGGCGAGAATTTCGGCTGCGGCTCCAGCCGCGAACACGCGCCGTGGGCCCTGCTGGACTACGGCGTCAGCTGCGTGATCGCGCCGGCCTTCGGCGACATCTTCTATGAGAACTGCTTCCAGAACGGCGTGCTGCCGGTGGTGCTGCCCGAAGACGCCGTGCACGCGCTGGCGGCCGAGGCCAAGGGCGGCAACCACCTCTTTTCCGTCGACCTGGCCGAGCAGACCGTGACCGCGCCGAGCGGGCAGGTGTTCCGGTTCGACATCGATCCCGGCCGAAAAGAGAAGCTGCTCAAGGGCCTGGACTCGGTTGGCGAGACGCTGGAGCACGCGGGCGACATCAGCGTCTTCGAACAGCGGCGCCGACTGGCGCAGCCCTGGCTGGAGGCGCGCGCGTGAGCCTGATCGTCGCCGGCACGGTGCGCGTGCCGCCTGAGAACCTGGAGGGCCTTCGCCCGAAGATGATCGAGATGATGACCTCGACCCGCGGCGAGGACGGTTGCGGCGCTTACGCCTACGCCGAGGACGTGGCCGAGCCCGGTCTGATCCATGTGTTCGAGATCTGGCGCGATCAGGCGGCGCTGGACGCCCACTTCCAGACGCCGCACATGGCCGCCTGGCGGGCGGCCTGGCCGAGCTTCGGCGTCTCCGACCGGAGCCTGAACGTCTACGAGATCGCAGCCGTGCGGGCGATTTAGCGCGATGGCCAAGCTGCTGCTGCTGCTGCCGGGT
>Ga0070735_10002215_pt1 | contig 17800 bp, 11 predicted proteins | sample Coa_R1_FD_66443 | JGI IMG/M metagenome (GOLD analysis project Ga0070735, IMG submission 66443) | Surface soil microbial communities from Centralia Pennsylvania, which are recovering from an underground coalmine fire - Coalmine... | ecosystem: Environmental > Terrestrial > Soil > Unclassified ... | reverse complement strand
AGTGTTTGGAGCAATACATGGAATTGAACGGCAAGTTTCATGCCGAAATCCTTCATCTCTCCAATTGCCCCATGCTGCAGCGTGCGGCGGAACATGTTTGTTCACTCCCCTTCGCCTCGCCGAGCGCGTTCGTTAGGCGCCAATACCTCGCCCCGGAGTCCTGGGAACTATTCCGCGTTGCGATCCATCAACATAAGGGCATTGTGGAGGCGATCACAAATCGCCAGGCCGCGCGAGCCGAGATTCTTGCGCGCGAACACGCGCGCGTGGCGGGCCGAAATTTGGAAAGCGCGCTGAAGAACGGAGAAATCGGCCAATTCGTCCCGGGAATGAAGCTGGTCAAGTTGTAGTGGCTAATTATCGCCGACGCTGATAGACACTATCACTCATTATCCATCGACGGCCCAATGTATCAGGGCTATGCTAAACTGAGGTTAAATCCGATCTATGTGCCTGAAAACACGAATGCAAAAACCCACGATTGTCAGGATTCTGGCGGCGGCCTGCATGGCGGCCGGCTTGGTCTCCGCTCAATCCACTCCTCCTCCTCCTCAGGCGCCTAAGCCTTCGCCCGCGAAGCCTGCCTGGCCGCCGGAAGGTCCGACGCCACGAACGGCGGATGGGAAGCCAGATTTGTCCGGGAACTGGGCACCGAACGCGATCCGCGAAAACGTCGACCTGGTAGGCACGCTCAAGGGTCAAGGGATTGAGGTCCCGATGCTGCCGTGGGCGGCGGAACTTCATCAGAAACGCAAGGACTCTTTGAGCAAGGACGATCCGGAAGCCCGCTGTCTGCCACCCGGAGTTCCCCGCATGAGCACGACGCCTTATCCTTGGACCTTCGTACAGACGCCGCAGATGTTGGTAATCGTGTATGAGGGCGGCGCACATATTTGGCGCAAGGTTTTCCTTGACGGCCGGCCGCATGATCCCAAGGTGGAGTACACCTGGCTTGGTGACTCGATCGGACATTGGGAAGGCGATACCCTCGTGGTCGAAACCGTCGGGCAGAACGATATTACATGGCTCGACGAAGGCGGAACTCCCCACTCTGAAGACATGAAGGTGACGGAACGCATCCGCCGCCCCGACTATGGGCACCTGGAAATCGTGCACACGATCGAGGATCCTAAAACCTTCTCGAAGCCGTGGACTTTCACCACCCACCCCAGCCTGCTGCGGGGTGAGTTGATCGAGTACATCTGTCAGGAAAACAACAAGGACGTCGAGCACTTGAAAGGGAAGTAATTCCCCAAAACCTCGACCGACACGGGCGGGGCGTACCGACTTTTATGCTCGGTTCCCCGCACGAGACCGCCGTACGCGGCCTTGTCGCGCCGTATGTGCCCCAGAGGACTGCCCGAGGCCGGAAACGTTGCGGTCACTTCACCATGTGCTTGCGATCCTTCTCGTTCTGCGTGCAGAACATCTCGAAGATATCGTTATCCGCCACTAGATCGTAGCCAACCTTAACCGTGAAATTCCGTGAGTACATCTGAGGATCATCGAAGGTCATCTCGGTATCCAGATGTCCGAAATCGCGCCGGTGGAACTTTTCGGTCACATGCATGTCCTCGCTGCGCGGATGCCCGATGGCGTCCACCGGCGTTCTATCGTTGAATCCGCGCGACTCGACGACGAAGGTTTCGCCCTCCCAGTGCCCGATGGAGTATCCGAGATAGGCGGGAAACCCGAACTCTTTCGGAAAGTCGCGCCCATCCGTGAAAATCTGGCGGCGGAGGTTGTCGACTTCATACAGAATCAGTGACAACTTCGGCGTCTGAACGATTTTGAAGGGTTCGGCAAGGTATCCTGCGACGGGCCAACCATACTCGCCATGGCAAACATTATCGACCTGCCGCTCGGCGAGGCGCTTCTTCATCACCGCCTCTGCTGCCGGCGTCAGCGGGTACTCCTCAGGCTTTAGGTCGGCGAAGATATTGAGCGCGTATTTGTGCACCGATTCGAGTTCCATCCCGATTAGAGCAGCCCGCGACTCGGCTTCATACCTGTCACCAAACATGCGTTTGAATTCGGCGATAGGGGTGATCTCATGGGCCCACACACCTGTCAGATCCGGCTTCCCATTCGCAGCGTGCGGCGCCGGAGCGGTGAGGTTCGGCTTTCCGTTTTTCAGCCGCGGTATGTCTTTATCCGGGTAGTTAATCCACTGGGCATTTGCGCCAATCGGCGCCCCGATAGGCAGGAGAAGAGCTGCGATGAGCAACCGCCGATAGATCGTGTCCATATTATCCAAGCCTTGATTTTACTACTGCCACCGCAACGACGTAGTATCTGAGTGATCGAATTCCACCGATATCCCGTCAGCAGTGCGGACGGGCGGAACGGCTCTCCCGTTGACTGTCACGTTGTGCGGACCCGCAAAGCGCCAACGAAGAATGACGTGCGCTGGCGCGCCGGTGACGGTTAGGGTCCCGGTCTGGTCGCCAGATGAGAGGGTGCGGCCTTCGAAATCCTGAATCGATTCTAGTTTGGAGCCCGGATAGATCTCGTACACGCGCCGATTGTCGATCGACTTCACCTGTTTGTCCGCGTATTCATTGGAGGGTACCAGCGTCATTACGTCGTCGGGAATCTTCGGGAGGATTGTTCCGCTGTGCATATAAAGCGGAAGGCGATCGAGGGGGGCGTCCACTGCAATCGTCTGCCGGCCTGAGACTTGCTTGCCGGACCAGTAGTCGATCCAGTCGCCTTCCGGCAAGTACACGGCTCGTTGCGTGACGGGGCCTAGCACGGGTGCGACGAGAAGGTCGGGTCCGAAATAGTATTCGGACTCGGCGGCTCGAGCGTCGGGGTCATCCTGATGCATGAGCAGCAAAGATCGCATCATGGGCAAACCGCTGCGCGCGCTTTCTTGTGCGGCTGCATAGCGGTAGGGAAACAGGCTCATGTGAAGCACGGAATAGTTGCGGAAGATCCGGAGCGCGTCGTCGCCGTAATCCCACGGGCCGAAATTGTAGGAACTCATCACTTCCATGCCGGGTGAGAGCGCCGAGTATTCGGTCCAGCGCGCGAACAGCACGGGATCGGGATCGCGCCGAGCCGTCTTGTTGTATCCGCCGAGGTCGCTCATCCACATCGAAATGCCGCTCATCCCGGCGTTGAGACCCGCCGTGAGCACGGTCGGCAGGCCGTTCGTGGCGGAGAAACTGGCGTCGTTGTCGCCGCCCCAGAAGAACGGCAGCATATGCGATCCTGTCGTTCCGCTGCGCTGGAATAAGACCCAGTCTTTTCCCTTGCGTGCGGCGAGAATTTCGGCGACCGCGCGATTGTAATCCACCGCGTAACGATTGCGCACCGTGCGAACATCTTCTCCGCTTGCGAACTTCACGTCGCCGATGAAGTTGCCCTCGGCATCGTCATCTTTGAAACCGTCCGCGCCCGTGTCGATGGCCTTCGCGACCTGACCCTGCCACCACTTCTTGGCGTCGGGATTGGTGAAATCGATCAGCCCGCCGCGTCCCTTCCACCACTGCCCGATGTAGGTCGATCCGTCCGGGCGGTGCAGAAAGTAACCCTTCGTATCCGCATCGGCGAAATTCGCGGCAGGGGATGTGGGGAGCTTATCTCTGAATCCGTCTTCGCCGGGAACGGAGGTTTCTTGGTTGATCCACGAAGTATGCCAGAGAACCAGCTTGTAACCTTCCTCGTGCAGGTGCTTGACCATCTCTGGAGCGTTGTCGAACTGCTTCGGATTAAATTCGTAGGTGTTGTAATTGGTGGCCCAGGGACTGTCGATCAGGATTACCGATGCCGGCAGGTCCAGCTTGCGATAGCGCTCGATATCTTCATAAACTTCCTGCCGATTGCGGTGGTAATCGCGCGCCTTCCAGGGAGCAAAGGCCCAGTACGGAGGCAGCTGCTGCCGCCCGGCCAACGCCGTGAAGCGATCCAGGATCGTGGGGAATCGGGGCCCTTCGAAAACCACGAAACGCAGTTTCTTGCCGCGCACGCTGATGCGTATGTGGGTAGCATCGGTCACGTTGAGGTCGAAGACGGCATCGCTGTAAGTGTCGACCCACACCCCATAACCCCGCAGGCTCATGAAGAACGGCACGGGCTTGTAGGTGTCGGTCCCTTTCACTCCCACCGTATTTCGAGTTTCATTCCTGAGAATCGAATGAACGTGATCCAGGCGATCGAAGCGCTCGCCGAACCCGTAATAGTTGCTGAGATCCCGGATCGCGAACTCCCATTCGCCGATCGACGTTTGGTTTATGGACGGGGCTTCCGCGGTGATTTCGTGGACACCGGGTGACCGTGTGTTTACGTGAAGCGTCTTCTGATCCACCGCGCTGCCGTCGAGCAGAAAACGCTCCAGCACGAGATCTTCTGTTGCGCCGCGCGTGTTCGGAATCTTGAAGTGGAGTTCGGCGGCGGATGATGTGCTGCCTTGGCGCCTGAACTCACAAGCAGCCAGATTTGCGCACAAAAGCACGATGAGCACCACACGGCGATTACCTGCCAAGCAAACCTCTGCCTCTGAGCCAATTGGTCAGCAGTGTAGGCCAGAGGCTGAGCGCCGGATCTCCCAGATCCAATCCCACGCCGTGTGGACCGTTCTCAAAAACGTGCATCTCCGCCTGAACCTTCGCTTGCCTCAAGGCGAGGTAGAACCGAATGCTGTTTTCGGCGGGCACCGTTGTATCGGCATTCGTGGTGAATAGAAACGTCGGCGGCGTTGTGGCAGTGACATGCAGATCGGCGGATAATTCCTGAAGAAGGGCTGACGCGGGATTCTGCCCCAGCAAGTTCCTCACGGAACCCGCGTGGGCGATGACCGGATCGAAAGAAATCACAGGATACGCCAGGATCAGGAAATCGGGACGGCTGCTAGCGCGGTCCACTTCATCCGGAGCGCCCGCATTGCCCTCGTCAAAACGGGTCCCGGCCGTCGCGGCCAGGTGACCGCCGGCGGAGAATCCCATCATGCCGATACGGTCCGGCGCGATTCCGAATTGCATGGCCCTGGAGCGCACCAGGCGGATGGCACGCTGCGCGTCACCCAGCTCGATCGGGTGGTGATAGCGCGGGCCGAGACGGTATTTCAATACGAATGCCGTAACGCCCATCGCGTTGAACCACGAGGCTATCTGGCGGCCTTCTTTGTCCATGGACAGATTGACGTAGCCACCGCCGGGCGCGACGATCACCGACGTCACAACGTTCGGTCGGCTAGCGGCGCGGAAGACGGTGAGCGTAGGCCGATCCGTATCGGCATCGCCGAGCGCACCTGGGGCGCGATTCTCCCAAAGCGGAATTGTCTCCGGTGTTTGCGCCAGCATGAGACCGGCGCTCAATACGAATGCCGTCGTCAGGAGCTTCATTTTTGGATGGACCTCATTCGAAAGGCAACGGCTCGCCGGGTTTTCGGCCGAGCACGCGGACGGCCTGTCCCTGGGATTGAAAAACGTAGCCCGCTGCGCTCTGGAACTGTGCCTTGTTGATGACGGCGCCAGTCGCGTCCTGGGGGTTGAGGATGGTGACCGGGCGCGGCGAGATAGCCTGCACCAGGTTGCCCACATCGTACCTACGCAGCACCCCGGGAATCATGACCTCCGATATATTTCGATGCAGCGGCTGCTCCAGCACCATGCGATAACTGGCCAGCGTGTTTTCCACTATCACGCTCCGGATGCGCGAATCCAGCGCCGCAGCGTGAAGCGCGACAATGCCGAGCGGCCCGTTGCCATAGATCGCAATTCTGGAAGCATCGACATCCGGACGCGCGGCGAGCGAGTCCATGGCGCGGATGGCATCGTCGATTTGCATTCCGACGATCGTCTTCCCCACGAGAAACGTCCTCAACGAGAGCAAATTGAAGTTTCCGAGGTACGGCGATTTCAGACCTTCCGAGCCAGGAGGCGCGGGGGTCGGCTGCACGGCAACCGCGACCCACCCGGATTTTGTCAATCGATCGAGTTCCGGCGCGGCATGCTCCGGCGAGTCAAGCATGAGAATTGCGGGCTTACGCCCGACGCCATTTTGGGCTTTCGATGCGGGAATGGCGGCTGCTCCAGTAAGCTCGCGGATGTCCTGTGGCGATGCCGGTTGTGGCGGCAAGTCCATCGCGTGAGCGCGAACGATCGACGCGACCGTTTCGCCACCGATTGAAGTGGATACTTGCCCGGTAGGAGTAACCAGCAGGTCTTCGGCCCGCGGCGGCCGTTCCGCTGTGAACTCCGCGTCGCCTGCCGGCGCGCCCTTCAAATGATGCAGAAAGAATCCCAGGATCGCCGGGGAGATCGGGCCAAGATTGCCGTGACCACCAGGACCAGTGATCCATTGGAGATTGTCCGTGGAGCCGTAGATTCCGAAGATCCGCTTAGCCTCATCGTACGTATGGCGCGCGCCTTCGAACGGGAACATGTCATTGGTGGTGGAGATGATCCCGTACGGTTTGGGCGCGAAAGCCTCGACCCAATCGCCGAAGTCCAGACCTTGTTCGATGAAGCACGGAATGCTTTGTTCGGCTTCCTGCACGCCGGTCGAGGAGGGAAGAAGCTCCTGAAACGATGTAATGTAGCAGGCCACGCCCACAGCCTTCAGACGATCGTCGAGGGCGGCGAGATACGCTGTGGATGTTCCTCCGCCGGAACAACCGAAAGCACCGATCCGACTCGCGTCGACGTCTTTTCGGCTCACCAGGTAATCGATGCCGCGCATGCTGTCATTGATGAAGTAACGGGCGATATTCTCGCCAACCAGCATCGCGGGAACGTTCGCTTCACCATGCTCTCCAGTGGAGCCGCCGATGGTCGAAGCTTTGCGTTCAGGATCGTAATACTGAAGCCGTTCGCCCTGGCCCAACGGATCGATCGCCAGCGCAACGATCCCGTTGCGCGCGAAGTTCACGCCCCAGGAGTACTGACTCTGTTTCCCGGTCGCCTCGTGGCCCGGCGCGAGCAGCACCGCCGGAAACGGCCCGCTATCGTTCGCGGGAACGTACAGGTCCGCGGTCACCCAGAATCCGGGCAGACTTTCGTAGGCCAGCTTCTCGATACGAAAACCGTCGCCGGAGAGCGTTCCGAATTGCGTTGCGGTGACGGAACTCGGCCGTGCGGGCAGCCCGCCAATCAGCGCGAGGATATTGCGGCGGACCAGATCCTTACGATTTTCAGCATCCGCGCGTGTCAGAACCTTGGCAACCGATTGTGCGCGTGCCGCGAGCTCGATGTTAGCTTGCGCGTTGAGGCTCGCAATCAGCTTCTCGCGCGCCGAGTTGTCCGTCTGCGCGAACATCCACGCGGCGCATAGAAAAACTCCCACCATTGCCCGTTTATTCATAGAAGCCATCTTCCTACTTCAGGACATACGACGTAGCCGGGGCAAGGATGGCGGCCGGTTCTTTTGGCGGCGCTAGTGCCGATGCGCCTTCGATTCCTGTACCCGTCACGTTCACGACGCTGACCAGCGGTCCAGTCAGACCCGTTACACGAATGTCCCGCAGTTCGGCGTTGTGGATATTCGCCAGGCTGATGCCTTTGGCGCAGTTGCCCGTAACATTCGTGAGCGCGAAGCCCTCCAGAGGTTTTCGCGAATGCACTCCGGTAACGTCCGCCACCTGCGGGCAATCCTGCAGGCGGATGTTTGAAAACTTAAAGTTTCGTACTGTGGGGATGCCTTCGTCGCCGGCCACCGGGACTTCGTCCTGAAGGCCGCTGGAGAGCACGTTGCAGCGCAGGAATCCGCCCACCGTTCCGGAAACGTCCAGATCACTGGCGGTGATGTCTTCGATGAAGGCGCCGCGACCGACCCGGCTCTTGATGTAAATCGCGAAGGTCTGTGCGTGAGTGATTTTGCAGCCCTCGATCCGCACATTGCGAATACCGCCCGAAGTTTCACTGCCGATTCCGATGCAGGCAAAAATCGAATCCGCGAATGTGCAGTTGGTGATTTGGATGTCCTCGCAGGTTTGCAACAGCGAGTAAGCTTCGCTGCCCCGTCCGCTTTTGATCGCGATGCAGTCATCGCCCGTCGCAATATCGCAGCCGTCAATGCGGACGTGTTTGCAGGAATCGATATCGATGCCGTCGCCGTTCCCGCCAGTGGTGCGGATGGTCAGGTTTCGAATCGAGATATTTTCACAGTTGGTGGGATGAATGCACCACATCAACCTGTACTCCGCGGAAAAGTCGTCCATGACGATATCGCGGCAGCGGATGAATTCGATGAGTGCTGGATGGCGAAGTGGGTTCTGCGCGGTCGGTCTTCCACCGAGAGCTACATTCCCGATGATCTTTCCCGGACCAGTGATACCGATCTGATTCGCGTCTATCGCGTAAATCAGCCCGACGTATCCTGGAATCCATTTTCCTTCCCAACGGACCTGGGTCACAGGATAATCGGCGAAATCCGGAGAACCTGCGATGATGGCGTTCTCGGTGAGGCGCAAGGTGGTGTTGGATCGAAGGGCGATTGCTCCCGACAGATACCTGCCCGCTGGGAACAGAACTTCTCCGCCTCCTAACACGCCACAGCGGTCGATCGCTTTTTGAATGGCGACTGTATCTTTGGTCGTTCCGTCGCCGGTGGCCCCGAAATCGCGGACGCTCAAGGTCAGCCGGGCGCCTCTCGATGTCCGTTGCGCGATGCCGCGCTTGGTCAGGAGCTCCGCCAGCGGAACCGCGAATAGCCCGCTCAAGAAGTTGCGCCGCGCTAGCATGAATCGTCGACTAAAAAGTATAGCTCCGCGCTCAAGTGTAGAATGGCTGAGGTGCGCCAACTCATCGCCCTCGCGGTTTTCGGGATTCGTGTGGCAAGCATGCAAGGCGCCTCTTTCTGCGACGTCACCTCATACGGAGCAAAAAAGGACGGAAGCACCCGCAGCACAGTGGCGATCCATGCCGCGATTCAGGCCTGCGCGAAGGCCGGCGGCGGCACGGTCTATTTCCCGGCCGGGATCTATGAAACCGGAGCCATAGAACTAGCCAGCAACATCGTGCTGAATATAGACGCCGGAGCGACGCTGCGTTTCCACACCGATCTCTCCGAGTATCCTCTGGTTCCGGGACGGTCCGAGGGCACCGAAGGCCTCACGCCTGCGCCGCTGATCGGCGGGCGCAACCTCCAGAACGTGACGATCACGGGTCGTGGGACGCTGACCACCGATAACGCGGCTTGGGTCCGGGCGATGAACAATCCTGATGCGCGGGCCATGTGGACCAGCGTCCAGAATCGGCTCGAAAACAAGGAAAAGGTTCCGGAGGAGGATTATCGTAAAGCTGCGCTAAGTCTGCGGCCCTCTTTCATCCGGCCCATGGACAGCAAGAACATCCTCATCGAGGGGATTCATATCGCCGGGTCTTCCATGTGGGTGATTCATCTGCTGTATTGCGAGCACGTGGTGGTGCGCAACGTTACCGTAGAAACCTATCCCAGCGCCAACGGGGATGGGATCGACATCGATTCGAGCAATGATGTGCGCGTATCGGATTCATACTTTGATACGGGCGACGACGCCATCGTTTTGAAGTCCGGCAAGGGCGTGGATGGAAGGCGGGTCGGTCGTCCCGCGGAAAACGTGACCATCACCAACTCCACGTTTCACCGGGCTCACGGCGCGGTAGTAATCGGCAGTGAGACCGCTGGCGGCGTACGCAACGTAGTGGCCAGCAACATCGTTTCGGCCGGTACCGAAATCGGCATTCGCGTCAAGAGTGGCCGCAGCCGCGGAGGCGTAGTGGAAAACATCCGTTTCGATAATTGGGTGATCGATCACCCGCTCAAAGACGGCATTCTTGTAACCAACTACTACGTCAGGGTTCCGGAGGAGCCGGTTTCCGAGCGAACGCCTGTATTCCGAAACATAGCTATCAGCAACATAACGGTCAGTGGAGCACCGGTGGTGGCGGATATTCAAGGGCTTCCGGAAATGCCGATTGCGAACCTGCGCATCACCGACCTGACAGGATCGGGCAAACGCGGCGTTCAGGCGTTTAATACCAAGGGGCTTGAGCTGCACGGTGTGAAAGTGGATACGGCCGAGGGCCCGGCATTTCTGATTCGAGACTCTTCGGATCTTGAGCTGGATCGCGTCGAGACGGCTGATGTGCACGCATCGATGCCCGTGATTCGGCTGGACCGCGTCGCGCGGGCACAGATCCAGCCTAACCGCGAGCTGCCGGGCACGGAAACTTATCTTTCTACCGGGCCATCATCCATTGATTTCTGGCAGGGTATCGACAGTCCGGATCGGGAGCGCAAGTGAAAATTCTGCCGGTCGTCTGGATTGTGTATCTCGCCGCGGGTCTGGCGTCGGGACAAACCGCTTCTGCTCGCGGAGACCGGCGCAGTGTGCAGACCATCGACGGAAAGCAGATGGAAGGGCGGGTGCTCAACGAGACTTCCTTCGACCTTCAACTGCGCACGGACGACGAAAAGATCCACCTGCTGCGACCAGCGTCGGACCGTTACCGTGAGGTGACGTCGCAGACCGACTGGCCATCTTACAACGGAGGCCTAGACGGCAATCGCTTCACGCGTTTATCGCAGATCGCGAAGAGTAACGTATCGCGGCTCGCGCTCAAGTGGATGTTCACTATGCCCGGCGTGACGCTGGCGGAAACTACGCCTGTGGTCGCCGGCGGCATCATGTACGTGACCAGCGCGAACGAGTGCTGGGCGCTGGACGCTGGCACTGGTCGTCAGCTTTGGCACTTCCAGCGCTCGAAAACACAGGGATTGATCGGCAATGCAGCGGGCGGATTTAATCGCGGGATCGCGCTGGCTGGCGATCGCGTGTTCATGGTGACGGACAATGCGCATATTCTCGCGCTGAACCGGCTCACTGGCGATCTTGCGTGGGAAACAACGATGGCGGATTGGCGCGAGAACTACAATGCAACCTCGGCACCGCTGGCGGTTGGGAATCTGGTAATCACTGGCACCGCAGGCGGCGAGCAGGGAGCGCGCGGCTTCGTCGCCGCATACGATCAAGCGACGGGCAAAGAGGCGTGGCGATTCTGGACCGTGCCGGCCGCAGGCGAACCGGGGTCCGAAACGTGGAAGGGGAAGGGAATCGAGCACCCTTCCGCTGTCGCATGGTTTACCGGTAGCTACGATCCGGAACTCGGTTTAGTGTATTGGCCCACCGGGAATCCCGGACCCGATTACAACGATGCCGAACGGGGAGGCGACAACCTTTACTCGTGTTCCATCCTGGCGCTGGATGCCAAGACTGGCAAGCTCCAGTGGCACTACCAATTCACTCCGCACGACGTGTTCGATTGGGACGCAACCGAGCCGCCCGTGCTGGCGGACATGGACTGGCAGGGGCAGCCTCGAAAGGTACTGCTCCAGGCCAACCGCAACGGTTTTTTCTACGTGCTGGATCGCACCAACGGGAAGCTTCTGCTGGCTAAGCCGTTCGTCAAGAAGATTACTTGGGCCACGGAAATCGGGGCTGACGGGCGTCCGGTTTTGAATCCGCTGCCGGTCACCTCCGATGGGCTCACGCGGGTTTGTCCTGCTCAGGCGGGCGGGACGAATTGGTATTCGACCGCGTGGGATGCCTCGTTAGGATTGTATTTCCTGCAGACCGTCGAGCATTGCGGCCTGTACTCCAAGCGCGCGATCGAATGGGAAGCGGGCAAGGCCTACATGGGTGGATTCCAGCGAAACGCGCCAGAGGATCCGCCGCAGAAGTTCCTCCGCGCGATAAACGTCCGCACCGGCGATATCGCGTGGGAATTTCCGCAAATCGGACCTGGGAGCACCTGGGGAGGCGTGATGGCGACCGCCAGCGGACTGGTCTTCTTCTGCGAAGACGGTGGAGCTTTCGTCGCCGTGGATAGCTCGAATGGCAAGCCTCTTTGGCATTTTCAAACTAACCAGCGCTGGAACGCGTCACCGATGGCGTATCAGTTTGACGGACAGCAGTTCGTGAGCGTAGCCGCGGGCGGAAATATTCTCGCATTCGCGCTTGGGGAGTAGAGAGATTTGGTAAATCCGCTTAACGAGTATAGTTCAGCATTTCCGATTCTGGAGTGTGTTCATATCCTCGGGATTGTTTGCGGTGTGGGGACTGCGGCGCTTGTCAACTTTCGGCTGCTCGGAGTTGGTCAGAAAAGCGCTGGGCAACTCTGGAAGAATGCGATGCCCTGGACACTGGGCGGGCTCGCGCTCGCGATTGTTGCCGGGCTTCTGCTCTTTTCCATCGATCCGGAGGCGTACTACGTTAATCCTGCCTTCCGTTTGAAGATGCTCTTTCTCCTGCTCGCCATCGTGTTCTATTTCACGATAGTTCGTAAGGCAGTGACGGCGAATACGGGTGGCGGGATCGTCGCGTGCATCTCGCTCGCGTTGTGGGCGCTGGTGCCGTTCGGCGGGATCTTCATCGGATTCGTCGGCTCGACGGCATACGCTTATCCGGTCCTTCTGTCAGTCCACATCGTGTCGCTTGTGGTCTTAGGCGGCATGGTCATGTTGACCGATCTTCGTTGGCTCGGTGTGGGGATGCGCGGCTTTTCTGTACGAGATGTTGCGGACGGATTGCGAGTGTCCAAGCGGATCGCTTTTGGCTTCTCCGGTGCGTCGGGTGCCGTTCTGTTTGGCGCCCATGCGGGGCAGTATTCAAGCAATCCCTGGTTCTGGCTAAAAATCGCACTGCTGGTGCTGATCGCCGCGAACTACCTCCTTTTCAGGCGAACCGCATATGACAATGCAGGCAGACGGAAGCTCGCATCCGGTCTTTCGCTTCTTCTGTGGACGGGTGCGGTCGTAGCAGCGCGCGGGCCCGCCACCGTAAAGGACATCATGCATTCCATGGTGGACCCCAATGGAGATTTCCTGTTCAAATCGGTCCAGACGATCGAGGACCGGCGCGGAATCACGGAAATCGCGCCACACACCGACGCGGAATGGGAGGACCTGCGGCAGCGCCTCATGGTCCTGCTTAGAACTCCGGTGCTACTGCAAGGCCGCAGGGCCGCGCATCCCACTGAACGGTCGAAAAACCCCGAGGTGGAAAGTGAGCCGGAGGACATTCAGCAACTGTTGAACACCGACGGTGCCACCTTCCTTCGCCGCGCACAGGGCCTCCACGATGCAGCTTCTGTGGCGATGAAGGCGGTAGATGCAAAGGATAAAGACGCATTACTTCTCGGGCTCGATCGCATCGACAAGGCTTGCGAGAGCTGCCATCTGCGCTACTGGTATCCCAAGGACGAAAGGGCTCATGAGGCTGCGAAGGAAGACGGGATCATTGAATAACGAATGTGGCCTCGATGTATGATGAGACGATCGTTAGGAGCCAGTCTAAATGAGACCTAGATTTCCCGTTCTTCTGTTCACGTTCATCATGCTCATCGCGCTCGCCTGGGTTACCGCCTTTGCGCAACAGCCGCCTGGGCCTCCCGCGCAGGGAAAGCAGGGAAAGGGCGGACGACGGCCTCCGCCGGTAATCTTAGGGCCGCCAGAAGGCGTACAGCCCTTGCCCATCGACCTGTTCACCTCGAAGAACTTCTACAAGGACAAGGATTACTGGCTGGACAAACGTTACTATCGCTGCAACGTGCCGCAGCGCCTGACCGAGATGTGGAATGAGCAGCGAATCGGCCCCAATCCACCCCAATCGGCTTCCTGGGCCGACTGTAACGTCGACCTGAAGCGCGAGAGCATCCTCAGCCCGTATCCCTACAAGACCGCCAAGGAGCACTACGAAGCCCTGATGGCGGCGGCCAAGGCTAAGGGTGGTCCCACGGTGTATACGAAAGCGACAGTGCCCGATTGGGATGGGTACTACGCGCGCGACACGCAGGCCGATCATGGCTCCGAATGGATCTGGGGCGTAAGCCAGGCTCCCACGGTTCTTTCGTTACTCACTACGGAGTATCAGAAGCGCATGGTGCAGTTGATCTATCACGAGGCGGTGACCAACGCGCCGCAGTGGAACGCTTCTTTCTGTTATCCGGAAGGATTCATCCGCTGGTGGGCGGCGCCTTCGCAGGCCGGAAATTTCCAGCTCACCATGACCACGTGGAATGTCCAGTTCATATCCGGGATCGCGGATAATTTCCTGCGCCAGGTGATGGTCGGCAAAGAGCAACATGTGCAGAAGGTTCCCCAGTGGTATGGAGAGACCATCGGATTCTGGGACGGAACGACGCTGGTTACCTGGACGGCAAATATTCAACCTTGGACTCTGACTCACGCGATGTTCGAGACCAGCGCCAAGATGGAGACTGTTGAAACCTTCAAGCCGGCTTTAGACGCCCAAGGCAAGTTCGTAGGTCTGGATCACGAGGCGATCTTTTACGATCCTGAGGCCTTCGTTGCTCCCGTCCGCGCCAGCTATCGCTTTGTTCGGCGAGCGACATCCGACGATCCCAATCGGCGATATAGCTACATCGAATGCTTGAGCAATATCCAGAACACCGATGGCAGGCCGACACAACTGACGGCTGCTGATCCTCGCTACGTCGACTATTATGGGCGGCCATGGGCCAAGAACTGGGAAAAGTATTTCGAGGTCGGCTGGGATAAGCCGAAGGACGATCTTCCCCAGGACATTCTCGACCTCTTTAAGTAGGACGGGTAAGGGGTCGTTGTCCCGGATTATCCCCGGATTATCCGGTAGTCGGCTAATTGTTGGTTGATGGAGCTGATAACGGTTTGGGCTGGACTATCGGGATGGGCTTCCGACAAATGTTGCAGCCCGCCAGCAGAACCGCAATTACAGTCAGTATCGCCAGTCGAACCATCCGAAATGATCGTATCAAAAGTACCCAACCCGGGACGGCGACCCCTTATTCCTACTTCTTCGGAAATAAAAAACCACATATGCGTTCGGGGGTGCATACACCGCGAGGATTCCGTCCGAGCCGGCGGGCAGTTCGTGCTCCCAAAGCTAGCCGCACGCGGATCGGAGGACGGAATGATCGCGTCACGGCCCCACGCAACGGAAATTTGAGGCGTCATCGATACTGCCACTACCGGAGTAGCGAGCCACCTGCGGGTAGGAACAAAGCGGCCGTGTGCGCACCACCTTGTTATCGACGACGCGGCTGGCCACCATCGAGGCCGGGGGTATGTCCTTTTCTACCCAGTTGACCATCGCGGTCATCGGATCGTGGCGATCCGGACCGATGCCGCCGCCGCAGTGCGCCATGCCAGGCACCATGAACAGGCGGAAGAATTCTGACGTCGCGGGGCCATTCGTGGCCAGCGCCCGCTCGTAGTAATTTATGCTCGCCATGGGCTGAAGGATCGGGTCTGCCCAGCCGTGGGTCATCAGCAGCTTGCCGCCGCGTTTGTGGAACTTCGCAAGATCGGGATTCTTCCCGTCCGCCTTCTGGCTCCATTCGTCCAACTGGTGAATATCGCGGTCATAATCGAAAGTCTTGTAGTCGTAGTTTGGCTGCGGCGGCGTGAACACCAGATAACGCATTATGTTGTCCGCGAGGTTGAAATCGGCGGGCGTGCCGTTGGGCTGCGCGCTGACGATCACGTTCATCCATCCGCTTACCGGGCCGCTGCCGGCACCCGCGCCGAACCCGCCCGTCGTGACGGCTTCGCTCCCAGGCATGAAACCGGTGAAGAACGGCTTGCCGTTGCTGATCGGACCGCTATAGATTTTGGCGACTGTTTCCGCCTGCGCCGGAGTGAGGCAATCCGCGTTGTCGGTGCCCGCAGCGCAAACCGGAACATCACGCGCCGGATTGAAGTTGCACTTGCGCGGATCGTCGATCAGCCCGTCTTTGAGCCCGTCGATGGCGTCGCACTTCGCCATCACCTTGTCGGCTACCAGGGCGAGTTTAGCGGCCGTAACTGGCGCCTGGCTCAGCGCCTTCTGATTCCACATCGCGCCGATGGTGAAGCCGGTCTGATCCGACCAGGGCGCGTTCGCTACGACGCCGTCGAAATCGTCCGGAAAGCGCTGCGCTTCGATGAGTCCTTGGCGTCCGCCATTGGAACACGAGTTCCAATACGCCTTCGAGACTGATTTGCCGTAGTAATTCTTCGTGATGTCCTTGGCCATTGTGGCCGTAAGGTGCACTGCTCGCCAGGCATAGTCGATGGCCTTCTCCGGATTGCTCGTCACGAAGGTGCCGCCTGGTTCCTTGCGAGCGTCATGACCGGTGTTGGTCTGCGCGAACGCGAAGCCGAGCCGTAACGCATCGTTGCGCTGGGCGACCCGCCCGGCATCTTCCAACGACTCGCCCGCGAGGCCGCCGTTGCCGATCATATAGAAACGCCCATTCCATTTCGATGGAAGGCTCACTTCGAACGCGATCTCGGGCGCGATCAGACCCGTGACGCGGCAGTGCGCCGGCGCGTTGTTCGCCGCGGGCATCGCCGCCGCAGCGATCTGCACGATATCCTTTGCCTTGAACTTGCCCAGGTCCTCGCAGGTCTTATGCGGCTGTAAGTCAGCCTTCGAGTAATCCACCAGCGCGGACTTCGCATCGGCGAAAGCTTGGGCGTGGGCCGGAGGTGTTCCCAGGACAATCCCCAGGGCCATCAGAGTAACGGTGAGTGCGGCGGTGGCCGTCGTGCGGGCCATTTGGTGCTTGGGTAACATGCGGTTCTCCACTCAGCATAGTTTACGCGAACCAGTCTACGTGAACTGTCGATTCCCCGGGTAACCTTGACATGAGTTAAACAATAGTTTAAATATTGTCTAACCCCAAAGGCGCTCGCCGCGTAGCTGGCGACGACTCTATCCTATGAATCCGCAAATAGCCAGTCCGAAAAAAGGTCCTCCGCCCGGAGCCGGTTTGTTCCTCCTGTTGAAACCGTACCGGCCCCAAATCGCGACGCTCGTGGTGCTAACCATCGCGGGCAACGCACTCAATCTGGTGGTGCCCAAGCTCATCGCGCACGCGATCGACGCCTACACCCAGCGTACGTTCGTGCTATCCACCACGGTGCTGCAATTCTTCGCGGTCGCGTTCTTCGTGTTCGCACTGACCTATCTCCAGAGCATTGCGCAGACGTACGCCTCGGAGCGTGTGGCGAAGGACCTGCGGATACGCTTGGCGGGGAAGATCGCCCAGCAGTCTTATAGTGCTGTTGAGAAGCTCACGCCGGCTAAACTTCTGACCAATCTGACCTCGGATGTGGACGGCGTCAAATTGTTCGTGTCGCAGGCCGTCGCATCCATCATTTCCTCACTTTTTCTGATCGTGGGAGCGAGCGTCCTGCTGCTAACGATCAACTGGCGGCTGGGGCTAAGCGTCCTAGGTGTCATCCCCGTCATTGGCGGGACGTTTTACTTCGCGCTGAAAAAAGTACGCGTATTGTTTAGGCGGGGCCAGGAAGCCATCGACTGGCTGAATCGGGTCATTAACGAAAGCATTCTGGGAGCCACTCTGATCCGGATCCTCAACTCGGAGGATCTCGAGCACCGGAAATTCAAGTTGGCGAACACCGAAGCGAAAGATATCGGCCTCAATATCCTGCGCATCATGTCCGGGATGATTCCGGCCATCACGCTGGCCGTCAACCTGGCCACGATCATCATTCTGCTGCTGGGCGGACGTTTCGTCATCGCCGGAAGCATGAGCCTGGGCGACTTTACGGCCTTCAATACATACCTCGCGATTCTGATTTTCCCGATCATCCTGCTGGGATTCATGAGTAACGTGATCGCCCAAGCCAGTGCGTCTTATGTGCGATTGAGCGCTGTGCTGATGGCTCGGGAAGAGGAGAAGATCGGGACACTTCGGCCTGCTTTACGCGGCGAGCTGGCGATGAACAACGTCTCACTCACTTTGGGCGAAAAGGAAGTGCTGAAGAACGTTTCGTTTGAGGCGCCGGGTGGAACCACGACTGCAAT
>Ga0070735_10002213_pt1 | contig 17811 bp, 16 predicted proteins | sample Coa_R1_FD_66443 | JGI IMG/M metagenome (GOLD analysis project Ga0070735, IMG submission 66443) | Surface soil microbial communities from Centralia Pennsylvania, which are recovering from an underground coalmine fire - Coalmine... | ecosystem: Environmental > Terrestrial > Soil > Unclassified ... | reverse complement strand
CGGTCCAGCTTTCCGAGCAGGTATTCGATCGCGTGCAGCACCGGGGATGCGTGCGGCTTGACCGAGACCCGGTCTGGCGCGCGCAGGTGCTCGAACCAGAGCGCGGTCATGATCGAGACGATCGAAGCCGAGGAGGCCTGGTGGCCGCCGACCTTCACCCCCGACGGCGCCTTTCGCACCCGGTTGGCGTGGTGGACGATCGACGTGGCGAGCCACAGCACGCGGTCCTGGACCGACTGCAGGGTGGCAAGCTCGGATGCCTGCTGGTCAGCGCTCAGCACTGCCGCGTAAGCCTAGACTCCGATCAGCATGGCAGCACGTTTCACCCCCACCCGCCCCGGCGTGCGCGTCGGCTTCGTGCACGAGGAGCTCCGTCGCTCCAACCGCTCCACGGTGCTCGGCACCGGCACCCTGGCCTGCGCCCGCTGCGACGCGCCGGTCTCGCCGGGACCGCGCGCGCTTTCCCCGTCCGAGCTCATCAGCTGCCCCTTCTGCCGCCACCGGGCGCCGACGCGCGAGTTCCTCTCGCTGAGACGGCCCACGCGGCCGGCCCGCGTCCTGGTCACGGTCAGAAGACCCGCCGCGTGACGCTGGTCATAGCCCACCGCGGCGCGCATGGCCCCGGGGTGCCCGAGAACACGCTGGCCGCGTTCGAGCGGGCGATCGCGCTCGGCGCCGACATGGTCGAGTTCGACGTGCGCCGGGCGCCGAACGGCCGGCTGATCGTGAGTCACGACGTCCCGGAGCCCGAGCGTGCCGGCCACCTGCCCGCGCTCGCCGAGGCGCTCGAGCTCTGCCGCGGGCGAATCGCCGTGAACGTGGAGCTGAAGGAGCCCGGGTACGTCCCCGATGTGCTCGCGCTCCTGCCCGAGGACAACTGCCTGCTGACGAGCTTCCACGAGGACGTGATCCGTGAGGCCCGCAAGCTCGCGCCGGCGCTGGCGACCGGCCGGGTGATCGACAGATACTCGGCGCCGGACGCCCTGGCCCGCAGCGGAGCCACCCACCCCATGCTCGAGAAGTGCCTGCCGACGCTCCCCGGATGCTTCGTCTGGACGGTCAATGACGCCCCGGCACTGCGTCGCTTCCTCACCGACCCGGCCGTTCTCGGCATCATCACCGACGCCCCGGAGCTCGCGCTCGAGCTCCGCGCCCGGATCAGCGCCCGAACTGAGCCCGTAGCGCCGAGCTGAGCGCCAGCGCCGCCTCAGCCAGGTGGCGGCGCCGCGGATGGCACAGCGCCACGGTTCGCGGCGTGAGGATGTCCGGGGGCTCGAGCCACGTCAGCGCGGGATCGATCGCCCGCCTCGCTGACAGGCGCCCGATGCACGCGTGGCCGAGCCCGGCGGCCACGAGGCGCTGCATCGCCAGATTGTCGTCGGTGCGATACACCACCCGGGGCGCGATCCCGCGCCGGCGCCACGCCTCCTCGACCTCGTTCTGGACATCCCAGCGCGACGTCCAGGCGACGACGTCGGCGCCGTCGAGCAGGTCGAAGCTGGGTGCCGGCGCATCCGCAAGCGGGCTGTCGCGCCGGGTGAGCAGGACCCACGGATCCTCGAACAGCCGAACGAGCTCGATCCGGTCGTCGGGCTGCTGGTTGATCGTCAGAGCGAGATCGAGCCGGCCCTCGGCCAGCCACTCCACCATGCGTGGATCGTCGTCGGTCTGGGTCAGGATCACCTCGATCCCGGGGAACTCTTCGCGCAGCAGCTGCAGGGCGGTGGGCAGCAGCTCTGCCGCCGCGGTCTGAAAGACGCCGACGCGCAGGACGGTCCGCTCGCCGCCGTGTGCCTGGACGCTGGCCTGCAGAGCGTGCACCTCGACGAGCGTGCGACGCGCGTGGCGATAGGCGGACTCGCCGGCGGGCGTGAGCGACACCTGTCCCCGCCCGCCCGGGCGGGTGAAGAGCGCAGCTCCGAGCGCGGCCTCGAGATCGGCCACCTGATGGGAGACAGCCGACTGGGTGTAGCCGAGACCCGCGGCGGCGGCTCGGAACGAGCGCGCGTCAGCGACCGCCACGAGCGCACGCAGTCCACGCAGATCAATCGAAGACACTGATCACCAAAGCTCGAAAAGTTCAACTTATGAAAAACAATCTGCATCCTATTGTAAGGAGGGTGAAGACTCGCCTTGCCCTCCTGCTCCACACGCTGTTCTTCGTGGCCGCCGCCACTCAGAACGCGATCGTCCCGCTGCTGCCGCGGCTGAGCCATGCCTATGGCCTCACCCCGGCCTCCGTGGCGCTGCTGCTGGCCGCGCCGGGCCTGGCCACACTGGCGGTATCGGTTCCCGCGGGCGTCCTCGCCGACAAGCTCGGAGCCAGCCGGGTGACGATCGCCGCGACGGCGTTGATGGGCCTCGCGGCCCTGGCCCAGGCGGCGCCGTCCTATCCGGTGCTGATGGGCGGCCGGCTGGCGTTCGGGCTCGCCTACGGAATCCTGTGGACGACGGGCGTCGCCTGGCTCTCGAGCTCGGGCGAGGGTTCGGCGCACCTGGGGGCGGTGGCCACGAGCGCCGCCGTGGGCATGGTGGCGGGGCCGGCGCTCGGCGGCATCGTCGCCGACACGCTCGGGCTCTCGGCGCCGTTCCTGCTCGTAGCGGGGTTCGCCGCCGTCCTCGTGCTGGCGCTCCACCGCCAGCCGGCGGCGATACCCGCCGAGCCGGCCGAGCGCGGTTCGACACGGGCGGCGATCCGCGTTGCCCCCACTCGTCCGGGCGTGGTCGCCGGCGCCTGCGCGCTGGCGATCGGCGGCGCCGTGGGCGGCGTCACGCAGCTGCTGATCCCGCTCCAGCTCCACCAGCTTGGCTTCTCGGCCAGCGCCACCGGCGTGGCCTTCTCGGCCGCGGCCGGTGTCTACATCCTCGTCAGCGCGGTGGTCGTCCGCTTCGGCACGCGCGCCACGACAGTGCGGGTGGCGGCACTCGGCGCGCTGGCGCTGGCGCTGTCGCTGCTGCCCGCTGTGCTCGGGACGGGCGCCGCCGTCCTCGTCGGCGTGCTCGTGCTCTGCACGGCGCCCCGGGCGGTCGTGAGCACCGTCGCCTATCCGCTGGCGACTGCCGGCTCTGAGATCGGGGATGGGGTGGTGATCGGCCTGTTGAACGGCACCTGGGCGCTGGGACTCGTGATCGCCCCGCTCGTCGCCGGCGCCGTCGATCAGCTCGCCGGCCCGAACCCGGCGTACCTGACCGTGATCCTGCCGGGCGTGCTGGCCTCAGGCTGGCTGCTGCTTACGCGGCCGCGCCTCGAGGCGCGCGCGGCGCTGAACTTCGTATAGGTCAGCGCGGGTCCGGACGTACTGCATCGACGCGTCTATCTGCGGCTGGAAGTCCCACGGCGTGACCTCGCCCTGTGACAGAGCCCGGGCTGCGACTCGGCGCTCGCGCTGGCTGGCCAGCACCCGCGCCTCGATCTCGCTCAGGTCGAGCCGCGCGTCGAGCTCGGCGCGCAGGGCCGCCTCGACGTCCGCATGTTCGCGGCGGCCCGCGAGGTTCTCGAGCTCGCGGGGATCGGCTTCGAGGTCGTAGAGCTGCGCCGGGTCGCCCGGGCACACGATCAGCTTGTGCACGCCGGCCCGGATCATCGCCGCCGGGTGGTTGACGCCCTCGGCGTGGTACTCGCAGATGACCGGAGGGTGATCGTCCGCTTCGCCGCGCAGCAGACCCACGAGACTCTGCCCATCGCAGTCGGCTTCCCCCATGTCGCCCCCGAGCTCGATCAGGGTGGGGGCGAGGTCGAGCAGCGAAACCGGCCGGCTCACCACCGAGTCCGGGGCCACCCCCGGGGCGCGGACGATCAGCGGCACCCGCGCCGAGGCTCGAAGAACGACATCTTGTAGAACAGCCCGCGCTCACCGAGCATCTCTCCGTGGTCGGCGGTGAACGCGATCGTCGTGCTCTCATGCAGGCCGGAGGCGCGCAGCGCCTCGAGCACCGTTCCGATCCGTTCGTCGACGTAGCTGATCGCGGCGTAGTACGCATGGCGCACTCGGCGCAGCTGCTCCTCTGAGAGCTCGATCTCATCGGCTCCGCACATCGCACGGAGCCGCTGGCTGTGAGGGTCGCCCGCGGGTTCGGGCACGGCCGGCAGCTCGATCTGCTCCTCGTCGTAGAGGTCCCAGTAGCGGGGCGGGAGCTCCCAGGGATCGTGGGGGTTGGTGAACGACACCGTGAGCAGGAACGGCCGCTCGTCCCCGCCGCGAGCGAGATCGTGGATGTGGCGGACGGCGTGGAAGGCGACCTCGTCGTCGTAGTCGGTCTGCATGCTGGCCGTGCATCGCGCCGGCGTCAGCACGCTCTCCATCGTGTGGTACCAGGGCAGGCGCGCGCTCGCGGGCTCCCTCCAGTCTGGAGTCCAGTCAAGCGAGGCGGGATAGACGTCGGTCGTGAGCCGCCGCTCGAACCCGTGCAGCTGGTCGGGCCCGACGAAGTGCATCTTGCCGGCGAGGCAGGTCTGGTAGCCGGCGGCGCGCAGGTGGTGGGCCACAGTGGGCACCGACGCCGCCAGCTCGGCGGCGTTGTCGAACACGCCGATCCGCGAGGCGCGCCGTCCGGTCAGCATCGCGGAGCGCGAGGGAGCGCACAGCGGCGAGGGGCAGTAGGCGGCTTCGAAGCGCACGCTCTGAGCCGCCAGCCCGCTGAGATTCGGCGCGTGCACGACGCCGTGGCCGTAGACCGGTAGCCAGCCGGCCGCCAGCTGGTCGACCATCAGCACGAGGAAGTTCGGGCGGCTCACGCCGCGCCCGCGACGACTTCGGTCCCGGCGTCCAGCTTGCGCTCGATCCGCGCCGCCGCGGCTCGGCACTTCGGAGCGAGCGTCTCGTCGAACCCGGCGCGCAGCCGGTACTCGGGGCCGGACACGCACAGCGCGGCGACGCAGGAGCCCGCATCGAACACGGGCACGGCCAGACCGTGAAGCCCGGCTTCGAGCTCGCTGCGGGCGACAGCGAAGCCTCGAAGGCGCACGGCGGCGAGCTCCTGCTCGAGCGTCTCGGGGTCGGTGATCGTGCGCGGAGTGAGGTGCTGGAGGACGCCCGACGGAAACGGGATCGCGCCGAAGGCCAGGAGCACCTTGCCGTCGGAAGTGCAGTGACCGGGAGTGCGGACCCCGGTCCAGTTGAGCGAGGACACGAAATGACGTCCGCCGGCCTCGGCGACGGTCAGCGCCTCGCGCCCGGCGGGCACCGCCAGGGTCACGGCCTCTCCCGTCTCCTGAGCGAGCTCCTCCATCACCGGGCGGGCGATGCTGACGAGGTCGCGTCCGGCTAGTGCGATCCGGCCGAGGCGTGCTGCGGCCGGACCGAGCTGCAGGCCGTCGCCCGGGAGGCGCTCGAGAAATCCGCGTGCCTCGAGTGTGGAGACCAGGCGGGATGTGGTGCTCCGGTTCAGTCCGAGGCGACCGGCCAGTCCGGAAACCGTCAGGACCTCGCCGGGAGCCCGGAACTCGAGCAGCACCTGGAGCGCACGGTCGGCCGTCTGGAGCAGGGAGCTTGGCGCCGAGGGTTGCGTTATTTGCACAGGCCGTTACGATACAGCACGAGCCGTGATATATCTGTTCGAGGATCAGAAGTCGGTCACAGATCTTGACAGCAGTTTCGTCTGCATGTAGGTTGTCGACAATTCTGATGGAGGCCACGCCATCAAAGCCGGTCGCGGGCCGAAAGAGGGGCGCGACGCAGCACTGGGGCCTGAACGCGGTGGAGCGCCGCTCCACCACCGAGGACGTCCTCGCCCAGCTGCGCGCCGCGATCGTCACCGGCCGCATCGGTCCGCTCGAGCCACTTCGCGAGGTCGCCCTGGCTGAGACTCTCGGGACGGGCCGAAGCGCCATTCGCGAGGCCATCCGCCATCTGATCCAGGAGGGCCTTGTCGAGTATCGGCTGAACCGCGGCTGCTACGTCCGCACGCTGTCGGTCGATGACTCCAACGACGTCTATCTGGCGCGCGAGGCGATCGAGACCAAGGCGCTAGAGCGAGCGCTCGAGTGCGGCGAGTCGCTCGATCTCGAGCCACTGCGTGCGGCCTTCGAGCGCATCGCGCTCGCCGCGCGGGCGACAGCCGATGACGACACCCCGGGCCTGGATCTGATCGGCGCCGACCTCGACTTTCACCGCGAGCTGGTGCGGCTGGGTGGCAGCCCCCGCCTGACGCGCGCGCACGAGACGCTGGCTGCCGAGGCGCAGATGCTGCTGCTCCATCAGCCGGTGTATCCGCCGACTGACTATGCGGCAGATCATCGCGTCCTGTTGGACGCGATCGAGCGCCGGGATCCGGAGGCTCCGGCGCGCGTGCGCGAGCACCTGAGGCTCTCGGCGACTCTGATCGCCGGCGAGCTCGAGCGGCTGTCACAGGCCGCAATCGACACCGAGGAGAGGAGCAGAAGTGACGGAGGAACCACGGCGTGAGGGTCTGGACAGCCCGCTGACCCGCCGCCAGGTGCTGCACGGCGCCCTCGTCGGCGGCGTGTCGCTGAGCGCGGGCGGCCTGCTGGCGGCCTGCGGAGGCGGAAGCAGTTCCGGGACGACGTTGACCAGCAGCTCGGCCCCGGCCGGAAAGCTGAAGTACGGCGGCATCCTGCGCGTCGGCGCAACCGGCGGCGGCGCGAAGGACACGATCGACGCCCACAACCCCACAGCCGACACGGACATCATGCGGGTCTGGAACCTGTATGAGCCGCTCGCCGTCCGTCCGCCCGACTTCGGACCGCTGGAGATGCTCCTGGCCGAGTCGATCGAGCCCGAGAACGGCTCGACCAAGAGCTGGATCGTCAAGCTGCGCCCCGGAGTGACCTTCCACAACGGCAAATCGGTGACCGCGGACGACGTGATCTTCTCGCTCAACCGGATCACCAACCCGAAGGCCCCGATGGTCGGCGCCACGGCGATCGGCTACGTCGACATCAAGAACCTCAAGAAGATCGACAACCTCACCGTTCGCATCCCTCTGAAGTTCGCCAACGCAGCGTTCCCCGACGACATCGGTCAGTACTTCATCGGGATCGTGCCCGTGGGTTACGACCCGGCCAAGCCCGTTGGCACAGGCCCGTTCATGTATCAGAGCTTCACCCCTGGCCAACAGAGCGTGTTCGTCAAGAACCCGCATTACTGGCAGACGGGCCGGCCGTACGTCGATCAGCTCGTGATCATCGACTTCACCGACAGCACCGCGCGCGTCAACGCGCTCCTAGGTGGGCAGGTGGAGGCGATCGACAACCTGCCGTCGGGCCAGATCGCTCAGGTTCAGGGCAACTCGTCGCTGAAGGTGCTGATCTCCCCGACCGGGGAATGGCAGCCGTTCACGATGCGCGTGGACGCGCCTCCGTTCAACGACGTCCGCGTGCGACAGGCGTTCCGTCTGATCGTCAACCGCCAGCAGATGGTCGAGCAGGTGCTGAGCGGGCAGGGCAGGGTCGCGAACGACATGTATTCACCCTATGACCCTGCGTACTACAGCTCGCTGCCCCAGCGCCAGCAGGACCTCGAGCAGGCGAAGTCGCTGCTCAAGCAGGCGGGCCACGCCGGCCTGACCGTCGAGTTGGTCACCGCCGACGTCTTCCAGGGCGTCGTCGCAGCCGCCCAGGTCTTCGCCCAGCAGGCGACCGGTGCCGGGGTGACGGTAAACCTCCGCAAGGTCGACACGGGCACCTTCTACGGCCCGAACTATCTGAAGTGGCCGTTCGCCCAGGACTTCTGGGCCACCCGCGAGTACCTGCCCCAGGTTTCGCAGGGCAGCCTGCCGACGTCGCCGTTCAACGAGACCCATTGGGCCGACCCCACGTTCATCAAGTTGATCGCGCAGGCCCGGGCCACCGTCGATGAAACGCAACGCAACCAGATCCTCCAGGAGGCGGAGAAGCTCGAGTACGACAACGGCGGTTACATCATCCCCTACTTCTCGAACCAGATCGACGCCTACAGCGCGAAGGTGGGCGGGTTCACGCCGCCTAAGTCGGGCTTCCCGCTGGGCAATTACTGGTTCAAGAACGTCGGCTTCGTGGCCTGATCACCATGAGCCGATTCCTGCTACGGCGGCTTGCCCTCGGCCTCCTGACTCTCCTCCTCGTGTCAGTGGTCGTGTTCGCCGCCACGCAGGCCCTCCCAGGCGACGCGGCCCGAGCCATCCTCGGCCGCGACGCCACCCCGCAACGACTGGCCGCCCTGCGTGCCCAGCTGCATCTGAACCAATCGGTGTTCAGCCAATATGGACACTGGCTGAGCGGGATGCTCACCGGGAACCTGGGCACCTCGGCGGCCAGTCAGCAATCTGTCAGCTCGCTGTTGTCGGGGCGGATCGGTAACTCCGCCTTCCTGGTGTTCGTCTCGGCGCTGGTGGCGATCCCGCTCTCGATCGTCCTCGGAGTGTGGATGGCGATGCGCCGCGACAAGCTCGCCGACCACGTCGGATCCACCGTGTCACTCGTGCTGGCCGCGCTGCCCGAGTTCGTGATCGGCATCCTGCTCGTGGTGGTGTTCGCCACCAACGTGTTCCACTCGCTGCCGGCGGTGTCGCTGATCCCGCCCGGTGATCACGCCTGGCAGCACCTCAACGACGTCATCCTGCCCGCGGCGACGCTGGTCCTCGCTGTCACCCCGTACATCAGCCGGATCATGCGAGGCTCGATGATCGAGGTGCTGGAAAGCGACTACGTAACCATGGCCCGGCTGAAGGGCCTGCCCGAGCGAACGGTGATCTGGCGCCATGCCGTCCCGAACGCGATCGTTCCCGCGATCCAGGTCTCGGCACTTCAGCTGGCGTGGATGGCCGGCGGTGTCGTGGTCGTGGAGTTCGTCTTCTCCTTTCCCGGAATCGGCGCGGCGCTCGTCGATGCGGTGGGCAACCGCGATGTGCCGGTCGTGCAGGCGCTGACGATGATCATCGCCGCCGTGTATGTGGTGCTGAACGTGGGTGCCGACATGGCCACGATCCTCCTGACCCCGCGACTGCGGACGGCGGGACGATGACCGACACCGCACTGACACCCTCCGCCGCGCCGATGGCGCCGGTGCTGCGCCAGCGCCAGTGGCTGGCGACGCTGCGCACCGCGCTGGGGTTCACTCGCACGCGCGTCGGCCTCCTGATCTTCGTCGTCATGGTGCTGATCGCCCTGCTCGGGCCGCTGTTCGCGCCCCACTCGCCGACCGAGTTCGTCGGGGCCCCGAACAGCAGCTCCACGGGACTGTTCGGGACCGACACGCTCGGGCGCGATGTGTTCAGCCGCTTCCTGTACGGCGGGCGCAGCGTGCTCGGGCTGGCGGCGGCCGCGACCGCCTTCGGCGTGGCGCTGGGTGTGGCCATCGGCCTGGCCGCGGCCTATGCCGGCGGAGTCGCCGACGAGGTGCTCATGCGGATCGCCGACGTGTTCCTGGCATTCCCGCAGATCGTCCTCGCGCTGCTGGTCGTCACCGCGTTCGGCCCGAAGCTGTGGCTGATCATCCTGACCGTCGCGATCAGCCACTCGCCACGAGTCGCGCGAGTGATGCGCGGCGCCGCGCTGCAGGTCGTGGAGCGCGACTTCGTCAGGGCTGCCGAGGCCGTGGGCGAGAAACGAAGCCGCATCCTGTTCGCGGAGCTGCTGCCCAACGTCACGAGCCCGCTGCTCGTGGAGACGGGCCTGCGGCTCACCTATTCGATCGGGCTGATGGCCGGGATCAGCTTCCTCGGCCTCGGGCTGCAGCCACCGCACGCCGACTGGGGCCTGATGATCAACGAGAATCGTCTCGACGTGACCGTGCAGCCCTGGGCCGTCCTGCTTCCCGTGCTGGCCATCGCCTTGTTGACGGTCGGCACGAACCTCGTCACCGACGGCGTCGCGCGAGCGTCGATTGGAGTTGACCGATCGTGAGCACTGTGCAGGAGTCCACCGAGATGGCCGCGCCGGGAAGGACGCCGGTCCAGATCCGCGAGCTGCGCATCGAGCTCTCGCGCACACGCGAGGACATCGTCGATGAGATCAGCCTCGAGATCCGCGCCGGAGAGGTGCTCGGGCTGGTGGGGGAGTCCGGGTCGGGCAAGACGACGGTCGGAATGGCCCTGCTCGGCTACTGCCGCCCCGGCGGGCGTGTGGCCGCAGGCGCCGTGCTCGTCGACGGACGCGACCTCTCCGAGCTCGCCGATCAGGTCCTGCGAAGCCTGCGCGGCGGGCTCGTCTCCTACATCCCGCAGGATCCGGGGACGGCGCTGAACCCCGCGCTGCGCATCCGCAAGCAGCTGCTCGAGACGCTCGAGACCCACACCAAGCTGAGCGAGGCCGAGCGCGTTCAGCGCATGCGAGAGTCGCTCGGCGAGGTGGCGCTGCCCTCGGATGACGAGTTCCTGACCCGCTACCCGCACCAGCTCTCAGGCGGTCAGCAGCAGCGCGTGGCGATCGCGATGGCGTTCGCGTGCCGCCCGAAGGTGATCATCTGCGATGAGCCGACGACCGGGCTCGACGTGACCACCCAGGCCCGGGTGCTTCAGACCGTCAAGGAGCTCTGCCGGCTGCACTCTGTGGCGGCGCTGTACGTGAGCCACGACCTCGCGGTCGTCGCCGAGCTGGCCGACCGGGTGGCCGTCATGTACGCCGGGCGGATCGTCGAGTCGGGCACACGCGACCAGTTGTTCACGACTCCGCGTCATCCGTACACGCAGCGGCTGCTGCGGGCGGTGCCAGACCTGGCGGGCAAGCGCACGGTGCTGGGCATCCCGGGACGCGCGCCGCTGCCCGGCAACCGGCCGGGGGGATGCTTCTTCGAGCCGCGCTGCCAGCTGGCGGTCGACGCGTGCCGCCAGAGCTTCCCGGCGGCGACGATGCTCGAGCCGGGGCACCAGGTGCGCTGCTACCGAGCAGCCGACACGGCCGCCGGCGTCACCGCCGACGAGGCCGCAGCCCTGCCCGGCATCACGGCTGGGGATTCCGTGCTCGAGATCTCGGGCCTGAAGGCCCGCCACGGCACCCGCGAGACGCTGTTCGACATCGAGCTCGCCGTCAGCCGCCACGAATGCGTTGCCCTGGTCGGCGAGTCGGGCTCAGGCAAGACGACGCTGGCGCGCTGCGTCGCCGGACTTCACCGCGACTACACGGGTGAGATCCGGCTCGCCGGCGCGGTGCTGGCCAACTCGGCGCGCCGGCGCTCGAGCGAGCACCGCCGGCAGATCCAGTACGTGTTCCAGAACCCGTACGCCTCGCTGAACCCTCGCCGCACGGTCGGCCAGACGATCGCCCGCCAGCTGCAGCTGTTCTTCCCCGGGTCCCGGCGCGAGGTCGGGAGCCGTGTGTCGCAGTGCCTGGAGCGGGTCGCGCTCTCAGAGACCGCGATCAACCGCTTTCCCGACCAGCTCTCCGGCGGCGAGCGCCAGCGTGTGGCGATCGCCCGGGCGCTGGCCGCAGAGCCGGCGCTGCTCGTCTGCGACGAGGTGACCTCGGCCCTGGACGTCTCCGTGCAGGCCGCGATCATCGACCTGCTCCGGGACCTGCGCGCCGAGATCGGACTGAGCATCCTGTTCATCACCCACAACCTGGCCCTGATCCGCAACATCGCCGACCGGGTGTGCGTGATGACCGAGGGCCGGATCGTCGAGACCGGCACCGTCACCGAGGTGTTCGAAGACCCGCAGGCGCAGTACACGAAGCAGCTGCTGGCCAACACGCCCAGCATCGAGGCCGCCCTCGGACACGCCTGATGCTCCCCGCTCCCGGAGTCCGCGCGCGCAGCGGCCCGATCGAGCTGCAGGCGCGGTTCGACGTTCTCGGTGTTTTCGCGAACGATCTTTCGTACCGTTCCATCCGCTTCGTCGACACCGGACCCCCGGACGGATCGGCCCTCGTGTTCTTCGGCGGGCTTGGCACCAGCGCGGGGGCCTGCCTGCTCACCGAGTTCGCGCGCTCGACTCGGGAGCGGCTCGGCCTGCGCCTGATCTGCGTGGAGCGCAACGGCTTCGGCGAGACGCCGTTCGATCGCAGGCGCGGAGTCTCCGACGTGGTCGGCGACGTGCTCGCGGTCCTCGCCTCGCTCGGCGTCGGGCGCTTCGGGATCGTGGCGATCTCCGGCGGTGGACCCTACGCCGCCGCGCTGGCGGCGGCCGCGGCGCCGAGGGTGGTCTCGCTGCATCTCGCGGCAGCCGTGGCGGGCGCGGACGCTCCGCTCTCGTCCCAGGCCGTGTCGGCCGACCCGCGGACGATGTGGGATTACCCGGCTCACAGCCCAGTTCACCGGGTTCCCGGCTTCGCGCGAGCCGCCGGCGAGGAGGGCATGCGCGCGCTGGGGCCCGATGGGCGCGGTGTCGCCGCGTTCGAGCACGAGCTCCGCCTGATCCGCACGACGCCCCTGCCCGACCTCCGGCACGTGCGAGCCCCGGCATACCTCTACCTGGGAGATGCCGACGAGACCGTCGGTCCCGCGCATGCCGCGGCATGGAGCGCCGCGCTGCCGAACGTCGTCGCCGTTCGCCGCTACGAGGGCGAGGGGCACGACGTCCAGTACCGCCACTGGGACCAGATCCTGCTCGATGCCGCCGAGCTCGGGGACCGCGTGCTGGTCTGTCTCGAGGGGCGGACGTGGCTGGTGCCGGCGCAGGCGCCGCCTGAGGGGGCGTCGCTCGGGCTTTGCTGTTGGAACACCAAGGAGAACGAGACATGAAGTGGGAGGTCTTCGTCACGTGCGCGGTCACCGGGGCCGGGGACACCGCTGGGCGCTCCGAGCGCGTGCCGGTCACGCCGGAGCAGATCGCCGACTCGGCGATCGAGGCCGCACGCGCGGGCGCAGCGGTGGTGCACATCCACGTGCGGGATCCCGACACGGGCCGTGGCTCGCGTGATCCCGCGCTGTACCGCGCCGTAGTCGAGCGAATCCGGTCCTCGGACGTGGATCCGGTGATCAACCTGACCGCTGGAATGGGCGGCGACCTCGTGCTCGGCGGCGTGTCTGACCCGCTGCCGGTCGACGCTCTGGGGACCGACATGGTCGGAGCCGTGGAGCGCCTGGTGCATGTCGAGGAGCTCCGGCCCGAGATCTGCACCCTGGACTGCGGGACCATGAACTTCGCGGCCGGCGGGGACTACGTGATGTGCAACACGCCGGCGATGCTCCGCGCGATGGCCGCGAGGGTGCAGGAGCTCGGGGTGCGCCCGGAGCTCGAGGTCTTCGACACCGGACAGCTGGTTCTCGTCCATGAGCTGATCGCCGACGGACTGATCGACGACCCGCCGTTGATCCAGCTGTGCATGGGAATCCCCTACGGGGCGCCCGATGATCTGACGACATTGCTGGCGCTGGTGCACCGGCTTCCCGCCGGTGCCGTTTACTCGGCGTTCTCGATCGGCCGGATGCAGCTGCCCTATGCCGCCCTGGCTCCGCTCGTCGGGGCGAACGTGCGAGTCGGGCTCGAGGACAATCTGTACCTCTCGCGTGGACGCCTGGCGACAAACGGAGAGCTGGTCGAGCGAGCGGTGACGATCCTCGAAGGGATGAACGTGCGGGTGATGGGACCGGATGAAGTGCGGGAGAAGCTTGCGCTGAGGGTTCGTGTCTGAGCGACCCTCGACGGTAGGGCTGCTCGGCGGCGGTGTGATCGGGGGCGGCTGGGCCGCCCGGTTCGCGCTGAACGGCGTTGACGTCCGCCTCTACGACCCGGCACCCGACGCGATGCGGCGGGTGGACGAGATGCTCGCCAACGCGCGCCGGGCCTACGAGCGGCTGACGCTGGTCCCGCTCCCGCCCGAGGGCGCGATCACCCTGGTCGGCTCGGTGGACGAGGCGGTCGGCGAGGTCGATCTGGTGCAGGAGTCCGCGCCCGAGCGGCTCGAGCTCAAGCAGCAGCTGCTGGCGGCCGCCAGCCGGGCGGCGGGGCCGCGGACGGTCTTCTGCTCCTCCACGTCGGGGCTTCGCCCGTCATTGCTCCAGTCTGAGATGGAGCATCCCGAGCGGCTCGTGGTCGGCCATCCCTTCAATCCCGTGTACCTGCTCCCGCTGGTCGAGCTGTGCGCCGGGTCGCGGACGGACCCCTCCGCTGTCGAACGTGCGCGCGCGATCTACGAGTCGGTGGGCATGCACGCGCTGCTCGTGCGCTCGGAGATCGACGGCTTCCTGGCCGACCGCCTGCTCGAGGCGCTGTGGCGCGAGGCGCTGTGGATGGTCAACGACGGCGTGGCCACGGTCGAGGAGCTCGACGACGCGATCCGCTACGGCGCGGGGCTGCGCTGGGCGATCATGGGCACGTTTTTGACGTACCGCATCGCGGGCGGCCAGGCCGGCATGCGCCACTTCATGGAGCAGTTCGGGCCCGCGCTGGCCGCGCCGTGGTCGAAGCTGGTCGACGTTCCCGAGCTCACGCCGGCGCTGCTCGACAAGCTGGCCGAACAGTCCGACGCCCAGGCCGGTGGGCGCACGGTCGGCGAGCTCGAGCGCGAGCGCGACGACTGCCTGGTGGCCATCCTGCAGGGCCTGCGGTCCAACGGCGCGGGCGCGGGGGACACCCTGGCGAGGTGGGAGCAGGGCCTGCTGAACTCTTCGAGCGACGGCGGTCCCCCGGTTCGCGTGGTTCCGCCCGAGTGGATCGACTACAACGGCCACGTCCACGAGAGCCGCTACCTCCAGCTGTTCGCCGACGCGACCGACGTCCTGCTGCGGACGGTGGGCATCGACGAGGCATATCTCGGCGCCGGCGGCAGCTACTACACGGTCGAGACGCACCTCTCGCACCTCGGGCAGCTGGTTGCGGGCGATCGCGTTCAGGTGGTCACGCAGGTCCTCGGCGCTGACGACAAGCGCCTGCACGTCTTCCACACCGCTCTGCGCGAGGGCGAGTCGGCTCCGGTGGCAACCGCCGAGCAGATGCTCCTGCACGTGGACACCGGCGTCTCACGGGCAGCGCCGGCCGGCGACGGCGTGCTCGCCCGTGTGCAGGCGCTCGCCGCCTCGCACGCGGAGCTCGAGCGCCCGGCCCGAGCGGGAAGGCGGATCTCACTCGGCTAGACGCTGCCGGCCGCGATCCGGCGGGTCTGCGGAGCCCGGTTCCGGCTGGGAGCGGAGCTCGTGGGTGCGGGGAAGGTGACGGTGATCGAGAGCCCTCCCTCGGGCTGGGGGTAGGTGGTGACGGTGGCCTCGTGACTCGTTGCGATGGCTTGGACGATCGACAAGCCGAGGCCGTGTCCGTGCTTGTGGTGGGCACGGCGGGGATCGAGGCGCTGGAAGGGCTGGAAGAGACGGTCGATCTCCCCGGGCGGGATCACCGGCCCGGTGTTGGTGACAGTGAGGATCGCCTTGCCGTCTTCGGTCCCGGTCGAGATGTGCACGCTCCCGCCGGCGAGGTTGTGGCTGACTGCGTTGTCGACCAGGTTGGCGATCAGGCGCTCGAGGAGCCGCGGGTCGCCGACGAGCCCGGCAGGGAGGATGGCGGTGTCGATATCCACGTCGAGGCGATCCCGCAGGAAAGCGGGGCGCGCGAGCACCGTCTCGCAGATCCCGGCGAGGTCGGTCAGCTCCCGGTGGTCGAGCCCGCTCTCGCTGCTCGCCAGGGTGAGGAGCGCGTCGATGAGGTGTTTCTGCTCGTCGTTGGAGGCGAGCAGCTCGCCGGCCGTGGAGCGCCAGGCTTCTGCGCTGGTGTCGGGGTCGTCGAGCGCGACCTGCAGGAGGTTCCGTTCGGCGGTGAGGGGAGTGCGCAGCTCGTGGGAGGCGTTGGCGACGAAGTGTCGCTGCGCCTCGAAGGACGCCTCGAGGCGGGCGAACAGATCGTCGAGCGTGTCACCGAGCCGTCTGAACTCCTCGTCGGCCCGGTCCAGGCCGAGGCGCTCTGCAAGGTTGCTGGCCGAGATTCTCCGGGCCGTGGCGGTGATGGTCCGTATCGGTCGCAGCATCCTGCCGGTGACGAGCCAGCCGACCCCGAGGGCGAGCACGGCCACGATGGCCAGAGCGATTCCCGAGTCGACCAGGAGCTGGTGCGAGTCGGCAGCACGCTGTGCGGCTTGCACCGACCCCGCCTGCGATACCTGGTGCACGGCTTGGGCCAGCTGACTCACGGTGCTTGCCAGCTGATGCTGGTCCCGTGTCAGCCGACGCTGATCCTGTGCCAGCTGAGTCAGAACCTGCGGGCGAGGGCCGAACGGGCTCATCGGACCCGCGTCGCTCACGCCCACCGGATACAGCTTCAAGAGCTTGTGCTGGTCCTGGGTGAGCTGCTGCTGATCGAATGCCAGCTGAGGCAGAAACGGGGCCAAGCGCGGGACGGTGAGCTGCCGAATCGCGGGCGCGTGAGGGACGTTCGGTAAGTGCGGCTTGGCGTACTCGGTCGCCCTCTGAAACAGGCCGTACGTCACCGCGACCAGCACGACGCCCGAGACGAGAAACAGACAGCCGTAAACAGCCGTGAAGCGCAGCCGCGCAGTGCGCCGCGGCCGGCGCAGGCCAAGACGATGTGCTGGCATCACTGTCCTCCGATGCGATAGCCGCTGTCACGGATGGTCTCGATGATCGGCGGGTCGCCGAGCTTTCCCCGCAGCCGATTGATGGTCGCCTTGACGGTGGTGGTGAACGGGTCGGTGACGGGGTCCCAAACTCGTTCGAGTAGTTCCTCGGCCGACACGGGCTTGCCGTCGGCGGCCAGCAGGCATTCCAGCACCGCGAACTCCTTGGCTCTGAGAGCCAGACGACGTCCCGCCCGCACGGCGACCCGCTTCGTGGGATCGAGGCTCAGATCTGCGTACCCCAGCCGGCCGGTCTGCGCAGCCCCGGGGCGACGGCCCAGAGCCTGCACGCGGGCCAGCATCTCGCCGAAATCGAACGGCTTGGGCAGGTAGTCGTCGGCGCCCAGCCCGAGCCCTTCGACGCGGTCCTTGACGGTGCTGGCGGCGGTGAGCATCAGGACTCGGCTCTCGGAGCGCTCGGCCGCCAGGGCCCGGCAGATGTCATCGCCGTGGGTGCCGGGCAAGTCCCGGTCCAAGATCACCACGTCGTAGCGGTTGGCAATCAGGCGGGTGACGGCCTCGTCGCCGTCGAGGGCCACGTCGACGGTCATTCCGTGGCGGCTCAGCCCCGCCGCTACGGAACGGGCCAGGCGCTCGTGATCTTCGGCTACCAGCACTCTCATCCCGTATTTCCTGCTTCCAGTGTGGCACCTGGCCTCGGCCGGTCGGGGCCGTCTCGCCCTCGACCGGCCGGGCGCACAAGATCGCAAGTCGCGGGTCACACGCACGTCACACGTGTGACTTGGGTGTGACTTTCCGTTCCGTACAACCGTGGACGGTTCCCGACCGAAGGGAGACAGATGAGAGCGCGAGATATGACAGCCAGGCTGGCGGTCATCGTCGCGGCGGCCACGATCGGGCTGGCCGCCTGTGGCGGCGGGTCCAGCTCCCCCCAGGTCGCCAGCCTGCCGACGAGCAGTGGCAGCGGGTACACCACCTCGACTCCGACCGGCGCCGCATCCACCGCACCGCCGAAGGGCAACGCGACCAAGCTGGTGGACGAGTGGGGTGCCTGTATGCGCAGCCACGGCGATGCCAACCAGGCTGACCCGACAATCGACACCAACAAGGTGATCCACATCAGCTGGAATCCCGCAATTCCCGGCGGGTACAACGGGACGAACAAGGGCGGGCAGGGCAACTCCGGTCCGGGCCAGTACTGCCGGGCGTATCTGAACGCGGCCTCAACCGCGCTCCAGGGCGGCGAGCGGGAGAAGCCGCCCGACCACGAGACGATGGTGAGGTTCTCCAGGTGCATGCGGGCCAGCGGGATCCCGGACTTCCCCGACCCCACCGCGAGCGGCCTGGTGATGAGCATTCATCCGGGGACCGACCTGGACCCATCGAGCCCGGCCTTCCAGAGCGCCGCCAAGGAC
>Ga0070735_10002210_pt1 | contig 17816 bp, 13 predicted proteins | sample Coa_R1_FD_66443 | JGI IMG/M metagenome (GOLD analysis project Ga0070735, IMG submission 66443) | Surface soil microbial communities from Centralia Pennsylvania, which are recovering from an underground coalmine fire - Coalmine... | ecosystem: Environmental > Terrestrial > Soil > Unclassified ... | reverse complement strand
AATCGGCGATGCCCCATACGAGATTCTTGCTCAGAGCGCCGGCGATTGCGCGGGTCTGGTCGTCCGGCGATTCGACGGCCAGCGCGATAATATTCAGACCATCTCCAAATTTGCGCTTCAATTCACCGAGCCACTCCAAGGTGGACCGGCAGGGTACACACCACGTCGCCCAGAATTCGACCAGCACAGGATTCCCGGCGAGCTTCGCCGCGTCGATCGGATTTCCCGATAGATCGGATAGCTTGAACGATGGCAGCGCGGCGATCTCGCGAACTTCGGGAGATACCTCGTGCTCCTTCCGGACATCACGTTTACTCCCGGCGAGCACCAGATCGATCATACGTGACAGATCCTGCTTGAATTTCTCCTGATTGCCCGCGTCGGTCCAGGGCGCGTAGCGGCCCGTTCCCGGCTTGTCCCCGAAGGAGCCGAACTCGCGCGGGCTCGCAACCAGGATGTCATCCACGAAAACCGCTGGATAGCCCTTGAGCCCGTACCGGTCGGCGAGCTTCGAGGCGCCGAAATTCTCGCTCACGAAAGTGACTCTGCCGGAATATTTCGCAGCGATTTCTTGTACCAGCAAACTTGCCGGATCGGACAGGTTTCACGTGAAGGGCCAGCGGACTAGCGTAAGCTGAACCGATTTGCGCGATGTTTGTTTGGAGGCGGCAACCGGAAGGTTCGCGGCGGATGAAGCGGGAAGCACATGATCTACAACAGCCTCGACCGTTCGCCACTTGGCTGCAGTAGCATTGGTTCCGTTTGATGCGGCCGCTTCTGCGCGTTCGAGAAAAATGTCGTCGATTGAATCTTTCGCGCGTGATCGGTTAAACTCTCGCCGCAGAGAAGCAAGCTTATCGAGCAACTCCGCCTTCTTGGCAGCATCGACCTCGATTCCATCGAGCACTCGATACGCCTGCGAGGCGTCCAGGTAACGATAAAGGGCGCCGGCGTACGATCGCGATGCATCCAACTCGAATCCGGTCTTGAGTAGCGCGTTCAGCACGATGAACTGCGAATGCAGCTCGATGGACTTCGGGGGAACGAAAGCCGCCAGCGCTTTCTCCTGCAGGCTTTGCAATTCGGGCAAAACCGAATGTGACTTCGCTTGCGGTCTTACGTCAAGATCAAGAGAGGCGCATAAGCTCGCGAATCGAGCTTGGCCAAGTGCTTGTCCAATGTAGAACAAGCCGCTGAAGGTGTCCTCGTGGACCGCGAATCCGCGTGCGGCCGACATCATCTGCCCAATTCTCCCGCGAGCGGCTTCGATCAATGCGCGCTGGCCCGGCGAAGCATGGGACCAATTCTTCGATTTGAGGCCGCTTTCCACCACAGCGAGCTTTTGAGTCGCCTTCGTCCATTCCGCGTCAAATGCCGGAAATCCAGGCGCCAGACGGCCTGCTTGCTCCTCCGCGAAGCGTGTGGAGTCTACCACCGTCAACAGTTGGCCAAGTTTTTCGAGACTGAGATACAAGTAACCACGATTCGCCGCGTCGCGAGCTCCTTCGATCAGCGCGCTGCTGGTTTTTGGAAAATTCGGAAAGTCCGACGCCTTCAGCGGATGATCGCGCAGGGATTGTTCGATCTCATCGACTTGCGCAAGAACGCGGTTGCGCACCGCCGGATGCATTTCTTGCGCCTGGAGGTGCGCACCAATCAGAACGATCAGAACGAGCGGGAATGGACGTAGACGGTTCATTGTGAGCTGTGCGTGTGCCACCGTGACTCGCACGTTTCACAGTATGCACCAGAAAAGACCGGCGCACGAGTGCCAATCCAGCACTGCCAAACAGAGCCAATCCGTTCTTTTCCTCGGGAAAGCTGGAAAAGCGCCGTTTCGTCCATTCTCAGAAACAATAAGGCGCAGGGTAGGATCTACATAAACATGGGAAATTGCTTCCGCTTCGACCTCGCCGGAGCAGGAAGCGAAACCGCGATAGGCCGCTCAGCATGGCTCTCGATCTATCGCCTCCGACCCGGCCAGATAATTCCAAAACCCCACACACCGCAACAAAGATTCACATGCGCAAAATAGCTGTTTGCATTATCCTCGCGCTCTTCCCCACCGTTCTGCTCGCGCAGTTCGGAGCCGTCGTTCAGGGCACCGTCTCGGATTCCTCGGGCGCCGTCATCGTCGATGCCAATGTCACTCTCACCAACATCGAGACCCAGCGCCAACTCACAACCAAAACCAGCGCCGAAGGTTTCTATCGCTTCACAGGACTCGCCCCGGGCAACTATAGTCTCTCGGCCCAAGCGCCCAACTTCGTGGTGCAGCAGATTTCGCCGATCGCGGTCCAAGCCGAGCAAACGCAGGGCATCAACGTGACCTTGCAGCCGGGGGCAATCACCGAAAGCGTCACCGTGACGGGCGAAACCGCTAATCTGCTCCAGACCGAAAGCGCCCAAGTAGGTGGCGAAATCACCACGCGTGAAGTCACCAGCCTGCCGCAATTCGGCCGCGATCCATATGAGTTGATCCGCCTCGCTCCCAACGTCACGGCCGACATGGCTCGCGCCGGCAACGGCAATTCCGTTTCACTGCCGAATGAGACTGGCCCCGGCGGCTCTAACACTTCGATTTTCCAGACCGAGAACCAGGTTCCCGTTTCAGCAAACGGACAGCGCGTCACGAACAACGATTTTCTTCTCGACGGCGTCAGCGTCAACAGTCTCGGCTGGGGCGGCGCGGCGGTGGTTACGCCCAACCAGGAATCGGTGAAGGACATTGTGGTTCTCACCAACGCGTACTCGGCCGAGTGGGGCCGCAACTCCGGCGCTCAGATCTCGGTCATCTCGCGCAACGGCACAAACGATTTCCACGGCAGCGGGTTCTTCCACTACGATTCGCCGAGCCTGAATGCCTATAACAAGTGGGGAGGACCCGGAGGCGCGCTGCCAGTCCGCGACGCGAATCTCTACCGCCAGTTCGGCGGCTCGCTAGGGGGCCCGATCGTGCGCAACAAGCTGTTTTGGTTCTTCTCGTATGAGGGCCTGCGCCAGAGCACCAGTGGAGTCGCATCGGTCTGGCTTGAGACGCCTCAATATCGCCAGGCGATTATCGCTGCCCGTCCGAACAGCGTAACCGCGCAGATTCTGCAATCGAACGGCATCGCCCCTCGAGTAGTGAATGTGCTCAATGCGCCTTGCCCCTCCGGATTCGCCGCGGGCACGTGCCAGCAGGTTGCCGGCGGGTTGGACGTCGGTTCGATTCAAGGAGCCAACGGCAAGTACACGAATCCGAACACGGTCGGCGGTGGGCTCGACGGAATTCCGGATCTCGAATTTGCCCAGGTCGCCGTCCCGAGTACGGCCAGCGGGAACCAGTACAACGGCCGTATCGACTTCAATGTCACGGCCAAAGACATCGTCGCGGGTAGTTTCTATTTCACGAAGCTGAACACGCTCGGCGCCGACGCGTCCAGCGGCGCCCGTCCCATGGCTGACATCAACTTTCAACCGCTCAACAGCGCCGCCACTCTGACCTACACCCACATCTTCAGTCCAACACTTATGAACGAGGCGAGAGCCAACTTCACGCGCTTTGCGGCAAACCAGGTTGCTTCGAACGCCGGGATCGTCAACTGGGGACTGCCCCGAATCGAAATCCAGGGCTTCCCCTTTGGCCGTGTCTACTTCGGAGCGCCGTGGAGCGAGACCAGTCCCGGTCTTTTCGCCCAAAACACTTACGAATTCCGCGACATTGTCAGCAAGCTCTACGGCAATCACGGATTCAAATTCGGATTCGAGACCCGCCGCGAGCAGGACAACAATAACCTGGTCGGCGGCGCTCGCCCGGACTACGTGTTCCAGGGTCTCTGGGATTTTGCCAATAGCGCTCCCATCTTCGAGCAGATCGATGTGAATCCCGCCACCGGCGGACCGCCCGATGCCTCACGCTCCCTGCGCACGCCCTACTACGGTGCGTTCGTACAGGACGATTGGAAGGTGCGCGCCAACCTCACGCTCAACATCGGACTGCGCTGGGAATTCTTCAGCCCCCCGACCGAGGCGCATGGCGATCTCAGCAATTTGATGTTCGGCTCGCAGGGTCTTGTCAACTCGACGGTGCAGAAAGTCAGCCAGCTATACCGCTCGCAATTTACCAATTTCGCGCCGCGCATCGGATTCGCGTGGCAGCCACTCGGGACCAAGAGCAACCTCGTAGTTCGAGGCGGCTTCGGCATTTTCTATGACCGCATTCCGGAAGCCCTGTTCGGCAACGCCACGCGCAACCCGCCGCAGTTCGCCGCGCTGGGGATCTGCTGCGGCACTGCCGGTTCTCCATTCGTCGGCGGCCAGATCAACTACGCTCTCGGCAGCAGCAACTCGCCGTTCAGCTATCCGATCAACCCTCTGCTCGCAAGCGGCATCAACCCGGCCACGGGCGGACCTCTTAATTCCTCGGTCGAAATCTACGGCGCACCACAGTATATGCCGTCGCCGATGGTCTACGTCTACTCGCTGGACATCGAGTACCGCCTGCCGTGGAAGGTGGTTGTCGATGCGGGCTATTCGGGCAGCGAAGGGCATCATCTCATACGGCTCGTCAATCAGAACTTCCTGTTCACGCCGAATCCTGCCTGGACCGCGGTCTACTTCCCGATGCCGGACGACAATTCCAACTACAACGCCGGCATCTTCACGTTCCGGCGTCCGATGGATCATGGCCTGCAACTGGTGTTCAATTACCGCTGGGCCAAGAGCCTCGACGAATCCTCGTTTGAAGGGCCCGGCTTCGTCACGAATCAAACGTGGCCGCAGAACAACCGGCTCAACTGGGGACCGTCGGATTACGACGTTCGGCACCTCATCACTGCGGCAGCCGTGTGGGAAATCCCTACGCCGTTCCACGGTCATAAAGGCGCGCTCGCGAGCGCTCTGAACGGATGGGAGATTTCTCCGATCATCACCTGGCACACCGGCTATCCTTGGACGCCTGTGATCGGCCAGTCTGTGCAGACTGCCGCTGGACCATCGTTCAGTCCGATCCGGCCGACCGTGTATTTCGGCGGCGCGGGCGATGACACGTCGAACCAGGCGTTCATGACAGGCAGCAACTTCCCACTCGGTGGCAAGGCTTATTTCAACACCACTGCGAGCGGACCTCCCGGCGTCGGGCGCAATTCGTTCCGCGGTCCGCATTTCTTCCAAACGGATCTCTCGCTGGCAAAGAGTACTCGCCTGCCCTGGTTCAAGGAAAACTCCACACTCGATCTGCGCGCCAATCTCTTCAACGCGTTTAACCAGCTCAACCTGACGCCGTTCGCTTTCAGCGGCGGGGGCACGCATCCCGAGAATCCGTTCTTCGGCGTGGCGCCTTCCGCTCTTGCCGGTCGCGTGGTAGAGTTACAAGCGCGATTCAGCTTCTGATGAAATTGTTCCGTTTCGCCGCTTCAGTGGGGCTGCTGCTCGCGATTCTACCGGCGCAGCAGCCCGCTCCCAGGCCGCGCCTGCAGGCCACCTTGGATGTGAGTGCGCCCGGCCGCCCGTTCCCGCATTTCTGGGAGCAGATGTTCGGCTCCGGCCGCGCCATCCTCAGCCTCCGCGACGACTACCGCCGTGATCTTCGCTCTGTTCACGACATCACGGGCTTCTCCTATGTCCGCTTCCACGCCATTTTCGGCGACGAGACCGGCTTCTACTCGGAGGCCGAGGGCCGGCCGGTCTACAACTTCTCCTACATCGATCAAATCTACGACGGTCTCCTCGAAAACGGCGTACGCCCTTTCGTCGAGATGAGCTTCATGCCTCGCGCGCTCTCGGCGACAGATCATCTTCATGCCTTCTGGTACAAGCCGCTGCCGAATCCGCCGAAATCGTACGATGCCTGGGGCGAGATGGTCTACGCCTTCGCCCGTCACCTGGTTGAGCGGTATGGCGCCGACGAGGTCGTCAAGTGGTATTTCGAGGTCTGGAACGAGCCGAACATCGATTTCTGGACCGGCGAGCCCAAACAATCCACCTACTTCCAGCTATACGATGCCGCTGCCAGAGCGGTGAAACGCGCTTCGCCTCGGTTACGTGTCGGCGGCCCTGCGACGGCGCAGGCCGCGTGGGTTAGCGCGATGATCGCCCATGCAGCCTCAGCCAACGTGCCGCTCGATTTCGTTTCCACGCACGTCTATGCGAACGACTCGGCGGAGGACGTCTTCGGCACTCACGAGAAAATCCCGCGGCGCGATATGGTCGCGCGCAGCGTGCGCAAGGTCTACGACGAGGTGCACCACTCGGCCCGGCCCGATCTCCCGGTCATCTGGTCGGAATACAACGCCAGCTACATGAATGAAGTGAATGTGACCGATGCGCCGTTCATGGGTCCCTGGCTCGCCAACACGATTCGGCAGTGCGACGGACTTCAAACGATGATGTCGTACTGGACTTTCTCGGATGTCTTTGAAGAACAAGGCGTCGTCAAAACGCCCTTTTACGGCGGGTTCGGCCTCGTGGCCGCCGGAGGGATTCCCAAGGCTGCGTATAATGTCTTCGCGCTGCTCCACAAGCTCGGCGATGAACGCCTTCCGCTTGACGCTCCGTGGGCGCTCGCGACTCGCCGCGCCGATGGCTCGCTCGCCATCGCCATCTGGAATTATGCCGAGCCGCAAGAGGCTGGCGAGCCCGCCGACTTCCACCTCGTCGTCAACCATGGCACCAGCCTCGCGCGTGCGCACATTACCGTTATCGACCGGCGCCACGGTTCGTCGCTGACCGCCTGGGAGTCGATGAATCGTCCGGCATTCCCCAGCCGACAGCAGCAGACGGCACTCCGCGAGGCTGGTCGTCTGCCCGCCGCCGACGTTCGTCCCTTCGACGGCCACGCTATCGATCTGCATCTCGAGCCACACGCTCTTGCTCTCGTCGAGCTCACTCGCTAATGATCGCCGGTCTTTCGCGGCGCTCGATTCTCGCGTCGTTCGCGGCGCGAGCCTTCGCACGCACCCGTTCGAAAGCGGACGAAGCTTTTCTTGAAGACCTATCGCATCGCGCTTTCCTGATGCTGTGGGAGCAGTCCGACCCGACGACCGGTCTCACAATGGACCGGGTTCGCAACGACGGCACACGCGAGCCGCGTGCTGCGAACATGGCCACCATCGCGGCCACCGGATTCGCTCTGACCGGGCTTTGCATCGCCGCCGAGCGGCGCTGGATCACGCGCGACTCGGCCGCCGATCGAGCGCTTCGCACCCTCCAGGCCTTCGAGAGCCGCATCGAAAACCAACACGGCTGGTTCTACCATTTCCTCGACGGCTCGACCGGCGTGCGCTTCCGCACTGTCGAACTCTCTTCGATCGATACCGCTCTGCTGCTGGCAGGTATCCTGACCGCGCGGCAGTATTTTCCTGACAGCACCGGAATCCCGCGCCTCGCCACCACGATCTACCATCGCGTCGACTTTCAATGGATGCTCAACGGCGATCCGCTTCTGCTGTCGCACGGGTGGCGCCCGGAGAGCGGCTTCATTTCGCATCGCTGGAGCAAAATGGACGAGGCGATGCTGCTTTATATTCTCGCGATCGGCTCGCCGACTCATCCGATTCCGCCTGCCTCCTGGTACGCATGGGAGCGGCCGATGATGACCTACGACGGCATCACACTCGCGTCCGCCGCTCCGCTGTTCACGCATCAATACCCGCAGGCTTGGCTCGACCTGCGCGGACTGCGCGACCGGCCGCCATCCAGCCTCGACTATTTCGAAAACTCGATTCGCGCGACTCGTGTGAATCGCGCGTTCTGCATCGATCTCGCCCGTGACTTTCCGAAGAGCTACTCCGCCGATGTCTGGGGCATCAGCGCGTCTGATGGTCAGAAGGGCTATCACGCCTGGGGCAACCCGCCGAGGCGCGACGAGATCGACGGTACGCTGGTACCCTGTGCTCCCGGCGGTTCGCTGATGTTCCTACCGGACGAGTGTCTGGCCGACCTGATGGAGATGAAGCGCATATACGGTGATCGGGTCTGGGACCGCTACGGGTTCGCTGACGCCTTCAACCCGAGCACCGGCTGGGTCGATCCCGACGTCCTCGGCATCGATCTGGGAATCACGCTACTGAGCGCGGAAAACCTGCGGAGCGGGTTCGTTTGGAAGACTTTCATGCGCAATCCGGAAATCCGTAAAGCAATGGACCTGGCGGGCTTTCACCGCTGAAACAGAGGTCTATCGTCCGCCGCGCAACAAGTGCGCGATCAATGCAATGATCGCGACGATCAGCAACAGATGAATCAGCCCGCTCGCGATGTGCCACACCAGCCACGAACCGATCCACACCAGCAACAGCACCACGAATGCGACTAGAAACAGGTATTGCATCGCCGTTACCTCCGCCTGGCCTTGATCGTCACCGCGAGTTCGTCATTTCGGATATTGGTGAAGCGCAGCAACACGCGGCCCTCGTCGTCGAGCGTAACGATTGCCGGCGTGTTCACCGCCGTCAGCATCCACCCCGCAGGCAGCGTCACTCGATTCACGGGCCGGCCCAGCGTGCGAGTCCACACCAGCTCGCCGTCCTTGATCGTGTAGCCAACTGGATCGGTATACATCTCCTGCACCCGCACGCGCGCCGATTCGCCCTCGCCGACCGGCTTCTCGAGCTCGCCTTGCACCACCACCGAGTCGGGCTCCGTCGGCGTCGGGTAATAGCCGAGCGCGTTGACTTCTTTGCCAGAGACATTGGTCGTCTTGAGCTGCTTGCCCGTGTCCAGGCAAAAGATCTTCGCGTCCGGCGTCACCACGCTTCCTTTGCGAACGAAACTGTGTACGTATTTCTGTCCCACGCGCGTGATCGTGAAATCGTGCGAGATGCGGAACTGATGCGTGGCCGGATCGAGCAGCCAATACGTGATTTCGCGATCCTGCTCGGCGCGATGCTGTTGTTGCGACAGCAGTCCCAGCGGTGCGAGCATCAACAGGAACACTGTTCTCATTGCCGCCTCCGCGCGATGATCTTGACCGGCAACTGATCGTCGCGGTCGTTTAGAAAACTAACCTTGATACGCCCATCGGCCTGCGTTGAGACCATTCCCGGCGATGCGCAGCCGATCAACTCCCATCCGGCGGGCAGTAACACAACGTTACGCTTGATCCCGAGGGGACGGTCGAAGACCAGGTCGCCATTTTCGCGAACATAATAGGACGGCGCGTCCATGTAGGTCTTGAAAATCCGGATGCGCGTTTCGCCGTTCTTCGGAACCGGCCCCGGCAGTTGGACCTTGAGAAACAGCGCATCGTCCGCCGCGCGCGCCGCAACCAGCCCCGCTGCTTTGGCATCCTTGCCCGTCACAGTTTCGAATTGCAGCTCCTTGCCCGTGCCGCGTTCGATGACGCGCTCCTTCGATGCGGTTGAGCCCGGCCGTATCGGATTCAGGAAGAACCGCGCTCCTTCGTGCGCCTGCGTGACGTCGTAGACAATCGCGAACTGGTGCGTGTCCGGCGCCAGCAGATCGTAAAGCGTCATCTCATCGGCGGCAAACCCGCTCGTGCAAACGGCTAGTGCCGCCACTACAGTCCTTGCAAACATGGGCGTGCATGTGAGTGTATCACTGAAGCGGAGCATCGAACGCCGAACGAACAACGACGAACGACGAACGTTGCAACTTACTGTTGACATCCAACAGAAGTCTCCGTATACTGGTCCTGTAGACATCCAAAAGGAACCACATGGAATCCAAATCCGATGTGCTCCAGGGCACGCTCGATCTCATGATCCTCAAGACGCTCGACACGATCGGCGCGATGCACGGCTGGGGGATCGCGCAGCGCATCCGGCAGGTCTCCGAAGATCTGTTGCAGCTCAATCAGGGCACGCTCTACCCGGCCCTGCTGCGCGTCGAACAAAAAGGCTGGATCCGGTCCGAGTGGAAAATCACCGAAAATAACCGCCGCGCAAAATATTATTCGCTGACGCGCGACGGCAAGAAGCGGCTGGTCGATGAGACCGCCGAATGGGAGCGCTTCGCAGGCTTCATGTCGCGCCTGCTCGAGGCGGAATAAGCACTCCAATGACCTGGCATCGCACCTTGCTCTCGCGTGTCCGCGGGCTCTTCGCGTCACGCCAGCTCGACCACGATCTCGACGACGAGCTTCGCTCTCACATCGAAATGGAAACTGATGCCAACATCGCGCGCGGCATGACGCCTCGGGATGCTCGCCGCGCGGCGCTCATTGAGTTCGGCGGCGTCACCCAAACAGCCGAAGCGTATCGCGAACGCCGCGGCCTCCCATGGCTCGAATCGGTCGGGCAGGATGTTCGGCAGGCAGTTCGCGGATTTCGCAAAGCCCCGGCGTTTACGGCCGTCGCCATCCTGTCGCTCGCCCTCGGCATCGGCGTCAACACGGTAGTCTTCAGCATGGTCAACATGATTCTGCTGCGTCCGCTGCCGGTGCAGGATCCGGGCCGTCTCGCGGTGATCACACTGCAGCAGGCCGGCGCGATTACGTCACCGGTGATATCGTATCCCGACTACCGCGACATTAAGGAACAGGGCGCGGGCGTGTTCTCCGACGCCATGGCCTATATGACCGGGCTCGACGGCCTCAGCATCAATAAAAGCGCCGACCGCGTCATCACGCATTATGTCACCGGCAACTACTTCACGATGCTCGGGCTTAAACCCGCCGCCGGCCGGCTGATTCTCCCCTCCGATGAGGGTCCCGACAGCGCCGAGCCGGTGATCGTCCTCGGCTATTCGTATTGGAAGACCCGGTTCGCGGCGGATCCTGGCGTTGTAGGACGCTCCGTCTTGTGGGACGGCCGGCCGGCGACCATCGTTGGTGTTGCTCCCAAACAATTTCACGGCGCTCAGCCGATGATCGACGTGCAGAGCTTCGTTCCTCTGCCCGCCGGTTCCCCGCCCGGCTACCGCACGGTCCGCGGCATTCGATTCCTCTACGTGATGGCCCGCTTGAAACCGGGCATCACGTTCGATCAGGCCCAGGCGGGTCTGCGCGTGGTGGGCGATCGTCTCGCCCGCGACCATCCGGCCGAATTGGGCGGCGTGCATTTGCGTTCTCAGACCGAGGCGCTCGCCCGCATGCCCGCGGTCGACGATGGCGTCACTGGCGTGTCGGCGCTATTCCTCTCGCTTGCAGCCGTGGTGTTGCTTCTCGCATGCGTGAACCTCGCAAATCTGGTCATGGTGCGGGCGGGCGTGCGGAGCAAGGAAATTGCGATGCGCTCGGCGTTGGGCGGATCACGCCGGCGCATCATTCGCCAGTTGATGACGGAGAATGTGATCCTCGCTTTATTGGGCGGCCTGGCAGGATTGCTTGCCGGCGCCTGGGCAAGCGACGCCATCGGCAATCTCAGCTTGCAGGGGATTCCCATCTTTCTCGATTTCAGCTTCGATTGGCGTGTCTTCGCGTATGCCTTCGCGGCCACTGTGCTGAGCGGACTGCTCCTCGGTCTGCTGCCGTCGTTCCGTGCATCTCGAGCCGATCTGACCGTCATCTCGCGAGAGAGCGTCCGCTTCTCTTCCGGAAGGAGCCGCATCCGCAGTGCGCTCGTGATGCTGCAGATCGCCGCGTCGCTGGTGCTGCTCGTAGTCGCCGGCCTCTTCTGGCGCAGCCTCTCGACCATGCGTCATGCCGACCTCGGCTTCGATCCGCACGGCGTGGTCAACCTCAGCATGGATCCTCATGAGGTCGGTTATGACGAGGCGCAAGGCAAACGGTTTTATCGCGATTTGCTCCGTCGCGTGCGGAGTCTGCCGGGCGTCGAGTCGGCATCGCTCGGCTGCTGCGGCCCTATCGGCGCGGTGCCGATGATGCAGCCCATTCAGATCGAAGGATACACTGCCCCCAACGGCGAAAGTGCTCCCAACGTTTTCTACAATCAGGTTTCCGACGGCTTCTTCAAGACACTGCGAATCGCAATCGTTCAAGGCCGTCCGCTCGATGAGTCCGACGGACCCAATTCACCCGACTCGGCCGTCGTCAATCAAACCATGGCGAAGCGTTTCTGGCCGGGACTCGATCCCATCGGTCGCCGCTTTGAATTCGCGGCGCTTCCGGGACACTGGTTTCGCGTGGTGGGCGTGAGTCACGATGGAAAGAATGCCGATCTCGCCGAGCCTGCGATGCCCTACTTCTACCTTTCGATTGACCAGAATTTCTTTTCATTTCAAACCCTGCAAATCCGGTCGCATGTGGCGCCGGACGTGATTCTCGCTGAAGCTCGGAAAGCGGTCGCGGCTACCGCGCCGGGGCTACCCGTGTTCGGCGAAGAGACCATGACGCAGCAGCTCGAAGGTGCGCGCGGGTATCTGAGTTCGCGGCTTCCGGCGACGTTGGCGGGCGTGCTGGGATCGCTTGGGCTCGTGCTCGCCCTTGTCGGCCTGTACGGCGTCGTCTCCTACAATGCGATGCAACAGACGCACGAGATCGGCGTTCGCATGGCCCTGGGTGCGCATCCGAATGAAGTGAGAAAACTGGTGTTGGGACGCGGGCTGGTGATCGTCGTGGTAGGTCTTGCCGCTGGCATCGCCGCGTCACTTGCCGCGGCGCCGCTGATCCGGGGGTTTATCGTCTACGGGAACGCTACCGACCCGGCGACAATTACTTTCGTCACGATCCTACTCGCCGTCGTGACGCTTGCAGCTTGTTATTTGCCGGCACGCCGCGCCATGCGCGTCGACCCGGTCATCGCTCTCAGACACGAATGAACTTTCGTAGCTCGTAGTTCGTAGTTGGTAGTTAGTAACCGCCACGCGCACGAGCTACGAGCTACCAACTACCAATCTGGAGGTGTATCAAATGGACCAGTGCTTGGCCGAATTGTCGGCCGTTACGAAACGCTTTGGAAAGATCGTCGCACTCGATGGCCTCGATCTCGACGTTCGAAGCGGCGAATTATTGGCAGTCCTCGGCCCGAACGGCGCGGGAAAAACGACAGCGATTTCCCTGCTGCTCGGCCTGCAGCAGCCCGATTCGGGAACGGCCAGCTTGTTTGGACAATCGCCTCTCCGTGTCGAATCGCGCCGCCAGGTCGGGGTGATGATGCAGGATGTGACTCTGGCGCCCGAGTTGCACGTGCGCGAACTGATCGAGCAAGTCTCGAGCTATTATCCCGATCCGCTCTCGACCAACGCAGTACTCGACATGACTCACACCGGACAGATTGCCAGGCGTCCCTACTCGAAGCTGTCGAGCGGCCAAAAGCGGCAGGCCCAGTTCGCGATGGCCTTATGCGGCCGGCCCAAGCTGCTCTTCCTTGATGAGCCGACGGTCGGCCTCGACATCCAGGCTCGCGAAATGCTCTGGGCGACGCTGCGCGCGTTAATCCGCGAGGGAGCCTCCATCGTTTTGACCACGCATTACCTCGAAGAAGCCGAGGCGCTCGCCGACCGCGTCGCCGTGCTTGCGAAAGGCCGCGTCATCGCATCCGGTACGGTCGACGAAATGCGCGCGCTGGTGGTGCGCAAACGCGTGACGTGCCGCGCCTCGGTCGCGTCCGAGGTCGTCGCCACATGGCCTGGCGTTGAAATCGCGACAAGAGATCAACAAGGATTGCACATCACGGCATCAAACGCCGAGGATGTTGTGCGGCGGCTGCTCGCGGCCGATCCCGATTTACGCGATCTTGAGGTCCGCCGCGCCGGTCTCGCCGAGGCCTTCACCGAACTCACCCAGGAGAACGCACAATGAACGCCACAACTGCTTTGGACATGTCCCACAAGCGCAGCACGTCCGTAGCGATGCCCGCCGGACGATTATTCCGCGCCTACGTGATGGAGGCGAAATTCGAAACCATCCGCATGTTGCGCATGCTCGGATTCGCCGTGCCGTTCCTCGTTCTGCCCTTCGCGCTCTATCTTTTTGTCGGGCTGTTCCTCGGCAAAGAAGGCGGCAACGCGAGAATCGTCGACCAACTGTTCGCGGGCATCTCGGCGTTCGGCGTTATGGGTCCCGGGATGTTCGGTTTCGGAATCGCAATCGCGCTCGAACGCGATCAAGGCGTCCTCGCTCTCAAGCGCGCGCTGCCCATGCCGCCCGCGGCCTATCTATTTGGCAAGATGTTCATGGCGATGCTGTTCGCAACCATCGTCATGATCACCCTCGTGATCGCCGGAACGCTAAGCCACGCGCCCATCACAGCCTGGCAGTATCTCAGCATGTCGATCGTGAATGTTCTCGCGTCACTGCCCTTCTGCGCCATCGGTATGTTCGTCGGAGTCTTCACCAGCGGTAAGAGCGCACCCGCTTTCGTGAACCTGCTCTACGTGCCGATGTTTTCCATCGGCGAGCTTTGGTATGAGATGCCGAAATCGATTTCGTGGCTGCCTCCGTTCTCGCCGGCTTACCATTTGAAGAAGCTGTCACTGTGGGCCGCGTCGGCACCATCCGGCAACGATGGCGCGCTGATCCACATCGCCGTATTGGCCGCACTGACCCTGCTCTGCTCGTTCGTCGCTATCCGGCGCCTCACTCGCGTCGGCTAGAGTACAGAAATTCGTGATACGGTGGCCAAGTGCTCGCCCCGCGCACCCTGGCTCTAACAATCGTTTTCCTTTACGCAGGATGCGCTCCGCATACGCCAGAAAGAGCAGCGCGAGAGTTCGTCCGACGCATCGGCCGACCCGCGACAGGATTGAACGCCTTCGATCAAATCAGCCACGGGCTGCAACTTCGCGAAGAGCCGACTAAGAACGGCGTTTACCGGAAGTCTGCGACGTGGGCTCGGAAGCAGAGCAGGATCGCACTGGTGACGTCGAATGTCCTCCAGGACGATCCCGCGCGGTACGACCTGCGTCTCACTTGGGCGCCTGCGCGATTATTGAAGCGCGGAATGCCGGAGCGGCTGCTGGGCCCACCTGCCGGCGTCAGCGCCACTGGAGACACCGCTTGGGTGCTGCCGGGCAGTGGCGTTGTCGAGTACCGCCATCTGGGGATCGACACTCCATATTTGCTCTACTCATCGCCGGGTTTTATCCGAGAGCCACTCGATTTTGTCCAGACTATCGATGGGGCTAAACTTCCGACGCTGACGGAGGCTACCAAACGGCTTCAGGCGCTAGGGGCGCCGGAGCCAACCGAAAGATCGGAGATCGGGTTTCGAAGCCGGCGGTTCTGCATCGGTGCCGACGCGTGCGTCACGCTCTACGTCACGTCGGCTCGGCAGCGGCCCGATTATTTGATCGGACTCGGCTTGACGCTCGGCGGAACTCCGGAAAAGGACGCGTTCGTGCGCATCCTGCACGAGCTTGGCGTGGCTGACGCGGAGGAATTGGTGAAGGCGGGTGCCGCCAGCCAACTCGTCGTCAAGGGTAACTTTGCAATTGAAACCAGCACCGACACGTTGACCCTTTGGAGCCGCATCGAAATGCCGGTCAGTTGGTGCAAGGTCCTCAGGCCCGATCTCGAAAGGTGCAAGTAGCTACCAAACGCGGCACGCCTTGGCGCGCACCATCGGCTGGCCCACCTTGCACGAAAACGCTCTTCCGAACTCCGGCAGGTCCGACACCACACCGTTGATCCGATACTCGTCCGGCGAGTGCGGATTCGTAATCGCATTTGCGCGCTTCGTCTCGGGCCGCTCGCTGCCGCAGGCCCATTGCGCCATGCCGATGAAGAAACGTTGATCGGGCGTGAAGCCGTCGATCGGCTTCAGATCCGCGCCGGCCGTCGCGTGCTTCCAGGCCAGGTATGCGAGCAGCGTACCGCCGATATCCGCGATATTCTCGCCGAGCGTAAGCTTGCCGTTGACCTTGATATCGTCCACCGCCGTGTACTCGGAATATTGATCGACGACGCACTGTGCGCGCTCTTCGAATGCCTTCGCGTCTTGCGGAGTCCACCAGTCGCGCAGGTTGCCTTTCGCGTCGAACTGCCGTCCTTCATCGTCGAAGCCATGCGTCAGCTCATGGCCGATGGTCGCGCCCGTGTTGCCATAGTTCGGAGCGGAATCCATCTTCGGGTCGTACAACGGCGGCTGCAGGACGCCGGCCGGAAAGTTGATATCGTTCATCTGCGGATCGAAATAGGCGTCCACCGTCGGCGGCGTCATCTGCCACTCCGTCCGATCCACAGGTTTCCCGATCTTCGCGATCTGGCGGCGCGATTCGAAAGCATTGGCGCGATCCACGTTGCCGAGGAAGTCGTCACGGTCCAGCGTGATCGAGCTATAGTCGCGCCATTTGTCGGGATACCCGATCTTGTTCACGATGGCGTGGAGTTTTTCGAGCGCCTTCGCGCGCGTCGCCGGGCTCATCCACGGCAGGTCCTTCAGATCGCGCTCCATCGCGCCCTCGATCTCCTTCGTCATTACCACTGCCGCACTCTTTGTTTCGGGACTGAACGTCTTCTCGACGAAGACCTGCCCGAGCGCTTCGCCTAGCTCGCCATCCACCAACTGGACGCAACGGCGCCAGCGCGGGGGCATCTCCTTCAGGCCGTGCAAATAGGCCTGATTGAAATCGAAATCCGCCCGCACGAATTTCGGCGATAGGTACGGCGCCTTCTCGTTGACCAGGTGCCAGCGGAGATAGACCTTCCAATCGTCGAGCGGCCTGGACTTCAGCAGTTTCTCCAATTCGACATAGAACCCCGGCTCCGTCACATTCATCTCGGTGATCTTCGGTACGCCCAGAATCGCGCAATATTGGTCCCAATCGAGCGCTGGAACTAGCGCCTTGAATTTCGCGGGCGTCATCTTGTTGAACAATTTGTGCGGATCGCGTTTGTCGACCTGGGTGAGCGATGCCTTCGCCAGAGCGGTCTCGATCTCCATCACCTTTGCGGCCTCCGCGGCCGCGGTCTTCGGATCGTCGCCGATCAGGACAAGCATCGCGGCCACGTGCTCCACGTAACGGCCACGAATCTCCACCGACTTCGCGTCGGTCTTGTCGTAATAATCGCGATCGGGCAATCCCAGGCCCCCCGCGTTCGCAAAGGCAATCACGCTATTCGCGTCCGCAAAATCCTGGCTCGAGCCGAAACTGAACAGCATGTCGCCGGCCTGCGACATGAGGTGCTGCCTGGCGACAAAGCGCGTCAGGTCGGCGAGCGATTTCATAGCCGCAATCTGATCGAGAGCCTGCTTCAGCGGCGCGGCGCCCGCCTTTTCGATCGATGCCTGGTCCATGCACGCGTAGAAGAAATCGCCGATCTCCTGCTGCACTTTCGAGCGCGACGTCTCGGGCTTCGCGGCCTGTTCGAGAATGCCCCACAGCAGTTGCAGATTCTCGTGGTGCAGCTTCGCGTAGACATCCCAAACGGCACGATCCGGAGGAATCGGATTGTTCTTGATCCAGCCGCCGCACGCATAGTGATAGAAATCGACGCAGGGATCCACCGACCGGTCCATCGACGGAATATCGAGGCTCGGAGTGTAAGGAAGCGACGTGAGTGGCCGGTCCTGTCCAGCCGCCGCGCTGATAAGAAGCGCGCTAAGAGCAATGAAAGTACGCATTGTGATCGACCGCGAGACTAATACGATCCTACCAACCGAACCGCCAGAAATACCAGACGTAGAACGCGACCCAAAAGATAGCAAGACGGCGCGGAGTCGCAACCCGACGTATCGCCGCGCACACTACCACGCCGAGGAAGAATCGAATGTAGCGCGCCGGAATCGACATCAGCAGGAAGGTTCCGAAACCGCCGTGCATCGCTCCCCACTCGACCGCATAGATCTTGTACGGCGTCCCGCGAAGCGGACCAAAAAGCATCGCCCAAATTCCATGATCGTGAAGCTGCGCGCGAACGGAGTCGACCAGGCTCGCGTGAATGCCGGGAATGTGGACCAGGACCGGCTCGGCGTTCTGGCCCCAGGCGTACATCAGCGCGCCGCCGATCAGCGCTCCCGCAAGTACCGCCAGGCTCG
>Ga0070735_10002209_pt1 | contig 17824 bp, 19 predicted proteins | sample Coa_R1_FD_66443 | JGI IMG/M metagenome (GOLD analysis project Ga0070735, IMG submission 66443) | Surface soil microbial communities from Centralia Pennsylvania, which are recovering from an underground coalmine fire - Coalmine... | ecosystem: Environmental > Terrestrial > Soil > Unclassified ... | reverse complement strand
TGCTCCGGATTACTGGACGACGTTCTTGTCCCACCTGTGGACGGATCTATAACGTCCACTTCCAGCCGCCCCGTTTCGACGAAGTCTGCGACGAAGCGCATGGAACGAAGTTGGTAGCCCGCAATGATGACCGGTTGGAAGTAATTCAGCCACGACTCACGGCGTTCGAAGAGCAGACACGCCCGGTGGCAGACTATTACCAGCAAACGGGCAGACTGATCTCCGTGGATGGCGATCAGCCGGTAGATGATGTTACGGCTGAGATCATCAAGATCATCGAAGATCATCAAGCGCAGGCGTAAGAGGAAGCATGGCGATTGTTTGTAAGTCAGCCAGTGAGATTGAAAAGATGCGGCATAGCGGCCACATCGTCCGCCAGGTACTGGATCATCTGAAGGCGATGGTAGCCCCTGGCGTCTCGACCATGGATTTGGAGCGAGAGGCCGAGAAGAAGATTAAGGAACTCGGGGCCAAGCCGGCATTCAAGGGTTACTACGATTATCCGTGCGTGCTGTGCACCTCGGTGAACGAAGAGATTGTGCACGGGATTCCCTCAGAGAAGCGGCTGCTGAAAGAGGGAGATATCGTTTCGATCGATTGCGGAGTTGTACTCGACGGCTATTACGGCGATGCAGCGATTACAGTGCCGGTGGGTAACGGGCTGAAGCCGGAACTAAAGAAGCTGTTGGAAGTTACGGAGACTTCGCTCTACCGCGGTATTGAGCAGGCACGGATTGGGAATTCGATTGGCGATGTTGGTGCGGCAGTGCAGGAGCATGTGGAGGCCGCTGGATTCAGTGTGGTACGCGAGTTCGTGGGACATGGCATTGGCACAAGGCTGCATGAAGAGCCGCAAGTTCCGAACTTCGGCGCGCGTGGGCACGGGGCGAAGTTGCGAGAAGGAATGGTGATCGCAATCGAGCCGATGGTGAATTACGGCAAGCCTGAGACCCGAGTGCTAGGCGATAAGTGGACGGCCGTTACCGCAGACGGGAGTTTCAGCGCGCACTTTGAGCATTGTGTGGCGGTCACGAAAGATGGGCCGATGATTTTGACGCAGTAGCTGTGAGTCATGAGCTACGAGCCATGAGCAAAACGGGTTTGCTCGAAGCTCATAGCTAGGACTCGAGGCTGACCTAAGGAGTCGATGAGTAAAGAAGACGCGATTGAAGTGATGGCGGTGGTGCTGGAGCCGCTGCCTAATGCGATGTTCCGGGTCGAACTGGAAAACAAGCATCAGGTGCTGGCGCACGTTTCCGGGAAGATGCGTAAGAACTTCATCCGCATTCTGCCTGGGGACAAGGTCGCCGTGGAACTGTCACCGTACGACTTGAATCGCGGGCGGATTGTATATCGCTACAAATGACGCCGTTTAGTTGAGGCATATGAGCCTCGCTGGCGTCGTCGTGAGGGAAGCGAAGGATCAAGGGATCAAAGGAATTAAAGTTTATGAAGGTACGGGCATCAGTAAAAAAGATTTGTGACAAGTGCAAGATCATCCATCGTAAGGGTGTGGTGCGGGTGATCTGTGTGAACTCGAAACATAAACAGCGCCAGGGCTAGGCGCGGGAGTCAAGGAATGGCACGTATTGCAGGCGTGGATCTTCCCCGCCAAAAGCACATTAACATTGCGTTGACTTACATCTACGGGATTGGGCATCCGCGAGCGGGCCGGATTCTGGACGAAGCGAATGTCGATCCGATGAAGAAGGTTCAGGACCTCAGCGAAGAAGAGGTCAACCGTATTCGTACAGTCATTGAGCAGGAAGGCTTGGTCGAGGGTGATCTGCGCAAGGAAGTTTCGATGAACATCAAGCGTCTCATCGAAATCGGCTCCTACCGCGGGTTCCGTCATCGTCGCAACCTGCCGGTTCGCGGACAGCGCACACATACAAATGCTCGGACGAGAAAAGGTCCGCGCAAGGGAACGGTCGCACAGAAGAAGAAAGCGACAGCAAAGACTTAATACCAGCTTCTGGCTTCTAGCATTTAGCTAGAGGCTAAGAGCTAGGAGCTAATAGCTACTATGGCAAAACCAGCAGCAGCGGGCGGAGCAGCGGCCGCGCCCGATAAAAAAGGCAAGAAGAAAACCTTCAAAAAGAAGGAGCGCAAGCATGTGCCGCATGGATTGGCGTACGTGCAGGCGTCCTTCAATAACACGATCGTGACCATTTCCGACATGAACGGCAACGTTCTGTCATGGAAGAGTTCTGGATCGCTGGGATTCCGCGGATCGCGCAAAGGAACACCGTTTGCCGCGCAGCAGGCCGCGTCGAATGCCGCGAACATGGCTCGCGATCATGGAGTGCGCAGCGTGGACGTGCGGGTCAGCGGTCCGGGATCGGGCCGTGAGTCTGCGGTGCGTGCGTTGGCTGCTTCTGGGATTGAAGTGCGCTCGATTCGCGACGTCACACCAATTCCGCACAACGGATGCCGGCCGCCGAAACGACGCAGAGTATAAGAGCAAGTGGCCAGTGGTCTGTGACCGCTGGCCGGTAAGATTGGAATGGTTTCTGGCCACTGACAACTGATCGCTGGCCACCGTTTTACGTCCGGGACGAAGGGTGAAGCCAAACCTGTAAACCGGTCATCTAAAGGAGAAGAAACTTGGCACGTTATACCGATGCAGTCTGCCGTCTATGCCGCCGCGAGGGCATGAAGCTGTTCCTCAAAGGCGCAAAGTGCTTCAGCGATAAATGTCCTATCGAAAAGCGCAATTTTGCTCCCGGACAACATGGAAAAGACCGCAAGGCCAAGATCGTTGGCTATGGTCTGCAGCTGCGTGAAAAGCAGAAGGCGAAGCGCATCTACTTCACGCAGGAAGGCCAGTTCCGCAATTACTTCGAGAAAGCGGCGCGCTCCAAGGGCGTGACTGGCGAGAAGTTGCTGCAGCAACTGGAGCGGCGTCTGGATAACGTCGTGTTCCGGCTCGGATTCGCGCAATCTCGCCGCCAAGCGCGTCAACTGGTGCGTCACGGACACGTGGCTGTCGACAATCGCAAGGTGAACATTCCTTCATACGAAGTGAGCGCGGGCGAAGAGATTTCGATTCGCGAGAACAGCAAAAAGCTGACGGTGCTCGAACTGGCGAAGGAATTCGCGAGCCACGGCACTTTGCCAAGCTGGCTGGAAGTGGATCGCGACAATTACAAGGCGCGGGTGCTTAATCTGCCCAAGCGCGAAGATATCCAACTACCGGTGAACGAGCAGTTGATCGTTGAGCTTTATAGTAAGTAATAGATTGTGCGACCGACGGATCGGGTCGTTACTGATCGCCCAAGTACCTGACCGTCAGATCGAACAACGTTTGGTCCGTTTTTTCGAGCCAGATCAGCCTTTCCCGATATTGACCTGAGTTGGACCACTCAGCGAGTCAGGATTGAGCCATACGGCCGAAGGAGAAACACATGCTTTGGAAAGGTTTTCAGAAACCGAAACGTCTTGCAGTTGACACCTCCACTCTCACCGATAAGTACGGCATCTTCTGGGCGCAACCGTTTGAGCGTGGATTCGGCACGACGATTGGCAACTCCCTGCGTCGCGTCCTGCTGAGCTCAATTGAAGGTGCGGCCGTAACTGCGGTGAAGATGGAAGGCGTTTTACACGAGTTCCAGTCGATCCCGGGTGTAGTCGAAGACGCGACTGACATTATCCTCAACCTGAAGCAGATTCCATTCAAGCTTGCTGGTGATGCACCAAAGGCGATCTACTTGCGAGCTGATCAACCGGGTGTTGTCACCAGCGGCATGATCGAAGCGGATGGTGATGTCGAAGTGCTCGACAAAGACGTCTACATCGCGACTGTCAGCGAGGGCGGCAAGCTCGACATGGAGATGCGGTTGAAGCGCGGCCGCGGCTACGTTTCCGCGGATAAGAACTTCGACGAGGACCTTGGGATCGGATTCATTCCGATCGACTCGGTGCACTCGCCAGTGCGCAAGTGTAATTACACGGTTGAAGCTGCCCGACTCGGACAAATCACGGATTACGACAAGCTCACGCTCGAAGTCTGGACTAACGGTTCCATCACCCCGGCTGACTCGATTGGCCTGGCCGCAAAGCTGCTGAAGGACCACATGAACATCTTCATCAACTTTGAGGAAGAGATCGAGACGGGATCTTCGTCGTCGGATGATCGAAAGCCCGAGATTCACAATGAGAATCTGAATCGATCGGTCGAAGAGCTGGAGCTTTCCGTGCGCAGCTACAACTGTCTGAAGAATGCAAATATTCAGACGATCGGCGAGCTTGTTCAGAAGACCGAGGCCGAAATGCTGAAGACGAAGAATTTCGGCCGCAAGTCGCTGAATGAGATTAAAGAGATTCTATCGTCGATGGGATTGAGTCTTGGCATGAAGATCGACGAGCATGGAAATGCTGTCCCAGGACCGACTTCGAACGTACCGTTGCCCGCGTCTGCTTATGGACCGGACGACCAACTGTAAGAATGGCGCCCGGCTTCCGGCTATCGGAAGTCGGGCAGCCATCAACAGTGGATTTTGACTTTGAGCTAGAGGCTGAGAGCTAGAAGCTGAGGGTTCACATGCGTCATAAAAAAGCAGGATATAAACTCGGACGGAACACGTCGCATCGGCGCTCGCTGCTGCGCAATCTGGTCACCTCAGTACTCGTCGAAGAGCGCATCGAGACGACTGTTCCGAAGGCAAAGGCTGCGCGTCCTCTGGTCGAGAAGATGATCACGCTGGGCAAGCGTGGGGACCTGGCGGCGCGGCGTCTGGCCGCTTCTTATCTAATGACCGATGAAGCGGTTGTGAAGCTTTTTGACACTGTTGGTCCACGGTTCGGGGACCGTAACGGCGGATATACCCGCATTATCCGCACCGCGTGGAATAAGGGCGACGGCGCCGACAAGGCATTTCTCGAACTGCTTGGCAGTGAAAAGGTACTTGATGAGAAGCGCGAAAAGCGCGCCGAAGCTCGTGCCAAGAAGGCCGCTGAAGCCAAGAAGGCGATGGAAGAGGCGGAAGCGCAAGCTGTGCACGATGGCGGAGTGGAGCCGATAAAGGAAGACGACAAGAAGGAATAGTCTTCCTCGGCAACGAGTTACAAGGGCACGGCTTCGGCCGTGCCTTTTCTTCTTTCCCCACTTGTACATGTCCTGTTGCGTTTCCCCGTAATCTTGTCGCTGCACTTGCCGTCTCCTTAAACTCTCTTAATGGGCTTCACAAAGACACAGATCGGGATCGCTGTCGGCGCAGGTGCGCTGATCGTCTTTGTCTTTGTCGGCTATTTGTGGTGGCTCGGCAATCAGGGTCCCGTGCTAGCGCGATCGGAAGATCACGACCCGCTGACGGGTCTGCCGGTTACTATCAAAATGAATCCGCTGCGGGACCGCTCTACGGAGCGGGCTGCGAACAAGTTCTTGCGTGAAATGCGCGACGGGCACTGCGACGAACTACTGCAGAAGTGGGAGCACGATTACCACAAGAAATATGCTAAGTACATCTGCCAGTCGGAGCAGCAGCATCCTCTACTTTCGTGGGAACTGGCTGATTGGGAAGACGCTCCGCCGCTGATTATTCTTCACTATCGCGGAACTCGCCCAAGTAATGCCGGGCCGGGGCAATCCGGAATCGATCACGATCAGTTCATTCTCACTGTCGAGAATCAGGCGGGACAGTGGGTGGTGACGAAGTACGACGCGATGTACTGAGAAATTATTCCTCGTTGGTACCTTCCGTTTTGAATTGTATCCATGACTTCGTGGTAAAACTCTTTTATGTCAGTGCCATCCCCCGACGCGCGGCCGTCTGCCGCGCGAAATATCTATGCGTTCGGGCTCACGTCCTTCTTCAATGACACGGCCACTGAGATGGCGTATTGGGTCCTACCGGCGTTTCTGGTGTCGCTCGGGGCGGGGCCGGCGCAATTAGGCGTGATTGAAGGGATAGCTGAGAGCGTCGCGTCGTTTGCCAAACTGTTCTCCGGATATCTGACGGACCGACTCCGACGCCGCAAGCCGCTTGTCGTTGCCGGATATTTTGTCGCGAACGCAGTTAAGCCTCTGCTCGCGATTGTCACTGCATGGTGGCACATTCTTCTGATTCGATTCTCAGACCGGTTGGCGAAGGGTGTCCGCGGAGCGCCGCGCGATGTGATGGTGGCTGAGTCAGTCGGAAAGGAGCGGCTGGGATCGGCGTACGGGCTGATTCAGTCCCTGGATTCGGCTGGCGCTATCGCTGGTCCGCTGTTAGCGTTGGTGCTGTTGGCACGATTCGGGATTCGACACGTCTTTCTTGCGGCGGCGATCCCAGGAGCGCTTTCTGTTCTGGTCGCAATCTTCGGGATCCGTGAATCAAAAACTCCAGATCATCCTTCGACAAGCTCGGGTCAGGCTTTGTCTCAAAGCCAAGGACAAGAAACGGGATACCCGCCCGAGTCTTCGCATCGAATCAGCCAGGTGCCGGCGAAATCCGCGGCGGCTCATCCGACTGCACATTCGGAATTATCGCCAGCATTCTTTGTGGTGCTGGCGGCGGTCACACTGTTTTCACTGGGGAATTCGAGTGACATGTTCCTGGTGATGCGTGCGCAGAATGTTGGAATTCGAGTGTCGCTGGCACCGCTATTGGGATTAGTTTTCAACGTGACCTATACGTTGGGCTCTTGGCCGGCAGGATGGTTCAGCGATCATTTTTCGCGCCGTTGGATTGCGGCCGCTGGATATCTGATCTTCGCTGTCGTCTATTTTATTTTTGGCCGCGCCCCCTCGACTCAGGCTATCTGGGTCACAATGGCGGTATACGGGTTGTATTACGCGCTGACACAGCCGGTCTTGAAAGCGCTGGTGGTCGATACCGTAGCGCAGGAGATTCGCGGCCGAGCTCTGGGCGTCTATTTCTTCGTCACGAGTGTGGCGACACTGGCCGCAAGTCTGATTACCGGAGAGTTATGGAAGCAGTACGGCGCAGCTGTTCCGTTTTATCTTTCGGCGGCATTGGGGGTAGTGTCGGCGCTGATATTAGCGGTCAGTCCCAGTAAGGCACACGGAAAAGGTGATTGAATCCTTCACAGGCTCGCACCGTGTGAGCTGTCCGGCTCTGGCTGCGCTTTGCCGTTCTTAATGGCTTCGTCGAGCAGCGATTTCATTTTGAGTGCAGCTTCCCGCGCAAGCTTTTCTTGCTGTCGTCCAAGTTCTCCCTGCTGCTCTCCAAGTTTTCCTTGCTGTTCTCCCAACTTACCTTGTTCTTCACCCAACTTGGATTGCTGCTCACCTGCTCGCGACTGGATCTCGCCCATCTTGCTTTGCAGTTCGCCGATTTCCGATTGCAGTTCGCCGATCTGATCCATGGTTGCGGTGGCGCCGAGTTTCTGCAGCTTTGCTTTCAGGGCATCGAGCGCAGCCGTCATATCAGGAACGTTTACTTTGACCTGCTCCATCTTCTTTCCTAGCTCTTCCTGTTGCTTCCCGAGCGCCTCTTGCTGCTTTCCGAGCTCTTCCTGTTTCTTTCCAAGCTCCTCCTGCGGAGCCCAGAACGCCTTGGCGTGATCGACGGTGGCCTGATCGCGGATGATGTACGACCTCTCGTCACGCTGGAACCAAATGAAGTCTCCGGGGATTTGCTGCTTAAGCCGCTCGACATGATGGATGTCTTGCGTCGATCCGGACATGGTGTACGAATCGGACTTACCGGATACGATTATGAAACGCTCGTCGTCATCATACCCGTACGCATACGAGTAGCCACGGCTGTAGGACTGGCCTGCATAGGAGGATATGGGAGCGATCGGCGCAATCGCGCTTAGGAGAACAGAGACGCTGGTGGGTGTCTCTTTAGAAGGAGCCGCTGGCATACTCGGATCAACCTGGCCCCCGTTCGCAGGTCCAGCTGTGTAGACTCCACGCACAGGTGTGGACTCCACCGTGGGTACGGTCACAGGTGGAGCAGGACTCTGCGGTGTGACTTCTGCGGCAGCCTGCGATTGTTGTGTAGAGATGGCTGTCTGATCGTGACCTAGAGGGCGGACCGACGCCGCTAGGTAAACGGCAGGAATTAAAAAGGTGACGATGGCGATGACAAGAGTCTTTTTCATATTGATGGATCCTCTCCAAGCCAGAATTTTTTCCAGCCGCTGTTCAGTCTGACCGTGCTGTGCCATGGAGACCCCTTGCCACCACACGCGTCCCTGTGCGGTTTGCAAAGTCTCAAAAAATCCCAGCAGAGTTTTGGCGTAGTCGTTGCGGTCCGCGCCACCCAATAATGCCGCTTCGTCGCTGGCCTCCTCGGCAAGTTCCGCAAGACGGCGATCGAGCCACCATGCGAACGGGCTGAACCAGAAGATCGCACAATGAAGGAAAGAGACGAATTGCGCGAGAGCATCGTGGCGTGAAACGTGGGAAAGCTCATGAGTGATAACGGCATTGAACTTCGAATCGTCCCATTCTCGCCAGCAAGGAGGAAGAAGGACTACCGGGCGGAACGCGCCCACCGTCACGGGGACCGATATGCGGTCGGATTCGCGGACCCACCACGAATTTGAGAACCGGGCATGAAAAGCCAGCATCTGCCGGAGTCGCGGATCCGTAATGTTTCGCGACCTTCGGATAAGCCGCTGGGTGAGCGCGAAACCCACCACCAGTCGAGACAGGAAGATGGACGCAACAATCAGATAAATCGTCGCAGGCAGAGAGTTCCAGGGAATTGAGCGCCATGCGAAATGTGAACCTGGACTTGACTGCGAGTCGGTTGCGGGTTTCATGGCAAATGCTGAAATAGGCAACGAAGCGGGCGTACTGGATTCAGTCTGACGGGATCGGCTGATGGCCACGCGAAGCGGTGAATCCGGAATCAGTTGGTTCACCGGCCGAACGTTTGCCGAACCAAGGAACTCTGGAGTCGGAATCCGAAGCGGGGGCAATACCAGGCAAAGGAAAGGCATGGCGAGAGCTGATGACAGAACAGCTCTCCAGACGAATAGGCGGACTGATGTGGCTTTGGTCCGAGTGAGCACGATTGTGAGGCCTGCGAGGCCGGCCAGAAAGACGGTGCGCAGCGCCGAGACCAGGAGCGTAGCCACTGCGGCGTCCGTTAGCTGTGTCATCGTTGTTTCTCCTTCCTTCCCGTCTCATCGACGCCTTTTCCCTGTGCAGTTCTTCCTTCTGCAATCTTGCGGGCCAGGCGCTCCAGTTGCTTACGGTCGAGGACGGCGTTGTCGACCATGCCGAGCACCAAAGCTTCGGCGGATCCGCCGCAGAATCGGTCGATGATATTCTTCACCGCCCGTACCGCAACATTCTGCCGTTGGTCGGAAGGCTTGTAGATGAAGGTGCGGCCTTCGATTTCGTGCCTGAGATATCCTTTCTCCTCGAGACGGCGGAGAACGGTGCGGATCGTCGAGTCTTTCATGGGACGCGTGGATGACAATGCCTCGCGGCATGCTTCCGCGGTGGTTGAGGCGTTGGTCCAAATGAAATCCATGACAGCTTGTTCCACATCTCCTAGGTTCTTTAGACGTGCTGGCTTTGGGTTAGTCATTGTAACGTTACAGACTGTAACGGTTAGGCCCAGGCTTGTCAAGACTTAAGGCAAACTTTGTTGGCTTAGTTCAGGCTGGAATCGATTTCTGCAGGTTTAGGCGACCTGGGACGAGTTCGTTGGTGATAGAGGAATATCGCCAGCAGAGCGGCAAGGCCCGCACAAGTGTCGAGGATTACGTCACGATATGTGCCCGTACGTGTAGGAATGAAGCTCTGATGCCACTCGTCGAGACTGGCCACAAATGCCGTGCCAAATATCGCGATAGCTGCCCATCGTGCACTCCACTTGGCGCCATCGAGACGAGGAAGCGTTTCACGCCAAGCGCGAAACAGTAAGATACACAGCAATCCGTAGCCGAAAACGTGGCCACACTTGCGAAGGAAAGCGTGCAGCGGTTCGAACGTGGCCCAATCGATCCCGAACAGAAAATGCAATACAGGATAAAGGAAGCGGCTGGTCTCCTGGGAAGACAGATAGGTCGTCGACTCGATCGCGATGACGATGAGCCACAGGATCAGAGCGATCCAGGCCTTGAGTACGTGGTGACGGTCGCGGCTCAAGCGGATTGGACCTCTGGTAGCGGTGTGGTCGGCAGAATCGTGGGTACTCCTTGCTGTAATTGAGGCTGCATGTAAGGGTTGGGGTTCTTTCACTGCGCGGCGCTTCCGCTTCGTGAACCAGTCACTTCGCTCAAGACGATGACGTGTGAGGCTGCCGATGATCTATTCGATGGCATAGTTAGGGGCTTCGCGAGTGATCATCACGTCGTGTACATGGCTTTCGCGCAGGCCAGCTCCACTGATGCGCACGAAGCGTGTTTTCTGCAACAATTCTGGGATGGTTGCGCAGCCGCAGTAGCCCATGCCGGATTTCAATCCTCCCACCATCTGATAAATGATCATCGCGACCGAGCCGCGGTAAGGCACGCGTCCTTCGATGCCTTCCGGAACAAGCTTCGCCAGTCGGTTGGATTCGCCGTCGGACGCAGAGACCGAGGTCGACGAATCGCTATCGGTATTCTGAAAGTAGCGTTCGCTGGAGCCTTGCGCCATCGCGCCCAGAGATCCCATGCCTCGATAGGACTTGAACGAGCGGCCTTGATACAGGATCATCTCGCCGGGACTTTCATCGGTTCCGGCAAAAAGTGATCCGATCATGACCGCACTTGCGCCTGCCGCAAGGGCTTTGGTGACGTCGCCGGAATACTTGATACCGCCATCGGCGATGATGGGAACTCCGGAATCTTTGGTGGCACGATAAGCCTCGGCAATCGCGGTGATCTGAGGCACACCTGCGCCAGTCACGACACGAGTGGTGCATATGGAACCTGGGCCGATCCCGACTTTGATACCGTCGGCTCCGGCACGTGCGAGTTCGCAGGCGCCGTCGAAGGTTGCAACGTTGCCGGCGAGCAGCTCAACTTCTGGCAGCTTCGATTTGACCAGTTTCACCGCTTCGAGCACTTTGGACGAATGTCCGTGGGCGCTGTCGATGGCCAACACGTCAACTTTGGCTTCCGCCAGCTCCTGCGCGCGCTCAAGAAAGTCTCCTGTGGCGCCGATGGCCGCGCCGACGCGAAGCCGCCCGTGAGAATCTTTGGCAGCGTTGGGATACTTCAATTTTTTCTGAATGTCTTTGACCGTGATAAGGCCTTTGAGGTTGTACTTGTCATCGACAACGAGTAGCTTCTCGACGCGGTGCTGATGAAGGATTTTTTCCGCCTCTTCAAGAGTCGTGCCCACTGGAACCGTAATGAGATTTCTCTTGGTCATCACGCTGTCGATGGGAATGTCGAAGCGGGTTTCAAAGCGCAGGTCGCGATTGGTGAGAATTCCGACAAGCTTCCCGTGCTCGGTGATGGGCACGCCCGAGATCTTGTACTTGCGCATCACCTCGAGGGCATCACTTACCTTGTCCGTCGCTTGCATGGTGACCGGGTCGACGATCATCCCGCTTTCCGAGCGCTTCACTTTGTCAACTTCGTTGGCCTGCTGCTCAATGGTCAGATTGCGGTGAATGATGCCCAAGCCGCCCTGCTGCGCGAGCGCTATGGCCATGTGCGATTCGGTGACCGTATCCATGGCGGCGCTGACGATCGGAATATTGATGCTGATCTTGCGGGTGAGCTGCGTCTGACAGCTGGCGTTCGCCGGGACAACGTCAGACCGCGCAGGCAGCAGAAGGACATCATCGAAAGTAAGGGCCTCAGGAACAGGAAAATGAATCATAAAATTCTCGGGATTCCCCAGCGATATGGGTAAACTTTCATTCTAGAGACGGGGAGGGATTAGGGCAAATGGGGGCTCAAAAGAACTTGCGACAAGGCCGAGCATTCCCATGTTCTTGGGTGATGTGAATCACTGTTTTGGCTTGGCAGCGCAGATAGAATGTTCCGAACTACTCATAGCTGATTTGTTGGCTAGATGCTGTCACAACTTCGTGGCTCGCCAGGGGTTAGGGACGGTTAGCATTTGTGTGAGTGGAGGTGCTGAATGATTCCCTCTCGCATCGCGTTGCTTACCATTCTGTTCAGTTTGTTGGTGAATGTCGCTGTGGCTCAAGAGCAGGGACAGGCAGCATCGTCCCAGGCGACCGGAGCTGGTGAGATATCGGTGAAGGACTCAAGTGCGGCCATTAAGGTCGAGGTCAATCTGGTGCTGGTGCCCGTTGTGGTCAAGGATTCCAGCGGGATTCCTGTTGCTGGCCTCAAGAAAGACGATTTTCAGCTGTTTGACAACGGTAAGCCGCAGACGGTTTCGATCTTCAGTGTGGAGACCGCGGAAAGTCGGACCGAGAGCGGGAAAAGGACATCCGAAGCAAAACCCTCAGAACCCGACACCAGCAAAGCCACTACCGAAGTAGCCGGTCCGAGCGTCAGTAAGCCCTTAGAACTGCCGCGTCGATTTGTGGCGCTGGTGTTCGATGATTCGCACATGAAAGTCGCCGAAGCGCTGGCGGTGCATGCGGCTGCGGAAAAGCTGTTTGCCAGCCTGACCCCGACCGATCGGGTGGCGATTTACTCGACGCAAGGCGACGTGCAGCAGGACTATACGGGGGACGCAGCGACGTTACGCAAGACGCTCGCAAGTATCGTGCCACATTCTTCAAAGTACGAAGGACACTACGAATGCCCGAATATCAGTTATCACCAGGCCGAGCTGATTGAGTATCAGAGCGATCAGGAGGCAATAGACGTTGCGAAAACGGATGCTGTAGTGAACAACTGTCCAGTCGACATAGAAGCGATGGCGCGTCGGATCTTGCAACAAGGAGATAACTGGACGCGTGTTGCCTATGACTCTCTGAGCGACATTACTAGGAAATTAGCTACCATGCCCGGGCAGCGGGTGCTGGTGTACGTTTCGCCCGGATTTCTCATCGGTGTCGCCTTACAGAACGATAACGCGGCTTGGATCGAGCGGGCGGTGCGCGCCGGAATCGTTGTGAACACGATTGACGCACGCGGTTTGTACACGCCGGATGGGATGGGGGACATTGACGCGCCTCCACAGTCGTACGCTGATACCAAAGCAGTACCAGGATGCGATGCTTGTCTCGACTACCAGAGGATCGAGAGTTTATACAGGAAGCAAACTCAATTTGACTCAGGGTCCGTCCTGCAGGGCATGGCTGCCGGTACAGGGGGGACCTATTTTCATAATCGCAATGATCTTGACGTAGGGATGAGTCGAGCGTTAGCGGCGCCTAGCGTCACCTATGTGCTGGGGTTCAAACCACAGAACACCGAAGCCAACGGGAAGCTCCACAACCTCAAAGTGCGGGTCGCCAACGAAAGGAACTACTCGATTCAGGCACGGAATGGGTATTACGCTACGAAGAAGTCGGCCGATCCCGAAGAGCAAGCCAAGCAAGAAGTGACCGAAACGCTGTTCTCGCGCGAGGAGATCGTCGGCATCCCGGTGCAAATGAAGACAGAGTTTTTCAAATCGGATGACACGTCGGCGCAATTGAGCGTACTGACACGTCTCGACACGCGAGGAGTTAAATTCCGGAAGATCGATGGACGGAGCTGCGACAGCGTCGTTTTGGCGACTGGAGTGTTCGATGCCAATGGACAGTTGGTCGACGGCAGAATCAAAGAGATCACGCTCAAGTTGCAGGACGCCACGCTTCAGAAAATGACCCAAACGGGAATCACAGTGAAAACCGTATTCAAGGTCAAGCCGGGGGCGTATATCGTCCGCAGCGTCGTGCGCGGATCCGAGGGTGCGCAGCTAACTTCGCAGAATTTGACGACTGAGATTCCGCGGTAGGAGTCACGCTAGAGATAGTGTAGGCAGTTAGGTGAAACGCTAAGGATGCGATTGGGCCGCGGCCGCGTCCGAAATAAGTTTGCCAATTGCGGCGGAAAGAGTCACGCGGCCGTTGAAGTGAGGTTTCCTATCTTGCTCGATTAGGGAGCGGATCGGGCCGGCCACGCGCGCGCCCATAAGCTATTCACGTCTGCGTACGGAATATATTCAGGGATTTGTTCTGCGACCACTTCGCCGGCCGTATAGAACAGTGGCGCGTGCCAAAGTTTGTCCGAATTAAATTTGTCCTTCGCTACCAAATAGAAGCGACGCTTGCTGGGATGGTGATCTTTCTTCCGTCGCGTTCTACGACCATGTTCTTCACTTCGCCCCGCATCCCGTGCAACTCATGCAGCACGTCTGCTAAGGGCCCGGTCACGGCCCAGTCATTGATGCCGATGAGTTTGTCGCCAGATTGGACACCCTCTACAAGGTCTTTCCCGCTACATCGGGCAACGCCACTGATCGTGTAGCTGCCATTAGGGTGCGCACCGATCACTACACCGACGAAGTTGAGTCCTTCCGAATCGACATCTTTCCCTTTTTCGAGATAGGTCAGACCATGCTGATAGTCAATTTCGATCCGAAATGCTCGCAGCACGTTTCCGCCAATTGCGCCGACAATCGGAGCGGTCATCATCTCGGACATCCGTTTTTCGAACGTGCCCGGGGGTCTCGAGACCACGCCGACGCGCGGCAAGTTGAACGTGCCCCACCGCATTGCTGCGACGCGAAGCATTTCGGCTTTGGCGTCAAACGCGCCACCGATCATGTTTGCGGCACCCACAGCTCCGATGCAACTCGGCCAGTCGGAATGCGTAGCCTTCCATTTGTTGATGAGGGTTTGCGAGATCATCGTGTAGGCAGCCCCGGTATCGAGCAGGAAACCATACTTTGCGCCGTCCACGGTAACTTCAATTCGTGGGAATCCAGAATTCGCGCCAATTGGCGATTGCACCGGCACACCACGAGGTTTCAGAGCACCCGGCTGCGCCACAGTGAACTGGCGCGCCGGATAGTCGAAGACCACTTCGTATTTTCGCAGCAGCGGAGCCGGGAAAAAGCCTTCTGCGCCACTTCCAAAGGAGAACTCGCCCTTCGATCCGACAGTAACGATTATGCTGACATCAGAGAGGGTTCAGCGGCATTTCGCCGATGCGAATTTCTGGAGAGGTCACCGGCTGAAACGTTTCGCCCTCCTCTTCAGAAGGCGACCCGATGCTCTTCAGTCCTAAATCGTGGCTCAACGATTCAGCGAGAATCACGGAGCCGCCGCCAGAATCCACCTGGAAGCGGGCCTGACGCAGAGAACCATCTGGACGGACGCACGTCAATTGTACAAAAATCCGGTTGTCGCGCAGGTCTATCGGCACCGTACCGGAGGTCGCCGCCTGCTCTCGTTGCCGCTGGACATGGGGCTGAGACGAAGACTGCAGTGCTTCTTGAGAGGGAGCCAGCAGCGAAGCCAGCGTCAGAAAAGTAAGTACCACCATTTGAATGGCTGTCCTTTCACGTGGTCGCCGTGATTGCCCTTGTGGCATTGAATTTAGCCGAGCAGATGAGTCTTTGGCCAAGCTGATTCTCCCAGATGTTATTGCCAGGGTTAACAGCGAAAATCCATTCAGAGCTGCTGACCTCGTTTGTCTTTTTCCCACCTCCGGGCGTATATTAAGAGACTGAGAACTGCTGTGTACCGGCTTTTGGCGAAGCACACCAGTGGGCGCAAGCCCACTTTTTAGTTGGAAGCCCCGCGGTGATGCGGCCATCCGCCAGTAAGTCATTGGATTCATGGCGCTTGACGTTGAACGTGTGCGGGAAATAGCGGACCGGGTTGCGGCCTCGAGAGGACTCGAAATCGTTGACGTAGAGTTCCTCGGCGGGGGCAAGGCGCGGATGCTGCGGGTGTTTCTGGATAAGCCTGCGGCCGGGACCGATCCCTTGGCAGGAGTGACGCATGAGGATTGTGCGAACTTCAGCCGCGAGTTTGGCACGATCCTCGACGTGGAAGATGTGATGCCGGGGTCGTACACCCTGGAAGTTTCGTCCCCGGGGTTGGACCGAAAGCTGATGAAGGCCGCGGATTTTACGCGCTTCACCGGAAGCCGGGTGAAGCTGACTACGCGGCAGCCGGTGGACAACAACCGGCACTTTGAAGGCCGGTTGGAGAGTTTTCAGGACGGACGCTTGACGCTGGATTTGAGTGTGGCCAGCCACAAGTCGCGCAAGAAGATGGGCGAAGCGGCCGGGCAAAAAATTGAAATCGAATTCGCCAATGTGGAGAAGGCGAATCTAGTACCGGAAATTTAATGGTCGACCCGGACGTTAGACCGCGGGACCGCAGCGGCGCAGGGTCCTTGTAGGGCTAAGGTCAGAAGTCCAAGGTCCAAATTTTTTTATGGCGAGCGAGCTCTATAACATTATCGAAGGCGTGAGCCGGGAAAAAGGCATTGATCCGCAGATTGTAGTCAGCGCGGTAGAAGACGCCATTGTTATGGCTACGCGCAAGCACTACAAGTCCCAGGAGAACTTCCGGGCAAAGTTGGATAAAGACAGCGGCAAGATTAGCGCCTATGCCGTCAAGAGCGTGGTGGAAACTCCTGAGCAGGTGGAAGACCCGAACCTGCAGATCACGGTCGAGGATGCCCAGCGCGTTGATCCCAACTTGGTCGCGGGAGGGGAGTTACTTATTCCCAAGCCCATCGACGGAATTCTCGGACGTATTGCGGCGCAGCTCGCCAAGCAGGTGATCTTTCAGAAGGTGCGCGAAGCGGAGCGCGACACTGTCTACAACGAATACATCGGGCGCGTAGGGGAGATCGTCAATGCGACGGTGAAGCGCGTAGAAGGGCCAGATGTGATTTTCGACATTGGTAAGGCCGAGGCGCGCATGCCGCGCAAAGAGCAGTCTCGGCTGGAGTCTTTCGCCGTCGGCGAGCGCGTTCGGGTGGTGATTTCCCGCGTGGAAAGAGCTTCGAAAGGTCCTGGAGTTGTGGTTTCGCGTGCAGCGCCGGAATTGGTGCAGCACCTATTCCAGACGGAAGTTCCAGAGATCTACGACGGCACAGTGGTGATTCGTGCTATTGCGCGCGAGGCCGGTGAGCGCACCAAGATCGCAGTGATGTCGAAAGACAAGGACGTGGACGCAGTCGGCGCCTGTGTCGGCATGAAGGGAATGCGGGTGCAGTCGATCATTCGCGAGTTGCGCGGGGAAAAGATCGACATCATCGAGTACCACGAAGATGCCGTCACCTTTGCCGAGAAGGCGTTACAGCCTGCAAAGGTGAGCCGCGTCACCATTGTTGACAGTGGCGAAAAGCATCTTGAGGTCGTCGTCGACGACAGCCAGCTATCTCTCGCCATCGGCAAGAAGGGGCAGAACGTCCGTCTCGCAGCGAAGCTTCTGGGCTGGAAGATCGACATCAAGAGCGAGGAAGAAAAACGCCAGGAAGTCGAGCAGCAGATGGCCGCCATGGCGCCGCAAGCGACGACTCCGCTGGAAAACGTTCCCGGCCTCGGAGAGGGCGTACTGGAGAAGCTGACGGCTGCAGGCGTAACGACGGTGGAAGCCCTTGCCGATATGACGCCGGAGCAATTGGAAGCCATTGAAGGCATCGGGCCTAAGACGGTGGAAAAAATCAGTCTCGCGGTGAATAATTATTTTGCGAGCCTGGAACAGGGTGTCGAAGCTTTGCCGACTGAAGGCTCCGAGGGAGAAGCCGTCTCGGAAGAGGCTCTCGCCGAAGGCACTGAAACAATCGAAGCTTCCGCGGAAGGGGCAGCGCCGGAAGCGACGACCGAAGAAGCTGTCACAACAGAACCCGAGCAGGGCAACAAAGAGGGCTCGGTTCACGACACAACAGAATAAACATGGCACGCACGAGTAAGTTCGTTTGCGTGCGAGTCCAAGAAGCTGACTCCGTGAGGCTGCAATGAAGACCTAGCACAACGCGGGGAAAAGAAAGGCCGGATGAGTAAGGTTCGAATCAACGATCTCGCCAGGGAGCTGGAAGT
>Ga0070735_10002208_pt1 | contig 17825 bp, 12 predicted proteins | sample Coa_R1_FD_66443 | JGI IMG/M metagenome (GOLD analysis project Ga0070735, IMG submission 66443) | Surface soil microbial communities from Centralia Pennsylvania, which are recovering from an underground coalmine fire - Coalmine... | ecosystem: Environmental > Terrestrial > Soil > Unclassified ... | reverse complement strand
AGTGGTGAGCCGGGCAGGACTCGAACCTGCAACCCGCTGATTAAGAGTCAGCTGCTCTACCATTGAGCTACCGGCCCACGAATCTTTGATCATACCACGAGTGGATTATTTTCCGAGCCACCTCGCTTTGACAGCGAGATCACTTCGGTCTCAGTGGCGCAATTTTTCCGCAATTTCGTGCGCCACGAAACGCGCTCGCTCGATATCTTCGGGTTCAAAGGAGATCGCCGAAACGCGCGGATGGCCACCGCCACCGTATTGTTCCGCGAGGCTCGCCAAGTTGTGCTTCGTGGAATCCGGGTTCCATGGGTTCGACCCAACGGAAACCTTGGAGCGCGTGGGCGATGCGATCACGCTGACCGAATAGCGCGCTTCCGGGTGCAGCATATAGGGAATAAATTTGTTGTATCCCTCCAGGTCCAGGTCGCTCAGGTCGAAGAAAATTACGCCATCGCGCACCTCAGTGCGCTCCCGCATCACATCGATGGACCGGCGATGCCGATCGAGCAACGGTCCGAGATGCCTGGCCACGATCGGCAGCTTAATCATGTCCGCCAGTGAAAGCTCGGACATGTACGGAATAATTTGCGGCACGAGGCCCTCTTCTGGTGCCGCTTCGATCACCAGAGCCAGTTGCGTCGCCGGTTCGGAAATGGCTACCGCCGATTCCGGTGTCTCGTATTGCGCTCCGTCGATGATGTCACCCCAGTGGATCAAGTCGGCCAGAGGCTTTATGTCGAAGCCGAATTCCACGCTGGTTACATCCGCCAGCAGCTTGGTGCAGGATTTATATTGCGGCTTGTAGAATTTGTGACCGCTGCGATCGCGGCGAAAATGTTCGGCGTCAGCAGGCGTAAGGAAAGCGCTCTGATGGTGATCAAACCACCAGGTCACGCGGGGCGAACTGGAATATTTGAAATCGACAATGGCGTTTTCGTCGCCGTCAAAGAGTCCTGGCTCGAAGGGCTGCCGTGCGCGGTGAGTCATCCCCGTAAAGTGAAATTCCGCGCCTGGATGGACGCGCTCGCGAAAGAAACGATAGAACAGAGCCGCCGACGCCGCGCCGTCGAAGCATCGATCGTGATAGCACAGACGAACCTTGACTGGATTTGTCACCGACCGCACCCGCCTCCATTACATTCAGAACCAAACCACACCAGCAAAGTCATAAAAGATGTAAGGGAACCGCGGGAATGTCAAGACGAAATCGGTGGGCGGGATAGCCTGAGGTATTCGTCGTTCCACAATGGCGTACTGGCAGGCGTCGAACAGACTCCACCCTGCGGCCCGAACTTCTATTTAGGATAGGCCCTTACTTACCGGCGAGACTTTGCGCTATTCCCGCGGCGATTGGCACTTGAAACTTTTCGCCCTGATAGGCCTTCACCATCAGGAGAATCCAGAGGATGAGCGCGACCAGACTTGTTAAGGAGTATAACGCCGCGCCCAGTCCGAATGCCGCAAAACCGCCCATCATCAATCTGGCGCCAAAAATGATCCCGATAATGACGTTGATGATGTGCAGCCCCCCAAACACCACAATAGACTGGGCGGCATGAAACCGCACATACGGACGCTTGTCGATCAGGTAGAAGACGATGCCCGTGACCCAGCCCAGGACGTAAGACAATAGCGCAGCAACGTTCTCGGACAGACCCGATCCGGCGCTGCTTGAAGCTTGCGTCATTTGTCCTCCAGTTTGCGCTTGTCCGCATTTTGGGCAGAACGCAACTCCAGTTGCTACTTCACCACCGCACTGGCTGCAATATGCCATTGGATGCCTCCTACTGCGAGCCGCTCAAGAACCAACAGACCTTCAGGTTCCCGCAGGCTATCACTAGAGCCCTCCACGAACAAGTAAACTTAAATCGAGCAGGGGTGGACGTAGCAGTCAGTTTAAAAACGTCAGGCAACACGGGCGGCGAAGGCATGCCAATCCCGGTGTTATACTATCGCGCAACGCGGAAGTGGCGGAATTGGCAGACGCGCCAGCCTTAGGAGCTGGTGGCCGAAAGGCCGTAGGGGTTCGAGTCCCTTCTTCCGCACCAAAACAACGCACTTCATCCGAAGATTTCGAGACTTCGAGGGGGACGTTTGGTCCCCCTAACGGAGTTTCGGACTACATAAACCTCAAAAATGGCTCCGCATAGATAGACGTCTCAATTTCGGTCCCACCGAGAATATTCAGGGTGTGACGGTAGGAAATCGCGTGCACGTCTAACCAGAGCAATGCGAATGCATCGGCAAGTGTGGAAATCTAAGAAGGGACGTGTTTGACCAATTCATGCAACTTTCGTTTTGCTTGGTACCGCCCGGCCACACACGCTCGCGAGAGAGTTGAACCATCGGGGCTTTTCGAAGGCATCGTAGTCAGGTCGCATAGCGGGGAACCTCGTTGATGAGCTGTCGCGCTCTATCGAACGTGTTATAACCGAGCGGTTAGTTCGCGGACAGAATATGCGCAAGCAGGACAGCAAGGAATACAGGGATTCATGTAGAGCGGCTGGGATTTCAGCCTTAGTGAGGGATGGTCGGCAAGATTTTGCCGCCGTTATTCTGCTGGAAACAAGGCTGGCAAATGTCGAATTGAATCATGTTGTTTATCGCCGGAGCACAATCAAACCAAAGTACTTCGACCTTCCTTGGCGATGCGGGCTAACCTGAGATCGTGCCCGTTAAGGACCAATCCCGTCGCGAAACCGTACAGGTTTGCTTTCTATTGCTCCTTGCCATAGCGACCTACGCAAACTCCCTTCTGAACGGTTTCATCTACGATGATTTCCAGCAAATCATGGAAAATCCGTACGTGCATAGCTTCAGGCATGTGCGCGCTGTTTTTTCTACTTCAGTCTGGTCGTTTCAGGGTGCGGAAGGAGTGCTAAGTTACTATCGTCCGCTGATGACGTTTGGCTATATGCTTTGCTGGCGGCTGTTCGGCTCTGTTCCTCTCGGATACCACATCGTAAGTGTGCTGCTGAACGCGGTCATTGTTCTGCTTCTCTTCTTCGTCGGGCGGCGATTGTTTCGCGATGACATTGTGGCATTTACCGGCGCCGCAATCTTCGCGCTTCATCCTGTGCACACAGAGTCTGTCGCCTGGGTTGCGGGCGTAACCGATCTCGAACTTACATTTTTCTATCTGCTCACCTTCTCGTTCTTCCTCGACATTTCGAGAGTTGGAAGTCCCCGAATTTGGCTTCGGTACGTCCTTATGACCGCAAGTTTCGGTCTTGCCCTTCTCTCCAAGGAACAGGCCGCGACTTTGCCCGTGCTCGCAACGTTGTACGAACATTTTTACCGCGACGACCGAAGCGAAACCACTTCCTATCAAAAGTTTTCACGATACGGAGTGTTGTGGACCACGGTTGGTGTGTACTTACTCATTCGCACCCATTTGCTTGGCGGCTTGCTTCCGGGCGCCCGGCACGAACGTATTTCCTTCTACGAAGTTATGCTCTCGGCTGCATCTCTCTTTGGCAAGTACATCGGAAAAATTCTTTGGCCGGCTCACCTGGCCTTGTTCTACGACATTCACAAGAGTACGAGTCTGTTTGAGCCTGCGGTAATTTTCGGCTTCGCATCACTTTTTGCTTGCTGCCTTTTGATTGTCTGGACGGGGATCGGCCGCCCCGCATCACTCGCCGTGGTTTGGTTCTTACTGACCCTCTCGCCCGTTCTCAATATTCGCTGGATGGTAAGCAACGTCTTTGCCGAACGCTATCTCTACTTGCCATCAATAGGTTTCAGTTGGCTCGCCGCCTGTGGAGTGAGAAAGGTATGGTTGCTCCTGGATCTCCGGCCTGCAGTTTGGCGCGCAGCCCTGGCATGTTCGCTGGGCGCAATTGGAATAATTTGCATCATTCAGACGGTGCGCCAAAACTCGGTTTGGCACGACCAGGAAAGCTTTATTCGCCACGCTGTCGCTTCGTCCCATGATGGCGGTTTCGCTCGCGCGAACCTCGGGGCCATTGATTGGGACCGGGGAGACGTAGGGGGTGCCGAGCGTGAATGGCTTCAGGCTTTCAAGGAGCGGCCCGACAACGCCATTCTGCTGGAAGATCTGGCACTGCTATACGCCAAGCAACAGCGGAATCAGGACGCGATTGACTATTTTCAGCGCGCCATTCGACTTCAACCGAACTATTTGCACGCGCATCTAACGTTTGCAAAGTTTTATCAGGATCTGGGACAGCTGGCTGATGCTGAGGCGCAATATCGCGCGGCTGTACGGATTTCTCCGTTAAGTGTTCAAGCGCGAAATGATCTGGGTGAACTGCTGTTTAAAGACGGGCGTCTGGCTGAAGCCGCACAAGAATTCCAGCGCTCGATTGATATCGATTATTCAGATGTCGCATTTGACCGCCTTGGCGACATCAATTTAAAGTGGGGAAATCAAAAACAGGCCGAATGGGCCTACGCCCAAGCCGCATCGCTAAACCCATTCGATAGCCACGCTCACTTCTGCTTAGGCGGACTCTACAAAGCAAGCGGCCAAGTCACGGAAGCCATTCGCGAATACGAAGCGGGCCTGCAGACCGATCCCTTTAATGCTGAGGGGCTAGCAGCGTTACACCTGCTCAAGCCATAGTCGCGCGGCTGATACGCGCGCCGACCCCCTTGATTAATTACCCCTATGGGTTCTGAAGACGTTGGAAGAAAGATGTGCGCTTGAGCAATGCTGTCAGGCCATATCCTGCCAGTAGCAGTGATATCCACATAATCGGGTCGCGGTACCGCGGTTCGAATTGAACCACATAATAAATCAGCGGGTACACGAGCAGCGTTCCGCCGAGAAACCAGGCGGCTTGCCGTTTGCGCTTCCACAACTGAACGAAGCCAAAAAAAGAAATCAGTGTTGTTACCCAAACGGCTGCGGGAAACCGGCGGAAGGGCGCCAGGCCCCTGACCGGAAACCAAAATAAGAGAAATCGCTGCGCGGTCAGCAGGACAAACTTTTTGGGATGCTGAGCAATCCAGTCGAGCCCTTGATGAAGCTGCGTTTGATAAAACTGGTATTCACCTATGGTGGCAATCTGTTTCGTAAGCTCGGGATTTCGGTTGGGATGTACGATTTTGTAGCAACCGGATTCCATATTGTCCCGGAGCTTTGCAGCGGCGCAGTCATTATTCGAAACAGATAGCTCGAGTCCCATGTTGTCGCGAATGAAGAAAAAACTGCCGAGGCGAATCTTGTTCCGGATGATCCACGGCGCACAGAATAAAGCCGCAACCGTAATAGTGATAGCACACGCGTTGATGATCGCGCGGCGCTCGCCCGGCGGTGGCGAAAGTGAAGCGGCTAGAGCCCAAGCGCCGAGCACAAGCACCGTGACGGGGTTCGTCAGAATCGCGAGTCCCGCAAACACTCCAACAAGTGAAACCGTCAACCAGGTTCGCCGACCATTTACGATTTGCCAAATAAACAAGCACAGGAGCGCTAACTCAGCTCCGGTCAGCAGGGATTCCCAAACAAAATCGACGGTGTACTGCGGCAAAAGTATGCCCAGTACAGCGCCGATGACACCCGGCAACGTGCCCAGTTCTAATAGAGAAGAAAGTACCGGCAGCAACGCTAGTTGCAAGGCTATGAACACGAGGTTGGCGGCCCAGAGTACAGTGAGACTGGCCAATCCGTATCCGATTCCGCGAAAGAGCAGGGCCAGGATTACTGGATAGACAGGCGCGAGGTGTGCCGTATAGCCCGAGTGAGCCTGAATCGAACCGAAGGGATCGGCAAACTGCCCGGTGCTTGCCAGCGCGCGCGCCACCTGAAGCGTCTCGGAGCCAGCCGGAATGCCCATCCAATCGAGCACGCCGCGAGTTGTATAGGCATAGGAGAGAAACGCCGCGCAGAAAATCAGCAAAGAAATCGAAGAAAGCGAAACCCTCGAGACCCAGGCGATCCTGGATCGAAACGATGATCCTAGTTCAATAGCGTAGGTCGTCACGGGTGTCTGATAGCTCTCCATTACAGTCTAGGAAACCGTGGCGAGGCGCACAATCAGCAGGTGATCTGGTCTTGCGTATTAGTACTTATGCGGAAGGAGACCATCGGGCGATCGCATGCGGCCAGTCCAGGAGAGCTGAAACAAACGCGGAATTGCCAGCATTGAAAGCATCGGGCAGCGGCACCGGGGGCATCCGACTGAACGAGCTCAGCAACACTCGCGTAGGCTTTGTACTGCGGCAATATCATAATGTAGCTTGCGCCACAGACTGCCGCACTGATTGAGACTCGCCGGAAGCGGTGCTGTATACTTCTTGTTATTCAGCTTATTGGAACCAAAGGCACAGTTCGGAAATTCCATGAACAAAGCAATCATCCGGGATCGCGTCCTGTCAATAAATAGAGGCGTCAGAACTGGCGCGGCGGTGCTGCTGCTCCTCCTTCTGAGTGGAGCGGTTGTCAAATGGGAACGGAACAGGACGGCGGTAAACGCATCAGTAGCAGTTTCCTATCCGCAGGAAATCAGCCGCATCACGTTCGCAGCGGCTGGTGACGTAATTCCCCATCAATCCGTGGTGCAATCCGCCGGCGCACAGAGCCAGAGCGTGGCCGAAACTCGCAAAGAAACTTCACCAGAAGTAAAGGACAATGCTGCCTCCCAGACGCCTTCTGCAAGCAATGATGGCGGGTGGGATCTGCTTTTCGACAATGTAGCGGATGTATTCCGGCAGGCGGACTTCGGTTTCGTTAATTTGGAAACTCCTGTCGCTCCATCGCACTCACGTGGATCGAAGCCCTTTCAATTCGATGCCCCCATAAATTTATTGCAGGCCTTGAAATCCAGCGGCGTCAAAATCGTTTCCATTGCCAACAATCACGTTTTCGACCAGGGCTATCCCGGGTTCGCTGAGACGCAAGACCGTCTTCGCGAGCAAGGAATTCTTTTTACAGGTGCGGGGAGCACAGCGGAAACCGCCTGGAAGCCGGTTATCGTTGAGAAAAACGGAATCAAGGTTGGATGGCTGGGAATGACGCGCTGGCTGAATGGCGGCCGCAATCCGGAAAAAGAGAGCGATCCGCATGTGGCTTTCTTCCCCTATCCCGGCGAATCGCTGGGAGCTCCAGGCTACGATGAAAGTGCGGTTCTCGAGGCCATCAAGTCCGCACGAGCGCACTGTGATTTTCTGGTCATATCCATTCATTGGGGAGTGGAGTACGCCACGGCGCCCAATGCCAAGGACGTCGACATCGCTCACGACATGCTCGAAGCAGGCGCCAGCGCCGTGATTGGCCATCATCCGCACGTGTTGCAGCCCATCGAAACTTATGTCACTCACGACGACCGCAATACGCTGATCGTTTATTCGCTGGGAAATTTTATTTCCAATCAGGCGCGCACGTATGTAGGGGGCTTAACGCCGGATAAGACCGGAGAACAGCGAGATTCCCTGGTCATCAAGTTTTCTGCAATCAAACGAGATTATGGCCCGGCCGGAATTCGCGTCGAACTCGGTGACATGGGCATCCTCCCGGCCTGGACAGAAAATAATTCCCTACAGGTGCGCGCCGGCCACGCCAAAACTCTTTTCATCGGGCCGGTTTTTCTCGACCGGGAGATTCCGCGCCTTCAGACCAGGTATGACGAGCTCGACCGCATAGGTCCGCAATTATCGCCCGAACAAAAACAGGAAATGATCCAAGTCGCCAACCGTCTACAAATGTTGAAGCATCGCCGAGAGCTGCTTCTGACGCGCACTGGAGATGAGTACGTCGTCGCTCCTCCAAAGCTCACTGGGAATAAATTTTAGTAGGACAGCTACCCTTGTCTTCCGCTTGAGCTGAGCCCGATTTGGCCGGACAGACAAGAGTGTCCTACTCAGTTGACGTCACCACGCGATTCCCCTATACTGCACTTCGTTGTGCCCCGCTCGCAGTTTCTTTCCCGTTTCCTTTTTTTCCGGACCGAGAAGCGGCAAAGAGTAGAAGTATGAATATCCGGGCGGTATTTGGACCAATCCGATACGCACCTACGCAACCTGCGAAAATGAAGATCCGACGATGACTGAAGCAACATGCCGGCGTGAGCTGGAACTGGAAATCCCCGCAGAAGATGTGCAAAAGGCAGTGGCGCGAGTGGCCAAGGAATTTGCGCGCGTAGCGCACGTGCCTGGATTCCGTCCCGGAAAAGCGCCCGTTACGTTGATCAGGCGGCGGTTTGCCGACGACATCAAATCCGAAGTGCTGCAATCGCTGGTGCCCAATCAGATTGAACGCGCCGTAAGCGAAAACAAGATGGTGCCGATCACACAGCCGCAAATCGACAAAGTGGATTTTGCCGAAGCCGGGCCGGTGAAGTTTCGCGCGACGTTCGAGGTGTTGCCGGAATTCGAGCTTGGACAATATAAGGACCTCGAAGTTGAAATCGATGACGTCAAGCTTGAAGACGCCGACGTGGACAAAGCCCTCGAAGAACTCCGCGACCGTGCCGCAAACTTTGTTCCCATTGAAGGACGCCCCATCGCCGACGGCGACTATGCGCAACTGAAATTGAAGGGCATCCCGGCTGGTGGCGGCGAAGTGCTGGAGGCCGACAGCGTGCTCTGTCACGTAGGCGGCGAGGAGACCATGGACGCCTTCAACACGAATTTGCGTGGCGCAAACGCCGGCGACCATAAGGATTTTGACGTCACGTACCCAGCGGATTACCCGGATGCCAAGCTGCAAGGGAAAACGTATTCGTATTCAGTCGAGGTCCTGGGCATCAAGGAAAAGAAACGGCCTGAACTGAATGACGAGTTTGCCAAAGATGTCAGTGAAGCGCAGACGGTCGATGAGTTGCGCAAGAAGATTCGTGAAAATCTGGAAGCGGCGCATGCTCAGCGGCAGAATGAACAGACGCGGGAAAAGTTGCTCGCAAAAATAGTAGGCGCGCACGAATTCCCCGTGCCGCAAGCGCTCGTCGAACATCAGATGGATTCGCGGCTGGAACGCACCGTGCGCTCGCTTGCCGCGCAAGGAGTCGATCCCCGCGCCGTCAATGTGGACTGGGTATCGCTGCGAAACCGCCAGAAGGATCACGCGGTCGAGGATGTAAAAGCAGAATTGCTACTTGACCGCATCGCCACCGCGGAAAATATTGACGTCACCGACGAAGACGTGGAAAAACAGATCGAAGCGCTGGCCCAGCGCAGTGGCGAATCCGCTACAGCCGTGCGCGCGAACTTGACAAGGCAGGGAGCGCTCGATAGGATGAAATCTAAGCTCCGGAGTGAAAAAACTCTGGACTGGCTCTGCCAAAATTCAAGGACCCGAACAAAAACTGAGGAAAAATGATGCAGTTCCCGCCGGAGTCCTCTGCGTATCCTAAAAAATCATCCATGACCTATCCTGAAAATTCGATTCCCTACGCAACAACGTTGGTTCCCATGGTGGTCGAGCAGACCAATCGGGGCGAGCGGGCATACGATATTTATTCCCGGCTCCTGAAAGACAATATTATTTTTATCGGAACTCCGATCGACGACCACGTGGCGAATCTGGTCACCGCTCAGCTGCTATTTCTGGAAGCGGAAGATCCCGAGAAAGATATTTCGCTGTACATCAATTCGCCGGGCGGTTCGATTACGGCAGGCATGGCAATCTATGACACCATGCAGTTCGTGCGCCCCGCCGTCGTCACCATATGCGTCGGCCAGGCCGCATCGATCGCGGCGTTGTTGCTGACCGCGGGTGCGCCAAAAAAGCGTTTCTCTCTGCCCAATTCCCGCATCTTAATACATCAGCCGTGGATGTCGGGACTCTCTGGACAGGCCACTGATATTGATATCCACGCCAAAGAAATTCTGCGCATGCGCACCGTGATCAATGGACTTCTGGCACAGCACAGCAGCCAGTCCATCGACAAGGTTGAAAAGGACGTGGAGCGAGATTTTATTATGTCCGCGGTACAGGCCAAAGAATACGGACTAATCGACGAGATCATTACGAAACACCGCTAGCGCGTTCCAAACAGTTAGCAACAAGAAGATGCGGCGGTGTATACGGATTGCAAAAAGGGGCCTAAAATAATCCGTGCGGCACAAATCCAGTCCTTGATCCGCCGGAGGGCATCACACCGTTGAGAAAACTCAGTACTGACGAACCATTGCGCTGTTCCTTCTGCCATAAGACGCAGGAACAGGTCGAGAAATTGATCAGCTCGCCCTCTGATTACCCGCGCGCCTACATCTGCAACGAATGTGTGAATGTCTGCGAGCAAATCCTCGAAGAAGAAAAGCGCGAACAATCGAATCCGGTAAATAAGAGGCTTCCGCGGCCTCCGGAGATCAAAGCCTTTCTTGACGGTTACGTTATCGGGCAGGACAAGACAAAGAAAAAACTTGCCGTCGCGGTCTATAACCACTACAAGAGAATTTTCCTGAATCGCCAGCCGGGCGACGTGGAATTGACGAAGTCAAACATTCTGTTGATCGGCCCGACGGGTACCGGCAAAACCTTGTTGGCGCAGACACTTTCCCGAATGCTCGAAGTTCCTTTCGCCATCGTGGACGCCACCACGCTGACCGAAGCGGGATACGTTGGCGAGGACGTCGAGAACATCATTCTGAAACTGTTGCAAGCCGCTGACGGAGACGTCACCAAGGCGCAGCAAGGCATCATTTATATCGACGAGATTGATAAGATTTCCAAGAAGGATGAGAATCCTTCCATCACCAGGGATGTTTCCGGCGAAGGCGTGCAGCAGGCGCTGCTGAAAATCCTCGAAGGCACGGTCGCGAACGTGCCGCCCCAAGGCGGGCGCAAGCACCCTCATCAGGAATTTACTCCGGTGGACACCACGAACATCCTCTTCATTTGCGGAGGCGCGTTCGTAGGGCTGGAAAAAACCATCGAACGGCGCATCGGCCAGAAATCGCTGGGATTCCACACGGATGCGCAGCCTTCCACTGCACAACGCCGCAACATTGAGATGCTTGAGCAAGTGCAGCCCACCGATCTGATCCGCTACGGCCTGATCCCGGAATTCGTGGGGCGCTTGCCGGTCGTAGGAGTCCTGGGCGATCTGGACAAGGGTGCGTTGATGCAAATCTTGACGGAACCCAAAAATGCTCTCATCCGTCAATATCAAAGACTGTTCGAGTTTGAGAATGTGCGTTTGCGATTCGCCGACGATGCGCTGGAAACCGTCGCGGACCTGGCCCTGCAGCGCAAAGTAGGCGCGCGCGGACTTCGTATGATTCTCGAAGATCTGATGCTCGAACTGATGTACCACCTCCCGGCACAACGCAAACTCCGAGAATTCATGGTGACTGCCGAAATGGTTCGCAGCCGCGAGATTAACTGGACGCTACTCGAAAAAGCAGGATAACGGAGCCCGGCCGGGAAAAGCCCAGCAAATTTTAATCAAGGAGCCTGGCTGTTCAGGGGACCATGTTTAACCGAGAAAAAAGTGAACTGAAACGCGTGCCGATGATGCCGGTACGCGACCTGGTAATTTTCCCTCAGATGATGAATCCCTTCATCGTCGGACGTGAAAGTTCGCTGCGGGCCCTGGAAGAAGCGCTTGCCGGGGACAAAAAGATCTTCCTCGCCACGCAACACGACGCCTCTGTCGATGATCCCAAGCCCGATGAGATTTACACGGTGGGGACTTTGGCCAATATCGTACAAAGCGTGCGCCTGCCGGACGGCAATTTGCGAGTGCTCGTTGAAGGTGTCGAGCGCGCGAAGGTTGTGCAGGTCACAACCGATGAAGGATTCTTCCGCGCCACCCTGAAAGTCATTGCCAACAAAGTTGAGCCATCCCCTCAGGTCGAGCAAGCTGTAACGAAAGTCACGGGCCTCTTTGAACAGTACGTAAAACTCTCGCAGAGCCTGAACTACGACACGATGATTGCCGCTACGCGCGTCGACGATGCCGCGAAGCTTTCCGACACCATTGCGTCCAACCTGCAGATTCCCGTGGAGGAAAAACAGGAGCTGCTGGAGAATTTCGATCCCATCGAGCGGCTAAATCGCGTCGGCGAAATTCTCGAAAGCGAAATTGAAAAGCTCAACGTCGACCGCAACATCAATACGCGCGTAAAGCGCCAGATGGAACGCGCGCAAAAAGAGTATTACCTCAACGAAAAATTAAAGGCCATCCATAAGGAACTGGGCCGCGGCGAGAAAAACGAACTCGAGGAACTGAAGAAAAAGATCGATTCCGCCGGCATGCCCAAGGAAACGCATGAGAAGGCGGTCCAGGAACTGAAACGCCTGGAAATGATGCCGCCCATGTCGGCTGAGTCGACCGTAAGCCGCAATTATCTGGAATGGCTGCTGGCCGTGCCCTGGAAGAAGAAATCAAAGGAAATCCGCGACATCGAGCTGGCCGAAAAGATTCTGGAAGAAGATCATTACGGATTGGAAAAAGTCAAAGAGCGTATTCTCGAATACCTGGCGGTTCGCCAGTTGGTAAAGAACCCCCGCGGATCGATTCTGTGCTTCGTCGGACCTCCCGGAGTTGGCAAGACTTCTCTCGCCATGTCCATCGGACGCGCCACCGGACGCAAGTTTGTGCGCGTATCTCTTGGCGGTGTGCGCGATGAGGCTGAAATTCGCGGTCATCGCCGAACTTATATCGGTGCCCTGCCCGGCCAGATTATTCAGATGATGAAGAAAGCCGGCACGGTCAATCCGATTTTCGTTCTCGACGAAGTCGACAAGATGTCCACCGACTTCCGCGGCGACCCTTCGGCGGCTCTTATGGAAGTTCTGGACCCCGAATTAAACCACGCCTTTACCGATCACTACCTGGACGTCGAATACGATCTCTCAAAAGTCATGTTTGTCTGCACCGCCAACGTGATGCACACGATTCCCCAGCCCCTGCAGGACCGCATGGAAATCCTGCGCATCCCAGGGTATACGGAAGTCGAAAAAACACAGATCGCCAAGCGTTTCCTCGTCCGCAAAGCGCTCGAAGCCGCGGGGCTGACCGAAGCCAATCTCACTTTTAGCGATGAGGCCGTGACGCACATCATCCGGCACTTCACACACGAAGCGGGCGTGCGCAGCCTGGAACGTGAAATTTCCAACATCTGCCGCAAAGTTGCGCGGCGTGTCGTGAAAGAAGGCAAACAGTATTCCATCGCGGTCACGCCGGAGAATGTCGGCGACTTCCTGGGCGTTATCAAGTTTCGCGAAATCTGGGCCGAGAAGAAGAATGAAATCGGCCTTACGACCGGCCTGGCCTGGACCGAAGTGGGCGGCTCGGTGCTGTCCACCGAAGCGACGATCATGCAGGGGAAGGGCCGCTTGACGCTCACCGGCAAGCTCGGCGACGTCATGCAGGAGTCAGCCCAGGCGGCGATGAGTTACGTGCGGTCGCGAACCTCGATATTGGGCCTTCCGCGCGACTTCTACCGGCATATCGACATCCATATGCATGTCCCGGAAGGCGCGATTCCCAAGGATGGCCCGTCGGCTGGAATTACCATCGCGACTTCCATCGTCAGCGCTCTGACGCGCACTCCGGTGCGTTGTGACGTGGCCATGACCGGTGAAATCACGCTTCGCGGCAAAGTATTGCCGATTGGCGGCATGAAGGAAAAGTTGCTGGCCGCTCATCGCGTGGGGATTCGCACTGTAATTCTTCCCAAAGATAACGAAAAGGATTTGGCGGAAATTCCGGCGGAAATTCAGGCCGACCTGACGATCCGCTTTGTCGAAGACATGGATCAGGTGCTTCAAATTGCCTTGGAACGGCCGCTGGTGCCGCTGGCGCACGATGCCGTCCCGGAAGTGGCCACGAAGTTCGAAACGGAAACCGAGAGCGATCAGGAATTGACCAACTGAGGGACACCTCGGCGTGTCCGTCCCGAAGAATTGCAATCATGAAGAGTGCCGCTTTTTGGGTGTTGGACGCACGTCGCCCGTTCGCCGTGTCATAAGTAATCTGAAATTTCCACTTTGGCTACTCTGGCCGGAAATTTATTGTACCTGCCCGGAGTCCGCCGACAAGAACAACCCGGCCTGAGTTTCAGGCTTATCTTCAAAATGAACGCTTAAGGAAAACGAAACAATGAGCATTAGTCTTGCGGAACTGAAAGAAAAAAATATTACGGACTTGGCGAAAATCGCCAAGGACCTGGCCATCCCGGGCGCCAGCGGCATGCGCAAGCAGGAGCTGATCTTCCAGATCCTCCGCGCCCAGACGGAGAAAAACGGATTGATCTTCTCCGAAGGCGTCCTGGAATGCCTGCCCGATGGATTCGGCTTCCTGCGCGCACCGGAGTACAACTACCTGCCGGGCCCGGACGATATTTATGTTTCACCGTCGCAGATTCGGAAATTCGATCTGCGAACCGGCGACACGGTCTCCGGGCAAGTGCGCCCCCCGAAGGACGGCGAACGGTACTTCGCGCTGATCAAGGTCGAAGCCGTCAATTTCGAGGATCCCGAGGTCGCGCGGAACAAAATCTTCTTCGACAACCTGACTCCGCTGTATCCCCAGGGACGCCTGAAAATGGAAACGACCCGGGAAAATCTCACCGGACGCGTCCTGGATCTGCTTTGCCCCGTCGGTAAGGGACAACGCGGACTGATCGTGGCTCCGCCACGCACCGGAAAAACTATGATGCTGCAGGCCTTCGCCAATTCGGTCACGACAAATCATCCGGAGGTCGCGCTGATCGTTCTGCTCATTGACGAGCGGCCCGAAGAAGTCACGGACATGCAGCGCACGGTGAAAGGCGAAGTCATCAGCTCCACTTTCGATGAACCACCCCAGCGCCACATTCAGGTGGCGGAAATGGTTCTGGAGAAAGCCAAGCGACTGGTTGAGCACAAGCGCGACGTCGTAATTCTGCTCGACTCGGTTACGCGTCTGGCGCGCGCCTATAACGCCGTTACGCCGCCATCGGGCAAAGTGCTTTCCGGCGGTATCGACGCCAACGCGCTGCAGCGCCCCCGGCGATTTTTCGCCGCGGCGAGGAACGTCGAAGAAGGTGGATCGCTCACCATCATCGCCACCGCGCTGATCGATACCGGCAGCCGTATGGACGACGTCATCTTTGAAGAGTTCAAGGGCACCGGCAACATGGAAATCAACCTGGACAGGCGCCTGGTCGATAAGCGCATCTTCCCTGCTATCGATATCAACCGTTCCGGAACGCGCAAGGAGGAACTCCTGATGCCGCCGGACGAACTCAATCGCGTGTGGGTCCTGCGCAAGGTCCTGAATCCCCTGTCACCCGTCGAGGCCATGGAACTGCTATGCGGACGCCTCTCGAAATCGAAGTCGAACGCCGAGTTTTTGGCGTCCATGTCCAGTCCGACCTAGTGCGCTCTGGATTTCATTCCCCCTCCAACCGCCGGTTCCGTACCGGTCGGTACGTATTTCCGTGCATCGGAAGAGGCCTTGAATGAAATTCATAGCCCGCCAACCTATCCTCAGTCGCGAGCGCGACGTCTTTGCCTATGAACTGTTGTTTCGCTCCGGAATCCAAAATTCTTTCGACGGAGGCAATCTCGAGCAGGCCTCCGCGTCGCTGTTAGATACCTCGTTCATGATCGGTCTGCAGAAACTTACCGGGGGTCAGCGCGCATTCGTGAACTGCCCGAGAGACTTTCTGTTGCATGACTACATTTCGTTATTCCCCCGCGATCTCGTAGTGGTTGAACTTCTCGAGAACATTAAACCTGACACAGAAGTGGTCGATGCCTGCCGCCGGTTGAAGCAAGGAGGTTACCTGCTCGCGCTTGACGATTTCGTCGATACCCCCGACTGGGCGCCCCTTATCGAGCTGGCAGATTTCATCAAAGTGGATTTTCGCCTCACCAATCAGGAGGAACGGCGCGCACTTCCGGCGCGCTATAAGGGAAAGAAAATCCGCATGCTGGCCGAAAAGGTGGAGACTCCGGAAGAGTTCTTGGAAGCCACAAAGCTGGGGTATTCCCTTTTCCAAGGCTATTTTTTCTGCCGGCCGGAAATGCTGCAGCATCGCGACATGCCCGCGTCCAAACTCGCGTACCTGGATCTTCTGCGAGCCGTAACGGCGCCCGAATTTAACATCAGGGCGCTGGCGTCAAAAATTAAACACGAGCCATCCCTTACCTACAAGCTGCTGCGCTATTTAAATTCAGCAGGATTCGGCCTGCGCGCCGAAATTAATTCGATTCCGCATGCTCTTTCGCTGCTGGGCGAGCGGGAACTGCGCAAATGGATTGCTGTGGTGTCTGTCGGCGTACTGGCCGATGGAAAGCCGGACGAGTTGATGACGGTGCCGCTGGTGCGAGGGCGTTTCTGCGAACTTCTCGCGCCCCTCGCCGGAATGGATGGTCACGCAAACGATCTTTTCCTCTTAGGCCTCTTGTCCGTGATGGATGCTGTCCTCGATCAGCCTCTTGCAGCCATTCTTGCCGAACTCCCCGTGCGGAACGATATTAAGGAAGCGCTGCTTTCGCGATCGGGTTTGTACAGGGACATGCTCGATTTGGCGACCGCGCATGAGAGCGCCGACTGGAAAGCAATCAGCTGCCTCGCGCTAAGGTTGGGAGTGAAGGAAGATCAGATTCCTGACATCTATTTCTCGGCAGTGGATTGGGCATCGCAAGTCCGGCGCGGTGCTCCAATTTCGGTTTGAACCATTTCCACGCTCGCGAGAACCTTCACCGTAAGTCTGAATTGCAGTGGCACCAAAAGCGTGACCGAAGCGGTTCCACCAGCCACTAGCCACCATCACTGCTTTTCCCTTGCGCACAGGACGATCACACACGCGGTCTCTTCCGCATCCATCGCAGTATTGTCCACGACTACCGCGTCCGGGGCGCGTACCAGCGGCGACATCTCGCGTTCGCGGTCCCGGCGATCGCGCTGATGGACATCCGCAAGCACCTGATCTAGCGCAGGCGCCTCGCCTTTTTCCTGCAACTCGAGCAACCTGCGTTCAGCTCGCACTTCAGGCGATGCTTCGAGAAATATTTTAAGATCCGCGTGCGGGAATACGACCGAACCGATGTCGCGGCCCTCCATGACGATTCCGCCTTGAGCGCCGGCGCGGCGCTGCTCGGCCACCATCGGATGCCGCACGCCAGGCACCGCAGCCACCACGGAGGCAGCGTGCGATACTTCCGGAGTGCGAATTAAATCCGTGATGTCTTCCCCGTCCAGAATCACGCGAAGTTTCCCGTCACGCGGCACGAGGTCGATACGCACGGATTCCGCCAGCCGCGCAAGTTCCTCCGGAGAATCCAGAGGCACACCATCACGCAGCGCCTTCCACGCGACGCCGCGGTACATCGCACCGCTATCCAGATGCGTATAGCCCAGCAATTCCGCTACACGCCGCGCCACGGTGCTCTTCCCGGAACCCGCCGGGCCATCAATTGCCACAATTAGTTTTTTCATTGGGAGAATTTCAAATTCGCTTGAACGCGCGCTCAATTTCTTTCACCGAATACCGCAGCACGATCGGGCGCCCGTGCGGACAGCTCATCGGCGCTTCCGTTTTCGCCAGTTCCGCCAGCAGCCATTGCATTTTTGTCTGATCGAGCGGCATGTTGACTTTGATTGCCGCGTGGCACGAGGTCGAAGCCGCAATTTTTGCCTGCAGCGAATCCATGGAGATCGCCGCGTTCTCGCGTTCGATGCCGTCAAGAATTTCCATCAGCAACCGCTCGGCATCCGCTCCGGCAATGCCTGCCGGCGTGGCATGAATGGCCACGCTGCGTGGTCCCATTTGTGCGACTTCAAAGCCATTTGCGGTCAGCTCCTCGGCGATGCGTTCAAAAATGACGAGTTGACGCGGAGAAAGCTCCACCATCAGCGGCATCAGCATGCGCTGTCCGGTAAGCTGCCCTTCGCGCCGCGCTCGCAGATGTTGTTCGAACAGTA
>Ga0070735_10002206_pt1 | contig 17835 bp, 15 predicted proteins | sample Coa_R1_FD_66443 | JGI IMG/M metagenome (GOLD analysis project Ga0070735, IMG submission 66443) | Surface soil microbial communities from Centralia Pennsylvania, which are recovering from an underground coalmine fire - Coalmine... | ecosystem: Environmental > Terrestrial > Soil > Unclassified ... | reverse complement strand
CGACGAAGGCAGTTTCAGCATCACGCGAAACGGCGCCAGGAGCGGCAGGGAGACGTTCACCATCCGCAGAACGGGCGTCGGAGCCGCCGACGCATACGTCTCCAACGGGACCACCGACATCGATGGTCGCCGGCTCGTACCGGCGTTGCAAGCAGATGCGGATTTCGAGCCGATCAAGTACCAGCTCGAGGTGCGCAAGGGCGACGATGTCGTCGAGCGCCTCAAGGGCATCGCGGGGCGCGGCCGCTTCAGCACGCAGGTACGCACGTCCAAGGGCGAGTCCACGCGAGAGTTCATCGTGTCGGAGGACGCGGTGATGTTGGACGACGACGTGTTCCACCAGTATTACTTCGTCGCGCAGCGTGCACTGAAGTTGGGCGCCACGGGTGGCTCGATCGCCGTCGTCACGCCGCAGCGCGCGGAACAGCGGGTCCTAACCGCCAAGTGGGCGCCCGACGAGTCGGTCGTCATCGCTGGCCGACCGGTCGCGGCCAAACACCTCGTGCTGAGTGAGGCAGGCGGCGGATCGCAGAGCGTCTGGGTGGATGCGGCCGGCCACGTGCTCAAGATCTCGCTCGACGCCAGAGGTCTCGTGATTCAGCGCGACGCGTTGCCTCGCTAGATTCGTAGGCGCGCACACCAGTTGGACCGGCGAGCGCCCCGTGCCATACGGGGCGCTCGTCGTTCGTGCATGTGAAACCCACATATTCGGCGACCCGTAAGAGAGCCAGACACCGCTCAAACAGGATTCTCACGATGCGATTCAGCAAGCTCGTCGCGGCGGCGCTCTGCGCGGCCATCCCGGCTCTTGTGCCGTACGCCGCGAATGCCCAGACCGCCGATTCGACGAGCGGTCCGGTCCTCACGGTCGAGCAAGCCGTCAACTTGGCGATCCGCCACAACCCGATCCACCTGTCGGTGGTGAACGATCGATCGAGCGCGACAGCGCTCCGCAAAGAGGCGTACGGCCAGCTGCTGCCGCGGTTCGACGCGTTGCTTCAGGGCAACTTCACCAAGGCCGGCCAAGCTCCGATCAATTCGGTTCAGTTCGCGACCACGTCGGACGTCTACCAGTCATTCTACCAGGTTGGTCTGACGTACAACCTGAGTTGGTCGACCTTCGTGAATCCAAGGCGCCAGAACGTCAACGTGCGCGCGGCCGAAGCCGACATTGTGGGCTCGCAGATCAACGTCCAGACGACCGTGACGCAGGATTACCTCACCGTCCTTCAGGACCAGGCAAAAGTGGTCTTGGAAGACACACTCATCGCCCAGGCACAGCTCCAGTTGGATCTCGCGAAGGCCAAATTGGCGGTCGGATCCGGCACCCAGTTGGATGTATCGAAAGCCCAGGTGACTCTTGGACAGGCGCAGGTGGCCGCGATCCAGGCGCGGAACCAGGTCGATGTCGACAAGCTGCGGTTGTTCCAGGAAATGGGAGTGCCGGAACCGCAGAACGTGCAGCTCACGTCGCAGTTTACCGTCGAGGCACCGAAGTTCAGCCTCGACTCGGTGCTCGCGCTCGCACGCTTGCAAAATCCGACGCTGAACGCGCTCAAGGTTCGCACCCAAGTCGCATCCCTCGACGTGAGCTCGGCTCGCAGCGCGTACTTTCCGAGCCTCCAGGTTCAGACGGGTGTCTCAGGGTTTACCGCGCAGCTCGCGAATCCGAACGTGCTCATCGGACAGGCGATGCAGTCGGCCGCGGGCTGCTTCACGGAAGACTCGATTCGGCAGGGCGCTGGGCTGCCCGGCATCACCTCCATTTGTCAGCGGGAGGTAGTAACGCCGCAAACCGCCGCGCAGATCCGGGCGGAAAACAGCCAGTTCCCGTTCAACTTCACCAAGGTGCCGCTGTCGGTCACGGCGACGTTGTCGCTCCCGATCTTCAACAACTTCACCCGCGAGCGGCAGGTCGAGCAGGCGGAAGCGACGCGGAACGACGCCGACTACAAGGCGAAAGCCCAGGAGTTGCAGCTCACCGCCGATGTCACGGCCGCGTATCTAACGCTGCAATCGCAGGTACAAACGGTGACGTTGCAGGAGCAGAACGCCGCGCAGGCCCGGCAGCAACTCGATTTGGCCGAAGTGAAGTACAAGGCGGGTGCGGCGACGTACCTCGACATCTCGGACGCGCAGGCCACGTACTCGACCGCCGAGAACGATCGCATCAACGCGATCTATCAGTTTCACAAGGCGTTCGCCGCGCTCGAAGGCGCGGTGGGCCACCCATTGCGATAACAGGAATACCCATGACTAAAGGGGCAAAGTTAGGCGTTGCCGGTGTACTCGTGGCGCTCGTGGCCGGCGTGCTGGTGCTCGCCGCGGCGACGCGCGGCAACAAGCCGACCGACGTACGCGAAGAGAAGGTCGAGCGGCGCGACCTCGTGGCGTCCGTTACCGCCAGCGGCCAGGTGGAACCGAAAACCAAGGCCGACATCTCCTCCGACGTCAGCGGGCGCATCGTCAAGCTCGCGGTGAAGGAAGGCGACATCGTGAAGAAGGGTCAGTTCCTGTTGCAGATCGATCCATCCACCTATCAAGCGGCGGTGCAGCAGCAGGCGGCGCTCGTCGCCAGCTCGCGCGCGGACCTCATGCGCGCCAAGGCGAACTTGCAGCAGTCGCAGAGCGCCTTACGCCGGTCGCAGGAAATCAGGAAGACCAATCCGACGTTCGTCTCCGATGACCAGATGGAGCAGTTGAGCACAACGGTCGACGTGAACCAGGCGCTGTACAACTCCGCCGAACACGCCGTGGACCAGGCCGAAGCGAGCCTCAAGAACGCCCAGGCGAGCCTCGCCAAAACCACGATCATCGCGCCGATGAGCGGCCAGGTGACCCGGCTCAACGTCCAGCAGGGTGAGACGGCCATCCAGGGCGAGTTCAACAAGGACGCGGCGCTGTTGCTAACGATCAGCGACATGAAGGCGCTCGAGACCAAGGTAAAAGTGGACGAGACCGACGTCGCGCGCATTCAAGTGGGCGACTCGGCGCAGGTCGAGATCGACGCGTTCCCCGACACGACGTTCGTGGGCAGGGTGGTCGAGATCGCCAACAGCTCGCTCACCGACCCGACGGCGACGACAACCGCCAGCACAACGGGCGACCAAGCCGTTGATTACTACGTGAAGGTGCAGCTGCTCAATCCACCGCCCGACACGCGTCCGGACTTTTCGGCCACGGCCAAAATCGTGACCGACACGCGGAAGAACGTGTTGAGCATCCCGATCATCGCCCTCACGGTGCGCGAGCACCAGGCGGCGCCGTTAGGCGACACGGCGCAGGTGGCGATGGGCGGCCGCGAGCCCGCGAAGCAGGTGGGCAAGCAGGACGTCGAAGGCGTGTTCGTGGTCGGGAAGGACAACAAGGTCACGTTCCGGCCGGTGAAGGTGGGCGTGGCCGGCGAGGAATACTTCGAGGTATTGAGCGGCCTCAACCAAGGCGAAAACATCGTCGCGGGCAGCTACCAGGCCATTCGCGACCTCAAGGAGGGCATGGTGGTGCGCGAGACCAAAACCGATTCGACGTCGAAGAAGAAGGAGAGTGGCGCGTGAGCGCTGACGTACGCGAGATCCCGCTCAGCACCACCGGTGAACGGCAGGCGGTGGTCGGGGATGTGGGCGCCGTCCCGGGACAGGATTGGGTCATCGTCACGCGCGGCATCACGCGCGACTACGACATGGGCGGCGAAGTCGTGCACGCGCTGCGGGGCGTGGACCTCGCCGTCCGCCGCAACGAGTACGTGGCCATCATGGGTCCGTCGGGCTCCGGCAAGTCGACGCTCATGAATCTCGTGGGCTGCCTCGACACACCCACGTCCGGCGAGTACTGGCTCAACGGCTCGCTCGTGTCGGACATGAAGGACGACGCGTTGGCGCGCGTGCGCAACCGCGAGATCGGCTTCGTGTTCCAGACGTTCAACCTGCTGCCGCGCGCGACGGCGCTGCACAACGTGGAGCTGCCGCTCGTGTACGCCGGTGTCGGCTCGGCGGAGCGGAAGAAACGCGCGGTGGAGGCGCTCAGGCGGGTGCAGCTCGAGGACCGCATGGACCATCGGCCTAACGAACTGTCGGGCGGGCAGCGGCAGCGCGTGGCCATCGCGCGGGCACTGGTGAACCGCCCGGCGATCCTCTTGGCCGACGAACCCACGGGAAACCTCGACTCGGCGACGTCGGAAGAAATCATGCGCGTGTTCGAGGAGCTCGCCGATGCGGGGCAGACCGTCATCATGGTGACCCACGAGTCCGAAATTGCGGCCCACGCCCGGCGTGTCGTGGTGCTGCGCGACGGCCGCATCTCGTCCGACGAGCGCCGCGAGAAATTCGTGCAGAAGCTGGAGAAGTAGCGCGTGCCGGTCCTCGAAGCGGTGCGGCTCGCCCTGGGCCAGATCCGGGTGCAGAAGCTCAAGAGCTTCTTTACTCTGTTAGGCGTGACGATCGGCGTGATGTTCCTCATCGCCGTGGTGTCGATCGTCCAGGGCATGTCGAACTACGTCGAGAACGACTTCGCCGCCAAGTTCCTGGGCGTGAACACGGGAACGCTGCGGCAGTTTCCGGATTTCAACGCCGGCAACGTGACCGAGGCGCAGTGGCGCGCATGGCAGCGCCGGCCCAAGATCACGATCGAGGATGCCTACGCGGTGCGCGACGCGCTGCCGCCCGGCGCGCGGTGGGCCGTGGACGACATGCGGTGGATCAACGTGACGAGCAAGTACACGAATGGTGGACCGCAAGTGCTCGGTCACGCCTCCACGCCGCAGATCTTCACCATCAAAGACCTCAAGATCGTCCAGGGCCGCGCGTTCACCGAAGAAGAGGAAACGTTAGGCCTGCCGGTCGTCGTGATCGGGCAGGAAGTCCAACAGTTCTATTTCCCGAACATCGATCCCATCGGACGCGAGCTCAAGGTCGGCGGCCTGCCGTTCCGTGTGATCGGCGTGCTCGACAAGCAAGGCACGGTGGTGGGCGTGCCGCTCGACCGCGTGGTGTATGCGCCGTTGAGCTCGCCCATGCAGCGCTACACCGGCGCGCGGATCGCGCTCGCCGGCGTGACCGTCCAGGCGCCGAACTCGGCGCAGATGGACGAGCTCACGGAAACGGTCCGCGAGGTGATGCGGAAGCGGCACAAGCTGCACCCGTCGCAGGAGGACGACTTCGTGGTCGAGACGTCGGCGTCTGCGTTAGGCGCATGGGAAACGATCAAGAAGTTCCTCGTGCTGGCCGGCCTCGTCCTGCCGGCCATCGGCCTCGTGGTGGGCGCGATCGTGATCATGAACATCATGCTCGTGGCCGTCGCCGAGCGCACGCGGGAAATCGGCATCCGCAAGTCGTTGGGCGCGAGGCGGCGCGACATCATGGCCCAATTCCTTGTCGAAGCCGCCACCCTGAGCACGTTAGGCGCCATGGTGGGCATCGGACTGGGCTTCGGCCTCTCGGCGCTCATCAAGAGCTTGACGCCTCTGCCATCGAGCGTCGCCGCATGGTCGATCGCCGTCGCCATCGTGCTCGGCGCCGGCGTCGGCATTCTCGCAGGGATCTACCCGGCCAGCCGGGCCTCGCGGCTCGACCCCATCGTCGCGCTCCGTGCCGAATAACATGAGCGTGCTGGACCGGCTCAAGACGCTCTTCGAGGGCGTCCTCATCGCGTTCGACGCCATCCGCTCGAACAAGGTGCGCGCGGCGCTCACCATACTCGGCATCGCCGTGGGCGTGTTCGTCGTGACGGCGATGTCGGCAGCGGTGCACGGCATCAACGAGGGCGTCACCGAGGGACTGGCGGCGGCCGGCCCCACGACGTTTTTCGTGACGCGGTGGCCGGTGGCCATCAACTCGTGCAACGGCTCCGCCGACAGCTGTCCGTGGCGGCACAACGCGCCGCTCACCACTGACGACGCACACGTGATCGAGCGCCAGCCGTCGATCCAGAACGTAATCGTGCATGTCGGATCGTCCGCCGGTGTCAAGTACCACGACATCACGCTGCCATCGGTAAGCATCGACGCCTACACCGCCGGCTGGACTAGCATCGACGCGGGCAAGGTGGATCCGGGCCGCAGCTTCACCGACGGCGAGAACAACGACGCGTCGGCGGTGGTCGTGATCAACGTGGCCATGCGGAAGCAGCTTTTCCCCGACCTCGACGACGAGCAGGCGGTGGGGAAAGAGGTAATGCTGAACGGCATTCCGTTCCGGGTCATCGGCATCTACAACCCGCAGGGAAACCTGTTCGACAGCGGCAACAGCCCCAAGGGCATCGTCCCGTTCGAGACCGGCTACCGAAAGCTCAACTTCAACATTCGCTGGCTCGACCTCACGGTTAGGCCGTTCGACGGCATCGCGCAGGATGTCTCGATCGACCAGGCCATCGCCGCGCTGCGCGTGCGCCGCCAGCTCAAGCCGTCGCAGGACAACACCTTCTTCGTCAGCACGCAGGAGAAGGTGATGGACCTGTACAACCAGATCGTCGGCGCGTTCTTCGCGGTCATGGTGGCGCTGTCCGGCATCGGCTTGATGGTCGGCGGCATCGGCGTGGTCGCTATCATGATGATCAGCGTCACCGAACGGACGCGCGAGATCGGCGTGCGCAAGGCGTTAGGCGCGACGCGCGGCACGATTCTGTGGCAGTTCCTGGTGGAAGCGGCCACGCTCACCATGATCGGCGCGGTGACCGGTCTCGTGATCGGCGGTGCGCTCACCTACGTCATCCGGTCCAACACGGCAATCAAGGCATCGATTCCGCCGCTGGCGATTGTGGCGGCGCTCGTCGCGGCGGCGCTCACGGGCATCCTGTTCGGCCTGTTCCCGGCGTACCGCGCAGCCAAGCTCGACCCGGTGGAAGCCCTTCGTTACGAGTAGGTAGGCGGCCGCGCGCGCGGCCGGCGTCAGTCCCCATGCGCCATCGTCGATTGCCGGTGCTAGCGTTGGTCGCGGAAGGCATGGCGAGCGCCATCGACGCCGTCGAGTCGCGCCCGTTGCGCACGACGCTCGCGGTTGCGACAGTGGCAGCCAGCGTGTGCGCCGTGCTCGTTGCAGGCGCCGCGGCACACGGCGTGGCGCTCCGCGTGCGGCGTGATGCGCTCTCCGATGGCACGCGCGGATTCACCGTGTATCGCTGGCCCACGCCGCACGGCCGCGGCACTCCGTTAGGCAGCGCCGGCGCCCGCGCGCTCGCGTCGCTGCCCGAGGTCGCGGCCGCCGCCGCGCACCAGACCGTGGTCCTCCCGGTGGGCACGCCCGGCCAGCTGCTTTCCGACGTGACCGTCGATGCCTACGACGCCGCCGGCCCCGCGCTCGCGACGGTGGACCTGCTGCGCGGCCGCTGGTTCACCGCCGCCGAGGACGCGCGGGGAGCGCCCGTCGCGTTGCTCGATGACCAGCTGGCTGCCCGCCTCGCCGCGCCCTTCCGTTCGTTAGGCGCTGACATCGAGATCGGGCATCGGCGCTTCCGCGTCATCGGGTTCTACCACGCTGACGGTGCCGGCCTCCACGCGATCGTGCCACTCGGGACCGCCCGCCGCGTGCTCGGCGCGTCGCCGGGCTGGACCGAAATCGTCGTGCGGGCGCGCGAGGGCGTCCCGATCGGCGACGCGATGCACGCGGCTGCCGCGCTCCTGCGGCGCGCGCGCCGCCCGGGTGCCGCGCCATCGGATGTCATTATCGCCGGCGCCGCGAGCCTGCACGCCGGCACGCGCATCGTCCCGCTCGCATCGCGCCGCACGACCGGCGTGCTCGCCGCGCTCGGCCTAACGCTGGCCGGAGTGGCCCTGCTGCTCCTCATGCGCCGCGCCGTCGGCGACCGCACGCGCGAAATCGGCATGCGCAAGGTGCTCGGCGCCACGCGCGCGGCGATCCTGCTCGAGATCGTCGCCGAATCGACCACGCTGGCCATGCTCGGCGGTCTCACGGGGCTCGCCGCGGGACGCGGCATCGCCATGCTCCTCGCCGGCGCCACACCCATTCCGGCCTCGGTGAGCGGCGCCGCAGCGCTCACGACGCTTGGCCTAACGATCGTCGGCGGCGCGGCGCTCGGCGCGCCGCCCGCCGTCCGCGCCGCCCGACTCGACGTGCTGCGCGCGCTGCACGGCAAGTGAAACGGCGCCCGAGCCGGAGCTAGGGGCGTCGCGATCGGCTCACCAACACCGTCGTCGGCTTCCCAGGCGTCGAGATCACCATCACGCTCCGCTCACCGTGCACGCCGTCGTCCGGCAGCTGCCATCCGTCGAGCCGGGAGCCGGCCGCAGTCGTGTCGGCGGGCTGCGGCGGCGTCGTGTCGGGAGTGACTGGCCGAGAGCCGGTCGCGGCGCCGAGCATCTTCATGAGGTTCTTGGGTGACAGTTGGGTGGCGAGCTGGCGCAGCTGATTCACGTCTGCGTTCGTCTCTTTGGCACCCGGCGGCATGTGCGACCGATACCACGCCGTCACGCTGTCGTACGTGTCGCTGCTCGAGAACACGGCGGCCGTGCCCGTGTCCGCCGGTTTGTCCGTGAGAGTCGATATGCCGCTGAACGCTTGCGTGACGTTCATCGGGTAGCGGGGCAGCTCGGTCGCGTCGAGACTGAAGTCGTCAGCGGTTTTTGTTTTCAGGCGCACGTCGGGCGGCGACGCGAGCGGCGTTTTTTCGCCCGTCGCCAGATCGCCGGACATGTGCGCCACGAAGCCGGCGCTCAGCGTGTCCACCTGGGTGGGAGGCTTCTTGGACTTGTCCCCGGGCGGCACATCGCCGGAGCCGTTGCCGTTGCCGCCGCCGCCCAGGACGCCGTTGCCGCCCGCGGCGTTCATGTCGCCGCCCACCGTGTCGGTGTCGGCGCCGGTATGACCGCTCCCGCCACCGCGCACCTTGTTCTGCGCCTGACCCGATCCGGGGCCCAGTTGCGCTCGATTCGCGCCGGCATTCGCGTGGCCTCCGCCCACGACCTGCCCCGCGTCACTCGTCGCGGAACCGTTCGACTGGCAGAATTTCCGGCCGAGGAAAAAGCCGATGATGAACGCGAGGATGACGCTCAGCGCCCACAGGAGGCGGCGTTTGGTCTGGCCCGCGGCCGTCGCCGGCGCCGACTCGTTAGGCACTGACGCGGCCGTCATCGGCCGCGCACCGAACCGGCCGCGATCGCGGCCGGCATGCACCGTGTGCTCATGGAACCCCGCTGAATGGTGTGGTCGTATGGTTCATACGACATTCAGCGGGTTCCGTGACTCCGGCGTTTACCCGGCGTTATCTGGGCCGTCCGGGCGGCGCGGCGTGCTACTCGTTCCGGATCGCGATCACCGGATCCACGCGCGCCGCGCGCCGGGCCGGCACCAGCGCCGCCGCGACCGCCACGACGCCCAGCACGACCGCGACGCCGATGAACGTCGCCGGATCGTTAGGCCCGACGTCGTACCACATCGACCGCGCCAGGCGCGCCAGGCCGAACGCCGCCGCCAGCCCGACCGCGACCCCGGCGCCGACCATGGGCCCCGTCTCGCCGGCGACCAACCGCCGGATATCCCTCGGGCGCGCGCCGAGGGCCAACCGGATGCCCATCTCGCGCGTGCGCTGCGCCACGGCGTACGACAACACGCCGAATACGCCGATCGCCGCGAGCACCAGCGCGAGACTGGCGAACGTGGTGAGCAGAATCGCCACCAGGCGGTCGCCAGCCATCGAGCGGCTCATCGCTTCGTCCATGGTGATGACATTGGCGAGCGCGATGTTCGGGTCGAGCGCGTGCAGCTCGCGGCGCACCACGGCCAGTGCGTTCAGGCCGCCGCCGCGTGCGCGCACGGTGATGATGCCCTGGTGCCAGGCGTTGTGCTGCGCGTACGGCACCCACACGAGCGCGCGGCTCGAATCCGCCGCCGCGTAGTACTTCACATCGCCCACGACTCCGATGATCTCGCGCTCCACTTTCTCGTCGCGCGACGACATCGCGCGCCGGCCGATCGGGTTTCCCGAACCGAACATCCGCCTGGCGAACGTCTGATTCACGATCATCACCGGCGGGGCGGCGGTGTCATCCGTTAGGCGAAAGTCGCGGCCGGCAACCAGCGGCACACCGAGCGCGGCGAAGTAACCCGGCGTGGCCACGTTCCAGTTGATCGACACCTCGTTCGCCGGCGACGGATCTCGTCCTTCGGCCACCATCTCGCGGCCGAGGTAAAAACCGCCGGCGCCTAACGGGCTGGCGCTGGCGATGCCGGCCGCCTGGATCCCGGGCGCCTCGGCCAGCCGCTCGCGCAATTGATACATGAAGGCGACCACTTTCGCCGGCGTGTCGTACTTGATGCCGGGCACGGAAATCGACGCGGTGAGCACGTTGCGCCGGTCGAAGCCGGTATCCACGCGGCGCAGCCGCGCAATGCTCCGCACGGCGAGGCCCGCGCCCACCAGCAGCACCACCGACAACGCGAGCTCGACCGTCACCAACGTCCGCCGGGTCCGCGCGCTGTTGCGGCCGACGCTCGTGCGCCCGCCGCCCTCGCCCATGGCGAGATGGTCGCGCTGCCGCACCGCGTTCACCGCGGGGGCGAGACCGAACAACAGCGACACGCCCAGCGAGATCACCAGCCCGAAGCCTAACGCCCACCGGTCGAGCGACGCCGTCGCGATGCGCGGCACGTCTTGCGGCGCGATCGCCACGATGCCCTTCACGAGCCAGATGGCGATCGCGACGCCCAGCACACCGCCGGCCAAGCCGAGCGCGCTGCTCTCGACCAAACTCTGCCGCACGAGCCGCCACCGGCTCGCGCCCAATGCGACCCGCACGGCGATCTCGCGCTGCCGCGCCGCGGCGCGCGCCAGTTGCAGGTTGGCTACGTTGACGCACCCGATGAGTAGCAGCAGCGTCACCGCGCCGAGCAGGAGCCACAGCGCGCGGGGCGTGGTGGATCCGAGCATCGCCTGGATCACCGGCGTGGCCAGCGTCGTCACGCCGGCGCGAATGTCGGGATGCTCGGCCGCGACGCGCGCGGCGAGTATGGCCATCTGGGCATCGGTGCTCGCGAGCGTCGCGCCGGGCTTGAGCCGGGCGATCGCTTCAAAGACGAAGTTGTCACGGCGCTGCAGGTCGGGGTCGAGCTCGGAAGCGATGCGGAGCGGCACCCAGAGGTCGGCGTCGATCGGCCACCGCGCCTCGGCCGGCATCACGCCGACGATCGTCCGCTTGATCGCGTTGATTTCCACGACGTGCCCAATGATGTCGGGGCGCGCGCCGAACTGGCTCCGCCAGAGGCGGTCGGAGATCACCGCGGCGTACCCGGCATCGAGCGCGAAGTCCGCCGCCTGCAACGGCCTGCCCACCTGCTGCCTAACGCCGAGTGCGCCGAAGAACTGCGGGCTCACGGCGGCCGCCGACACGCGCACGGGTTCCGTGGGGCCGGTGAGGTCCATGTTGGCCGGCTGGTAGACGGCCACTTGCGCGAACACATGCTGGTCGCGCCAATCCATGAAGTCGCCATACGTGACCGACCACGTCCCGTTGGTTCCGAGCTTCCGCGCGTCGGGCTCGACCACGCGATCGGCATCGGGAAACGGCAGCGGCGCGAGGAGCACCGAGCGCACCACGCTGAAGATCGCCGTCGTCGACCCGATGCCTAACGAAAGCGTGACGACGGCCGCGACCGTGAACGCGGCGCTCCGGCGCAGCGAGCGGACGGCCTGCGCCGCCTCCTGAACGATGATCGACATCCGGTCCTCCGCGGAGAGCCGCGGTGTGAGGGAAGAAACGGCGCGTACCGGCGGAGGGGCCGCCAGGGCATGCCACCATTCCACGGTCACGAGCGCGAGGAGGTCCGCCGACCCGCGCCGCCACACCCGGAATGGCGGCTCCCCCGACCGATCGGCCTCCGCCAGGCGCTCGCGATGAAAGTCGGCTATCGCGGCGCCGTACCGCGCGCGAAACGCGCGCGGCAGCATGTGCACGAGCGCGCGCCATGCGAGCGGGACGCGAATCGGTCCGGTCGCGCCGGGCGTCACGCGCGCCCCGGCGCGATGATCTGCCTCGACACGGCCAGCCGCACGAGTGCCCGCAGCCGCAGCATCTCGGCGGCGAGCACGCGGTGTCCGAACGGGGTCAATCGGTGATAGATGCGTCGCTCGTCGCCGTCGGGTTCGCGGCGCTGCGGCGCTTGCTCGATGAGGCCCTTCGACTCGAGCCGGCGCATGTGCCGGTAGAGGTTTCCCGCCTCGAGCTCGATTTTCCCGTCGCTGTGCGCGAGGATGTCCTGCCGGATCCCGTAGCCGTGGCGGTCGCCGGCCGCGAGCATGGTGAGGATGAGCGTGTCGACGGATTTGAGCGGCAGGAGCGACTCGGGTTCCGGCCAGGCGGATTTGGGCGCGGGCGGCATGGGCATCCTCGATATAGGCAAAACGACTATAGCACTTCGACATCCAGTTGGCGAGAACGGTTTGCCCGATGGCCGAGTCCGCCAGCTCGGCGCGCCGCCCGGCGCCGCGCCGGCTGTTTCGCCCCGCGGTCCCGCGTGCTATGATAGGGCGCCCTGACTAACCCGGTTGGGCATCGTCTGACGCGGCCACCCCTGCCCGGAGGTTCCATGCGCGCCCGTCTCGTCGCCTGCTGTCTCGTCTTCGCGCTCTCCGCCTGCGCAACGGGCGGCGGCCCCCACAGCGGCGGCGGTCACGATCCCAACACGATCACCGCCGACGAGGTCGAGAACAGCCACGAGGGCAATGCCTACGACGTGGTCCGCGCCATCCGCCCCAACATGCTGACGACACGCGGACAGTCCACCTTCATGAACTCGGACCCGGGCATCGTCGTCTTCCTCAACGGGACCCAGTACGGCGACATCCAGTCGCTCCGCCGCATCCCCGCCAAGGACATCGATCAGATCCACTTCTACTCGGCGAGCGAGGCCAGTCTGCGCCACGGAACCGGCTATCCCGAGGGCGTGATCGAAGTGACGACGAAATAGGAAAGGCGTTATGTTGGATCGGTGAGTCTCGCCGACGTCCTGCGCACCGCACTCGGGCAGATCCGGGCGAACAAGCTGCGGTCGTTCTTCACTCTGTTAGGCATCATCGTGTCCGTCGGCTTTCTCGTGGCCGTGGTCGCGATCATACAGGGGATGAACGCGTACGTGAAAGAGAACGTGGCCGACGCCATCGTCGGCGTGAACACGTTCCAGGTGCGCCGCATCCCGATCAAGATCGGCCTCTTCACCGATGACGAGCTGCGCGCCATCCGGAAGCGGCCCAAGATTTCGATGGCCGATGCGCAGGTGGTGGCGCGCGCCGTGCCCGGCGCCGTCGCGGTCGCCCTCCAGAGCGGGTTCCCCACCCCGGCCACGCAGGTCGCGTGGCACGGCCACACGCTCGAAAACGTGTTCGTGTTCGGCGTCACCGCGCCCTACCAGACGGTGCAGGACTATCGCTTCCGCAGCGGCAGCCCCATCACCGACGTGGATGTGCGTGAGCGGCGCCAGGTGATCGCGATCGGCGCCGACGTGGCGGACAAGGTGTTCGGCGACGCCGATCCGATCGGGCACACCGTGCGCATCGTGGGCGCGCGGTTCACGATCATCGGCGTCATCGCGCCCAAGGGACGCGTCTTGGGCCAATCGTTCGACTCGTTCGTGATCATGCCGATCACGAGCTTCGAGCTCCTGTACGGCCGCCGCGCGACGACCACGATCTCGGTCAAGATGCCTAACGCGGAGTCGATTCCGGCGGGGATGGCCGCCGCCGAAGAGGCCATGCGCGTCGCCCACCGCCTGCGGCCGGAGCAGGACGACGATTTCACGGTCGAAACCGCCGACGCGCTGGTCGACTTCTGGAAGAACCTGACGCGGGTGTTGTTCAGCGTCATCCCGGCCGTTGTCGCGATCGGTATCGTCGTGGGCGGCATCGTGATCATGAACATCATGCTCATGGCCGTCAACGAGCGGACGCACGAGATCGGGATCCGGAAATCGGTGGGCGCGCGCCAGCGCGACATCCGGCGGCAGTTCCTGGCCGAAGCCGTCGCGCTGGCAACGTTAGGCGGACTCCTCGGCGTCGCGTCCGGATGGGCGCTGGCGCTCGCCATCGCGAGTGCATCGCCGCTCCCGGCGCGGGTCACCGCCTGGTCGGTGGGCGTCGCCATTTCGTTAGGCGCAGGCATCGGCGTCCTGTTCGGTGTGTATCCCGCCAGCCGGGCCGCCCGCCTCGACCCCATCAACGCCATGCGCGCCGAATGAGAACCGCCGAGCGCATCAGCGAGAACATCGGCATCGCGATCGACACGCTGCGCGTGAGCAAGCTGCGCAGCGGCCTCACGATACTGGGCGTCGTGATCGGTGTCGCCACCGTCATGGCCATGGCCGCGATCGTCCAGGGCGTCCGCCAGCAGATCGTGCACACCATCGAGATCGCCGGCCCAACGACGTTCTATGTGACGCGCTCGGCGACGCCGGTCAATCCGGGGAACCCGCCGCCCGAAATCCGCGACCGCCCCGAAATCAAAGCCGACGAGGCCGAGCGCATCCGCATGCTCCCGGGCATCGATTACGCCGCCATCTGGGGACAGGCGCAGGCGCGCATGGACTACCAGGGCGCGCGCACGCAGCAAGTCGCGATCTTCGGCGCCGACAACCGCTTCACCGACATCCAGGGCGGTGACCTGTCCGAGGGTCGATGGTTCACGCACCCCGAGCTCGTGGCCGGCAGCGCCGTGGCCGTGATCGATCAGGACGTCGCGCGCACGCTGTTCGGCCGCATCGACCCGCTCGGGAAAGTGGTCGGCATCGGCGGACGCGCGGCGCGCGTGATCGGCGTGTACGTCGCGCCCGCCAACATCTTCAACCCGCCCGGCCAGTCCACCGGCGCGATCGTGCCGTACGCGATGCTCGACCACCAGCTCCCGTTCGACCGCACCAACGCCCTGTGGATCGTCGTCAAGCCGCGGCCTAACGTAACGGTGTCGGACGCGGAAGAGGCCGTGATGGTGACGCTCAGGCGGATGCGGCACCTGCGCCCGTCGCAAGCCAACTCGTTCGACCTGCTCACGCAGGATCAGATTCTCGACACGTTCAACAAGCTCACCGGCGTCTTCTTTCTCGTCATGATCGTGCTGTCGGCGGTCGCGCTGCTGGTGGGCGGCATCGGGGTGATGGCGATCATGATGGTGTCCGTCACCGACCGCACGCGCGAGATCGGCGTTCGGAAAGCGCTCGGAGCCACGCGACTCGACATCCTGCTCCAGTTTCTGGTCGAAGCGGCGACGTTGACCGGCATCGGCGGCCTCATCGGCATCTTCCTGGGGTTAGGCTTCGGCCGGCTTGCCACCACGGCGATGCGGATCGAGGCCACCACCCCGCTGCTGTACACGGTGGTGGCGGTCATCGTGTCGGTCGGCATTGGCGTGGTGTTCGGACTGCTGCCTGCCAATCGAGCGGCGCGGCTCGATCCGGTCGAGGCGCTCCGCTACGAGTGACGGACGACGGCCGGCCGAGCGCGACACGCGCCGGCCGGCCAGGCCCTCCGCCTAACGGACGACGTCAGTTGACCACGACGATCGTCCCCACGAACGACGGATACTGCGACGGCGGATGGAACTTGCAGTGATACGGGAACGTGCCGGTCTGATTGAACGTGAACTGGAACGTCGTGGCCAGCGCCGAATACGTCCCGCCCGACGGCGGCGTTAGGCCGCCCGAATCCCAGAGCCCGGTGTCGCTCACCGAGCTGTGCTCCGACGGACCGTTGTTCACCCACTGCACCGTCGTCCCCACTTTGATCGTGTCGACGGACGGCGTGAACTTGAAATCCTGTATCATGACGTTGACGCCGTTGTTCGGCGGCGGCGGCGGTCCGGTCATGCTGTTCGACCCGCTGCTGCCGCACGACATCGCCGTCGCGGCCATCCCGATGATCACGACATGAATTGCACGCATGGTCCACCTCCTGATGCGCTGCCTGAGGATTCCTGCGACGCAGCCGGTGTGCCCGACAGCACGAATCCTTCGGTGCATCGCACGCACACATATCGCGCGCGCGCGCAAAGGTTCCCCACGCAAACGCATCGGTAGCAGCGTGCACCGCGCGCATCGCGCGTGTCACCGCGCCCACGATGTCGCTCGCCTCACGGGATCATCGTCTCGCGGCGTGAGTGCAACGCGATATATTCCGCACCATGACACACGTCGATGTGCTCGCCATCGCCGCGCACCGCGATGACATCGAGCTCACCTGTGGCGGCACACTCCTCAAAGCACGGTCACTCGGCCACTCGACCGCGATCATCGATCTGTCACAGGGCGAAACGGGCACACGCGGATCCGCGGAGCTGCGCGCGCAGGAAGCCAGTCGCGCCGCCGAGATTCTCGGAGTGAGCGCACGCATCAATCTGGGATTCCCCGATGCGGCAATCGTCAACACGCCGCAGACGCGCAACGAAGTCGCGAAGGCCGTGCGCCAATTCACGCCGCGCATCGTCATTGCGCCGTCGGAGCGCGGCCGGCATCCAGATCATCGCGTCACCGCGGAACTGGTGCGCGATGCGTGTTTCATCGCCGGACTCAGAAAGATCGAGCCGTCGGTGCCGGCTCACCGGCCGCACAAAGTGATTCACTGTCTCTCGTTCCGCGAGGACTACATCAAGCCCACGTTCGTCGTCGACATTTCCGACGTGTTCGAGCAGAAGCTCGAGGCCGTCAAACAATACGAATCGCAGTTCGCCGGCGTGCGGCAGGCGGGCGAGGTGTATCCGAACGGCGAGCCGTTGTACGAGATCGTGCGACACCAGGCGGCCCACTACGGCTCCCTCATCCGCGTGCGATACGGGGAGCCCTTCTACACCGCCGAGACCATGCGCGTCGACGACGTGACGACGCTGGAGGTAGCCACCTTTTGACGCCGCGCACCGTTAGGCACAAGGAGGAAGCCGCCAGCTACGGCAGCTACCTCGCGCTGGACGAGCTGCTGTCGCTCCAGCGCCCCTTGTCGGAGCCCGAGCACCCCGACGAGCTGCTGTTCATCGTCGTACACCAGGCGAGCGAGCTCTGGTTCAAGGTCATCCTGCACGAGCTCGATGCGCTCGTGCACGCACTCGAGTCGCCGAGCGTGGCCGCCGCGATGATGGTGGCGAAACGGCTCAACGCGCTCGTGCGCATCGTCGCCGACCAACTGTCGGCGCTCGACACACTGCCGCCCCAGCGCTTCGCGCAATTTCGCGGCTACCTCGGCAGCTCCAGCGGATCGCAGAGCGCGCAGTTCCGCGCCATCGAAGCGGCGTCCGGTCTGCGCGACGCACACTTTCTGCAAGCGATCTCCGAACACGGGCCGCCGCCGCCCGTGGTGCAGCGCTGGCTCGATCGCCCAACGCTGCAATCGCTGTTCGAGCGGCTGCTCGAGCGGAGCGGCCGCACGCTCGAACAGGTGTATGGCGAGGCGGCGCCGTCGGAGCTCTTTCTCCTGGCCGAGGAGCTGCTCGAGTACGAGCAAGGGTTCGCGCGCTGGCGCTTCCTGCACGTGCAGCTCGTGGAACGGATCATCGGCCCCGGCACCAGCGGCACCGGCGGTACGTTAGGCGCGCGGTACCTGGCGCGCACGGTGTCGCAGCGGTTCTTCCCGGTGTTGTGGGAGGTGCGCTCGAAGTTTTTCGGCGCGCCGCCCGGCGCCCCGTGACGACGCACGACTGGCGCGACATCAGCATCGCGCTCCGCACCGGCGCGCCCGAGTGGCCGGGCGACACCCCCTACTCCTGCCACTGGACACAGCAGGTCGGCCGCGGCGACACGGTCAACCTGTCGGCGGTGGCGACGAGCCCGCACGTCGGCACGCACGCCGACGCGCCGCTCCACGTGCACGACGGATGGCCGGCTTCCGACAGCCTGCCCCTCGACGTGTTCGCCGGCCCGG
>Ga0070735_10002205_pt1 | contig 17842 bp, 11 predicted proteins | sample Coa_R1_FD_66443 | JGI IMG/M metagenome (GOLD analysis project Ga0070735, IMG submission 66443) | Surface soil microbial communities from Centralia Pennsylvania, which are recovering from an underground coalmine fire - Coalmine... | ecosystem: Environmental > Terrestrial > Soil > Unclassified ... | reverse complement strand
AATTGAGTAATTGAAAAGCAGTTGTGAAGTGAGGCGCGGGTTTCAAATTACCCGATTACTCAATTCCCCAATTACTCAATGATGTCACTCCCGCTTCCGCAAAATAACCTCCCCGGGCTTGGGCGGAAGTTTGAAGGGGAACTCGAATACCTTGCCTTCGAGCGGCACGCGCAGGATGAATTCTTCCTGCTTCTTCCAGCCGCTGATCCATTTGCTGTCGGTGCTGAACAGAACCCAGCCACTGCTTTCGGTATGGCCGGGATTGAGTTGCGTGTCCCGCAAACTGTTTTTGCCGACGAACTCCTGCAACTCAGCTGAGTCTTTCAGAAAGGCGCGCACGTACGCTTCTCTCTCTTCTTTCCGGTCTGGATGTTTTTCGAGCCAGCGCGCGGTCTGAGCGTTCAAAGTGTCCGCATCGTTTTGAACTTTCTGGGCAAAGCTTTCGGGATCGAGCGACGTTTTCACCACTTGGAAGTGGCTGACGAACTCGAGGGAAATGGTGTCGGCGGCGAGATCGAGCGCGCCCTGGCCGCGGTAGCGGACGGTGAGCAGCACCCCGAAAAACGGTTCGTGGCGCCGGTGAACTTTTTCCAGTTCCTGGAAATCCACCGCCAGGACGATTCCAATATCGCCCGACCACAGTCCGTAGCGATACTTGCCGTCATCGCCGCGCGAGAAGGTGCAGCCCGGAGATTGTTCGTCCCAGCGAACGGCAGGAATTTTCTCTTTCTCTTTGTGCGAGGCTGCCCGCACGGAATGCGGCGGGGACAAGAAAGTCACACTGAGTGCCAGCAGCAGTCCTTGGCACCAGACATGCCGATGGCGGCTCATCACTTGGGTGGGGCGGTGACGCTCAGCGTGACGGTGGGACCGCCGCTGGTGGTAGATCCGGTATTGCTTGACGCCACGCCATTCGTATCCACGCCTACGATGGTGAACGTGTAGGTATTTACCGGAGTGATTCCGTTGGGAGTGCTGGTCGTCGGGGTCGTGTTGCCGCAGGCCGGCAACAGCAGCAAGCAGCCGCTCATGATGAAAAGGGCGAGAAGTCCCCAGGCTTTTCGGGAACGTTTGCCGCCGACGGCCGCGCCGAAGCCGGCCAGAACCAGCAGTGGGAGCGGGAACCATAACGCGTAAAAATATCGCGGGCGGGCGACGAATCCTGTGGTGATGGGGCCGAAGGTGCTGATGGTCAAAGTTGAGGGTTGCGAACCTGATGACGTGACTGTGGGGTTGGGCGGACTAAACGAACACACCGGAGCGATTGTCACCAAGGGCGTGATGCTGGCGCAGGATAGATAAACGCCCGCCTTGGTGGGATCGGTCGTCGCGGGGCTGCTGTATCCATTGATGGGATTGATGCTGACCGTGCCCTGGGCTCCGCTGCCGGCCGGGACACTGGTTGGGGCGACAGGACTCAGGATGGTGATGGTGAACTGAGGAACCACCGCCAGGACGGTCAAATTCAAAGTTGGGCTGGTCTGGGTTCCGGTCGCGTCGGTGGCCGTGATCGCAATGCCATAACTTACAGCCGTGGTATTCGTTTGCGTGGAAATCGTGGCGGTGGCGCCGCCCGAACCGCTCAAGGTCGAGGGGCTGACGGTGCACACGGGATTGGAAACCGTGCCGGAGATCGAAGGCGTGACCGTGCATCCCAGCGTAATTGTGCCGCTGAAACCAGAGGCGGCGACCACTTCAATCGTAAGGGAAGAAACACCGCCGGGGGCGACTGCATCCGGAGACAATGTCGCAGGATTGAGGCTCAACGTGAAGTCAGCCTGCGCCGAGGCCGAGGGCAAGGCGAGACTCGCGACGAAAAGGCACAGCAGCGGGAGCCCGACGCGCCTGCTGTGAAGTTGTAGCTGGGATGTGAACCACTCGGTCTTCAACATGAGCCGGTTTTCAATACGTTCGATTCCTGGGACAAGCAAAAAGCTGCCCGCGGTTGGTACGGATCATCGCCACGGAATTCTCCATAGTACCATCCCGGCGCTGTGGATTCGGGGGAGGGTACAGGATACAAAAAGAGAACGGCCGCCTTCGGAGGAAGGCGGCCGCTTGGAGTGGAGCGATGCTTAGTTGACGGTCAGGGCGACTGCGGCAGCGTGGGATAGATTGCTATTAGACGAATCAGTGCCGGTGACGGTTACCGTGTATGACCCGGCTGGTGTACATCCTGTACAACCACCACCGCCTCCGCCTCCGCTGCCTCCACTACACGCAGGTAGGAGGAAGAGCAAAGTCATTACGGCGCCGAATAGCAGGAAGCTGAGAAGTCTTCCTTTGGCTGAGCCGCAGGTTCTGAGCCGCACTCCTGCAAACGACAAGCCGACAATGGGCAGCCACAGTGCGTAGATCAACCTTCCGGCCTGACTGGACGCCATCGCCGTGCCGGTGGTGGTTACGGTCATCGTCGAGGAATTGCCTGACGTCGGATTCAACGAGCACTGAGGTGAGGGCGATCCTGTGCCGGTTACGGCACAGGTCAAGTTTACGGTGCCCGTGTAGCCATTGAGTGGGGTAACGGTGACCGTGGATGTTGCCGAACTGCCGGGAGCAACGGATGCGGGGCTGAGAGCGTTCGCCGAGACGGTGAAATCTGGTGCCGTGGCCGGACTGTAGGCTGTGACAAATGCATCGGGGCAGGGAACGTGGTTACCGACTGAGTCAAGACAGCTTCCGCCTCCATAGGAAGCGTCTACTGCGCCACTCGTTGTCGGGAATGCTCCGGTCGATCCATTGCCCGAGTCGGTGTCGCCGGTCACATAGATGTTCTGGGAGGAATCGAACCCGATGCCAGCTGCAAACTGATTCTCATCCGCTCCTCCACCCAAGTAAGTGGAAAATAACACCTGATTTTGACTGAGTCCAAAAACGCTGATAAAGGCATCCGTGGTTCCTGATAGTGAGGACTGGGTCGGATTGACGGTTGGGAAGTCCGAAGAGCTAGCCTGTCCCGTGACATAAACATTTTGCGATGCGTCAACGGCGAGCGCAAGGCCGATGTCAGTGCCCTGCCCACCCAGGTACGTACTGTAGGTCGCCGAGCTTCCCGCACTGTTCAATTCCACCAGGAAAGCATTCTGGCTTCCTGCGAGACTGCTTTGGAAGGGCGTTCCGGCTGTAAGGAAGTCCGAGGAACTGGTCGACCCAGTGAAAAACGCGTTTCCAGAGTCGGCGGTGATGGCGATAGCATCGTCGACTCCGCTGCCTCCATAGTAGGTGAAATAGTTGTAGCCCAAGGGCGTGGGTTTGATCGAAGCTACGAACACATCGTCCTGCGGACCCGCGGAACCGGCGTTGCAGGTTCCGTCTGTGCCGCACTGCGTTTGCACGGCCCCAATGGTAAACGGCAAGTCCGTCGAAATGGTGTCGCCCACAACGTAAATGTTGCCGATCCCGTCGACGGCGACTCCGGTTGCCAGGTCTCCGCTACTGCCGCCCAGATAGCTAACCAAAGAGTAGGCGGAGCCCGAAGAGTTAATTTTGACGATGTAGCCATCGTCGTTCAGGTTGTTGCTCCCCAGGTTCAGGAAGGCGCCATTCGGGAGAGGGTTAACTCCGCCGATTGATCCGCCCAGATTCGTGGAGAACGTTTCTCCGGCGACATAAACGTTATGACCGCTGTCGACTGCGATGCCAAGAGCCGAATCACTCTCGCTACCAGCAACGTATGTGGCCCAGGTAATCGCGCTGCCGTTCAAAGCAAGCTTGACGGCGAAAGCGTCATTGTTTCCGCTCGTCGTTCCACCCATAAACGCCTTTTGCACGGCGGAGGCAGTTACCGGAAAGTCGCTTGAGTCAGTAGTGCCCGCAACGTAAATGCCCTGGCTGTCGACAGCGATGCCGCCCGGGAAATCGTCCTGGCTGCCCCCAATAATGTCGGTGAAGACCAGGGTTCCAGTCGGTCCTATCTCGGTGACAAACACATCGAAGCCGACCGTGCCGGAGGAGTTACCCGGGATGGTCGTGGAGTCGGTGGCGCCCGCGATGAAGGAATTCCCGCTGGCGTCGACCGCTATTCCGGCGGCCTGATCAGAGCTGCCACCTCCGAAGTAAGTGGAGTAACTGACCGTCGGATCGATTACCAGATCCTGATTGCGGTCGTACCCGCCAAGAGCGAACGTGATTCTGTTGTCGCGATCTGCGATGAAGCGCACATCAACAGTGCGGCGCAGGCCATGGTCCTGTTGGTAAGCAACTGGCTTGTGCAGTTGAACCGGGCCAACTGGTGTAGTAATCGTCAAATTGCCGTCGGAGGTAATCGCCAAAGCTTTGGCGCCGTCTAGTCCCAGCGCGATCTGGGATGGGTCCGCCCCCGGGTGCACAATGTAGTTGAACTCGATCTGCCGGGCTTCCCCCAGGAAATCGAGGTCAACACCGCGATACAGGCCACGATACTCAACTTGTCCGAACAGCGGGATATTGGAGTGCCAATTCCTCGGGTCATTACCGCTGAAGTAATTGACTCGGCCACTCTGCTGGCCGTGTGCCAACAGTTGCGCGTCATGGTTCGCGCCCAGGAAATTCATGTTCAACGCGACCGATGAAGATTTCTCAACCGCAAAATTGCGTTTCTTCAGTAACGCTCTGGTGCGCGCTGCTCCGAGCCGCTTGTGAAGCATCATCTCTCGGACTTCAGAATTCGCACGAGACGCAGCCACGTTGATAATTGCCCGGGATTTGGTCAGTAGCAGTTTGTAGCCGTTGCCCCGCGCCATGTACTTTACCTGCGGATCCAGTTGGCCCTGGTTGGCTTCAAAGGCGAGCGGAAGCGCGTCCAGTTGGGCATGAACGCGGGCACGCTGTTGTGCGCTCAGCGCAGGCGATTGCGCAGCGGGCATTGCGGCAGGTGTGGCTGCCTTTGCGTGGGTGCGCACATGGCCTGTGCCGATGATGGCCGCTATGGCGACGACAGCAACCGCAATCACTCCGGCTGCGGGCATCAACTTTCCAGATAACTTAGACACGACGATCCTCCTGTAATGAGTCCCTCAAACACAATGGAGCAGAAATAGACTCGGCCCTGAGCCAAACAGAGTCTTGAAACCACCCGTCCATCCGAGGCAGCAAGGGTGCAAAATTTTGCAGCTTAGGGGCGAGTATGGAATGGCCAACAGGGCTTGTCAATGAAGTGGAGATAGCAATTTGGGTACCACGCAGGCCACACAGCGGGGCATGGAAGGGAGGGAGGCAAGGCACTTTTACGGTCAAAAGGCCGCGGCCGGCGCGGGAAGTCAGGGCACGGTGACGATCAGGCCGGAGCAGGGCTTTGACGTGCGGCGGCGATAGCTGTGCTGGACGGCGGAATCGAAATAAATGGCGTCTTCGGCCTCCATAAGAAATTCTTCGCTACCAATTTTCAGCGTGAGCGAGCCCTTTAACAGATAGAGAAATTCGATGCCCGGATGCTGGTGCGGCTTAAGCTTTTCCGGTGCAATATCTTGAAATTCAGCGAAAAAGGCACTCAACTTGCGTTCCGTCGCGCGATAATCCAGGCACTCGAAATAGTAAGGGACCTCGTGGGTGCCCGGACGCTCCGGGAACCGTACTCGCTCTTCCTTGCGCACCAGGCTTACAACCCGGCGCTTGCGTTCGTCGGTAAAGAAGTAATCCAGACCCACCCCGAAGACCATGGCGATGCGCAAGAGTGTGGGCAGAGTGGGAAACAACTTTCCCCTTTCGAGCTTGGAAAGCAGGGCTGCGGAGAAGCCCGTATGCTTGCCGAGTTCGACCAGGCCCATGCTTTTGCGGAGGCGGAGCGTGCGCAGTTTTTCACCGATGGAATAGCGGCTTAAGCCTTCGGAGACGGTGTTGGGGACGGCGGGCATCGTTTATCTATAGTAAAAGATCTGTGACTAATAGTAAATGGTCGGACGGCGCGCTAGCTGCGCCAAAGAGCGAGCCGATATGCTGAAGGCGGGTGCGGGGGCGAAGACGCCCCCGCGACAGCCGGCGAGACGCCGGCGCTACCAATTACTCCCTACTATTGGCGCTACCGATTATTTTGGTGGCTGTTTCTTTTTGAACAGGCCCATCACGCTGTTGACGGGATTTTGCTGCTGCCCATTCTGGCTGCCGGGGACATTTCCGGAGAGCGCATTTTGGAGCAAGCCGCCGGCAATTCCCTTTACGTCGGGCGTGAACTTAGGATCGGAAGTTGTGCCGGTGACGCCGAAGGGGATTCCCATCCCGCCGACCGCGGCCTTCATCTTGAAGGCGAGTTGGTTCGCGGGGCTGACGGTCCCGTCGCCGGTGAGCACGCCGATCGAAGGAACCGTGAGATTGATGTTGCTGGCCTGCGTGCCTTGCGGAGCATTCTTCACATCGGCACTGAAGTTCTGGATGGTCGTATCGTTGCCGGTGGTCTTGCCCGCCAGCGCGGAGACGGCCGCCAATTTCTCTCCGAGATTGAAATTAGCGAGCTGGGTGTTTTGAAGTTTTACGGTTCCAGTTGTAACCAACTTATCGACCGGACCCGAGCTAACGGTTGAGACGTTGAGGTCCCCGCCTTTCAAGGTTGCCTTCGGAGGCAACGTAACGCCGACGGCGGGCAGCATGGCTTCCAGATCGTCCACCGGCATGCCTTGGCCGTTCAACTTCAGATTAACCACGGTCACCTTGCCGTGCGTGTCGAACGTGCCGGTCAGGTGCGCGACGGCTTTGCCCATGGAGATGTCGCACTGGGTAATGTCGCCGGTTTGTTTGACGAGGTCATCCACCACCGCGAATTTCACGTCCACGGGGCGTCCCGCGGGCGAACCCTTCTGGCTGACCTTGAGGTTGGTGGCGGTGACGGTGCCGCCGGCTTTTGCCTGGCGCCCGTCAGAAACGACGTTGCCGTCGAGATCGGCAATGCCAGCAATGCCTGCAGCAGGATCGATAAATCCGGAGGTGGCCAGATTCATTTTCTGGATTGAGATTTTGGCGTGCAGCGGAGTTCGTGCGGCGTTGGTTGCGTCGATTGGCCCCGCGCCGCCACTAAGCTTCATGCTGCCACCGGAAGGAAGATTGGCCTGCATCTCAAAGGGAAAGGCAGTCGCAAACGAGAAGTCCGTTACCTGGATATTCACCTTGTCGTAGACACGTTCCTTCTGGGTGGAATCGGCGCGCGACACCGTAACGCGTCCGTCGTTCACGTTGAGCTTCTTCACGGAAAGATTGGGATTGGTGGTGCCTGAGGAAGCAGGCGAAGTTTCAGTAGACGGGGACTTCGCAGGCGACGGCTTCGATGGCGAAGACTTGGGTTCCCCGGCGGAACCCGAGGCCTTCTTTTCAGCGGATGTGTTGGAAGAAGTCTCGGCAGCAGGGGCGGACCCTGAGGAACTCTTGTTTCCCAAGCTGGAGAAATTCCAAGTCTGGCCATCCTCCGATTTCACCAGGCTGATCTCGGGCTGGTTCAACGTGAGATTGGTAACGTTGAGCGTCTTGGAAAAAATCAGCGGGACCAACTCAACTCCGACCTTCAGGGATTTGGCCTGAACAAAGGGATTGTTGCTGAACTTGGGGTCGTCGGCGATGGAGATGTTGTCGGCTGCGACCGAGCCCGACCAGATGGCGAGCGATAAATTTCCGACTTTCACCTGGCGGCCAAGGGCGTCGGTGAGTTCCGACTCCAGTCTTGGGCGGAACACGTTGGCATCAATGACGAAAGGTAACGCGATGACGACAACAATCAGAACGGCGATGATGATGGCCACGATTTTCAGAAAGCGTTTCATGGATACTTCCTCCTGCCAGAGCGGCAAATTGCGGTCGTACTCGAAGGAAAAGCCGTGGGCGACGCAAGTGTATCACTGCGCATCCTGCAGCAGTTCAGGAGACGGAAGCCTGTCATTGTCTCCCTGTTTTTCACGGCCAGTGCTGATGCGCTGGGCGGCGTCCAGTTCCTTCTTAGCTTCTGGTTTGCGTCCTAAGTGGAGCAGCACTTGTCCGCGGACGTAGTGGGCTTCGGGGCGTTCGGGATCGAGTTTGACCGCGGCATCGACCTCGGGCAACGCCAAAGCATATTTCTGTTGCTTCTGATAAATCTTGGCCAAGCCGAGATGGGAATCGACAAGCCGGGGAGAGCGGCGCAGCGCTTCGCGGTAATTTTTTTCTGCGTTTTTGTCGTCCTGCATCAACCAGTCCACATTCCCAAGCTCTTCGTAGTTGAGCGCCAAGTCGGGCTCGACCGCGGCATCTTTCAAAAATTCAGCGCGCGCCTGCGCGTACTCCTGCTTGTTCAGGTGCACCAGTCCAAGATTGAAGTGCACGAACGGAAATTGGGGATCGGCCTTGGCGGCTGCTTCAAACTCCGCCGAGGCCAGATCGTATTGTTGAAGATTCAGATGATATTTTCCGAGAAAGAGATGGTATTCCGGAGTGCCATTTCCCAGCTTGATCAGTTGTTCGGTGGCCCGATCGTCGAGTTCCTGCCTGCCGGCGCGGTGGGCGGCATTCGAAAGCACGTATAAATAGGGAAATTGGCTGGATTCCTGCGTCCAGAGCGGCTCCAGAGTCGCGGTTGCGTCGGCCCAGCGTTGGGCGAAGAAATAGCATAGCCCCAACAGATAACGCGGCTGCAAGGCGTCAGGTTGATCCCGGAGCACCGATTCGAAGGGCGGAATGGCTTTGAGGAACTCGTTCTGCCGGAAATAAGCCAGCCCGATATTGAGACGTATGCCTGCAAGTTGTGCCGGTGGGATGAGACGCTCGGCTTTTTCGAGTTCTGGCAATGCCTTGGCCCACTGCTTGCGCCGCATGTAAACGACGCCGAGGTTGGCGTAAGCGGCGCCGGCTTGGGGATCGAGCCGAAGCACCTGGCGAAAATCGCGCTCCGCTTCGTCCAGCCGGGCATGCGCGAGAGCCTCCTCGCCGCGATGAAAAAGTTGCGCTGGATCGGGCGATTCAGCAGTGGAACCGGCGGCTTGATTGGGCGCGCTGGGCGAGGCTTGGCGCGCGAGGATTCCCAGCGCCGTCCCCAGGAATATTAATAAAACGAAAGCTTTCGATGTGATCAGTGCGCTTGACACCGGAATTACTCTCTGCTGTAGTGTCCGCCAGCGTTCGCTCGGAAGCAAGCGGCAGGCGAACGCGAGAAGTTTTTTCAGCGCGGCGTCAGGAAGTTCCTCGTAGGCCCCTGCCATGGTGACCATTCGTGATGTGGCGAAGGAGAGCGGATTTTCCTCGACCACAGTTTCGATCGTTCTGAATAACGCGCCGCTGGCGCGCTACATTCCTCCTGCCACCAAGAAAAAGATTGAAAGGGCAGCCCAGCGACTGGGATACCGGCCCAACCAGTTTGCGCGCTCGCTGCGCAGCAAACGCAGCCACACGGTGGGAGTCATGGTGTTTGACATGACGGATCCGTACTGCACGCTGGTGCTGCGCGGCATTGAGAACACGCTGTACCAGTCGTCATACCTGCCGATTCTCACGGACGTACACAACGAGCGCGGCCGGTTTGAGCGTTATCTGGAAATGCTGCTCGACCGGCGCATCGAAGCGCTGATAGTGGTCGCCAACTGGTTGTTTCTCGACATCAACCTGCTGGGCGATCTGGAGAAAAGCAGCATTCCCACGGCGATGATCGGATTTGAGCTGAAGACCGATTCCATCAGCTCGGTGATTGTGGACAACGAAGTCGGCGGCCACCTTGCGCTCGAACACTTGTACTCTCTGGGACATCGCAAGATCGCGTTCATCCGCGGCCCCAAGGCGCTGACGGACAGTTCTCCGCGCTGGCGCGGGATTCGCAACTGCGCCAAGCAATCTGGGATGGAACTGGATACGCGCCTGGTCATGGACCTGCCTGAATCACGCGATGCCAGTTCCAGCTTTGAATCGGGCTACAAGTTGACGGAAGATCTTATCCGGCAGAAGCGCTCGTTCACGGCGCTGCTGGCCTTCGACGACATGAGCGCGTTCGGGGCCATCCGTGCGTTGAACAAAGCGGGCGTGCGCGTGCCGGACCAGTGTTCGGTGATCGGGTTCGACGATGTGTCCACGTCGGCCATTTACTCGCCGTCGCTGACCACCGTGCGCCAGCCGATGGAGGCGATGGGCGCGTCGGCGGTAGGAATTGTGGTGGACGGCATCAATGCCGTGCTCGAGAAGCGGGAACTAGGCGCCACCCATCGCAAGGTGGCGCCGGAGTTGGTGGTGCGGGAGTCCACGCGGAACCTGGCTTAATACCCTGGCGGGAGGGGTGCGAGACGTGATTCCGGCCGCGATTCCATGGGTTGGAGTTCGCTTTTTTTCTTGACAGTGGCCCTCATACAAAAGCACTATTCATACGTTTTAATAGCCCCTGCATCGGGTCTCAATCCAGGCAGGCACCAGTGTACGCAACGGGCGTCGAGCCGCGAGGCTCGCAAAACGAAGGTCAAGGTCGACTGAACCAGCGCGGGCAAGGCTCGCGCCAATGGAGAGCAATCACCATGAAATCTTCTCGAGTGCTGTTGGGGATGTTGTTCGTCCTGATGATGTGCGCCGCCGGTTGGGCTCAGACCGGGTCGATTACGGGCACTGTGAAGGATCCGTCGGGAGCCGCCATTGCCGGCGCGAAGGTTGTGGTGACCAGCCCGGAGCGCGGCATCAATCGCGAGATGGACACCAATTCCAGCGGCGATTACAACCAGTCCGCGTTGCCGCAAGGCAGTTATGACGTCATTGTTACGGCCCCTGGCTTTAAGAAGTATGAGGCCAAGGGGGTGGTACTGGATGTGGCGCAGAAGGCGCGCGTGGATGTAACCCTGCAAGTTGGCGCGGCCACGACCGAGGTATTGGTTGAGGGCACCAATGTGGCGCAGGTGGAGACCCAGTCCTCCGAACTTGCTGGGACGGTAACGGGCAAGGAAATCACCCAACTCGAACTCAACGGCCGTAACTTCACAACCCTCGTGACCCTCGTGCCCGGCGTGAGCAATCAAACCGGCATGGATGAGCCCCAGGTAGGCATCACCGGCAACGTTTCGTTCAGCATGAACGGTGGCCGCGTGGAGTACAACAACTGGGAACTGGACGGCGGCGACAACATGGATAATGGCAGCAACAGTACGCTGAATGTCTATCCCAGCGTCGATGCCATTGGTGAGTTCAAAGTTCTGACTTCGAACTACGGCGCCCAGTACGGCCGCAACGGATCGGGGACGGTGGAAGTCGAAACCAAGGGCGGAACGAAAGCCTTCCACGGCGACGCCTACGAGTTCGTGCGCAATGACGCTTTCAACGCCAACAATTATTTCAATAGTTCCTATCGCGGCGGCACCGGCACCACCCCTCCTTACAAGAAGAACGATTACGGCTACACCATCGGTGGTCCGGTCTACATCCCCGGCGTGTACAACAAGGAGAAGGAAAAGACTTTCTTTTTCTGGTCCCAGGAGTGGCGCCGCGAGCGGGTTCCCTCTTCATTCAACCAGGTAGTGCCGTTCAGTGCTGAGCACAATGGCAATTTCAGTGATTTGTGTCCAAACCCGGTTTCGGGTTCGATGGCGGATTGCCCAATTAATCCCGCCACCGGAGCACGTTTCCCAGGCGACACCATCACACCGACGGCTACAGGAAAAACGATTGCCGACGCTCTGATCCCGATTGGTACGGTGGATAGTCCAGGTGCCTCCGTTTACAACACCAACATCACCCTGCCGACGAGCTGGCGTGAGGAACTGATCAGGGTCGATCACAACATCACCGACCATCACCGCGTGACGTTCCGATACATTCACGATTCATGGAATACGGTCACGGCTGGCCCGATCTGGGATTCGGCTTCATTCCCGACCGTTCAGACCTACTTCAACGGTCCTGGCGTCAGCATGGTGGCCCGCGTAACCAGTAATCTCTCACCGACGTTGCTGAACGAATTCGTCGCCAGCTACACCACGGACCACATTGCCTTCAAATCGCAGGGCGCTTGGCAGCTCCCGTCCGGTTTTGCGATGGGCTATATCTACGACAACGGAGCCGGCGGCAAATTGCCCGGATTCAGCCTGGCGGGCGGTATCTACGACGGAATCGCTGAGGACCCAGACGGCGTCTGGCCTGAGGGGCCGTATAACTCCAATCCGACTTACACCTACCGTGACAACATGACCAAGATCATCGGTCGCCACAATCTGACCTTTGGCGGCTATGTTGTCACTGGACAAAAGAATGAGTTGAGCAGCGTGCAAGTCAATGGTTCTCTGAGTTTTGCGGCTGCTTCGAACAGTGTCTTGGTCAACGGAACAACTCTGGGAACGGGTAATCCATTCGCCGACATGTTATTGGGGAATATAGCCAGCTTTACTCAGGGCAGCAATCAGCTGAAGTTCTACAACCGGTACAAAATTGTAGAGCCCTATTTCCAAGATGATTGGCGTGTTTCCGATAGGCTAACCTTGAATCTTGGTTTGCGCGTTAGCTTGATGGGCACCTACCGCGAGCGCTATCACCACGCCTTTAATTGGGATCCGAGCGTATACGCGGCCAACGCATCCACCGCGCCTGTGATCGACGTCACCGGCATCGTTACCAATTCAGCCGGCGCTCTGGTTCCGGGCGTGGGCAATCCACTCTTGGGGTTGGAACAATGCGGCGGGTCGGGCGGGACCTTCAGCTTCTTGGGCTACACGGCACAGGTCGCTGGAAATTCGAACGCGGGCTGCATCGGTGGTCACTTGTTCAATCCCGCGCCTCGCGTTGGTTTTGCCTATGATCCGTTCGGCAACGGGAAGACTGCCATTCGTGGCGGCTATGGCGTCTTCTTCGAGCACAGTAACGGCAACGAATCCAATACAGAAGGCATGGAAGGTCAGACCTCGCCTCTGTTGCAGACGCAGACGCAGAATAATGTCAGAGGCTTTGACAACGTCGGCGGCGGTGCGGCCGCTCCATCGTTCCCATTCAGCTTCTACTCGATTCCGAAGAGGATCATCTGGCCGCGCATGCAGCAGTGGCACTTCGATATCCAGCATGAATTGCGCGGTCATACGGTTGTGACGGTTGCCTATGTGGGCAGCAAAGGAACGTTCTTGGGGCGTCAGCTCGACTTGAACCAGCTGCAGCCTACGCCCGCATCCGCCAATCCGTATACTCCTGGTCAGCAGATCAGCGCTGCGGACTGCGCCAGTCTGACCAATGTTGGCTTGCCTTCGGTCGCCGGAGTCGTCAACGGCCAACCAGTTATGGGGCAAACCGCGATTAACCTGCAAACCGCTTGCAGCAATACGGCCGATCCCTATCGGCCCTATTACGGTCTGCACAACATTACTCGGCTGGAGAACCACGCGTCCTCCATTTACCACGCTCTTCAAGTTTCGGCTCGCAAGAGTGTTGGCCAGCTGAACCTGACCGCGGCTTACACCTATAGCCACTCGATTGACGACTCCTCCGACCGTTATGACGGCTCGTTCGTCAATTCCTACAATCCGAGTGCAAACCGTGCCAGTTCCAATTTTGATCAGCGCCATTTGCTCAACGTCGCGGCGATTTGGGATCTTCCGTTCTTCCGGAAGCCCGGACTTGCCCATAACGTTTTGGGGGGGTGGGAATACTCTGCAATTGAGAGCTTCTCAACCGGAACGCCCCTGAACGTAACCAACGGGACCACCTACGGAGACAATGCTGGTGTCGGAAATGGCGTGGGAACAGGATCGTATCCGGACCTTGTCGGAAGTCCAAATGCCAATGTTCCGCCGCCTAGCGCGGTCACGTCGAGCAGCTACGCAGGTTATTTCTACAACCCGGCTGCTTTCACTGCTCCGACGGGCCTCACTTTTGGCAATATCGGCCGCAACTACCTGCGTAACCCCCACCGTCTCAACTTTGATATGGCGCTATTCAAGCATTTCGCCATTCACGAAAGCATGGCGTTCGAATTCCGTGCTGAAGCGTTCAACATCTTCAACCATACGGAATGGAATGGGCCCGACGGTACGTTAGGCGACTCCGCATTCATGGAGATCTCTTCCGCTCACCTGGCTCGTGTTCTGCAGTTGGGCGCGAAGTTCATCTTCTAGACTTAAGCACAATGAAACAGATAACCCGGCCTCGCGAGAGGCCGGTTTTTTTGTGTTGATGACGGAAGATGCCTCGCGCGCATCGGCTGGCGGCAGAAGCGGACTCTCTTCTACGGATTCAGTTCACTCCTCAGCCGCTTCGACAGCTTCTCGATCTCTTTCAGTTTCTGGATCGTGTCTTTCGGCAGCGTGCCGCGGCGGATATTGGCTAGATCGGAGGGGATGGTTTGAGCGGTGCGAGCCAAGTCGTCGGCATCCCGCTGCAGTTTCACTGGATCGATGCGGCGATGCAACTTGGGCTCGTCCGGAGCCGTGTTCCCGTGATCCGGGTCCATGGGGGCGGGCGGAGGGGGCGTTCCAGGGATATAAACGTCCTTCATCTGAGCGCCGGTGGAAAGCACGCAGACGAGCAACATAATGGATAGAACAGCAGGTTTGATCACGGCAAGCCTCCGGATCGAAGGGCCAGACTTTCACGTAATTTTACTCTTCCTATGCTACTGGTACGCCATGGCGAGCTCCCACAGCCTCGAGCGCCTGCTCCAGGTCAGCAATCAGATCTTCCACGCTCTCGATTCCGACCGACAGGCGGACCATCTGCTCGGTGACGCCCATCTTCTGGCGCTGCTCGGCGGAGATCATGGCATGCGAGGTGAGCACCGGGATGGAGACCAGCGATTCGACTCCTCCCAGGCTGGTGGCGAGCGTGAACAGGCGCATGGCCTCGCTGACGCGGCGCGCGTCTTCGCCGGTGCCTTCGACTTCGAAGGTCACCATGCCGCTGCCGCCCGACATTTGCTGGTGCGCGATTGAGTACTGGGGATGGCTCTTGAGAAATGGATAGTGGACGCGGCGCACTTTGGCGTGCTGCTCGAGGAATTCGGCCACGCGGAGGGCATTTTCGTTATGGCGCGCAACCCGGATGGCCAGCGTCTTCAGGCCGCGGATCAGCAGCCAGGCAGCGTGCGGGTCCATTATGTTGCCCAGGGTCTTGCGGCTGTCATCGATTTGGTCGATCAATTCGCGCCGCCCGCAGACGATTCCGCAGGTGAGGTCGGCGTGGCCGCTCAGATATTTGGTGCCGGAATGCATGACCAGGTCGATGCCGTATTCGGCGGGCCGCTGGTTGATGGGCGTGCCGAAAGTGCTGTCAATCATGCTGATCAGGCCGTGCTGCTTCGCGAGCGCAGCGGTCTTTTTCATGTCGACGATGCGCAGAGAGGGATTGGTGGGCGATTCCAGGTAAAGCATTCTCGTGTTCGGGCGAATCGCGCGGGCGTGCTGTTCGTAATCCGTCGTGTCTACGAAGGTGGTTTCGATGCCGAGCTTGGGCAGCCACTGGGAGAGGAATTTGGTCACGCCGCCGTAGATGTCGCGCTGCGCCACGATGTGATCGCCGGATTTCAGCAGCGCAAGAATCGTCGTCGTGATCGCGCCCATGCCGGAGGCGAAGACGCGGGCGGCATCGGTGCCTTCGAGGGCGGCAAGGGTCTGCTCGGCCAAGGTGATGGTGGGATTGCCCCAGCGCGTGTAGTAGCGGTCGGTGGGAGTGACGCGGATTTGCTCGTCGTTGTCGGTGACTTCGAAGGTGGAAGTCTGGTAAATCGGCGGGGTGACGGGGCCGTTCTTCTTTTCGAGATCGGATGCGCCGCGGACGGCGGCGGTTTCGGGACAGCGATTGCGCGGGGTCATGGGTGCCTCACTTCTCAAGGGTAATTGCGGGGATTCGGAGGGGGCAAGCAAAAGCGCAGGGCGCACATTTATAATGCCGGATTCGGCTGCGGGGGCGGGACGCCCCCGCGACAGCCGGCGAGGACGCCGGCGCTACGACTGCGGCACGGGACGCGCTAACGATGGATTTGGGATTACAGAATCGGGTGGCTTTGGTGGCGGCTTCCAGCCAGGGGCTCGGGCTGGCTACGGCTGAGGCTTTCGCGGCTGAGGGATGCCGGGTGGCGATGTGCGCGCGCAATGCGAAGGCGCTGGCGGCGGGGGCAGAGAAGATCAAGAAGCAACATCGGGCGGAGGTTTTTACTGAGGCTTTCGATGTTACCGATGCGTTTGCAGTCAGCCAGTTTGTGGCCGCGGTGGCAGAAAAGTTTGGAAGTGTCGATATTTGCGTCACCAATGCTGGAGGTCCGCCTGCGAAGGGATTCCTGGCGGCGTCGCTGGAAGACTGGCAGCGGGCGATTGACGCCAATTTCCTAAGCACGATTTATTTCGCCCGCGAAGTCATTCCGCACATGCAACGGAAGCGCTGGGGACGGATCATCACCATCACTTCGATTACCACCAAGCAGCCGGTCACCGATCTGGTGCTGTCGAATGCGGTGCGCGCGGCGGTGGTGGGGCTGGTGAAGAGTCTGGCAAACGAGTTCGGCAAGGATGGAATTCTGGTCAATAATGTTGGGCCGGGCTTCACCGCGACCGACCGGCTCAAGGAGCTGGCCAAGGCGCGATCGTCCTCGAGCGGAAAAAGCGAGCAGGAGATTTTCGATGGCTGGGCGGCGGACGCTCCGCTGAAGCGCCTGGGCGATCCGCGCGAACTGGCGGAGACGATTGTGTGGCTGGCATCGGAGAGAGCGTCTTACATCACCGGGCAGACTGTGCTGGTGGATGGGGGCATGTATAAAGGGTTATAGCCGTGAGCAATGAGCGGTGAGCAATGAGCAAGAGATCCTTGCTCACGGCTCATTGCTCATCGCTCACTGCTCAAAGGACTTTCATGCGATCGATTGCTTCACGAATTTTGGTGATGAGCGGGGAAGGCGCGCTTTCGGTTTTTGCGCGCGCTAAGGAACTTGAGGCGCAGGGGCGCTCCATCATTCATCTTGAGCTGGGCGAGCCGGACTTTCATCCCGGGCAATCGGTGATTGATTCGGCGGCGCGGGCGCTTGCCGAGGGCAAAGACCGGTACTGTGCGGTGGCGGGGATTCCGGCGCTGCGGCAGGAAATTGCCGCGTATCTGGACCGCACGCGGAAGATTAAAGTTTCGCCCGATAACGTGGTCGTGTTTCCGGGGGCCAAAATCGCACTGTTTCAGGCGATGATGTCCCTGCTTGAGCCTGGGGACGAGGTGCTCTATCCCGATCCCGGGTTTCCGGGGTATGCATCCATCGCACTCGGGCTGGGCGCGGTGCCGGTGCCGTTCACGCTTTCGGTGCACAATCAGCTGCAGCCCGATCCGGACGAGATCGCGGCCAAGATTACGCCCCGCACGCGTATGCTGCTCACGAATTCTCCGGGGAATCCCACGGGAACGGTTTATACCGATGCGGTGCAGCGAGCGCTGGCGGAACTCGCGGTCAAGCACGATTTATGGGTGCTGTCGGATGAAATCTATGCGCGGATCATCTACGGCGGCGAATATGTTTCCATGCTGCGCTATCCCGGGATGCACGAGCGCACGCTGATCATTGATGGATTTTCAAAGAGCTTCGCCATGACCGGTTGGCGGCTGGGATATGCGGTGGCGCCCCCGGAAGTGGTTCCGGCGCTGAATATGATGATCGTGAACACATTCACTTGCGTGGCGGAGTTTACGCAAATTGCGGCGATTGACGCGCTGCGCGATCGCGAGGGCAACACCGATCGCATGGTCGGAGAGTTTGCGCGGCGGCGCGAGCAGTTTGCGCGCGATCTGAATCGCGTGCCCGGGTTTCGCATTCTGCCGCCTGAGGGAGCGTTCTACGCCTGGGTGGATATCACGGGGACGGGCGTTCCGGCGGAGGAGTTGTGCCGCGTGATGCTGGACGAAGGCGGCGTGGCGGCCATTCCGGGTGCGGCTTTCGGACCGGCGGGGAAAGATTTTGTGCGCTTCTCGTTCGCATCGTCGATGGAGACGTTGCGGGAAGCCG
>Ga0070735_10002203_pt1 | contig 17851 bp, 12 predicted proteins | sample Coa_R1_FD_66443 | JGI IMG/M metagenome (GOLD analysis project Ga0070735, IMG submission 66443) | Surface soil microbial communities from Centralia Pennsylvania, which are recovering from an underground coalmine fire - Coalmine... | ecosystem: Environmental > Terrestrial > Soil > Unclassified ... | reverse complement strand
GCGCTCAACACCGAGAAGGCGCACAACCTCAAGGACCGGAGCCTGGAGGTCATCCGCATGGCACGGAGCCTGGCGAAAAGCCGGGGGCGCGAGAGCGAGGAGAAGTTCGCGCCCGAATTCGAGGCGCCGGAGCTGCTCACTCTCGGCATCGTCTACGAGCGCTCGCCGCGTTTCGCGGGCGGCGCCTACAGCTCCTTCCTCAAGAAGGTCGACCGCTTCAGCGATTCCGCGCTGAGCGCAAGCCTGCGGCAGCGCGAGGATCACGCGGCGCGCCTCACGCAGATCGACACCCGCGTCAAGAGCCTGATCGCGGGGCTGCAGACGCGCGGCTTCAAGTCTCCTTACCTGCGCAACTATGTGGTCGCCCGCATCAACCCGGTGCGCTTCCACAAGGTCAAAAAAGGCGCGACCGCCCCGCCGATGCCGCTGGCACAGGCGCTCACCCGTATGGCAGCGGCGGCGCGCAACTTCGACCTCGGCTCGGTCTCCAACCGCGATCTCGCCTGGGTGGCCGTCGGTGCGGGTGGGGAAGGCTAGTCAGCCGGCAAAGCCACTCTCAATAGTGCAGGCTGAAGCCGTAAGGAAACAGCGGCCCCGAGGCGCCCGCGGCGGCATCCGGCGCGCGCGGCCAGGTGACGGGCAGGCGGCCACGGAAGTCATGAGGTACCGAGCCATCCGGCGCGCGGAACAGCACGTCCGCCACTCCGCCGCCTTCACCGCCCGGGAGCCAGGCGGCGACGAAGCTGTCCGCGGCCTCGAGCTCGGCCTCGATCCATAGCGGTCGACCGGAGAGCAGTATCGCGACCACGGGGATTCCCTGCGCTTTGAAACGCTGGAGCAGCTTCAGGTCGCGTTGGTCGCCGGGCTGATAAGCGAGCGAGGTGACATCGCCGCGGTACTCCGCGTACGGCCGCTCGCCGAAGACCACGATCGCCACGTCGGGGCGCGTGGAGAATGCACCCTCGAGGCTGAGCTCGGCGCTGCCGCCGGCCGCGGTGACGGCGGCGCGGATGCCGGCATAGATCGACTCGGCGGGCCGGATGTCAGTCCCGGGGCGCGTCCCCTGCCAGTCGATCGTCCAGCCGCCACATTGCCGTGCAACATCGTCGGCGCCCGCTCCCGCCACCAGCACGCGAGCGCGCGGCGCGAGCGGCAACAGGTGATCGCGGTTCTTGAGAAGCACCAGCGACTCACGCACCGCCTGGCGCGCAACGGCGCGGTGCCCGGCGGCACCCAGCAGCTCGAAGTGGCCCGCGTAGGGCCTCGAAGACGGGCGGCCTTCCCGGTCGAGGTGCGCACGCAGTTTCACCCGCAGGATGCGGCGCACCGCCTCATCGAGCCTCGAGGGCGGCAGCTCACCGGAGCGCACCTGCGCCAACGTGTTCCAGTAGAGCTCCCGCCAGCTCTTCGGTGCCATGAGGACGTCGATCCCGGCGTCGATGGCCGCCGCACAGCTGGCACTGCTGCACCCGGGCAACTGCGCGTGCCCGTCCCAGTCGCCGATCAGGAGCCCATCGAACCCCATGCGGTCCTTCAACACGCCGGTGAGGAGCGAGGAGTTGCCGTGCATCTTCGCGCCTTGCCAGCTCGAGTAGGAAGCCATCACGGCCTGCACGCCGCTCGCGAGCGCCGTCACGTAGCCGGCGGCGTCCACCTCGCGCAGCTCCTCTTCGCTCGAGCGGTTGTCGCCCTCGTCCCTGCCGTCCGTGCCGCCGTCACCGAGGAAATGCTTGGCGGTCGCGATGACGTGGGCGGCGTCGAGGAATTGTGGCGTGCCGGGCTCGCCCTGGAGGCCGCGCACCATGGCGGCGGCGTACTCGGCGACGAGCTGCGGGTTCTCCGAATAGCTCTCGTAGCTGCGACCCCAGCGCACGTCGCGCACCACGGCCACGGTGGGCGCGAACGTCCAGTCGAGCCCGGTGGCGCGCACCTCGAGCGCGGTGATCCCGGCGATGCGGCGGACCAGCTCCGGATCACGCGCCGCACCCAGCCCGATGTTGTGCGGGAATATCGTGGCCCCCCGGACATTGTTTGCGCCGTGGACCGCGTCCGTGGCCCACAGGACCGGGATGGCATAGCGCCCGCCGCCGGCCATCGAAGCCTCATAGAACCGGTCGGCAAGGGCCAGCCACTCACCGGGTAAAGCCAGTTTGTCGTTGTGGGGCGCGGAGTCGGCGCCATTGAGCACGGAGCCGAGGGAATAGTGCCGCAGATCATCCGGAGTGATGCTGCCGATGTCCGCCTGAATCAACTGGCCCACCTTCTGGGCAGGGCTCATGTGGGCGAGGAGCTCGGCAATGCGCGCTTCGAGCCGCGGATCCGCCGGCAGCGCGGACAGCGGCCGCGGCCACTGCGCGGGGTGCACCGTCGGCATCGTGTCCGCTGCCGCCGCCAGTACCGGCAGGGCGGTGATCAGCACGCTCATCGCGGCCGCAGATTTCATGAGCCTAGGATACACACACGAGGTTGGTGCCCATGCTCGATTCCGTGACCGAAGGACGCAACAGCCCTCTCCCGGCTTCCATCCCGCAGGGGCCGCCGGATCTGTTACTGATCGAGCGGGCGCGCCTCGCCGATACGCGCGCGATCGAGGCGCTGACGCGCCGCTATGCGCAACGGCTTTTCAGGATCGCGCGCAGCATGCTCGGCGAGGAGCACTCGGCCGAAGAGCTGGTGGCTGAGAGCTGCGTCGCCGCCTTCGAGGAGCTCAAGCGTCATGAGCCCGCGGGCAAGTTTGCCCCGTGGCTCGCACGGCTCACTCTCGAGCACGCGCGCTCACGGCGCGATGCGGCGCATGGCGCGGCGCGGCCCGCGACGCCTGCGCAACCGCCGCTCGAACGCGCGATCGACGCACTGCCGGAAGTCTTTCGCACGGTGTTCGTGCTGCGGGTGCTGGAGGGTATCAGCGGCCCGGAAACCGCGCTGACCCTCGGGCTCAACGTGACGACGGTACGAACGCGGCTGTTTCGCGCGCACCGCCGGCTCGCCGCCGGCGCGATATTCAACAGCGGCGCGCAGCGTGCGTTCGAGCTCGAGCCGGCCCGCCTCGAGCGTCTCGTCGCCGCGGTGCTGTCCCGCTCCAGAGAAAGGAGCGCTTGACGGCCACTCACGCTGTGTGTGTACTCCCAGCGCGGCGCAATCGGCGCGCCGAAGCCGGGGAGTGCATCGGGCGTGCGGTCATGCAACAGGCCATTCCAGTGCCGCATCGCTTTGCTGTGCCTTGCCGGCGCGCTCAGCGCGGCGGCGCAGGCCGATCCCCTCACCGCCTATCTGCCCCTCAATCTCGAGCCCGAGATGGAACGGCAGATCGAGCGGGTGCTGATCCTCGCCGACGAGCCGATCCTCAAGCGCCCGTTCGCGGTCGAGCTGGTCAGGGCCGCGCTGCCCGACGCCTGTAAGAAAGATGCAGCGCTGTGCGCTCGCGTGCGCCGATACCTGGAGCGCTACTCCCGCGGCGCCGCGTTGACGCACGCCAGCGCCACTGCCGCCGTGGACAGCGGCGCTCGTGTGGTGCTGCCCAATCAGCACGGGTTCTCGAGCAACGATCAGTGGGAGCTGTCCGCCCAGGGCTACCTGCAGCCGAGCGACTACCTGCTGCTCAGCGCCGGCGGCATCGCCTACTCCGGGCGGAGCGAGGCAACCGGCTCGACGGTGAGCGTTGGCGCGAGCTGGGCACAGCTCGATGCCGGCTACCGCGACCACTGGCTCTCGCCGATGACGGACACCGGCAGCATGCTCTTCAGCACCGAGAGTCCCACGGCCCCGTCGGTGACGCTCTCGAACTGGGAGCCGCTCACTCGCTTCGGATTTCAGTACGAGTTCGTCCTCACGCGCCTCAACCAGACGGGCGCCGATGCCGGGGCGAGCCTTCCCGGGAACAACATCTTCTACCAGGGTGTGGCGAGCCGCGGCGACCCGCACCTCTTCAGCATGCAGCTCTCGATCGAGCCCTTCGCGGGCTGGTCGCTCGGCATCAACCGTAACCTCGAGTATGGCGGCGGCAGCGGCCTGCCGGATTCCGCGCGCTTCCTGCTGCGGGATTTCTTCAAGCCGAGCGGGCTGTCGCAGACACAGGGCAATCAGCAGGCCTCCTACGTGAGCCGCTTCATCTTCCCCGGCAAGACGCCCTTCGCCGTCTACGTCCAATACGCCGGCGAAGACAACTCCGACGGCGGCAGCTACCTGCTCGGCAACGCGGCGCTCTCGGCCGGCATCGACTTCCCGCGCCTCGGGCACCACCTGGATGCCACTTACGAGTTCTCCGAATGGCAGAACATCTGGTACGTCCACAGCATCTTTCTCGACGGCATGACGAATGACGGGCTGGTGCTCGGCGCCTGGGGCGCGGATCAACGCAATTTCAACGACGGCGTCGGAGCGCGCAGCCAGATGCTGCGCCTCGGATGGGAGCCGCCGTTCGGCGGCTACCTGCAGCTGCGGGCGCGCACGCTCGCAAATCAGAGCTATTACGGCGGCGATGTGCGGCAATACACCCCCGGTGAGCCGCAGCCCTTTCCCTACTTCCACTATTACGACCTGAGCGTCAGCTACTCGCATCCCGTCGGCAGCGCCACGGTGGGCGCAGAGGCCCTGGTCGGCCGTGACTTCGACGGCCGCTCCTTCAGTCGTCTCGATGCGTTCGTGCGTTATGGAGAAGCCCGCGCCTCCGAGGACTATGGCGCGACCGGCGACTCCGAGAGCGACAGCGAGGAGACGCCGGGTCACGCCGCCGAGTGGTTCGTCGATGCCGGTGTGAATGCCAACCAGGTCCGCACCGACCCCGACGGGGCCTTACCGACCACCACGAGCGCCCTCGCCTTCGGCCCGCACTTCGGCCTCGGCGCACGGCGCGCGGTGTCGACCTATGGGGATCTCGGCGTGCGGCTCGAGCTCGATGAGGTCGACAGCCACTCCCTCATCGGGGTGCGTGCGGTCGATTATCGTTACAGGTACAGCGACAACTTCGCGCTTGGCCTGTTCGCCGGAGTCGATCGCTACGATCTTGCCACCCCGGCGTACTCCCTGTACGGGGGCTTCGGCGCCGAGTGGCGCAACCTCCCCGGGGCGGCGCTTCGCGGGTGGAGCCTGGGGCTCGATTTGCGCTACGGGCAGAACATCGCACGTGATCACGTGCTGCCGGGCGATCTCAGCGGTCCGCGGCCGGAGAGCTTCTACAAGATCTCGAGCGCGGTGCTGTATCTCTCGCGGCACTTCTGAGCGGCCCTCACTCGGGCGTCAGTCCGGTGAGGCGCACGCTCTCCTCCCAGAGCCGGGCCGCCGCCTCATCGCAGCGAGCGGCCGCGCTCGGTGTGACGCGATGGCAGTCGATGAAATAACCGCCCGTCTCGCCCTCAACCTCCGGAGAAGTCGCCAGGTACACACTGGTGCCGGCGCCGCGAGCGTTCGAGCGCATGAAGGGGCGCACGACCGTGGCCAGCACGAATCTCAGCGGCGCCGGTGAGCTGCGGAAGAGCTCGCTCGCGACCAGGCCCGGGTGCGCGGCGTTCACGGTAACGCCACTGCCGGCCAGGCGCCGGGCCAGCACGCGCACGAAGAGGAGGTTGGCGAGCTTCGAGCGCTCGTAAGCGCGCAGGAAAGAGACGCGTGCGTTCATCAGGTCGGCGAAATCGAGCCGCGCCCGCCGATGCGCCTCCGAGGCAACGACGACGACTCGCGCGGCCGAGCGCCTGAGCGTCGCGAGCAGCAGGTTTGTGAGGAGAAAAGGCGCGAGGTGATTGACGGCGAAGGTGGCGTCATAACCCTCCGCGGTGCAGCGGCGAGCGCGACGGGCGCCCTCCATGAGGCCGGCGTTGTTGATGAGGACATCGATGCGCGGCAGCCGCGAAAGCTGCGCCGCGAGCTCGCGCACCTCGTCGAGGTGCATGAAGTCCGCGCGCACGAAGCGCAGCGCGGTGTTACCGGTCTCGCGGACCAGGGCCGCCGTGACCTCCTCCCCCAGCTGCGAGTCCCGTCCGTGAAGCAGCACCGTCGCTCCGCGCAGCGCGAGCGCCCGCGCGGTCGCGAGTCCAATGCCGCGCGTCGCACCGGTGACGAGGCAGGTTTTGCCATTCATACTGCGCCCGGCTCTCCTCCCGGCAGATGGTATATGCATCCATGAGCGGCGTCGTCAGTGCATTCCTGCTGACCTTTGCGGGGCTCTTTCCGATCGTCAATCCACTCGAGTCGGCGCCCTTCTTTCTCGGGCTGACCGCCGGCATGTCGGCCGCCGAGCGGCGGTTGCTGGCGCGTAAGGCGGCGGTCAATGGCTTCGCACTGCTGCTCGGCTCGATGGTGCTCGGCCCCTGGCTGCTCGAGGTCTTCGGCATCGAGCTGCCGGTGGTGCGCATCGCAGGGGGACTCGTGGTGACGGCCCTTGGCTGGAAGCTGCTGAGCGCCGAGGAGGTGTCCGAGCACGCGGTGGCGGCGGGAACACCGGGCCGCAAGATCGGCAGCTTCTACCCGCTGACGATGCCGCTCACCGTCGGACCGGGCTCGATGTCGGTGGCGATCACCATTGGCAGCCGCAAGCCCGCAGGCTTTCCGCTATCGCAGCTCGCCGAGCACGCGATCGGAGCCTTGGGCGGCGTGCTCGCCATCGGTCTCAGCATCTATCTCGCCTATCGCTTCGCCGAGAACATCGCCCGGCTGCTTGGCGCCACGGGCCTCGAGGTGCTGGTGCGGCTCTCGGCCTTCATCCTCATGTGCATCGGCATCGAAATCATCTGGAACGGCTACAGCACGCTCATCGCGCCGCACTGAGGAGCTCCAGTACCGCCTCGCGTGCGGCCACGGCGTGCACCGGCAATGCCAGCACGTCCCCCGGCTGCGCCCAATCGAGCGCGTAGCGCGCCGCCGCGAGCTCGCTCGGGCACATCGGCAGCACCGCTTCCGGCAGTCCCGAGAGCAACAGCTCCTCACGCAGGATGCGCGGGACCTCGCCCGCCGCTCGCCCGCGCAGGTGCCCCTCGTTCTCCTTGATGACGATGAGCGCCGGGTGAAATTCCGCCGCTACGCGCGCCAGTGCCTGGATCTCACGGTCCTGACGGTTGCCGGCGTGACCCAGGAGCAGCCCAAGCCTTCCGGCGCCACGGCGCAGGTGCTCGGCCACGGTGAGAAGTCCCCGCAGGCCCTCGGGGTTGTGTGCGTAATCGATGAGGATCTGCACGCCGCCGCGCTCGAAGCGCATGAGGCGGCCGGCGTTGTCGTCGACGTCGAGGCCAAAGCGCGCGAAAACCCGGGCGATGTGCCCGGGCGCGACCCCGAGAGCGAGAGCCGCGAGGGCGGCGCCCGCGAGATTGGCGATGTTATAGGAGGCGCTGCCCGCGACCGTCAGCGGCATGTCGGCGATCGCCCCGAGATCGTGGCTCGTGCCGGCGCGCGTCGCGCGCAGACGTCCGTCGCGCACCCCGCAGGTGGCGCCCCCACGCGCGCGGTGCGCGGCGAGGAGCGCCGCATCGTCGTCGAGTGCGAACCAGCCGAGCGGCGGACAATGGCCGAAGCGCTGCGCGAGCTGCGGCGCGCGGCCCACCAGCAGCGGATCGTCGGCGCTCAAAACGAGGAGCCCATCGCGCGCCACGACGGCGGCGACCGTGAGCTTGACGTCGGCGAGCGCCGCGAGGCTCTCGACCCCATACTCACCGAAATGGTCGGCGCTGATGTTGGTCACGACCGCGGTGCCCGCGCGCGAGGCCGCAAGCCCACGGCGCAGGATTCCTCCGCGCGCCGTCTCGAGCACCGCCGCGTACGCGCGCCGCTCACGCAGCGCCATGCGTCCCCCCGCAGGTCCCGAGTAGTCCCCGCCCGCGAGCAGCTCGCGGTCGAGAAAGACTCCGTCCGTACAGCAGTAGGCGGTCGGCCAGCCCTGCGCGCGCGTGCAGGCCGCGAGCAGCCGCACCGTCGTGGTCTTGCCGTTGGAGCCGGTGACCAGCGCCGTCGGGATGTCGGCGAGCTCGCCCCAGGGAATCGCCGGCGCGGCCGGCAGCTCGGCGAGCCCGAAGTCGCGCGCGTGCGCTCCAGCGCCCAGAGTGAGGACCTCGTCATCGAGAAGATGCGGCAGGTCGCGAGCGGCCGCCGCCGCGAGCACTGACATGAGGCCGGGACGAGCCTCGCGGGCGGAGAGCTGCGCGAAGCGTGCGAAGGCCGCCGATTCCTCCAGCACCGGCGGCAGGACCGCGGCGGGGTCGGTTGCGGATTCGAGTGCCGCGGCGAGCAGCTGTTGCTCGAGCTGCGCGCGCCGCGGGGGGTCGGCTTCGCTCAACGTGGCGCACAGTGCCCACTCGTTGACTTCCGTCGCCAGCATCAGCTGATCGCAGGGAGCGGCGAGTGCCAGCGAGGCGCCCGCGCCATGCCGGCGCGCCACGACTGCCGGCATGCGCCAGCCGAGCCGCGCCCGGGCGCGCTCCGCGCGCGCATGCCAGCCGGCGAGCAGCGGCTCATCGACCTCAACGCCCTGAGTCTCGAGCACCGCGCCGGTGGAGGCGAAGAACAGGTTGGCGCCGATCAGGCGCCGCGAGACATCGAACGGCAGCATCGCGCTCAGTCGTCGGCCTCCGGCGCGAAGCGCACACCGCGCTCATCGCGGATGAGACCTTCGAGGGCCATCGCGGCGGGGCCCGCTTCGCCCGAACGCCCTGCGCCGTCGCCTCCAAAGCGGTGGGCGAAGTGTCCGTCTTCGTCGCGCCGGGCGTCCGCGGCCAAGGCCGCGCGCTCGCGCGCCGGGTCGCGCGAGGCAGCCGCAGCTCCCGCCGGCTTGAACTTGGTGATCTGCTTCCACGAGCGCGTGAGCTGATCGGCGAAAATCAGCAGCAGGTCTCCGGGCTGGCCCATGCTGAGCGCGGCCTCGATCGCCTCCTGCTCGTCGGGAATGATCGAGATGGCCGCATCACTCACCCCGGCCTCGCGCAGCGCGGCCGCCTGCAGGCGCGGCACCTCCTCGGGCGCGCGGTCGCGCAGTCCGTCGTCGCGGCGGCAGATGTAGTGATCGAAGCGGCCGGCGGCAGCGCGCGCGATGGCAACGAGGTCCTCGTCGCGCCGGTCGCCGGGACCTGCGAGCACCACGATGCGCCGCCCCTGCACATCGAGTCGCTGCGCGAGATCCGCCATCACGGCGACGGCGTGGGCATTGTGTCCGTAGTCGAACAGCACCTTGAAGGGGTGCTCGTTGAAGACGTTCATGCGCCCCGGTGCCTGGAAGAAGGTCGAGTCAAAGGTCCGCAGGCCCTGGCGGATCGCATCCAGCTTCATGCCGAGCGAGAAGGCCATGGCCGCCGCGAACATGGCGTTCTGCACGTTGTGGATGGCGCGGCCCTCGAGGGTCGCCGGGATCAGATGAGTCCAGAGGAGTGGGATGTGGCCGCCGCGGTCATAGAGGGTGATCATCTGGCCGTTGATCCCCGCCTCGAGCGCACAGGCGCGCGCTCCCGCGCGGATGTGCTCGCGCACCAGGGCGTGCTGCGGATTCATGGTGACGTAGCAGATGTGCTTCGCCTCGGTGTAGCCGGACATCTTCATCACGAGGGGGTCATCGGCGTTGAGCACCGCGCAGTCGGTCGCCACTTCGATCACGATGCGCTTGACCTCGGCGAGCTGCTCGAGGGTGTCGATGCCCTTGAGCCCCAGGTGATCCGGCTGCACGTTGATCACCGCGCCGACATTGACCTCGTTGACGCCCATGCCGGCGCGCAGCAATCCGCCGCGCGCGGTCTCCAGCACCGCGATATCGATCTGGGGATCGGCGAGCACCATGCGCGCCGACACGGGGCCGGTCATGTCGCCCGCCACGGTGCGCTGCCCGTCGATGTAGACGCCGTCGGTCGTGGTGAGCCCGGGGGTGTAGCCGGCCATCTTGGCGATGTGCGCCAGCATGCGCGCGGTGGTGGTCTTGCCGTTGGTCCCGGTGATCGCCGCGATCGGCACGCGCGCGGCGGCGCCCGGCGGGAACAGCATCTCGATGACCGGGGTCGCGACGTCGCGGGCGGTGCCTTCGCTCGGGGCCACGTGCATGCGAAACCCCGGCGCGGCGTTGACCTCGCAGATGCCGCCGCCGATCTTGCGATAGCTCTCGGTGATGTTCTTCGAGAGGAAGTCGACTCCGCCGACATCGAGTCCGACCGCTCGTACGGCGCGCTCGGCCATCTCCCGGTTGTCGGGGTGGATGACGTCGGTGACGTCGGTGGCGGTGCCGCCGGTGGAGAGATTGGCGGTGGAGCGCAGGTAGACTACCTGGCCGCGGGCCGGCACCGACTGCGCCGTGAGCTCGGCGCGCTCGAGCATCTGCTGCGCCTGGGCGTCGAGCTCGAGGCGCGTCAGCACTTTCTCGTGGCCGACGCCGCGACGCGGATCCTGATTCACGATCTCGATGAGCTCGGCCACGGTGCGCTCACCATCGCCCACGACGTGGCCCGGGGTGCGGCGGGTCGCCGCCACCAGCTCGCCATTCACCACCAGCAGGCGGTGATCCTCGCCCTCGAGGAAGGTCTCGACGATCACCGAGCGCGAGTGCTCGCGCGCGACCCTGAAGCCGTGCGCCACGTCCTCATCGGTGGTGAGGCGGATGGAGATGCCGCGTCCGTGATTGCCGTTGTAGGGCTTGGTCACTACCGGAAAGCCCATGCGGCGTGCGGCGCGCACCGCGGCCGTCTCGCTCTGCACCAGCTCCTGTTTGGGAACCGGGAGACCAAGACCTGCGAGTATCTTGTTGGTCTCTTCCTTGTCCGAGGCGAGCTCGACCGCGATGTGCGGAGTGCGCCCGGTGATGGTGGCCTGAATGCGCTGCTGGTATTTGCCGTGGCCGAGCTGGATCAGCGACTGCTCGTTGAGGCGCAGCCAGGGGATACCGCGCGCCTCCGCGGCGCGCACCAGTGAATGGGTCGAGGGGCCGAGCGCCCGGCGCTGCGCGAAGCGGATGAACTGATCGCGCGCCTCGGGCCAGCTCCAGTCGGGAGGCACGGAGTCGGCCGGACGGATCGCCTCGGGGAGCAGTGAGCAGAGCAGGCGCAGCCCCAGCTCCCCGGCCGCAATGCCCTCATCGCGCTGCGCGTACTCGTAGACCACGGTGTAGACCCCCGCGGCACCGGCGCTGCGGGTCTTGCCGAAGGTGACGGCTTCGCCGGCGATGTTCTGCAGCTCGATGGCGACGTGCTCGAGCACGTGGCCGAGCCAGGTCCCCTCGCCCTCGCGCATGCGGCGGAAGAATCCCCCGGGCTCGCGGTAGGAGCAGCCGTGCTCGGCGAGACCCGGGAGTGCGGCGGCGAGCGCCTCGACGAAGGGGTCGCCTAGGCGGCCGGTGGGCCAGGCCTCGAGCTCACCGAGATCGAGCTCGAGACGGATGACGGGAAACCGTGCATACAGCGACGGGCCGACGTAAACGGAACGATCGAGGATGCGCATGGGTGTTGCTCGGAGTCGTAATACTTGTTGGCAACCGGACCAGGCGGAGACGGCACTCGAGTTTGGGTCACTCCTTCGATTTTCTCAACGCACCCGCCCGGGCGGCTCGCGTATGCAGATTGAAGGTGGCTCCGGCAACCAGGATGTGGACCTTCAACCCCAGGACGCAGGCCGGCTGCCCTTCCTCGACACTGTCGATCGAGGAATAGCTCACCTCGGAGGCGTCCACGATGGTCACCCCACCGCTCCCCTCCACTTCGACGGTCTCGTCGGGGGCGATGAGGGCAGCCGTATCCTCGTCCAGTCCGATACCGACCGCGAAGGGATTGTAGGCCAGTGCGGTCAGGAGCCTCCCCAGGCGGTCGCGCTGGCGGAAATGCTGATCGATGATGAAGCGATTGGTCAGGCCCAGACCCGGGGCGAGCCGCACGCTCCCCGCGACCACGCTCGAGCCCTCATCGCCTGCGGCGATCATGTGCTCGGAGAGAATGCTGGCGCCGGCGCTGGTGCCACCGACGGTCACGCCGCGGGCATTGGCGGCGCGAATGAGCTTGGCGACCGGGGTGCCACCGAGCAGCGTCGTCAGGCGCAGCTGATTGCCGCCGGTGAAGAAGATGCCGCTCGCCTGCTCGAGGCGGGTGAGCCGACCCGACTCATGGCAGTCGCGGCGGGTGTCAAAGTCCATGGACGACACGCGTGCGGAGCCGAGCTCGCTGAAGAGTCTCTCGTAGCGCGAGCCGGTCTCGTGCATGCGGCTCGCGGTCGGTATCACCACGATATCCGCACCATCCCCCCCCGCGGCCTTTACAAAGCGCTCGAGGATGCGCCGGTCGTTCTCCTTATTCTCGGCGCCACCGATCGCGATGATCCATCCGCGTTGCTGGCCCTGCGGAACTCTGCTCGGCATCCGCTTCCTCACTCCTTATATACAAAGGTATACAAGTACCGAAGGTATCACGGCCGGCCCGCCGGCCGGGAGGCTTGAGCTGTGCATTGTGACCGTGCGCCCAGAACGGCCCGGCGGGCATGAGGCGGCCCGCTCGCGGCTTGCAATTCCCCCTTTGCCGGGACGACACTGCGCGCGCCCGGCTGAAGGCCGGCGCGTCGCTCAAGCCCAACCATCACTTAGGGAGTCGCCATGAGAGGCAAATTGATCCTGTGCTCCACCGTCTTGCTGCTGGTGGGAACCGCGCTCGCTGCACCCCCGGTCGAGGACATCGGCAGGAGGCATCCAAACCTGGCCGCTGCCCAGCGCCTCTCGCGCGATGCGTGGGAGAGAATCAATGCCGCGCAGAAAGCGAACGAGTGGGACATGGACGGCCACGCCGCGAAAGCCAAAGAGCTGCTCGATCAGGTCAATAACGAGCTGAAGATGGCCGCCGAGGCCGCCAACAAGGGCCACCGATAAGCATCTCCGCCAGGGGACTTACGCGCGGGCCCGGGTAGTGCCGGGCCCGCGCGTTTCTGCGCTCATTTCATGAGCCGCCGGACGCCCTCGACCAGCCGCCCGACTTCCTCGCTCGTCGTATAGGCGGCGCAGCCCGCGCGCACCAGGCCGTCGCGCTCGTGGCCGAGAATGCGCACCGCGGTAGTCGCATAAAAGTCCCCGTTCGACACGAACACGCCGCGTTCGCTCAGCGAGCGGGCGACCGCGGTGCTGTCGTGCCCGCGCACGCTGAAAGAAAGGGTGGCGGTGCGTGCGCTCCCCGGCGGCGGCCCGTAGAGCTCGACCCCGGGAATTTCCCGCAGTCCATTCCAAAGCTCGCCGAGGAGCCCGGCACCCCGCTCGTGCAGGACGTGGGTGGCGGAGCTGAGACGCTCGCGGCGTGAGGCGCCCGCAGCGGCGAGGCCCGCGAGAAAATCAACGGCGGCGCCCGCACCGACGATACCCTCGTGATTCAGGGTCCCGGTCTCGAGGAGCTCGGGAGCCTCATTGGAGGCGGGGGCGAGCTTCGGCACATCGAGCCCCGCGAGCAACTCGCGCCGCCCCCAGAGCACGCCGACGTGCGGGCCATAGAACTTGTAGGCCGAGCAGACGAAATAGTCGCAGTTCCAGGCGCGCACATCCGGCAGCTGATGACTTGCGTAGTGCACGCCGTCGATGAAGACCTGCGCGCCGACGGCGTGCGCCTGCGCCGTGAGTGCCGCGACGTCGTTGATGGTGCCGAGGGCATTGGAAGCGGCGCCGAGCGCGAGGAGCCTGACTCCCGCGGTGAGCTTGGCGGCCGCATCCTCGGGGTCGAGCCGGCCGTCCTCGCGTCGCATGCGGATGGTGCGCACCTCGAGACCCCGCTCGCGTGCCAGCTGACGCCAGGGGTCGGAGTTGGCATGGTGATCGAGCTCGGTCACCACCACGGTGTCGCCGGGCTTCCAGCGGCGGCCGAGGGCACGGCCCAGGTGAAACGTGAGCGTCGTCATGTTGGCGCCGAACACGATCTCCCCGGCAGCCCCGCCGAGAAAATCGGCCAGCGCGGCGCGCGCCCCGGACAGTGCCAGATCCGTCTCCCGGCTCGAGGGAAATTCCCAGTGGGTGTTGGCGTTGTGGCTCAAGAGGTAGTCATTCACGGCGTCGGCGACCGCGCGCGGTACCTGCGTGCCTCCCGGCCCGTCGAAATAGGCCACGGGAAAGCCGTTGTGAATGCGCGTGAGCGCCGGGAAATGGCGGCGGATCTCGGTCACGCTAGCGACGGAAGACATAGGCCTATCACTATACTCTGCTTGACCTGCGCCTCAGGCTTGGGCTCTATTGCCGCTGCGATCCGCACTGCGCGGAGCGAAAGGCCCGACACATCATGAAGAAGGCATGGCGGATTGCCGGCTGGACCGCCCTGGTCCTGGTCGCAGCTCTCGCCTATGCGTCCTGGCGCACCGTGTGGGGCAAGCCCTTCACGATCAACATGCTCGCCAACCGCCAGGCGCTCGAGTTCCTGATGAGGAACCCGGAAGTCTTCACCGCGGTGGGCATCATCGACGGATCCATCTTCGATCACCATTCCGACAAGCTCGCGCCCTATACGCTGATCCAGCGCGATGCGGGTTACGCGCAGCTCGCGAGCTTCCTGAAAGAGGTGCGCCAGTTCGACCGCGCCGCTTTGAGCCGCCAGGACCAGATCACCTACGACATCCTGGTCGATCAATACGAGTCGGGGCTCGCATTCCGGCGCTTCACATGGCTGCCGGGAGAGGAGCTCTACCCGGTGAGCCCCATGTTCGGCGTCGAGGTCCAGCTGCCGAGCTTCATGGAGACGACGGCCATCGTCAGCAACGACCGCACGGCGCGCAACTACGTGAAGCGCCTCGATGCGATGGGCGCAAAGCTCGACCAGGTCACGGCCGCTCTCGAGTGGCAGGCGCACCAGGGCGTGGTGCTGCCCGCGGCGCTCCTCGAGCGCTCACTCCTCGTCATCCGCGATACGGTGAGCGCGGATGCGGCGCACAACGCGCTGGTCACCAGCTTCATCGAGCGCATGGGCAAGCTCCCCTCGCTCGCCGCCGCACGCAGGCAGCAGCTCGGGGACGAGGCGTCCGAGGCGGTGCGCGACGCGGTCTACCCCGCCTATGCCCGCATGAGCGCCGCCCTCGTCGCGCTCAGACCCGCCGCCGCCGCGCAGGGCGCGGGGGTCGGACGGCTGCCCGACGGCGCTGCCTACTACCGGGAAGCGCTCAAGATGAGCACCACCACGGACTACACTCCCGAGCAGGTGCATGCGCTGGGTCTTTCCGAGGTCGAGCGCGTCACCGCCGAGATGGATGGGCTCCTCAGGACCGAAGGCATGGCCGCGGGCACCGTGGGCGAGCGCATGGCGGCGCTGGCAAAGGATCCGCGCTTCCTGCTCAGCAACGATGATGAGGGCCGTCGCCAGGCGCTCATCCGTTACCAGAAACTCCTCGATGAGGTGGCGGTGAAGATGCCGGAGTATTTCCGCACCCTTCCCGCCAAGCGGCTCATCGTCGAGCGCGTACCGCAGTCCCAGGAGAAAGGCACCTCGGGGGCCTATTACCAGCAGGCGGCGATGGACGGCTCGCGGCCCGGCATTTTCTTCGCAAACCTCCGGGACATGAACGAGGTCGCGACGTGGAAGATGAACACGCTCGCCTACCATGAAGGCATTCCCGGTCACCACCTGCAGATCTCGACGGCGCTCGGACTGAAGGACCTGCCACTGATCCGCCAACAGACGCTCTACAGCGCGTACGCGGAAGGCTGGGCCCTTTATTCGGAGCAGCTGGCGGCGGAGATCGGCATGTACAAGGACGATCCGTGGGGCAACCTCGGACGGCTGCAGGCGGAGTTGCTGCGGGCCGCACGTCTCGTGGTCGACACCGGCATTCACGCCCAGGGCTGGTCGCGCGACCAGGCGATCTCCTACATGGTCGCCACCACCGGCATGGGCGAGGCGGAGGTGGCATCCGAGGTCGAGCGCTATATGGCGATGCCCGGGCAGGCCTGCGCCTACAAGGTCGGCCAGCTCAAGATACTGGAGCTGCGCGCGCGGGCCAGGGCCGCGCTCGGAGCGAAATTCACTCTCAAGGACTTCCACGCGGTGGTACTGGAAAATGGGGGCGTGCCGCTCACGCTCCTCGAACAGCTCGTCAACGAGTGGATTGCCAGAGGAGGTGGACCCGCATGACGTCCCGCAGGCCTGCATCGGCGCGCGCAGCGGCCGGCGCACATCCGCCGCGCTCCAACCGCTATCGCCACCTCGTCAATCCGTTCGAGCCGGTGCGGATCTTCTCGGACGACCAGGTCGAGAGCATCCACCTGGCGGCGCTTGGGATTCTCGAGAGGCAGGGTATGCGGGTGCTTTCGCCACGCGGCCGCACGCTGCTCGCGGCGGCGGGAGCCCAGGTGGACGAGGCGACGCAGATGGTGCGTCTCGACCCGGGCATGGTGGCTGCGGCGCTCACTACGGTCCCCCGCGAGGTCAACCTCGTGGCGCGCAACCCCGAGCGCACCTGCCGGGTCGGTGGCCGTCACGTCATATTCGCGCCGGTTGCAGGTCCGCCGAGCGCCAGTGATCTCGAGCGCGGCAAGCGCTCCGGCACACTCGCCGACTACCGCGAGCTCACGCGGCTGGCCCAGGCGTTCGACGTCATTCACGTGCTCGGCCAGATGACCGAGCCGGGCGATGCGCCGGTGCACGAGCGGCACCTCGACACGACGCTGGCGCAGCTCACCCTCGGTGACAAGCCGCTCAACATCTATTCCCGCGGCGTGGGGCAGCTCAGCGACTGCTTCGCGATGATCCGCATCGCGCACGGGATCGATGCGGATACATTCCGCCGCGAGCCGCGCTGCTACAGCATCTGCAACACCAACTCGCCGCTCCAGCTCGACCTGCCGATGACCGACGGCATCATCGAATTCGCGCTCAACGGACAGCTGATGATCGTCACGCCGTTCACGCTCGCCGGCGCCATGGCACCGATCACGATCGCCGGCGCCCTGACGCTGGCTCACGCGGAGGCGCTCTTCGGCATCACGCTCAACCAGATCGCGCGGGCCGGCGCACCGGTGATGTACGGCAGCTTCACTTCCAACGTCGACATGAAGTCAGGCTCGCCCGCCTTCGGCACGCCCGAGTACGCCAAGGCGGCGTTCGGTGCGGGGCAGCTCGCGCGCCGCATCGGCGTGCCGTGGCGCTGCTCGAGCGCGACCGCCGGCAACGCTCCGGACGCGCAGGCGGCCTACGAGTCGCAGATGAGCCTTTGGGGTGCACTCCTGGGCGGCTGTCATTTCGTGCTGCATGCCGCCGGCTGGCTCGAGGGTGGACTCACCGCCTCCTACGAGAAGTTCATCCTCGACGTCGAGATGCTGCAGATGTTCGCCGAGCTCTTTCAGACCGTACCCGTCTCGAGTGACGAAATCGGCACCGACGCGGTTGCGGAGGTGGGGCCGGGCGGGCACTTTTTCTCCACGCCGCACACCATGCAGCGCTACCGCGACGCCTTCTACACCCCGCTGGTCTCCGACTGGCGCAACTACGGGCAGTGGTATGACGACGGGGCGAAGACGGCGACCCAACGCGCCAGCAAGGTGTGGCAGAACACACTCGCCGCTTTTCAGCCGCCCGCGATGGATCCGGCGGTGAGCGAGGCGCTCGAGGCCTTCGTCACGCGGCGCCGCTCCGAGGGCGGCGCGCCGCCGCAGACCTAGCGAGCCGCAGGGCTTATCCGCAGGACGATCTTGCCGAGCACGTGCCCGGCGGCCATCCGCTCCTGCGCCTTGCCCGCGTCCTCGAGGGGAAACTCGGCCGCGATCGGCACCGAGAGCTTCGCAGCCACGATCGCCTGGTTCAGCCGCTCGTACTCCGCAGGCCCCGTGAGCGCGTCGTACTTCACGATGGGCAGTCCCTCGCGCGCCTTGGGCACGGGCCGCACTCCGCTCGGAAACGCCACGCGGCCTCCCGGGCGCAGCGCGTCGATGCACACCTCGAGCGCATCGCCCCCCGCAAGCGCCAGT
>Ga0070735_10002202_pt1 | contig 17855 bp, 17 predicted proteins | sample Coa_R1_FD_66443 | JGI IMG/M metagenome (GOLD analysis project Ga0070735, IMG submission 66443) | Surface soil microbial communities from Centralia Pennsylvania, which are recovering from an underground coalmine fire - Coalmine... | ecosystem: Environmental > Terrestrial > Soil > Unclassified ... | reverse complement strand
CGGTTTTGCTGGCCAAGCCGGAAACGTTCATGAACCTGAGCGGCCTTTCGGTGCGCGAGTTGATGGCCGAGCATGGCGCGCAGCCTGAGTCGGACCTGGTTGTGATTCAGGACGAATTGGATTTTCCGATGAATACGGTTCGCATTCACCGGAATCGCAGTTCGGCGGGGCACAATGGAATTGAATCGATCATCGGGGCCCTGGGCACGCAGGATTTCCTGCGCATCCGGATGGGCGTTGCTCCTGATCGCAAGGTCGAAGACGGTATCAGTTATTTGCTGACGCCGTTTCGCAAGGCGCAGCTGGCGGTTGTTGACGAGTTGATCGACGTCGCGGCCGATGCTGTCGAAGTGATTTTGAAAGAGGGTCCGGCGGCGGCCATGAACCGCTTCAACCGCAAGCCGGAAGAAGAAAAGAATTAGCCGCGGATTTTAGGGAATGTGGGTTTTCCCTGGGTTATCCGCGTGGTCCGCGTGATCCGCGGCGATATGGAGAAAAGATGAATCGCACTTACGAACTGATGTTTATTGTCCGTCCGGATATGCCGGAAGAAGACCAGGACAAACTGATTTCCACGTTGGAGTCGGCCGTCACCTCGACGGGCGGACAGGTGAAGAACGTCGAACGCATGGGCAAACGCCACCTTGCCTACATCGTCCGCAAATTCCGCGATGGCATTTACATTCTGCTGACCGTCGAAGGCAGCGGCGGGTTGATCCATGAACTTGAGCGCCGGTTGCGCGTGTCGGAACCTGTGATCAAGTTCCTGACCGTACGCGTCGACGAAGAACAAAAGCGCCTCGACAAGATCAAGGCCATCCGCGACGCCCGCCGCAAGACATCGACCGCGGCGGCCGCGGCAGAAGCAGCGGGCGAAGCCCCCGCAGTGACGGCGTAGAACCGTCCCGTCGCTCATCCCGTTTGCCAGGTATCTCGCGGATGACCGACGACCAACGACAGATTCTTAAGGAGCATCATGGCTGAAGAAACTCGAACAGCAGCACCTAGCGAAACACCATCAGGCGATCGCCCATTTAGCGGCGGCGGCGGCGACCGGCCGGATCGCGGCGAACGCCGCCCACCTCGTTCTGCCGGACCTGGAGGTCCGGGCGGACGCGGCGAGGGAGGTCCCGGTGGCCGCAAGTATTTCCGGCGCAAGAAGGTCTGTAAATTCTGCGTCGAGAAGATCGAAGCGATCAATTACAAAGACATTCGTCTGCTGGCGCAGTTCGTCGCCGAGAGCGGAAAGATCGTCCCTCGTCGCCTGACTGGCGTCTGCACTCCGCACCAGCGGCGTCTGTCCACGGCCATCAAGCAGGCCCGCAACATCGCCCTGCTGCCGTTCGCCGGACGCGCTTCGTAGAAAAGATTCGCCACGGGTTGACGCGAGTCTTCACGGATTAACAGATCAAGAAGATTTATCCGTGAGAATCCGTGCAAATCCGTGGCCCAAAAATCAGGAGTCATCTATGGAAGTCATACTGAAAGAAGATGTAGCCAAGCTGGGCTCGCGCGGCGACGTGGTGAAAGTCGCCGAGGGCTACGGCCGCAATTACCTTTTGCCTCGCAAGCTGGCCATTCAGGCGACCGCCAGCAACAAGCAAGTCATCGATCAGATGAAGGCTGCTGCTGTCCGCCGTTCTGCCAAGGAAAAGGCCCAGGCGGAGGAGCTTTCCAAGCAATTCGACGGACTTTCGGTTTCGTTCCAGCGAAAGGCTGGCGAACACGATCAGCTCTTCGGCTCGGTCACGGCCACTGACCTTGCCGATGCCCTCGAAAAGAAGGGGTTCAATGTCGATCGCCGCAAAATTCAGCTTCACGAGGCACTGCGCACCTTGGGCGAGTTCACCGTTCCTATCAAGCTGCACAAGGATGTGACCACGCACTTGAAAGTGATGATCGAGAAGGAAGCGGCAGAATAAGTTGGACATCAGGGCGTTGGCACGCTCGTGTGCCTCGTGCGAAAGTCCCATCACCGCTAGGCGAACAGACGGCGCAAGCTTGTGCTATCGCCTGATTTCGCCATTTACAAAAACCTAGCTCAACAACAACCGCTCGACGGATTCCAGCCCCAAGTCTCGGTATGGGACGGTTACAATGTGGTACCGCTGATGTTGGGGCGAGGCTGGTCGATGAAGTTGATGTCAAAGTCGCTCACCGTTCCCGTTTTCCTCGCGGTGTTCGTTGCCAGCATCGCCGCGGTGTCGGTTCCCCAATATCGGTTCCTTAATCCGGGCAACTATCCGGGCGCGTTCGAAACATTTCCCAACGGCGTCAGCTCTACCGAAATCTCGGGCTACTATTTGCAGCCTGGAGGTGGCACCTACGGCTATCTTCAGACGTCGAAGGGGTTCGTCACCGCCCAGCCCGTCGGGAGCGCAAGTTCATACCTGGGGGGAATCAATCTGTCCGGTTTGGCAGTGGGCGGGTTCTGTCAGGGGTCCCATTGTGACGGGGCACCGTTTGCCGCGCATGGGTTACACTTACGATTCCACCACCGGGTCAACCACGACCATTGACTACCCGGGTGCGATGTCGACGGCGGCCTACGGCATTAGCAGCGCGGGCCAGATCGTAGGGGGCTTCTGCCCGACCGATCCGGTATGCCCAAGGGACTTGTTCTACGTCGCGCGCCACGGTTTCCTCGACAACAACGGCGTCTTCACCCAATTAGACTTTCCTGGGTCCGAAGGCACGACCGCGTTCGGAATCAACAAGGCTGGAACAATTATCGGTGAATACGAGACAAGGCTGTTGAACCACAGTTTTATCTACCAAAACGGAGTCTACACCGATTTGAACTACCCAGGAGCGAACTGGACCATAGCGACTGGAATTAACGACCTGGGAGTCGTGGTGGGCCACTATCAGGACACTCTAGGCAACGAGAATGGATTCATGTATTGCAAAGGACAGTGGGCGCAGATCTTCGTGAAGCCCGGATACCCCGGCTTGATGGGCGGTATTAATAACGCTAACGACTTGGTGGGCAATTGGTTCAACTCAAGCGGCGCGGTGCCATTCCTCGCAGTCACGAAGCCTTAGCTGGCCGCGATCCGCTCCATGCCCGAAGTGCTCGCGGTTTTTCCTTGGGCCGGGACGAATCGGGCAACTCACTCAGGAAACTGCACGACACCTCTGAGGTCAATTGGCGTAACATCGCGATTGCACTCATAACCGCGTCGGAGATTTAGAATCGTGGCTGGCCCCCCGGGAGGTTAGTCTTTGTTCGTCGCAGCGCTTATCGTTTGCTTGATCTCAGCGGGCATTCTGAACATTCTTCGTTTTCGGATGAAGTTCCGCCTTATGGCTGTAGGCCTTTCGGTGGAATGGTTCATGGCGCAATGGGACAACCCTAGGATGTGGCGAACGTACCTCAGTGAAGCACCCGCTAGACAATGGCCCATTTGGCACTTCTACGCGTATCGGTTGTTTCTGGTTTGTTTCGTGATTGCGGGGGGTGTCGTCGTGCTTAACATCGACAAACTCGGTGTGACATTTGGGCGGTGACGCCGCTCATAGTTGGCGATAAATCCCCTTTACGCTCATTGACTCGGTGTGGGCCGAAATCGTTTTCGATAAGTCAACCCGCAGAGCGCGATACCCCCAATGAAAGCTACGGCGTACGAAGCCGAATGCGCCCACCGATCTGCCATGAAGCGGTAGCGCATCTCTGGTGAATCCGTGAACGACAGCCAGTCGGTAGCTAATACGCCGTGCCGAGCAAGCAGGTATCCGGTGATGCCGGAGAGAATGGCACAGGCCGCCATTGATGCAAGCAACCACACGATACTCGAGAGAAGTTCCCACGCTCTCAGCGTCGGGCGAGAACCAGCGCGTGCGGCGAGGATCAACGGCACAGAGAAGAACGCTCCGACCCACCACGTTGCAACGATCCCCCACCCTATACCGAGCAGGGTCGGAGACTGCGTGTGAAAGATAGGCGGATGAAAAATGGTGAAGTACTCAATGCAGATTCGAGCTGTGATCTGATCGTGAATGATACCGTACACAATCGCTGCCACGACACACAAAACAGCTATCTTAAGGGCTTCCATGCCGATGAAGCGATTCTACCGCGTCGAATACCCACCTCAGTTGACGCAAAATCCCCATTACGCTCATTGAGGTCAATGAGTGCTATCGCCTGTTCTCGTCAGTTAACCTCCTGCCATAGAATAACCGCATGAAAACGGGAGACATTGTGAAGCTGACGGGTATTCCTCCAAATCTCAAGGATGCGGAAGACCTGCCGACTCGAACATTGTTCGAAAAGTGCTTGGGACAATTGTTCGTGGTCGCCGGAGTGGACTCGGTTGACGGTGTGTCGACTCCTTTGGCGAAGCTAGACGTTAGTCACGTCGTTGGGGTGGACCCTTGGAAGCACACGATCTGGGTGGAACCGGAATATCTCCAGTCCGTTGATCCCTATCGCGTGTTTGTTGTGCTTGATCGGGAGTACGGTGAACGTCTTTCCCAACTGGTTGGTCAAGCACCAGTTTGGATTGTTGACACCCCGACGAATCGTCTTGAGGCACAGAAAATATGGGCTGCCGATTCGAATCGTAGCCACTTGAACGGCGTAACCACGTTCAAGACAGAGGGCGACGGTTCAGCGGAAGAGGCGCTCATTAAGGGTTAGACACCATTGGCGATCACCACGGCATCTACTCCGCAAATCCGCCCTACACGGTGGTTGAAGTGATCGGGACGGGCATAAGCGACAGACTAAGAAACAAGTTTTCTCAATTCGGCTTCAACCAATTCGAGTCAACACCGCAAGGTTTCTGCGCGATCCGTCCACTGCCGAGTGACTATTCCCCTGATCGTTGGCGATAAATCTCTATTACACTCATCGACCCTGACCCGCAGTTTTGAGTCGCAAGCTGCACAACGATGTGACCACGCACTTAAAAGTGGTGATCGAGAAGGAAGCGGCAGAATAGGTTACGATGGGAAGGGCGACAACGTCCGCCCCACCTTCATGCCTCTTAACCTTCCTCCCTGCAACTGTTTGCCGCCATTCATTCCCGTCCCAAAATGCCTCAAACCCCCTATAATTCTGCTCACGGTTCTCATCCTGAAACGTCCATAGCTATGCGACCGGGAACGATAGCGAAGGCACCCGGAGCAGCCGAGGACAGAGACACACAATATGCCGGCCGACGCGTTGGCGGTACCATTTACGGTTGGCGCCAGTTCCCATCGGGAACAGAACCCCAGGGGAGAACGTAGCAGGGCCCAGAATTCCCCGTCTCGGGACCTTATGGCCGAACGAAGTCTAGGCCGTATCGATGACACGGTGCTGGTTCGTGAAGCGCAACGCGGCAATCGCGGCGCCTTCGAAGAACTGGTGCGCCATTACGACCAGGCCGTCCTCCGCCTGGCTATGCACCTGACCGGCTCCGAGGCCGAAGCCCAGGATATCTATCAGGAAGCGTTCCTGAAGGCCTATAAAAGCGTCGGCAATTTTCGCTTCGAATGCTCCTTCTACACCTGGATTTATCGGATCGTCACCAACCTTTGCCTCGATCATCTGCGAAAAAAGCAGGTGCGGAAGGAAGACGCGCCGGTCGCGACCGACTCCAGCGGCGAAACCTACGACGTACTCGAGCAGGTCGCCGATATCCGGGCCGGAGCGAATCCGGAGCGCGACCTGATGCGGCGCGAACTGGGCACACGGATTTCGAGCGCTCTCGAGAAACTGACGCCGCGGGAACGCATGGTATTTGAACTGAAGCACTATCACGGACTAAAGTTACGGACCGTGGGCGAAGTACTGAATACGACTGAAGAGACCGCCAAGAACACGCTGTTCCGCGCTACACAAAAACTGCGCGGCGCCTTGGCTGATATGAGATGAACGTGGGGACAGCCGCTCTCGGCTGTCCAAGCGGAGCGAAGCTCGGCGGAGATTGAAGGATGCAATTATGAAATGTGATTGGGTTAAAGAAAACATTCAGCTCTATGTCTACAACGAGCTGCCCGACGATGCCCGCTTTGAGTTGGAGCAGCATCTGGCCCGCTGCGTTGATTGCACAGCTGAACTCAAGACGACGCGCAAGTTCCATGCTGTGCTTTCCGAGCTTCCCGTCGAAGAGCCGTCGCCAAACCTGGTGGCTTCCTCTCGAATGCGGTTGCAGGAAGCTCTGGAGACAACCAAGCAAGGCAATTTTTGGACCCGTCTGATCTTCGATCCCGCCATGTGGCTCCGTCAGATGCGCTTTTCGCCGGCTCTGGCAGCGGTTCTTCTTATCGTCGGATTTGCCGGTGGCATTGGAGCAACTTATAAGATCCTCCGCAACGGCGGCACAAGCGTAGGCCCAATCGCCCTGACCACAGCGCCAGCCCCGGCCGAATCTTCCATCACCGGTATCCAGTCCATTACGCAAGAGCCCGGATCGAATCAGGTCACAATCAAATACAACACAGTCTCGACGCAGGAAACACAGGGTTCGCTGAACGATCAGCGCATTCAGCAGTTGCTTTTATTTGCCGCGCGAAACAACTACAACTCCGGAGTTCGCATGGATTCGGTGGATCTGTTGACTCAGCAACCGAATGACACTCACGTCCGCGAGGCTTTGATTTACGCGCTGCGGTACGACTCGAATCCCGGGGTCCGGCTCAAAGCCCTCGACGGATTGGGCGCCTATGTAAAGAGCGATCCTCGCGTGCGCGATACCGTTCTCGAAGCGCTTATGAACGACGGTAATCCCGGAGTTCGCACCGAAGCTCTTCATCTGCTTGAGCCCGTGCGGGCCGATAGCAGTGTGCGCGCAGTTCTGCAGCGCCTGGCTGAGAACGATCAGAATCAGTACATCAAAGGTCAGGCCCGCAACATGATCGCGCAACTGCCCGAGTTCGACTAGTCTATGTAGCCGCGGGCGTCTCGCCCGTGCAGATTTTGTACCGCCGGCGTCTCGCCGGCTGTCGCCAGGGCATTCTGCCCTTGGGTTTGGGACAAGTTTGGTGTGGGCGCGGATTTCTCCGCGCGGTGAGGATGAGAAATGGATGGTGAATGTTGAAGCATATCTCCAAATTCGTTGCGGTGCTGCTGTTGCTTCTGCCTCTGGCCATGGCGCAACAGACCCGCGTGTATGGGGACGGGGGAAATTGGACGCAGGAGATCACCGGATCTCTTGCCGCAGTAAAGAATCTGAGAGTAAAAGTCGATGTTGGTTCGGTGCGCGTGAATGGCGGCGGGCCGCAAGGCATTAACTACGAAGTTCGTAATCACTCCTACAGTTCATCAGAGAACAAGGCGCGCCGGGACTTCGACAACTACAAAATCAGCGCTTACGTCCGCGGCGACACCGCCTGGATCGTAGGCGATTGGCAGGGCGGCAAGCCGCACCGTTTTTCCGGCGAATTCAATATCAGTGTTCCGCGTGAAATGGAAGAAGTGAAGGTTGAGACCGATGGTGGCAGCGTTTCCACCATGGGCGTGACCGGCCGCGTCGGCGCCGAAAGCGGTGGCGGCAACATTCGCCTGGACGACATCGGCGGCCCCGCCAATGCCGAAACTGGCGGCGGCAGCATCGATGTTGGCAACGTCGCCTCCGATGTCAGCCTCCACACCGGCGGCGGATCGATCAAGATTAACTCCGCCAAGGGAAAGATCGTCGCCGAAAGCGGCGGCGGCAGCGTGATGGTCGTTTCCGGCGGGCAAGACGCGGAACTCGAGACCGGCGGCGGCAGCATCCAGGTCGAACGTTGCAGTGGACGCGTAAAGGCCTCCACCGGCGGCGGCTCGATCGATCTGGGCGATGTCGGTGGGCCGGCAGAAATTTCAACTGGCGGCGGCAGCATTCGCTTGAACTCCGCAAAGGGCCCAGTCCGGGCTGAGACTGGCGGCGGATCCATCGAGTTGATGGGTGTGCCTTCCGCGCGCGCCGAAACCGGCGCTGGAGGCATCGAGGCCAAATTCATTTCTGCGAACGGCGAGCGCAATGACTCTGTCCTCGAAACCTCCGCCGGTGACATCACCGTTTACCTCGCGTCTAACGTAAGTCTGAGCGTGCGGGCCTCGATTGAGGTCGCCAACGGCCACAACATTCGCACCGATTTTCCGGAGATCAAGGTGACCACGGAAGGCGGCGATTATGGACCGAAAACCGTGACCGCCGAAGGAAGCGTGAACGGCGGTGGCCCGGTGCTGAAGATCCGCACCACGACCGGCGACATTACGATCCGCCGCGCCAATCGCTAACAATATCGGGGAGAAATGACATGCGAAAACTAATCCTGATTGCCCTAATGATTCTGCCCCTTGCAGCCTTTGCCGAAAAGGGACGCTTCGGTCCGAATGATGTGTTCGGTTACTCGAGCGAAGACTGGGGCGGCGGCTCTTACCTGGGTGTCGATACGCGCGACATCACTCCTGACCGCCTTGGCCCTCTCCATCTCAAGGAAGAGCATGGCGTTGAAGTGACCATGGTGGATCAGGATGCTCCAGCCGGAAAGGCCGGACTCAAGGAGCAGGACGTCATCCTGACGCTGAACGGCGAGAAGGTGGAAAGTGTCGAGCAGTTGCGTCGCATGATCCGCGAAACCCCGCCCGGACGCGTTGTAACCCTCGGCATCAGCCGCAACGGCCAGACCATGTCCCTGAAGGTCCCGCTTGGGGACCGCAAGGAGAGCTACGCCTGGAATGGGAAGATGAAAGACTTCCATTTCGAAATGCCGCAGATTCCTCCCATCCCCGATATCGACGTGCCGGTTTCCATCGTCGTTGTTCACTCCTCGGCTCGCAGCGGCCTGATGGTCGAAAATCTCACTCCGCAACTTGGTGATTTCTTCGGCGTCAAGAACGGCCAGGGAGTTCTCGTTCGTTCCGTCGAGAAAGGCAGCCGCGCCGATAAGGCTGGACTCCGCGCTGGAGATGTAATTACCAAGATCAATGGTGAATTCGTTCATGACAGCAGCGACTTCTCTCATGCCCTCCGCGCGCGCAAGGACAACACAGCCTCTATCAGCATTCTGCGCGACAAGAAAGAACTAACCATTACCATCACCCTTCCCGAGCGCAAGCAATCCAACGGCTGGTGGCAGACCCTGGATATGCCGGAGATGGATGCCCAAACCCGCGAGGCGTTGAGCCATCTGCAGTCCGATATGGCGCGCATGAAACCGGAGATGGAGCAGGCCCTCAACCGCCAACTGAAACTCGCCAAGCCCGAGATGGAACGCCAGACAAGAGAGCTGGCCCGTCATAGGGAAGAGTTGCAGAAGCAGATGCGCGATCTTCAGCGGCAACTACACGATCATCAGCGGGAAATCGAGTGGGAACTTCGAGATAGCCTGCGCAAGGAAAACGAGTTCTAGAATATTGGCCCAGTCAGTCCGGCCGCATGGGCTAGTTTCCGCGACGAATCGGGCGCCAGGCACACGCGGTTTCGTCCCGCCTGCTTGGCCGCATACAGGCCGGCATCTGCCGCTTTCACTAATTCATCTCGAGTCGTGCCATGTTCCGGATAATTTGCCGTGCCGGCGCTGATCGTAACCGGCCGCGGAACCCCAGGGAATTGCCAGGTCTCGACCATCCGTCGCAGCTTTTCCGCCACCGCCAACGAATGCTGTGGCGTCGTCTGCGCCAGCAGAATGGCAAACTCTTCGCCGCCATAGCGGCAGACAACATCGATTTTCCGCAATTGCTGGTGGAATAACGATGACACCTGCCGCAAGACTTCGTCTCCTAGCAAATGTCCGAACTCATCATTCAGGCGCTTGAATTGATCGAGATCGATCATGATCACGCCCATGCCGACGTTGAAACGCCGCGCCCGCTCCATCTCTTCCGCAATTCGCAGCTCAAAAAAGCGCCGGTTGAAGATTCCCGTCAGCCCATCCAGATAAGCCAACTGCTTGACCCGTTCTACATAATGCGCATTCTGGATCGCCGTGGCGCAAATGTCAGCCATTGACTCGAGTGGCTGCGTGTCATTGGGATTGAACGCACCAATCTGGTCGCTCTCCAGCACCAGCACGCCGAGGGTCTGGCCGAACGACACCAGCGGAATGCACATCCGCGAACCAGTCTCCTTATACAGCCCCGCTTCACGGCAGCTCTTTGTATTGTTTTCGAGTAGCGTGCTCGCCGATGCCAGTGCCCGGCCCCACGGCCCGGCTCCGGCAGGCATTCGCCCACCCTCGGAAAAATTCGGCGTCAGCTTGCCATGACTCGCTCGCAAGGCCAGGTCGTCTTCGTCCTTCAATAGCACTGAAACCTGTGCCAGCTGAAAGGCTTCCTGGATCAGCAGGCAGACCTTCGATAAGAGCTCCTTCAGATCGAGCACCGCCGTCGTCTGTTGCGCAATCGCGTTGATGGCTTCGAGTTGCGATGCCCGGCGTCTCTCCAGCGAATACAGCCGCGCATTTTGCAGCGCCATCGACGCCTGCGTCGAGAACAGCGTCAGCATGTCCACTGTTTCGGAATCGAAGTGGTTCAGGTTCGCGCTTTGGCAATCGAGCACTCCCACCACTTGGTCCCGCACCATGAGTGGAACGGCGAGTTCCGACCTCGTCGCCTTTGCCGATTCGATGTATCTCTCGTCTTTGCTGACGTCGGGTGTATAGATGGGCCTCTTCAGCAGCGCCGCGGCTCCGGTAATCCCTTTTCCTAATGGCAATCTGGCCTTGTCGCGATCCGCATCCCACCCCACCTGTCGGCGCACATACAACTCCTGCGTCTCTTTCTCCAGCAACAAGATGGCGACATTTTCGAGGTGGAAGTAATCCCGCGCAATCAACAGGATTTGTTGCAGGACTTCATCCAGGTCAAACGTCGACAGCACCGCCTGGCTGGCGTCGTAAAGGATGGCGATTTTTTGCATGGGTGCGCTGGCGAAATTCTAACTGGCTTGCGGTCACTTACCGAAGTTCCGAAAGTAACCACAAAATGTCGCTGTATTTGTCATTCCGAGTAGTCCCGCTAACCTGCCCTGAGCGCCGTCGAAGGTAGGAATCTGTCTTTGGGTTTTTTCGCGCCCTTGGCGACCTTATGTGCTCTTTGGCGGTTACCTTTTCAGCCAGCTTGCCTGTGTCATTCCGAGGAGCGCAGTGACCAGGAATCTGCTTTTTCCCGCGTCGGGGGAAGTCATTCAGGCCGTTAAGATCCTCAACACTCTACTTCTCCACCGTGAAAACCACCGAGCCTATCGGGCTGATGACCGGCGAATTTCCGGCTGAGTTCCCCGTGGGAAGCCCCGCCTGCACCGTCGCCACATCCCCCACGCTGGCGTAGGCGTACAGAATGTGCCTTCCCGTGGTCAGCGTGGGCAACTTGATCTTCGCGCCCGAGGTCTGGGTTCCGGGCTGCGGGATCAGAGTCACCGGTGTCCAATTGCCCTGCCACCCGTCAACCTGGTAGAACGCATGCCGCGGAACCAGGTCTTGGAACGTGCTGCCAAACTCGCTGGTGGCGGCAATGATGAAGCTCGGCTGAGTATTCCGTGTGCGGAAGATAGGCTTGGTCGCAATGGTCTGGCTGTCGCTCACCCCGGAATTAACTACGGCAATGGGGACCGAGAGGCCGCCGGTCAAATCACTGGTCGGAAAGAACAGATTGGTGTAGCTGTACCCTCCTGCCGCCAGCAGTCCCCAACTCAGGTCGACAGCGAGCGCGTGCGCCGCATTATCAAACAGAGGTGCAATCGGGGTAACGGATCCGCTTCGCTCATCAATCGCAACTAACACTGCGGTTTGCGAACCTCTGTCACTTCCTACGTATACAGTGTCGGTCAGTGGGTTCACCGTAATGCCGTCAACCCCCGTTATCGCCGGATAGACCGCGCTCGAGAAAACCGCTACTTGCGCATTGGTTACGCCACTGTACTCAAACACATCCCTGTTACCGTTGCTGTCGATCCCGCCCATATAAAGATTTCCGCTGAGCGGATTGACTCCAATCGAGAACAGGACATCGGTCAACTTGATGTCCGTAAGAACGGTATTGGTGCCAGTATCAATCACCACCACGTCGCGGGAATTCATCACGTAGAGCCGCTTCAGCGCCGGATTGATCACACCGCTTAAGGGCTGCCCGCTAAACGGAATCGTCGTAACAATCGTGCCCGCACTTGGATCAATCACGTAAACCACGTTAGTTATGACAAGATAGCCGTGGTTTTGTACCGGGTCGACCAGTAGCACCCCCTCCGACGATGGAGTCACCGGCAGAGTCTTCATCAGCGCATTTGTATTTCCGTCGAGAATATAAAAACCATCGTTCGCATTGTCCCAGGCGAGAATCTGATTTGTCGCGTTATCCACGCCCAGGCCTCTGATGTCGGCGGTTGAGGGCACGCTCGTGATCAGCGTAGGTACGTTGGTTTGGCCATCGATGGAATAGAAGAATCCGATGCTGTCACCGGCATAAATTTTGTTGGTTGCAACATTTACAGCCAGTGCGGACGAATAGACGCTGCCGAGAGGAACCGTTGTTACCCCGGCTGCATTCTGCGGCTGCCCTGTATCACCTTTTCCCGCTGCCGCCTCGTTGATCACGAAAAGATTGCCAAGCCGGAGCGTGTAAACATTTCCCGTCGTCGGATTGATGTCCACGTAGTTGTAATCGATATTGTTGCCGTCGTACGGTCCCTCATACGCATCCACGAGTTCCCGCGGGCTAATGTCGAAGACGCTCACTGTCCCATCAGTGGAATTGCTGATGAAAAGCCGGCTGGTAAGTGGATCGAATGCTGCTCCAGCAACCCCCGCGCCAGCCGTGAGTATGTGGTAGTTCTGCGGAAACAGGGGATTCAGCAGGTCGATTAAATATGCGAAGTCCCCATTCCCGTAGAGTACAAGCATCTGATTGGTGGTGGGATTTACCGCGATGCCCGTGGCGCCCTGCTCCTGGGTTGTATAGGCGTCCCCAAACTGGATGAGCCCGGTACCATCCGCGAAATAAACATCGCCGTCGCCATTGTCGGGCTCGAAGAAGTAGCCACTGCCATTGTCGAAAGCCGTTGCGAATGGCTTTGCGCCTACATCTGCGTTCTGGGTCTGAACCGAATACCCGTTCGCCGCATTAATGATGGTGTGTAGATTGGCTGTGGGGCTGGTCAGAACAGCGACATTGGTCACCGGGTCCACCGAAATCGAAGTCGTACCCGCCGCAACCGGTATCGTGGTTGCAATCTGATTACGCGTCCCATCGATCACGACTACCGAACCCGAAGTTCCCGAGCAGGCCACAAACACGCCGTGCGTCGCAATGTTCACTGCCATTGCAACCGGACTTAGTGTCGTGGGAAGCGTGGCCAGAAACGTACCATTGGTAGCGTTGTAGATCTCTATCTGTTTCCGCGACACGTCCATTACATAAACTTGATTAATGATTGAGTCCACCACCAGCGCGGCGGGCATGCCGCCTACCGACTTCGTACCAACCGCTACACTGCCGCTTATCGCTGAAACGCTCCCCGATCCTGCATTGCCCACATAGACAAGATTCGCCGCCGGGTTCGCCGCAATACCGGTAGGTTTGCTTCCCACAGTGATTGTGTTCTTCAGCGCCAACGTTTGCGAGTCGATAACTGAAACCGTATTGCTGCCCTGATTGACGACATAGACGAGATGGGAGGCCGGATTCATGACTACCTCGCCAGGATTCTTGCCGACCGGGATGGTCGAAAGCAGGTTTGCCGCCGTCATAGGAACCGCTGACAGCAACAATAGAAACAGCAACCGCAGAACGTTTGATTGAATGCGGGCCAGAACTGTTCGGAGTGGCATGGCGTGCGCCTCTCGATGTGGGATTTAGCGTACGTCGTGCACGTGCTCACAGAAGGCTACACAACCCAAGCCGGGAAGGCAACCACCAAGGTTCGGACCGAAGCTCAGACGCAACAAACTGCAACAATTGTGCAAGTAGGTAAGAATGACTGAGGCGTCTGTTCGATTTATATTGATGGCTTTTTCCGTCGCGCAATCGTCTTGATCGCCCCGAAGATCGCCAGGCAGAACCAGAAATCCACCACCACCCCAAGATCCATTTTGAATGGCACGTGTTGGGCGCGAACCGGCAAGTGCTTTTCCAGCAGGAGGTAAAAAAGATTGCCTAACAGCACAGCGATCAGGGCCTGAAAGAAGTTTGTAGTCGATTTCGACATTGAGGATTTAGCGATTGAATCCTTCAACTGCGCTTCTTCGCGATCTTCGCGGCCTTTCTTTGCGAACTTTGCGGTAAAAAGTTTTTCCTCTCAACCCCTGCTAACATCCCTTGAGATGCTGGAACCGGCCACCCCTGTTCAATACGTGAAAGGCATCGGCCCTCGCGTCGCCGAGTTGCTCGCCGCCAAGGACATCCACACCGTCGACGACCTGCTCCATTACCTGCCGTTTCGCTACGAAGATCGTCTCAACCCCTGCAGCATCGCTGAACTAAAAGCCGGCGAGATGGCCACTGTCATCGCCGAAGTCCGCAACTCGGGCCTGTTCCGCACCCGCAAAGCCCCGATCTTCCAAATGACAGCCGGCCAGGGCCCCGCCCGTCTGAAGTGCATCTGGTTCAATGCCACCTATCTGCGCGACAAATTCAAGCCCGGACAAATGGTCGCCCTCTACGGCCGTGTCGATCAAGACTACCGCGTCGGCGATCTCCAACTCGTCCAGCCTCAATTCGAAATTATCGAGGAGGCCGACGGCGACGCCGACCACGCCGCCCAAGCCGCCTCCTCGCTCGAAATCGGCCGCATCGTTCCCATCTACGAATCCGCCGGCCAGGGCCGCCTGACCGCCCGCTGGTTCCGCAAAATCATTCGTGCGGCGCTCGAGAATCTTCCGCCGGATTCCGAAGAAGCGATCCCTGCGGCTGTTCTCGCACATCTCAGCCTCATTCCTCCGCGCGAAGCTCTCTGGAAAGTCCATTGGCCCGAAGCCGGCGAGAGCTTCGAAGATCTGCAATCCTTCCGCACCCCGGCCCACATTCGCCTCATCTTCGAAGAACTATTTTTCATCGAGCTTGGCCTCGAACTGAAGCGCCGCGAACAGAAAGCTCAGACCGGCATTGCCTTTCAGCTCGACGACCGCGTTCGTCAGGCGATCAAAAATATCCTTCCCTTTCACCCCACCGGTGCCCAGAAACGCGCCTTGAAGGAAATCGCCGCCGACATGGAGAAGCCCTCGCCCATGCGCCGACTTCTCCAGGGCGATGTCGGCTCCGGCAAAACTATCGTCGCTTTCGAGGCCGCAATCATCGCCATGGAAAACGGCCACCAGGTTGCGCTCATGGCCCCGACCGAAATCCTCGCGCAACAACACTTTTTCTCGGCGCGACGCATTCTCGAAGCCGGCGGCTACCGCGTCGTCTTGCTTACCGGCTCCCTCGAAGACGACCGTAAGCGCGACATCCGCCGCCACATCGCGCAGGGCAACGCGCAACTCGTTATCGGAACCCATGCCCTCATCGAGCAGAAAGTCGAATTCGCCAAGCTAGGCTTGGTCATCGTCGATGAGCAGCACCGATTCGGCGTTCTCCAACGTCTTAAGCTGATGAAGAAAAGCGCCGAGCCTGATGTCCTCGTAATGACTGCCACGCCCATCCCCCGCACGCTCGCCCTCACGCTTTACGGCGACCTCGATATCAGCGTCATCGACGAAATGCCACCCGGCCGCACGCCTATCGTCACCCGCCAGATCTCCGATGACGAATCTTCCAAGGTCTGGGACTTCGTGCGCAAGCAGGTCGCGCTCGGCCATCAAACCTATGTCGTTTACCCCGTGATCGAAGAGCGCGAAGAGACCGAACTCAAAGCCGCCATGAAGATGTACAAGGAACTCAGCCAGCGCATCTTCTCCGGCTTACGCGTCGGCCTGCTCCATGGTCGCATGGACCCAGACCTGAAAGAAAACGTCATGCGCCTCTTTCAAAAGGGTGAAATCGACATTCTGGTTTCGACCACGGTCATTGAAGTCGGCGTCGATGTCGCGAACGCCAACGTCATGGTGATCGAGCATGCCGAACGCTTCGGCCTTGCGCAACTCCATCAGCTCCGCGGGCGCATCGGCCGTGGCGCAGCCAAGTCGTATTGTGTTTTGATGACGGGCGGCAAAATCTCCGAAGATGGCGAGCGCCGTCTCGACGCTATGGTCCGCACCAACGACGGGTTCAAAATCGCCGAACTCGATCTCGAACTCCGTGGCCCCGGCGAATTCTTCGGCACCAAGCAGGCAGGCCTGCCCAGTTTCCAGGTCGCCAACCTGCTCCGCGATCGCGAATTGCTTGAGGCTGCCGAGCGCGAAGCCAAATTCGTTCTCGAAGGCCCGAACGATAAGATCTCCCAGCCCGAAATCGACAAAGCTCTCCGCCACATGCGCCGCCGCTGGCAGAAAACCTACGGCCTCGCCGAAGTGGGGTAAGCGCCGGTCGTAGCGCCGGCCCGTTTAATATCTTTCCCGCCCCCAATCCAATTTCCCTCCCCGCCCGTATCTCTACTTGAATTTAAAAACTTAAAGGAGACACCAACTCATGCTGCAAGCATTCAAGCGTTCCCTCTGGCTGGCGTTCGCCCTGGGATTCATGCCCGCAACCCCGCTCGTCAGCTTCGCCCTTCCACCCACGCCGCCACAGCAAGCCGCAGCGCAAGACTCGCTCTACAAGCGCCTCGGCGGCTACGATGCCTTGGCCGCTGTCACTGACGATTTCATCACCCGCCTGGCCACCGATCCGAAAGAGAGCCGCTTTTTCGTCGGCCTCAGCACCGACTCCAAGACTCGCGTCCGCCAGCACATCGTTGACTTCCTCTGCGTCGCTACTGGCGGTCCTTGCAAATACACCGGCCGCGATATGGCCACGGCTCACACCGGCCTCGGCATCACCGAAGAAGACTGGACCATCACCGTCAAGCACCTTGGCGAGACTCTGAACAAATTCAACGTCCCCGCCAAAGAGCAGCAGGATGTTGTGAACGCCATTGCTCCGCTGAAGAGCCAGATCGTCGGACGGTAGTCTCGATTCAAGTTGAAAGACGTCATTCCGAAGCCCCGCGTTTTCACCAGCGGGGCGAGGAATCTCGCGTGGAGTCTCCTGTCCATCGACGGAGACCCCATTTTTCGTTTGCCCCTTTCCAGTGGGATAATCAAGCGGTGACCACGGACGCCAGGACCGGCCTCTTTCGCAAGCTTCCATCAGTCGATGAGGCGATTCGAAGCCCGCGTCTGGCAAATCTCGTGTCGCAGGAAGGTCAGCTTCCGGTCACTGAGGCCGCTCGCTCGGTTTTGGCTGCCCTTCGGCAGGAAATCTCCGCCGGCCATCTTGACTCGAGCGCAATCGACCTCGCCCTCACCGGTCTTGAAGAAGCCGTCGAGCGCCGGCTTCGCCAGTCCCTCAGCTATTCGCTTCGCCCAGTGATCAACGCGACCGGCGTCGTCCTTCACACCAATCTCGGCCGCGCACCGCTCGCCACATCCGCTCTCGATCACATTCTTCACACTGCCGCTGCCTACTCGAATCTCGAATTCGACCTCGAGTCCGGCAAGCGCAGCAAACGTGACATCCACGTCAACCGCCTGCTTCGCAAACTTCTCGGCGAGAGCGTCTCGACGATCGTCGTCAACAACAACGCGGCCGCCGTTTTGCTGGCCCTGAATTCTCTCGCGGAAGGCGGCGAGGTCGTCGTCTCGCGCGGCGAACTGGTTGAGATCGGCGGTTCGTTTCGCATTCCCGACGTCATGACTAAGTCTGGCGCGGTGCTTTGCGAGGTCGGCACCACTAACCGCACGCGCCTCGCGGACTACGAACATGCGATCAACGAAAGAACTCGCATGCTCCTTCGCGTGCATCGCTCCAACTTCGAAATTACCGGATTCACCGAGCAGCCCACGCTCGCCGAGTTAGCGCAACTCGCCCG
>Ga0070735_10002201_pt1 | contig 17856 bp, 19 predicted proteins | sample Coa_R1_FD_66443 | JGI IMG/M metagenome (GOLD analysis project Ga0070735, IMG submission 66443) | Surface soil microbial communities from Centralia Pennsylvania, which are recovering from an underground coalmine fire - Coalmine... | ecosystem: Environmental > Terrestrial > Soil > Unclassified ... | reverse complement strand
AGCCAGCCGACCGGACGCCACCGCGGCGAGGACACCCGTCCGTCGGGGAACAGCAGGACCAGGTACACCGCGACCAGCGCGACGAACGGGACCCAGATCCACAGCTGAACCCAGCCGGCATACGCGCTGCCGGGCAAGCCGCGGCCCGCGGAGGCCGCCAGCCCGTACTCGAACGTGGCGAAGTCCACCGCCTCCACCAGTCCCATAGCGGCGAGGATCCAGCCCACCAGGTGACCCGGGCGGCGCCAGGCCAGCACGGCGCCCACGCCGCCGAACCCGACCGCGTACAGTCCGGTGAACCCGCGGATACCGAAGAATCCCTTCGGTACCGGGGTCGACCAGTCCCAGGCCATCAGCGCCAGCCCGGCCGCGGCGATCACCAGCGTGCCCGCCCCCAGCAACCATGCTGACCTGCGAGCCCATCGCATCGCGTTCACTTCGTCCTCGACGGCAGCCGGCGAACCGCCCAGCCGCGGCCCGCCACGCGAACGCCACGCTACGCCCGCACCGTTCCGGGAACGTTACGGACAAACGCCGCGGCAGCGCTGCCGGTCCCATGCGCAGCCGAACGTGACCATCGTCGAGCCGCTGTGATACACCGGTAGCGTGGCCGGGAAGTTGAAGGCATTCCGGCGGCCTTGGGGTACCCAGCCGGAGGCCGCTCTGTTCGTGCCTGACCCGGCCGCGGCCTTCAGCCTCGGCACCCGGCTCGCCGAGCAGGGCGACATCGAAGGAGCGCGGTCGGCGTTTCAGCAGGCGATTGACGGGGCGGACCCCGAATATGCCCCCGCGGCCGGGTACCGCCTGGGCCTGCTGCTCGGCCAGCACGGCGACATCGAGGGCGCCAAGGAGGCCTACCGGCTGGCGGTCAATTCCGGTCATCCCCAGCATTCGCCCGTCGCGGCACGGAACCTCGGGCACCTGTACAAGCGGCAGGGCCGGTTCCGGCAGGCGTGCGGGGCCTATCAGGCCGCCATCGATTCCGGTCATCCCGACGTGGCCCCCTGGGCGATGGTCTATCTCGGGAACCTGCTGAGCAGCTACGCGAACCCGGAGCCCGCGCGGGCCAGCTACCAGATGGCCCTGGATTCCGGGCATCCGGAAGCCGCTCGGCAGGCGGCAAAGCGACTGGCCGCCCTGCCTAACTAGGCGCAGGCCGAACGGACCTGGCCAGGTTGGTCACCGATTCCGTGCTGAGGTCGAACGCGGTCGCCACCTGGCCGGCCAGGCAGAGCTGCAGCAGGCCGCTGTCGTCCAGGGTGCCGGTCACCGCGGCGGCCAGGCCGCGGGCGGCGAAGGCGTCGAGGCACTCCTGCTCGCGCCCGGGCGGGACGCACAGCAGGAACGCGAAGCACGGAAAGCAGCACAGCCACTGCTCCAGGCTCACCCCGGCCGGGACCGGCAGCGCGTCCAGGTCAAGGGTGACCCCTAGCCGGTTGCACTCCAGCAGCATGGCCAGGGAGCCGACCAGGCCGGCCATGCTCACGTCCTTGGCCGCGGCCACCCAGCCCCGGGCCGCGCCCTCGGCCAGCAGCCGGACGTCGCCGGCCAGTCGCTCGCCGCGTTCGTCGAACGAGGGGAAGAACGGGAAGTCCGCCCGCATCCGGCCCTCGACGCAGCAGCCGACCACGAGCGACTGGCCCGGCCCGGCGGCGCGGGCGGTCAGCGGGCGGTCGGACCGGCCCAGGCCGAACGCGGAAAGCCCGGGCGGCCCGGCGGTAACGGTCAGGTGACCGCCGACCACGGGCACCCGGTACAGCCGGGACGCCCAGCGCATGCCCTCCAGGACCTGCTGGATCACCGGGCGCGGGCCGGTCACCGTGTCGACCAGGGCCAGCGGCCAGGCGCCCATCGCGGCCAGGTCGTTGAGGTTGGTGGTCACCGCGGCGACGCCGGCGCCGTGCGGGTCGGCCGCGACGAAGGAAGGCAGGATGGCCTCGCCGCCCACCACCAGGGACGTCCCGGCGGCGGGCACGACCGCGCCGTCGTCGCCGGGTCCCGCGACCCAGTCGCTCTCCCCGAAGACGTCGCTGACCAGCCCGATCTCGGCTTTGGCGGCGACTCCTGGGTGGTTCCGCACCCGGTCGATCAGCCCCGGCAGGTCGGCGGGCATCCGCGCTCCCCTCGGATCCATCCTTGCACTAAAGTGGAGGAATATCTATCATAGCGTTTATGCCGGGTCCCGACTTCCTCGACCTGCCGGCCCGGGCGACCAAGCCACGCGGCATCGGCATTACCCACGTCCTGGACCGGGGTATCCCGCTGGCGCAGTCGGCGGACCTGCTGGCGATGACCGCGTCCTACATCGACGTGTGGAAGCTGGGCTGGGGTATTTCCTACCTGGATCCCACCCTCCCCCGCAAGCTGGAGTTGCTGGCCGGGCACGGCGTGCTGGCCTCACCGGGCGGGACGCTGCTGGAGATCGCCTGGGCGCAGGGCCGGGCGATGGAGTTTATCGAGTGGGCCCGCGACTGCGGGTTCCCCTGCGTCGAGGTCTCGGCGGGCACGGTGGCCATGTCCGCGGCCGCCAAGTCCGAGCTGATCGCCGAGGCCGCGCGGCACTTCATCGTGCTGGCCGAGGTAGGCCCGAAGGACCCGGGGGTGCTGCTGACGCCCGGGCAGTGGGCGCAGGCGCTGTCGGCCGACCTGGAGGCGGGGGCCACCTGGGTGCTGGCCGAGGGCCGGGCCAGCGGGACCGTGGGCATCTACGACTCCTCCGGGGCGGTGCGCGAGGAGGTCGTCTCGGCCCTGGTCTCGGTGGCCGGGCCGGACTTCCTGGTCTTCGAGGCACCCCGGGAGCAGCAGCAGGCGTGGTTCGTCCGCCGGTTCGGCCCCGACGTGAACCTGGCCAACGTATCCCCGGCCGACGCGCTCGGGCTGGAGACGCTGCGGCTCTCGCTGCGGGCCGACACCTACGGGGCCTGGTCGCCGGGGTCGCTGCCCGCGCACCGGACGTGACGTTGAACCTGGTGCCCACGCAGTACCGCAACGTCAGCGTTGCGGACGTGCCGGTGGCCCTGGTTTCGGACAGCTTGCGCGGGTATTTCGTGGGCCGGGCGGTGTACCGGCGGACCAGGTACATCGTGGCCCGGCGCGGCGGGGCCAGCGCGGTGGTGGAGGTCAGCAAGGAATCAGAGGTGCCGCTGTTCTCCGCGGTCCTGGAGGTGTCGGTGCTGGCCGGGCCAGAGGAGACGGCGTTCGTGGACGCGCCGTCGACGGATACCGCGGTGCCGACGCAGCTGGCGCGGGTCGCTGCCTCGTTTGCCCCGGGCGCGAGGTGCGTGGTGGTGCGCGGCTTGTACGGGCACGTGAGCTTCATCCTGGAGCCGGCCCCGATCCGGATCGGGGTGGTCGAGGTGGTGCCGCCGTGGCCAGCGAAGCTGGCTGACCAGTTGGGTCGGGTTTTGGAGCTGGCCGAGGACCTGCCGCCGGTCGAGCTCGTCCCGCACCTGGTGGACCTGAACGAGCTGGCCGCGTCGCGCCCGGATTCGCACTATCTGTTCCCGTGCCGGGCCGGGGCGGCGGGTCCTGCTTCGTCGGTGTCGTATCTGGACGAGATTCCCGAGCGGGTGCCGTGGACGCTGGTCGGCTGCGCCCGGTCCCGGTCCATCCACGACTGGTTCTACGGCGGCGACGTACCGATGGTGGACATGTGCCCTCGCCGGCTGGCTGGATCCGTTACCGGGCTTGGCGCTGCGCAGGTGATCACCAAATGCTGCCTGCTCGAGGACCGGGTCGTTTCGGAGCCGGGGCTGGTGGTGGTGCCGTGGGGGGCGAGCCTGGCCCAGATCCGGGAAGGGCTGGGGCTGGCCCTTTCCGCCGTTGAGCCGGTTCTGCGATGACCACCAGGATCACTGACTCAGCCCTCTACCAGCATCTATGGGGAACTGCCGAGGCCAGGGAACTGCTCGGCGAGGAGGGCCGGCTGCGGGCCTGGCTGGAGGTCATCGTCGCCCTGGCGCAGGCCCAGGCCGCGACGGGGGTGATCCCGGCCGACGCGGCCCGCCTCATCGCCTCTCACGCGCGGCCGGAACACCTCGACGTGGAGTACGCGGCGGAGCAGACCCGGCAGACTTCGCACTCGATGCTCGGCCTGATCCGGGCCCTGCAGCGGGCGATGCCGGAAGAGGCCCGTCAGTACGTGTACATCGGCGCCACGGTCCAGGACATCACCGACACCGCGACCGTCGTCGCGCTGCGGCGGATCGGCGGCATCGTGTGGCGGGACCTGCGTGTCCTTGAGGGGCAGCTGCTTGAGCTGGCCGTGGCGCACCGGGCCACCGTGATGGCGGGCCGCACCCACGGCCAGCCGGGCAGCCCGGTCACCTTCGGCTGGAAGGCGGCTTCGTGGGCCGACGAGGTGCGCCGTCACCTGGGCCGGCTCCGGGAGGGCGCTCCCCGGTGGCTGGTCGGGCAGCTCGGCGGAGGCACGGGCAGCCTGGTGTTCTACGGGTCGCTGGGCCCTTCGGTGCGCGCTCAGTTCTGCGCCTCGCTCGGGCTGGCCGATCCGGGCATCTCGTGGCTGACGGCGCGCGACCGTTTCGCCGAGTTCGCCTCGCTATTGGCGCTGATCTGCGGGACGCTGGCCCGGATCGGCGGCGAGGTGTACGAGCTGCAGCGGCCGGAGATCGGCGAGCTGGCCGAGGCGGCGCCGGCCGGGACGGTGGGAAGCATCACCATGCCGCACAAGCGCAACCCGGAAGCGAGTGAGCACCTGGACACCCTGGCCCGGCTGGTCCGGGCGAACGCGGCCGTGATGACCGAAGGGGTGGCCCAGCAGCACGAGCGGGACGGCCGCGGCTGGAAGGCCGAATGGGTGGCGCTGCCGGAGGCCTGCCTGCTGACCGCCGCCGCCCTGCAGTTCGCGATCGGCCTGCTGGCGGGCCTGACCGTGGACGCCGAGGCGATGCGCCGCAACCTGGACCGGCACGGCGGGTATCCGGTCAGCGAACGGGCGCTGGGGCGGCTGGCGCCGCGGCTCGGCGCGCGGCGGGCCCAGGAGCTGCTGCAGGAGGCTTTCGGGAGCGGGCCGGATGGGTTGAGCGGCTTGAGCGCGGAGCGAGCGCTGGTGGCGGCCGGGTTGTTCAGCGCGGACGAGGCGCGGGAGCTGACCGCGGAACCGGACACCGGGTCGTGCCAGGTCATGGCCGACCTGGTGGTCGAGCGGGCCCGGGCCGCGCGGGCGGCCGAGCCGGAGGTGTGGCCGTGACCGGGGCGGGCGCGGCCGGGGCGAGCGTGACGGAGGCCGGCGTGACCGGGGCAGGCATGGCCGCGCGGGTGCGGCTGGCGGTGCTGCCTACGCCGCTGGTTCTCGCTCCGCGGCTGGCCGAGGTCGTCGGCGCCGGACGCCTGTACGTCAAGCGCGACGATCTCACCGGGTTCGCGTTTGCCGGCAACAAGGCCCGTCCGCTCGAGTTCCTGCTGGCCGCGGCGCTCGGGGCGGGCGCGGATACGCTCGTGACCGGCGGCGCGGCAGGCTCGAACTTCTGCACGGCGGCCGCGGCGGCCGCGGCGCGGGCCGGGCTGGGCTGTGAGCTCGTGATCGCCGGGCACCCGGGACCGCCGGGTGCGGCCCTGGCCTTGGCCCGCTCCTGGGGCGCGGCGATCCGCTGGACCGGTGTTCCAGAGCGGGACAGCGTGGACGCCGCGCTCCCCGCGACCGCGGCGGAACTCGCCGCCGCGGGCCGCCGTCCCTACCTGATGCCGCGCGGCGGGGCCAGCGGCCTGGGCGCGGTCGGCTACGCGCTGGCCGCATTCGAGGTGCGCGAGCAGCTAACCGCGCACGGCATCGATTCGGCGCGGGTCGTAGTGGCCGCAGGCTCCGGTGGCACCCTGGCTGGTCTGGTGGCCGGCAACGTCCTGGCGGGTCGGCCGCTGACCCTGGTAGGCGCGGCGGTCAGCCGGCCTGCGGACGAGACGGCCCGCCGGGTGCTCGGACTCGCGCGGGAGTGCCTGCGCGTGCTGGCCGGATCCGGGCTCCCGGGAACGGCCTCCGGGGCCGAGGCCGGGCCGGATGACGTGGTGGTCGTCGACGCTCGCGGGCCAGGCCATGGCCGGACGTCGTCAGCGGGCATCGCCGCGGCCGAGCAGGCGATGCGGACGGAGGGACTGATGGTGGATCAGGTCTACACCGCGAAGGCGCTGGCCCTGGTGAGCCGGTACGCGGCGGGCGAGACCGTGGTGTTCTGGCATACCGGGGGCCAGCTGGACGTGGCCGACATGGCTATGGAGGGGAGCCGGTGACCGGATCCCCGTCCTCGCCCCTGACCGGGGCCCGGCCCGGGGCCGGGCCGCCGGTCGGACCGCCCGCCGCGGAGCTCATCGCGGCCGGGTTCGAGCTGGAGAACGCCGATGCCCCGGTCCTGCATCACGGCATGAACCTGGCCGACCTGGCCCACCTGCTCGACCTGGCCTCGGCCGGGGTCATCCCGCCCGAGGCGGCCCGCCAGTTGCTCGCGCTGCTGCTCGACGTCATGCAGATCCCGGCGCGCGACTTCCCCTACGACCCGGCCAACGGCGAGCCGTACAACTCCCGGGAGCGGTATTTCGTCAGCCGGGTCGGCGACGTGGCGGGCTGGCTGCACGCGGGCCGCCCGCGGCGGGAGGCGGTCCGGGTGGCCTTCCGGCTGCGGCTGCGCAGCGACCTGACCGACCTCATGGAAGCCGCCGCGGCGCTGGCGGCGTCGCTTGCGGACCGGGCCCGCGAGCACGCGAGCACGCTGATGGCCGATCAGACGTATTTGCAGCACGCGCAACCGTCGACGTTCGGCCACTATCTCCTGTCGTTCGCGTTCCCGGTGCTGCGCGGGGGCCAGCGGCTGAGCGAGGCGCTGGCGTGGACCGACGCCAGCCCGGGCGGGGCCGGCTGCGTGAACGGCACCCGGCTGCGCGCCGACCGCCGCCACGTCGCGGCGCTGCTCGGCTTCCGTACCGTGGCCGAGCACACCCGGGACGCGATGTGGCAGGTCGACGGGTTGTTCGACATGGTCGGCGCGGCGGCGGGCCTGGTCCTGACCCAGTCCGAGCTGGCCGAGGACCTGGAGATCTGGGCCAGCCAGGAATTCGACTACGTGACCCTGGCCGACGGCTACAGCCGGGCCAGCGTGCTCATGCCGCAGAAGCGCAACCCGTACGCGCTGTCGATCGTGCGGGGCGCGGCCGGGACCCTGACCGGCAGGCTGGCCGGGTTGCTCGCGGTGGCCAAGACGCCGTCGGCCCGCAGCGACAACCTGATCTTCGCCTACGGCGAGGTGCCGCGGGCGCTGGACCTCGCGCTGCGGACCACCAGGCTCAGCGCCGGCGTGGTCCGCACCCTGGAGGTGAACGCGGACCGGATGCGCGCCGCGCTCGAGTCCGGGTTCTCGCAGGCCACCGACCTGGCCGAGTACGTCATGCAAACCTGCGGGATCGACTACCGCAGCGCGTACCGGGTGGTAGGCCACGCGGTCCGGCAGGCCAGCGCGGCGGGCCTGCGCGGCAGCGACATCGACGGCGCGCTGCTGGACGCGTCGGCGGTCGAGATCATCGGCCGGCCGCTGGGCCTGACCGGCCACGACCTGTCCGCCGCGCTCGACCCGTGGCAGATCGTGGTGAGCAGGACGACGCTCGGCGGCGCCGCGCCGGGCGAGGTCACCCGGATGGCCGATCAGGTCGCGGCGCAGGCTGGCGAGCTGGCCGGGGAGGCGCGGCGCTGGCGGGAGAGCTACCGGGCGGCCGAGGACGCGCTGGTGGCCGCGGCCCGGCTCGGTGCCGCGGATATGCCGCCCGAGAATGCCGGGTTCGCGCGGAACGGAGGGTGAGATGACGCAACCGCTGTCGCTGCCGACCCAGGTCGGCGTGATCAACGTGGGACTGCCGCTGTTCGGCGACGCGATCCGGGAGCAGGGCGCGCCGGTGGTCTCGGTCGACTGGCGGGTTCCGGCCGGCGGCCAGCCGGCGGCGGTCGCGGCACTCGGCCGGCTGTACGGGAGGCACGCGGAGCGAATCGAGGCGGCCAACGCCGAGGTCCTGCGCCGGCTGGACCAGGGCATCCCGCTGCTGACCGGTATCACCACCGTGGCCGAGGCGGTGCCGGGCCTGCCGGAGGCGACCCTGCTGCACTGCGGGCCGGCCATCGCCTACGCCGACGCGCCCGACCCGCTGCGCCGGTCGATGCGGGCCGCGGCGGTGGCAGAGGGCTGGGCGTCGGACCGCGAGCAGGCCGACGGCCGGCTGAGCCGGGGCGAGATCGGGCTCAGCCCGGCGAACGCCCACCGCGTGGTGGTGCCGATGGCGACCGCGCTCGGGGCGGGCGCCCCGCTGTACGTGGTGACGAACGAGGCCGGAGGGACGACCGGTTACGCGCCGGTCTCGCAGGGCCCCGGCGACGTGGCCTGGTTCGGCTGCGACACCGAGGCGGCCGTGGCCCGGCTGGTATTCCTGCGCGAGGTGGCCGCGCCGGTGATCGGCCGGATCCTGGACCGCAGCGGCCCGCTCGACGTGCTGGCCCTGGCCGCGCAGGCGCTGGCCATGGGCGACGACGTGCACGTCCGTACCCAGGCCGCGACGAACCTGCTGATCCGGGAGTGGCTGCCGCACCTGACCGAGCTCGGCGGCCCGGACAGCGTGGCGTTCGCCCGCTTCCTGGCCGGCAACCACCTGTTCTTCCTGACCCTGGCCATGGCCGCGGCGCGGTCGCTGACCGAATGGGCCGCGCAGGTGCCCGACGCCTCGATCGTGACCGCGATGGCCCGCAACGGGACCACGTTCGGCATCAGGCTGAGCGGCTCGGACCGGTGGTTCGTGACCGAGGCGCCCGAGGTCGGCCACGCGCTCTACTACCCCGGCCAGGGACCGCAGACCAGCGCCCGGGACATCGGCGACAGCGCGGTGCTCGAGCTGTGCGGGCTCGGCGCCGCGGCGGCGGCCGGATCGCCCGCGGTGGCCCAGTTGCTGGGCGGCCACATGCGGGCGGCGGCCGAGCTGACCGACCGGCTGGCCGCGGTGTGTTCGGGACGGTCCAGCCGGTTCAAGATCCCGGTGCTGGACAACGCGGGGACGCCGCTCGGGGTGGACGTCCGCAAGGTGGTCGAGCTGGGCATCACGCCCGCCGTGACCACCGGGATCCTGCACCGCAGCGCCGGGACCGGCCAGGTGGGCGCGGGAGTGGCGGAGGCGCCGCTGGGCTGCTTCGCCGACGCGCTAGCCGATCTCGACCGGCGCCTGACCGAGACCGGGACCTAAGGGGCCTGACGGCCCCGGTCATCAGGAGGGGCACGCGCCGGGGCTGGCTCACGGTCGGCCCTGCGCGGCCAGGACACACGGCGGCTAAGCCGCTGGCGCGGAACGCCGACGGCCCAGGCCAGAGCGCCGGGGGCTCAGACTAAACGGAAGGGTCGCATCGAGGTCATTGTCCGTCAGGCCACGGTGCCCGGCAAGCGGATTTCCGGGGCGGTTGGATGATCATGCATTGGTGTGCATATAATTTCATCCATGTCCAAGGTACTCACGTCCCTGCCGGTCGGCGAACGGGTCGGCATTGCCTTCTCTGGTGGCCTCGACACCTCGGTGGCGGTCGCGTGGATGCGCGCCAAGGGCGCGGTGCCCTGCACCTACACCGCCGACATCGGCCAGTACGACGAGCCCGACATCGCCTCCGTGCCGGGGCGCGCCACCGCGTACGGCGCGGAGACCGCCCGCCTGGTCGACTGCCGGGCGGCCCTGGTGGAGGAGGGGCTCGCCGCCTTGTGCTGCGGGGCGTTCCACATCCGGTCCGGCGGCCGCGCCTACTTCAACACCACCCCGCTCGGCCGGGCCGTGGCGGGCACCCTGCTCGTGCGGGCGATGCTCGAGGACGACGTGCAGATCTGGGGCGACGGCTCCACCTTCAAGGGCAACGACATCGAGCGGTTCTACCGCTACGGCCTGCTGGCCAACCCTTCCCTGCGGATCTACAAGCCGTGGCTCGACGCCGACTTCGTCAGCGAACTGGGCGGGCGTAAGGAGATGTCCGAGTGGCTGGTCGCGCACGGCCTGCCGTACCGGGACAGCACAGAGAAGGCTTACTCCACCGACGCGAACATCTGGGGCGCGACCCACGAGGCCAAGTCGCTGGAGCACCTGGACGCATGCATCGAGATCGTCAGGCCGATCATGGGCGTTCCGTCCTGGGACCCCGCGGTCGAGATCGCGGCCGAGGACGTCACGGTCGGCTTCGAGCAGGGACGGCCGGTGACCATCAACGGCAAGGAGTTCGCCTCCGCGGTCGACCTGGTCCTGGAGGCCAACGCCGTCGGCGGCCGGCACGGCCTGGGCATGTCCGACCAGATCGAGAACCGGGTCATCGAGGCCAAGAGCCGGGGCATCTACGAGGCGCCGGGCATGGCGCTGCTGCACGCGGCCTACGAGCGGCTGGTCAACGCGATCCACAACGAGGACACGCTGGCCAACTACCACAACGAGGGCCGGCGGCTCGGCCGGCTGCTGTACGAGGGCCGCTGGCTGGACCCGCAGGCGCTGATGCTGCGTGAGTCGCTGCAGCGCTGGGTGGGCATGGCGATCACCGGCGAGGTGACGCTGCGGCTGCGGCGCGGTGAGGACTACTCCATCCTGGACACGTCCGGGCCGGCGTTCAGCTACCACCCCGACAAGCTGTCCATGGAGCGGACCGAGGACTCCGCCTTCGGGCCGACCGACCGGATCGGGCAGCTGACCATGCGCAACCTGGACATCGCCGACTCCCGGGCCAAGCTCGAGCAGTACGCCGGGCTCGGCATGTTCGGCGGCGGCCCTGCAGACCTCGGCGGCTCCCGCCGCGGGCTGGCGCTGGGCGGGGCGGGCCAGGCGGGCCCGACCGGGCTGATCGGCGTGATGCCCGAGGGCGGGGCAGGCGCGATCGCCTCCCGCGGCCAGGTCCCCGGCGACGAGCTACTCGACCACGCCGCCATGGAGGCCGGCACGGATTGAGTCGTTCCATGATCATGGGTCAAAGTGGGCGCTATTCGCCCAAAACGACCCACGATCATGGCGCGGGGCGGGGTGGCGGGGGGGTTGGGGTTGGGGTTGGGGTTGGGGGCTAGGCGAGGACGGTGACTTCGATGGGCGGGGATTTGGCCAGGGTGTTGGAGACGTAGCAGACTCGGAGGGCCGGCTCGACCAGGGCCTCGAGCACGCCGGGGGGCGCGGCGGAGGTGACGCTGAGCTGCAGGCGGCTGAACCGGGGGCCGTCGTAGGTGCCGGTGGCGGTGACGGTCAGGCCGGGCAGCTCGATCCCCCGCTTCCCGGCCGCCCAGGCCAGCGCGAGGGTGTAGCACGAGGCCATCGCGGCCAGCAGGTACTCGGTCGGCATGGGCCCGGTGCCGGTGCCGCCCGAGCTCTCCCGCTCGTCGACCACCAGGTCGAAGCCGCCGGCCGCGACGCGGCACCGCCAGCCGCCCTCCCACCGGGCGACCACCGAATTGGTGTGCGGACGTCCGGCGGCGTCGTCGGTCATTGCTAGTGATCGTGCGGGTGGTCGTGCCGGTGGTCGTGGCCGGCGGGGCGCGCGGCCAGCAGGTCGAGGCGGGCGTGCAGGTCGCCGGCGGTGACCAGCCCGGTCCCGCTGAGCAGCCGCTCCAGGGAACTCAGCCAGCACTCGTAGTAACTCCAGCCCTCGCCGGAGGGGTGCGCGGCTTCCCACTCGCCGATCTCCCGGATCAGCGACCGGCGGAAGTCCTCCCAGTCGATGCGCCCCGCGTCGTGCAGGGCCATCGCGACGCCGAACGCCTGGCTCTCCCACGGAGCGGCGAACACCAGCTCGCCGTTGTCCCGGGGCGGAGCGGCCGGGCCGGCCGAATCGAGGAGATACGCGGGATCGGCGCGCCCGCTCACGGCGCCGCCACCTTGGCCACGCCGACCATGGCGTCCCGCGTGACCAGGCCGGCGAGCTCGGCCTCGGACAGCTGCTCGGTGCCGGGCGGGCGCTCGGGCAGCACCATGTACCGGACCTCGGAACTGGAGTCGTGCACCCGGATCTCGACCTCCGCGTCGAGCTCCAGCCCGAATTCGCGGAGCACCTGCCGGGGCTCGCGGACCACCCGGGACCGGTAGGCCGGGTCCTTGTACCAGGCGGGCGGCAGGCCGAGCACCGGCCAGGGGTAACACGAGCACAGCGTGCAGACCACCACGTGGTGCACGGCCGGGGTGTTCTCCAGCACCACCATGTGCTCGCCCTGCGGGCCCTTGAACCCGAGTTCGCCGATCGCGGCGGTCCCGTCGGCCAGCAGCCGGGCCCGGTACTCAGGGTCGGTCCACGCCTTGGCCACCACCTTGGCGCCGTTCATCGGGCCGACGGACTGCTCGTAGGTCTTGACGAAGGTCTCGATGGTCGCCTCGTCGAGCAGCCCGCGCTCGATCAGCAGCGAGGCCAGCGCCTCCACCCGCAGGGCGGGGTCGAGGTGTTCGGTTGTCATCAGGCCGGCTCCAGATACGGCTCGTAAAGATCAATAGATAGGCGGAACGACTCGGCGCCGGGACCCCACAGGTCTCGTGAGTCGAAGTCCACCGTGTAGCAGTGCTGCGGGTCCTCGCCCAGGAAATGGGCGGCGGTGTCGGGGAAGACCTGGCACGGCTGCAGGGCGGTGACCGTCCCGGTGCGCCGCCGGACGTACCTGGGCAGCCTGGTGTGACCGGCGGGATCGCGGTCGGCGACCCGGACCCGGTCGCCGACCGCGAAGACGGGCGGCGTGTCCCGGGACCGGAGGTTCCCGGCGCCGCCCGAGGGCATCTGCGGCTTGTTCGGGGTAGGTTGCGGCGGCGCCGGCACGTCCTGCCCGCTCAGCTGCGCGGCCCGGGCCCGGACCTCCTGCTCGGTGACGATGCCGCTGTCCTCCATCATGAGCTGGGCGCCCATCGTCCACCGGTTCCAGTACCCCGCCAGGTACTCCGACGGCGGGACCCGTTCGATGGCGTGCCGCATCGCATGCAGGTTCCCGCCGGCGATCCGGGCCGAGAGCGCCCCGATGACGAAGGCCATTCCCTCCCACGGCTCGGCGAACGGCCCGTCGGCCGTCAGGGGCGGCATGCTGCCGAATCCGTGCATGCCGCCCACGTCGTGGATTCCGTCCACGGCTCTCCTCCCGGCCCCGAAGCGAGGGTCAGACGGTCCAGGTGTTGAGCTGGAAGGCTCCGGCCCGCCAGGCGGTGAGCGCGGAGTCCAGGACGTCGAGCGGGCTGAAGGCCTTCACCCCGTCGATGAGGTCCTCCTCGCGGAAGCCGTACAGGGCACCCATCGCGAACCGGCAGGCGTAGACGGTAGCGCCCTCCTTGAGCAGGGTCTCGATCTGGCGGTTCCCGGCCAGGTTGCCGGGGAAGCCCTCGGTGCCGATGGTCGGGTAGCCGCGGTGCCGGGAGGCCAGCAGCACGCCCGGGCCGTACAGGATGATCGACACGTCAAAGCCCTTGCGCACCAGCCGGGTGGAGGTGAGCAGGTTGACCAGGGACACCGATCCCTCGAACGGGACCGAGTGGATGAAGACGAACGCCTTCTCCCCCGGGTTGGCCCGGATGTCCTCGAAGATCTTCTCTTCGGTGTTATACAGCGAGTCGACGCCGGCCTCGCCTCGCGGCGAGCCGATGGTGATCGGCATGGAACCTCCCGGATTGTTTTCTGTACTGGTTACCGACGCTGCGTTCTGGTCCAGGTCTGGCGGTGACTGCCGGGCATGCGGCGCATGATGGCCGAACGGACCGGCCAGGGCACGGCCCGGTAAGCCGGGACGTAGACCCGCAGCCAGAAGATGTCCTTCCCGCGGGGCCGCCGGGGCGGCGTCACCCCGTACTTGGCGGCGACCTTCTCCTGCGCGGCGATCATCAGATAGTGCTCCGACGTCGCGCGCAGCCAGCGGGAGAACGACACCTCAGGACCCCAGTCCCGACAGCAGGTTCTGCGCGGCCAGCGCGATCGGCTCGTTCAGCGCCCCGATCGGCGGCGAGTAGACGTTTTCCATGGTGGCCAGCTCGCGGACGGTGATCCCGGTCCGGACCGCCATGGCCAGGAAGTCCGCGCGTTCCTTGATCCCCTCGCGGCCGACCATCTGCGCGCCGATGAGGTTGAGCGTCTTGGGATCGGCCAGCAGCTTGACCCGGACCTTCTCCACGCCCGGGTAGTAGCGGGCGCGGGAGATGCCCTCGGCCACGCCGACCACGTGCGGGATGCCGAGCGCGGTGGCGAGCGTCTCGCTGAAGGAGACGCCGCCGATCATCCAGTCCCCGGCCACCATCCCCCACGGCACGCTCACCGGCTGGTAGGTGCGCTGACCCCCGGCCGCGTTGGTCCCCGCGACCTTGCCCTGGGCGTAGGCGTGGCTGCCGGACAGACCCTGGACCGGGATCTGGGTGACGCTGTGCGGCACCTCGATGCAGTCGCCGCCCGCCCATACGTCGGGGGCCGAGGTGTGCATCCGCTCGTCCACGATGAGCCCGTCGGCGGAGCCGGTCTTCACCCCGGCGGCGCGGGCCACGGTGGTGTTGGCCTGCTTCTTGGTGCAGACCACCGCGAGGTCGCAGGCGATCTCCCCGTCCGAGGTCGCGACGGCGCGGACCGAGCCGTCGCCCAGGAACCCGGTCAGCGTGGTGCCGAAGTGCAGCTCGGCACCCTTCTCCCGCCAGGAATCCTGCACCGGGCCGGCGATGTCGGGGTCGGTGGCCACCGACAGCGCCCACGCGCCGGGGTCGATCAGGTGGGTCTTGATGCCGCGGTGGCACAGCGCGGTGACCATCTCCAGGCCCAGCGGGGACGCCTCGACCACCACCGCGGTGCGGACGCCGTCCAGCACCTTGTCCCACTCCATGGCCTTGCGGATGTTCTTCACGTAGTACAGGCCGCCGAGATCGGTGCCGGGGACCCCGGGATCGGCGTAGTCGAACCCGGTGGCCACGATCAGCTTGTCGTAGCCGACCTCGCCCTCGCCCGCCACGGACACAACCTTCCGCGCGGTATCGAAACCGGTCACTCGTGTCTCATAGTGGATGTCGATGCCCTGGCCCGCGTAGGCTTCCTTTGTCGCCAGAAAAAGCCGCTCAAAGTCGGGAATCTCCTTGCCGTGGACATAAGGAATGCCGCACGGGCTGTACCCGACATCTTCGAACTCGGTGTAGACGCGGATGTCCGCCGTCGCGTCCACGGCCTTGGCGGCCCCGGCCGCGCCGATGCCCGCGGCGCCGCCGCCGATCACCACGATCCGCTGGGCCGTGTTCATCTCCGGCAGCACCCTCTTCCCACGGCAGGGACGGGACGTTTAGTATCCGCTATGAGTCGTACACTATACTGGCCGGGGCCATGCTGAACGTCAAGACACCATCACCGTTCTTCCGGGCGGACACCACATGAACCAAGTGCCGCGTACCGAGGGCCCGCCGTGCCTGGACGTGCAGCCTAAGGCGCGCAGCGACGGGGCCGCCGGCGAGCTGGAGCGCATCGTCGGCTCGATCGGCCTGAAGGTGTTCAGCCTGCGCAAGCGGATGGGCCTGTCCCTGCAGCAATTGGGCGAACGGTCCGACGTGTCGGCGGCGGCGATCCACAAGATCGAGCAGGGCGGCATGGTGCCCACCATCACCACCCTGCTCAAGATCGCGGGCGCGCTCGGCCGCCCGGTCTCCTACTTCGTCGAAGAAGACGTCGGCCGCGACGACGTGGCGATCCTCACCCCGCCGGAGGAGGACCGGCCGGTCTACACCTCGCACAAGGGCATCGCCCTGAACAGCATCTCCGGCCCGTACGGCCGGTTCCTGCTGGCCGGAGCGCGGGCCACGGTGGCCCCCGGCGCGACCAGCGGGCGCAAGCCGATGCAGCATCCGGGCGAGGAACTCGTCCACGTCACCGACGGGCTGCTCGAGTTCACCGTGACCGGCCAGCTGTACCAGGTGAGCGCCGGGAGCACGCTGCACTTCCGCGGCGACCAGCCGCATACCTGGCGCAACCCGGGCAGCGCCGAGGCGCACGCGGTCTGGATGGCCCTGCGGCCCCAGTAGGCCTGCCGTGCTCGCCGACCTCCTTCCACCCGCGGCGGCGGCCGCGGAGTCCCTCGGGCCGGAGCCGGAGCCGGGAGCGGGGCTGTTCCCCGCCGAGGAGGCCCTGGTGCGCACCGCGGACCGGCGGCGCCGGGCCGAGTTCACGGCCGGGCGGGCGTGCGCGCGGACGGCGCTGGCCCGGCTCGGCCTGCCGGCCACGCCGGTGCTGACCGGCCGGGCGGGCGAGCCGCGCTGGCCGGACGGGGTCACCGGCAGCATCACGCACTGCGCCGGCTACCGGGCCTGCGCCGTGGCGCGCACCGCGGACCTGGCCGGGCTCGGCATCGACGCCGAGCCGGACGCCAGGCTCCCGGCCGGGCTGATCGAATCGGTGACCAGCGGCGCCGAGCGGGCCTGGATCGCCCGGCTGGCGGCGGCGGCCGGTCCCGCGGTCTGCTGGGACCGGCTGCTGTTCAGCGCCAAGGAGGCGGCGGGCAAGTTCTGGTACCCGCTGACCGGGCAGTGGCCCCGGTTTGAAGACCTCACGGTATTCCCCGGCCCAGACGGCACCTTCGAGGCGGACCTGGCCGGGTCCGCAGTGACGGGCCGCTGGCTGGCCCGCGCCGGGCTGATCGTGACCGCGGTCAGCTGGGCTGCCGGGTGAGGCGATGGTGACTGGTGGAGCGGCAGTGACCAGTGGGCCGGTAGCGACTGGTGGAGCGGTAGTGACCAGTGGGGCGGTGGTGACTGGTGGGGCGATGCGGTACGGTGATCAGCGCAGGGGGAAGGACTGGCCGCGCTCGGACTCCGGGCGGGGGCCGAAGATGCGGCGGTCGGCCTCGGCGATCGGGACGTCGTTGATGCTGGCCTCCCGGCGCATCATGTAGCCGTCGTCGTCGAACTCCCACAGCTCGTTGCCGTAGCTGCGGAACCACTGCCCGGACGCGTCATGGCACTCGTACTGGAAGCGCACCGCGATCCGGTTCCCGGCGAACGACCACAGGTCCTTGCGCAGCGCGTAGTCCAGCTCGCGGGCCCACTTGCGGCGCAGGAACTCCACGATCTGCGCCCGGCCGGCGACGAACTCATGCCGGTTGCGCCAGACCGAGTCCTCGCTGTAGGCGCCCGCGACCCGCTCCGGGTCGCGGGTGTTCCACGCGTCTTCGGCGGCCTGGACCTTCTGCCGGGCGGTCTCCTCGGTAAAGGGCGGCAATGGCGGTCGAGGGGTCACGGCACGACAGTACCCGGCTTAGTGCGCAGGATCTCGGGAAGAGCCGCTGTTACGCGTAACATGGGCGGGGGAAGGCAGATGACCGAGACACGCAAGTGCGAGCAGTGCGGCACGTCGTTCGCGCCGCGGCGCGAGCATGCCCGGTTCTGCTCGGCGCGCTGCCGGGTGGCCTGGAACCGCCAGCACGTCGGCGATCCCCCGGCCGAGGCGGGCCCGCTCGGCTGGACCATCACCGCGATGCGGGAAACCATCGACCGGCTGCTGCGGGCCCGGACTTCGGACCAGCCGCACGGCTTCGCCGCGATCAGCGAGGCGGTGTGGTGGGTCACCATGGTCGACGCCACGCTGGTGCGCTACCACCCGGACGTCTACGACGCGGTCCTCGAGGGCTACGGGGCGGCCGAGCGGCGGGTGATCGAGGGGACGTTCGGCGGCCTGCGCTTCGTGCGCAACTGGATGGGCTACCACCTGGACACCTCGGACTTCATCGAGCCGCGCTGCAGCCCCGCCGGTAATGAACACAGCCCGATCGCGGCCTGGACCTGGCGGTCCCTGCCCGAGCCGGTGCTGGCGGCGCTCCCCGAGCGCGGCCGGGAGTGGGAGATGACCCGGTACCTGGAGTACCAGGCCCGGCTCGCCGACCGGCCGGTCGGCGAGAC
>Ga0070735_10002199_pt1 | contig 17885 bp, 11 predicted proteins | sample Coa_R1_FD_66443 | JGI IMG/M metagenome (GOLD analysis project Ga0070735, IMG submission 66443) | Surface soil microbial communities from Centralia Pennsylvania, which are recovering from an underground coalmine fire - Coalmine... | ecosystem: Environmental > Terrestrial > Soil > Unclassified ... | reverse complement strand
AGCCCGCTGTTCAAGGTGGATTGGCCGGGCGCGCCGCGCAGGAACGGGCAGCGCGACGAGTTCAACGCGCACGACACCTTTGCCCAGCAGGATGCGCTGCTCGATCACTGCATTGGGCTGGCGAAGACGTTTGGCACGGACCGCATTCGCTGCTTCGATTTCTGGCGGCTCGAGGACGTGACGCCGTATCGCGAAGCGATGAACGAGAAACTGAGCCAGGCGGCTGAAAAGTGCGCGCAGCACGGGATGATTCTGCTGCTGGAAAACGAGATGGACTGCAACACCGGCACGGCGGAGGAAGCGGCAGCGGCCCTGAAGGCGATTCCGAACAGAAACTTCATGCTGAACTGGGATCCGGGCAATGCGGCGACGTTTCCGGGCGCAGTGCCCTTCCCCAAAGGCTGGGACCTGCTGCCGAAAGAACGCATCGGGCACTGCCACGCGAAGAACGCCAAGCGCGACGACTCGCAGCCGCCCAAACCGGGACGCCCCATGCCGGGCAAGTTCGAATGGGAGCCGGTCGGGACCGGCGTGGTGGACTGGGTGGCTCAGATCAAAGCCCTGCACGCCATCGGCTACCACTACGCATTAAGTCTGGAGACGCACTGGCGCGGCGCCGGCACTCCGGAAGCTTCGAGCCGCAAGAGCATGGCGGACCTGAAGCAGGCACTGAGCGAAGCGGGCCTTTCATGCTAGGGCTGTGAATCCATGTCTCCAACGACGGGAGACATGGACACTCATTCATTGCGGCGATAAAAGCAGTCAGCAATTCAACGGTCGGTGGAGAACACATGATTACACGGAGAGAATTCGGCAAGGCGGCGGCGATGGGGGCTGCGGGGATGGCGCTGGGCAGCACGGCGAAGAGCTACGCCCAAATTATGGGGTCGAATGAGCGGGTGCGTTTCGCGGTCATCGGACTGCATGGACGCGGATTTGCGCACTTGTCGTCGTTGAAGGCCAATGCGGATACGTCGCATGTGGTGGCGATCTGCGATGTGGAGAGCACCTTCATGGCGAAGTTTGCGGCCGAGGCGCAGAAGGAACTGGGCTACGCGCCGGAAAACGAGAAAGACTTCCGCCGCCTGCTGGAACGCAAGGACATCGACGCGATCACGATCGCCACGCCGGATCACTGGCATACGCCGATGGCGATCGACGGGCTGAAGGCGGGCAAGCACGTGTATGTGGAGAAGCCGTGCAGCCACAATCCTGCTGAGGGCGCGCTGCTGATTGAGGCGCAGCGCAAACACGGCAAGCTGGTGCAGATGGGGACCCAGCAGCGTTCGTCGCCGCACACTATCGAGATCGTGAACAAGATCCACGGCGGGCTGATCGGCAAGGCGTACCTCGCCACGGCATGGTATGCGAACACCCGCAAGTCGATTGGGCACGGGCAGCCGGCTCCGGTGCCGTCGACGCTCGACTGGGATTTGTGGCAGGGACCCGCGCCGCGCACGGAGTATCGCGACAACGTGCAGCCGTACAACTGGCACTGGTTCCACGTCTGGGGTACGGGCGAGACGCTGAACAACGGCACCCACGAAGTGGACGTCTGCCGCTGGGCACTCGGTGTGGATTATCCGGAGCGCATCTCGGCCAATGGCGGGCGATATGCGTTCCACGATGACTGGCAGTTCTACGACACGCTGGTGACGAACTTCGTGTATCCCGATGCGACGATTTCCTGGGAGGGCCGCAGCTGCAACGGCAGCCGCGTGGATGGGCGCGATCGTGGATCGATCATCATGGGCACGACCGGCTCAGTGCTGGTGGATCGCGACGGCTACGAAGTCTACGACCTGAAGGGGCACAAGACAGATGAGTTCCGGGTGAAGGGATCGAACACGTCTTCGGCGGACCTGGTTGGGGCCGATTCGATGACGGACATGCACTTCGCAAACTTCATCGCGGGGATCACGAAGGGCGAGAAGCTGCACGCTCCCATTGAGGTGGGCAATGTGGCTGTGACCATGCTGCAGCTGTCGAACGTGGCGTGGGAGGTAAAGCGCGAGCTGAAGCTGGATCCGGCCGACGGCGGGAAGGTAGTTGGGGATCCGGAGGCGATGAAGTACTGGGGCCGCGAATATCAGCCAGGATGGGAGCCAAAAATTTAGGGGATCGGGTGTAGGGTATAGGGGCGAGCGTTAGGGCTCAGGGGGCAAAGTGGCAAAAGGACGTGGGGTAAGCCGGCGGAATTTCCTGGCTGGCGGGGTAGCGGCGGCCGGAGCGGCAATCGCGGGACGCAGCGCGTGGCCGCAGACGATGATCGAAACCGGCAACGCGGCGAATGTGTCCAAAGGGGCCGGCGGCGCTCTGGGCTTCCACTGGCCGGGACAGCCGGGGGCGGCTGCGGCTTCTCCGGGATACTCCGGAATGGTTGCGCCTCCCGAGCCGATCAAGCTCGGCCTGGCCAGCTACACCTTCCGCAATTTTTCGCGGGCGCAGCTGATCGGCTTCATGAAGGAACTGGATGTCCGCTGGCTGAATGCCAAGGACGCCAAGGATCATCTGCCGACGGACCCCGCCGGCGAGGCGCAGGCAGTTGCGGATTATCAGGCAGCCGGCATTCGCCTGCATGCGGTGGGCGCGGTTTATTTTCAGAAGGCGACGGACGACGATATCAAATCGAAATTTGAATACGCGCGCCGGGCGGGAGTTCCGGTCATTGTGGCCGGCGATCCTACGCCGCAGAATCTGCCGCGCATCGCACAATTCGCGCAGCAGTACGACATTAAGGTCGCCATCCATAATCATGGGCCCGAAGACAAGCTCTGGCCGTCACCGCTGGACATCCTCAAAGATATTCAGAACATGGATGAGCGGATCGGCTGCTGCATCGATGTGGGACACACAGTCCGTGCCGGGACGGACGTGGTGCAGGCGATCCGCGCGGTTGGATCGCGGCTCTTCAATGTTCACATGAAGGACCTGGCGGACCTTCATGTGAAGGAGAGCCAGGTGGCGGTAGGCGACGGCAAAATGCCGGTTCCGCAGATCTTTCAGGCGCTGCAGGCGATCCATTACACGGGCTATGTGGATCTGGAATACGAGGTCCACGCAGACGATCCCATGCCAGGGGTCACGAAGAGCTTCGCGTACATGCGCGGAGTGCTGGCGGGAATGGGCCAGCGGCCGCCGCTGAGCTAGCCGGTCGTCTCCGGCGCGCCAGAAGCCGCCAGCGCCACGCCTGGCGGATCTGCACGGTACCTGCGCGTCCCAGGGTACGACTTTCAGGGCACATCGCCGCAGAAGCCCAACCTTATATTTCGCCGCAGTTTGCCGATGAATTCGGTGCGGGGCTCCCCCAAAACCCGCGGTGGAGGGTGTATGGTTGCAGCCGCGGCCAACGCATGGGGCAGTACTCTGCGCATCGCTCGCATTGCCCGTGCGCTGCGCATCGCGACCATCGGAACGGCGCTTCTGTCAGCTGGGTGGATGCCGGCGGCCGGCGGCAATTCCCTTCCGGTGCTGCGGACAGTGCGGGCAGCGCATACGCTGAGCGAGACGGAGGCAGTCCGCGGGTACCCGGTGCATCTGGATCGCGCCCAGATCGCGTTCTACGACCCCGCGGTTCGAACGCTGTTCCTGATGGACCGCACCGACAGCATCTTTGCCGACGTCCGCGGTTTGCAGATGCCGAATCTGCGAGCCGGGGATGTGGTGAGCGTGGATGCGGTGAGCGGGCCGGGCAATGTGCAGCCGGTCCTGATGCGTGCGCGTTTTCACCTGCTGCGACACGGAGCGTTGCCGCCTGCCCAGCTGCTGAGCTTCGATCAGATCTCGACCGACCAGCACGATTCGGCCTGGATCGCGGTGGAGGGCATTGTGCGCGCGGTGCGGCAGGCGCAGGGAACGACGGCCTATGCGGGACACGCAGCGTTCAGCAGCGGCAATCTCATTCTGACGCTGGCGATGGGGCAGGACCTGATCGACGTCATCACACTGAACCCGGACCATCGCGACACGACATACCTCATCGACAGCCGGGTGCGACTGCGCGCTGCCTGCGGCACGCGTTTCAATCCCAGGAAGCAGATCCTCGGGATACATCTCTATATGCCCGATATTTCATACGCGCAGGTGATTGAGCCTGGCGCGAAAGATCCATTTGCGCTGCCTCCTACTCTTACGGCGGATGTGATGCGGGTGGGTCAGGGGCATCGCGTTCACGTGCACGGAGTCGTTACATCGGGCTGGGGCGTTCAGGGGTTCGCGATCATGGACGCGGAGCATGGCATCTTCGTGCACACAGAAGAGAACGACCAGGTCAAAGTGGGGGACATCGTCGACGTTGTCGGATTCCCATCCATTGGCGATTACACGTCCGTTCTTGAGAATGCTATTTGGCGTAGGGTGGGCAATAGTGCGCCGCCGACAGCGGCCCAGGTGACGGCGGCCCAGGCGCTGCTTGGCGACCATGATGGCGAGCCGATCCGGATTGACGCGCAACTGCTTTACCAATCGCTACGGCCAGACGAAGAGGACCTGCTGCTCAGCGACGGCGGAATCACTTTCATGGCTCGACTGGCGAGCAGCGTCGGGTCGCTTTCGTCGCGCCTGCAGCCCGGCAGCCGTGTGCGCGTCAGTGGGATTTGCCACATCCTGGTGACGCCGAATAAGACCATTCAGGGATTCGAGATCTTGCTGGATTCTCCGGGCGAGGACGATGTGCTGGTGCTGCGGCGGCCCTCGTGGTGGACGGTAGGGCGCACGCTGATCGCCCTCGGAATACTGGTGACCGCGGTTCTCGTCGTCATCACGTGGAATGTTGAGTTGCGCGGACGTGTGCGCGCGCAGCTGCGGCTGATTGAGGAACAGCTGCACCAGGCCCGGGCTCTTCGCGATCAGGCGCAGGCGGCGAATCGCGCCAAGAGCGAATTTCTGGCCAACATGAGCCACGAAATTCGCACGCCGCTGAACGGCGTGGTCGGCATGGTCTCGCTGGCACTCGATACGGACCTCAATGCCGAACAGCGTGAGTACCTCGAGACCGCGCGGATCTCCGCGGATGGTCTTCTGGCGGTCATCAACGATGTGCTGGACTTCTCGAAGATCGAAGCTGGCCGCGTGGAACTGGAATCGCGGGATTTCAGCCTGCGCTCGGTGGTTGAGGAAGCGCTGAAGACGCTGGTTGTCCGCGCCGACGAAAAAGGGCTGGATTTGCTGTGCGACATCGGCGGCGCAGTGCCCGAGTGGGTGCACGGCGATCCGGCGCGGCTGCGGCAGATTCTTGTGAACCTCGTCGGCAATGCCATTAAGTTCACGCACCGCGGCGAGGTCATGCTTTCCGTAGCCGTCCAGGAGGAGGCGGGAAGCCAGGTTCTGCTGCATTTCACGGTTTCCGATTCGGGCATCGGGATCCCGGCAGAAAAGCGCGAATCGATCTTTTCGCCTTTCTCGCAGGCCGACAGCTCGATTACGCGCGAGTTCGGTGGAACCGGACTCGGGCTGAGCATCTGCGCGCGCCTCGTGAAACTGATGCACGGGCGCATTTGGGTGGAGAGCCAGGTCGGCGAGGGTTCCCAGTTCCACTTCACTGCCAGCTTCGTGCATGCCAATACGCGGCCAAACGACGATTTGCTGCCCAGCCTGGAGTCGCTGCGCGGCTTGCGCGCGCTGGTAGTGGACGACAACGCCACTAACCGGCGAATCCTCGAAAGCATGGTGGAGCGCTGCGGTATGGAGGCGCTGACGGCAGCCAATGGCGAAGAAGCGCTGGCGATACTGGCCGAGGCGGAAATGCGCGGCGCGCCCATCCAGCTGCTGCTCACGGATGTGCACATGCCCCTGATGGATGGCATCACGTTGGTAGAGCGTATCCGGCTGCAGCCGGATTTACCGATGCCGGTGATCATGATGCTGACGTCCACAACACGCGGAATGGATCTGGAGCGGTGCCGCAATCTGGGCGTCGCCGTCTGGCTCTACAAGCCGATCCGGCGCGATGAGTTGCTGGCGGGAATTCGGCGAGCGCTGCGTGGCGAGACAACGATGGTAGCGGCACACGAGCCCTTCGCAGGCGCCCGGCGCGGGCGGGAACTCCGCATCCTGGTGGCTGAGGACAACCGTATCAACCAGATGGTGGTCACGCGCGCGCTCTCGAAGCTGGGTCATACCGTCATCGTTGCGGAGAACGGACGCCGCGCCATCGAACTGTTCGAGCATGAACCCTTCGACCTGATCCTGATGGACGTGCAGATGCCGGAGATGGATGGATACACGGCGACGGCGCGTATTCGGGAGCTTGAACGGGCGCGCAATATGCATACGCCGATTCTTGCCGTGACCGCTCATGCCCTGCAGGGAGATCGCGACCGCTGCCTGGAGGCGGGCATGGACGGATATCTCTCCAAGCCGCTCGCCGGCAAAGAGCTGGCGGAGGCCGTTCATCGCATCTTTCCCGAGGAGCCTGCCCCGGAAGACGCAGAGGTCGGATCTGCCGATCAGGAGAACGGCGTCGTCCATGCATGGGATGCAACGAGTGCTCTGGAGCGGCTCGATGGCGACGAGAATCTGCTGGCCGAAGTGGTCGAGATTTTTCTCGGGGAGGCTCCGCGGCAACTGGCGGAGCTGCGTGCGGCGATCGCAGCAGGAAACGCGGAAGCAGCCGCGAAGATTGCCCATAGCCTGAAAGGCGAGCTGGGCTATTTCGGCATGGCAGAGGTCTCGGCTTATGCGCGGCAGATCGAGAACCTCGCCTGGCAGGGAAAACTGGAGGATATGGAAATCGTGTCCACCGCGCTTGAAAATCGCGTGCAGGCCATCATGGAGTCGATGCAGAACGCGGCGCGCGTGCCCGCGGAGGTGAAGGGATGATCGAGCAGGCGGAGGCGCTGGAAGCGGAACTCCAGCCCTCAGGGGTCGCGGCGCAGGGTGATGAATCCATTCTGATCGCGGAAGACGATCCGATCTTCCGTCACATCCTGCGGCGCTGGCTGGAGAGCTGGGGATTCGGCGTCTCCGTGGCGGAGGACGGAGCGCAGGCGTGGGAAATTCTCCAGCAGGAGAGGCCGCCGCAGCTGATGATTCTCGACTGGGTGATGCCCGGAGTCGATGGTCTGGAGTTGTGCCGCCGGGCACGGGCGACGCCATGTGGGCCGTATCAGTACATCTTGCTGCTGACGGCGCGCGATCGCACGCCGGATGTGGTGCGCGGTCTCGAGGCCGGAGCCGACGATTATCTGACGAAGCCCTTCGATAAGGCGGAGCTGCATGCGCGGCTGCGCGTTGGCCGGCGGATGTTGGCGCTGCAGCGCAACCTGATCGCCGCGCAGGAGGAACTGCGCTTCCAGGCGACGCATGATGCGCTGACGCAACTGTGGAACCGCGGCGCGTTGCTCGACCGGCTGCGTACTGAAATCCAGCGGGCGCAGCGGACGCACGTCTCGCTCGGCATCCTCATGGTCGATGTCGACCACTTCAAGCCGGTCAACGACACCTGGGGACATCTGACCGGCGATGCGGTGCTGAAAGAGGTGGCCCGTCGCATCCAGCACGCCACGCGCGGGTACGACATAGCCGGTCGTTACGGCGGCGAGGAGTTCCTGGTGCTGCTGCCCGGTTGCGGTCCCGAGCAGACGCTCCGCAGTGCGGAGCGTCTGCGGAGCGCGATTCCCGCAGAGCCCGTCACCGTCGGGAGGACGGACATTTCCCTGACGGTGAGTATCGGAGCCACGGTCGTTCCGGATTTCGCGGAGAGCGAGACGGAGGTTCTGGCAACCGCTGACGCTGCGCTGTATCAGGCGAAAAGCGAAGGACGTGATCGGACCGTTCTGGGCAGACCACCGGGGTAGGCCATCGCGCCTCCAGTTGCGTCAAAACGCCGGAGCCCTTCAGCGAGCCTCAGCGCAGCATCGATTTCTCAGGTCCGGTCACGTTGCCGCGCAATGTGCGGCGGCAGATCGCGCATGCCCAGTCGCGCATACGTCGGCCTTTCGAGATGCGCGTTTCTGGAGGGCGTCTCGCTCATCACTTCCTTAAACGCGGCTTGGAACTTCTCCATCTCGCTGCGTGTGCCGACGGTGATGCGAACATACGTCGGCCAGACCGGCCAGACGCGACCGATGAAGACGTTGCGCTGCGCCATGGCCTCGATCACGTCGTTGCCGGGGCGGCCCGTGTCGAGCATGAAGCAGTTCGTCTGCGACGGGATGAATTTGTAGTTGTTGGCGGTGAGCCAGGAGAAGACCTCGTTGCGGATGTCGGCGTTGATCTTGCGGCGCTCGGCGACCAGGGTCGGCGCCTGAAGGCTGCTGCTGGCGGCGGCCATGGCAAAAATTGGCATGAAATTCATCCCGTAGACGCGGATCTTCGCCAGCAGATCAGGACGGGCGATCGCGAATCCGCAGCGCAGCCCAGCCATCCCGTAGACCTTGGAGAACGTCCGCAGGACAATCACGTCTTTGTCGGCTTTGACCAGGTCAAGAGAGGTGGTCGCATTCTCGGTGAAGTGGATGTAGGCCTCGTCGATCAGCAGGACGGAGCCCTTCGGCTTATTGGCCAGCGCGTACTCGATGTCGGCGCGGCTGGTGATGGTGCCCGTGGGATTGTTCGGATTGCAGATGTAGAACACGCCGGCATTCGGATCGGCCGCGACCATGGCGCGCACATCGTGGGCATAATCCGAAGTCAGCGGCACTTTGATGACTTTTGCGCCGATGCCCTGCGCGGCAAACATGCCTGCCTCATAGCTGGGATCGGCGACGACGAAGGGACGGCTCGGCGAGGAGAAGGCGAGGACGGTGTAGCAGAGCGGCTCGCTTGATCCGGCGTAGAGCGCGACGTAGTCCGGCTTCAGGTCCTGCTGATCGGCAAAGAGCTTCACCAGCTTCGGTCCCATTTCGAAGTCGTAGCGGCCGCCTTCGGGAATCATGCTCGACATGACGGCACAGGCACCGCTGCAGGGGCCGAGGGGATTCTCGTTCGCATCGATGCGGACCGCGCCAGGAGGAATATCGCGGTAGACGCGCGGGCGCTGCGCCATGGCAAGCTGCGGCTCGGTGAGGATGGGCACGGCGGCGGCAGCCGACGCGGCAGCGGCCATGCGGAAGAAGGTGCGGCGGGATAGCTCGGGATTCATTGCGCCTCCAGCGGAAGGGTCGAGGGGCCCACGCGGATCGTCCGGGACGGAACTTCCGCTACCCGGAGCCACCGCAGTCGCCGGCTGTCTGGGGAAGGGCGGGTGCCGGCGCCTGAGTCGTCCTATTGTGCCAAAAAACCAGAAGAATTCGCCCAAAATTTGCTGTTGACTACCAAAGTTCCATGCGGGCGCTCGCGAAAAAGACGCCCGCGGCGCGGAGACAGGAGCCGCGGGCTTTCAGGGAGGCAAAGCAAACCTCGAGCATCGTCGCCGGACGCACGGTGGTCAGGGCGCAATGGTGCGCAGAACCCCTTCGTGCGCAGCGGTCCAGCAAGCTTTTCCGGGATCTTCGACAAGGAAGGCGCCGCGCAACGGGTAGCGCTTCTGACAAGGAAGGCAAACACGCGGCTCTTCATCTCACCAGAGACGAAGAAGGTTCTTCATTTTTGACACAGGATGCGGAAAAGATCAAGCGTGGGGATGCGGAAAACTTACGAGCGCGCAGCAGACGGCTTGTGACGCTTCTCAAGGCCCGAAACGCGCTTGATCCAGCGCTGCGCGGGCCGCTCGATCCAGATCATGGCCAGCACGGCGGCCGTGATGAGCAGTGCGTAGCTGAGCCACGGGTCGAAGCGCGCCAGACCTGCGCGCTGCAGCAGATGGTGGTCGTGGATCAGGTTCCAGAGGTTGAAGTGCAGGATGTAGAGGCAGTAGCTGGCCTGGCCGACGGCGACAAAGGGGAAAAATCCGAAGAAGCGCGCGATCAGATTGTGTCCGGCAAGGCCCAGCACCGCAAGCGCGAAGAGCGGCATCATGAGGCCGTCGTGCATCATCGGATACGGGAAGGCTTCGCCGAAATACAACACCGCGTAGATGCCGGCCATTCCGAGGAGTCCGAAGAGCAGCCGCCGTCGCGCGGCGCGCGGGATGAGCGAGTCCAGATCGGCGAGCACAATGCCGAAGAGGAAGGACGGAATGTGCGGCGGCGGCGAGAACTTCAGGGCCCGCATCCAGAAGCCGTCGGTATAGCGGCCGGGATGCAGATCGCCGTCCGGATGGAAATGCATGTAGAGGCTGGGCAGCACCATGCCGAGGCACCAGAGGCCCAGCAGAATCGCGACAAGCGCGCCGATTCTCTTCGGCCGTTTCCACAAGATGACGAACGGAAAAATGACGTAGAAGAACGCCTCAGTACACATGGTCCAGGCAGGCGTGTTCCAGAAGGTCGAAAGCGAGGGGCTCCATGCCTGCAGCAATAGAGGCGTCAGCACCATGCCCCAGGCGAACTGCGTGTGACTGCGTGCATGCCACTCGTCGATCAGCATGCCCAGCGAGACCAGCAGCGCAAAGACGTAGATGGGGTAAAGGCGCGAAACGCGTGCGATCCAAAAGGTTTTCGCGCTAAGCTGGCCTTTTTGCGCGCGATCGCTGTAGTTGTAGGCCAGAACGAATCCGGAGAGCAGCAGGAAAAAGCTGACCGAGGTGTATCCGTTATCAACGATGGGGGCAAAAGGACCGAACCACTTCGGGTTGGAGAAGTGAAAGAAGACGATGTTCAGCGCAGCAAAGGCGCGCAGTCCGCTGAGCGCAGGCAGGCGCTCTTTACTGGCGGATTTCGCGACGGGCCTATCCGTGGCTGGAGGGAAAACGGCGACTGCAGCGGAAGACGCTGCAGGCCGGGGTACGATTTGTGCCTGGGCGCTCAGAAGCGGACTCCTGCGACAAGCCGCGGCGTAGGCGAAAGGCCTGAACCCCGCTCCGGGGCGGGTCTCCTACGGGTTCTCTGAATTTTGCGCTTCATGAGACGACTGCTTCAGGCCGTGACCAGCGAGCCGACCTTCTCCCCGGAGATGACCCGGCGGATATTGCCCGGCTGATTGAGATTAAAGATGATCATGGGCAGATTATTGTCCTTGCAGAGACTCACCGCCGTGGTGTCCATCACTTTTAACCCCAATCGCAGGATTTCCATATAGGTAATCTGCTCGAATTTCACTGCATCTCGTGTGATGACCGGATCGGCGTCGTAGATTCCTTCAACTTTGGTCGCTTTCAGCAGAACATCCGCCTTGATCTCCATGGCCCGGAGCGAGGCGGCGGTGTCTGTGGAAAAGAAAGGGTTTCCGATGCCCGCGGCAAAGATGACCACACGGCCCTTTTCCAGGTGACGGATCGCCCGGCGGCGGATATACGGCTCGCAGACCTGGTTCATTTCGATGGCCGACATGACGCGGCAATAGACGTCGCGCTTCTCGAGAGAATCCTGAATGGCCAGCGCATTGATGACGGTCGAGAGCATGCCCATATTGTCGGCACTGACGCGATCCATCTCGCGGGCCTGCTCGGCCACACCGCGGAAGAAGTTGCCGCCGCCGACCACGATCGCGATTTCGACGCCCATCTGGTGGATTTCGGCCAATTCGGCGCTGATCTCGTGAATCCGGACGGGATCCACACCGAAGCCACGGCCACCGGCAAGGGCTTCTCCGGAAAGCTTAAGAACGACGCGCTTGTACATAGGCTCATAAAAAGTATCGCATGGCGGGGGGAACCGGCTCGAAATCCCCTTCCAGGAAGCAACGGGTGAAGGGGGCCCAGCCCGAACAGACGGAAATGGCGCCGGAAAAGTTGGTGCAAACGACTGGCTGGCTCCTTTCGTCACTCTCTCCGCAAGAATCCATCCCTTCGCTGTTATCGTTGCTTTTCTGGCACCGAAACGGCCCCTTTTGCGTATTCCGCTGTGCAAGGAGCTTTTATGGCGACCCTGATGCAGAACCTTCGCTTCAGCCTTCGCATGCTCGCACGGAAACCTGGGTTGACCATCACCGTGTTGCTGACGCTTGCCGTGGGCATTGGCGCGAACACCGCCATCTTTACCGTCGATTACGCTACTCTCCTGGCGCCGCTTCCCTACCCTCAGCCCGATCAGTTGGTGATGGTGTGGTCGAAAATCCAGACTTTTCGGAACGTAGTCTCCGCCGGCGACTTCAGCGACTGGAAAAGACAGGCGACGGTGTTCCAGGACCTGAACGCGTGGAGCGGGACGGCCTTCAATATCGCGACGAAGGACCAGCCGCAGTTTCTGCAGGCACAAACGGTGACGCCCGGCTGGCTGCAGATGATCGGCGAACCGCTGTTCCTGGGCCGCTCCTTCCTGCCGGAGGAAGGTATCGCCGGGCACGACCATGTGGTCATCCTGACGCACAAGCTGTGGCAGAAACTCGGAGCCGATCGCAAGATCATCGGAACCACGCTGCGGCTGAATGGGCAGCCTTACACGGTGGTAGGCGTACAGCGGCCGGGCATCTTCGATCGAGGACAGGCGCAGCTCCTCGTACCCCTGGTGTTCACACCGGATCAGGTGAACCACGATTTTCACTGGCTGCTGGTAATGGGCCGGCTGAAGCCCGGCGTCACGCTGAAGCAGGCGCAGGAGAACATGAACGCGGTAACGGTCACGATCGCCAAGGCGTATCCGGACAGCAATAAAGGCTGGGGCGCGACCGTTGAACCGCTGAAGAACGATTTCATGCCGCCGGATCGGATCCACATGCTGTGGCTGCTTCTGGGCGCTGTCGGTTTTGTGCTGCTGATTGCCTGCGTCAATGTGGCCAATCTGCTGCTGGCGCGCGGCATGGCGCGGCAGAAGGAAATCGGCGTGCGCAGCGCGCTGGGAGCGGGACGGGCGGCGATCTTCGGCCAACTGCTGACGGAAAGCGTCGTCCTGGCGCTGGCCGGAGGTGCGCTGGGCGTGGCTGTGGGCTACGGGATGCTCCAGGGACTGATCGCGGCGATGCCGGAGGGCACACTGCCGAACGAGGCGGATCTTCGCCTGAACGCGCCCATTCTGCTGTTCACCCTGGCAGCAACAACGCTGGCGGGATTGCTGGCCGGATCGGCTCCGGCCTGGTTCGCTTCGCGGACCGATCCCGGCGAAACGCTGAAGGAAAGCGGACGAACAGGAACGAGCCAGGGCAAACACCGTCTCCGTCGTGTGCTCGTGGTGGGAGAATTTACCCTGGCGCTGGCGCTGCTGGCGGGAGCCGGCCTGGCGATTCACAGCTTCTGGAACCTCGCGCACGTCGACCTGGGACTAAAAACCGATCACATCCTCACGTTCTTTTTGCCGGTTCCGGATGCGCGCTCGAAGGACGCAACGCAGATTACCGCGTACTACCGCGATATTCTCGCGCACATTGGTGCGGTGCCCGGTGTGGAGCACGCGACCGCCATGACCGGCATGCCGCTCTATGGCGGGGGCTTTGGGATGCCGTTCACGATTGCCGGAGGACCAACATACACCGACCGTTCGCAGCGACCCTCTTCCGGATTCGGCATGGTGACGCCCGATTACTTTTCCACCTTCGGCATTCGCGTGATCAAAGGCCGCAGCTTTACCGAGCAGGACACCGCCAGCAGTCCCAGGGTGGTGATGGTCAATGAGACCTTTGCCAACAAGTACTTCAAGGGCATGGACCCGCTGCGGCAGCGCGTTCAGGTGGAACAGCTCATTCCCGGTGTGACGAAACTGGGCCCGGCTGTGGACTGGCAGGTAGTGGGCGTCTATCACGATACACACGCGGCCGACCGGCGGGAATTTCGCCAGGAGATGCTGATTCCCTTCTGGCAGATTCCCTGGCCGCAGGCGGGGTTTGCGGTCCGCACGTCGGAATCACCATTGAGCATGCAGGCAAGCATTGCAGCGGCCGTTCACGCGGTCGATCCGGAGATTGCCCTGGCCGAGCCCAAAACCATGGATCAAATCCGCGACGAAACGGTCTCCAACGAGCGGTTCACGCTGGTGCTCTTCAGTACTTTTGCGGTGGTGGCGCTGTTTCTGGCCGCGGTCGGTATTTACGGGGTGATGTCATTTTCTGTAGCACAGCGAGCGCATGAGATTGCCCTGCGCATGGCCCTTGGCGCGACGCGCAACCGCGTGGTGGGCCTCGTGGTCTTTGAAGGGGCGATGATGGCGGCAGTCGGGCTCGTGCTCGGATTCGTGGGCGCGTACTTTGTAGGCCGCGCCATGCAGAGCATGCTGTTCGGCGTCAGGGCGCTCGATGTGACCGCTTTTCTTGCCGTCGGCGCGATCCTGCTGACGGCAGCGATGCTGGCGTGTTTCCTTCCCGCCCGAAGAGCGGCGTCCATTCACCCGATGCAGGTGCTGCGGACGGAATAGCTGAGTGTTTGATGGCGGCACCACGCCGCGCCCGATGGCGGTTAACGCCCGCCCTTGCCTGCTGCCGCCGTGCTGATGCCCAGCGCAAAGTCAGCCTCGGCGGAGCTGCGGCTCATCACCGGATGCTGGCGGAGTTGCTCGCCGCCTTTCTGCCCGTCGGCGGCGACTTTCTGCGCGACCTGCTGCGCGACATTCGCGTAAATCTCGCTGAGCGGCGTCATTCCGTTGCTGGTCTTCAGCGCCTGCAGCAGGTACCAGGTGAAGTAGCCGTGGTGCAGTTCGGTGCTCTCGAGCGACTCTTCATTCGAACTGCTGGCCGCGATGACGATGCGCCCGGTGCCCTGGCTCATGCGGTCGAGCATCGAGGAGGAAGGCGCGGCATTGGTGAGGCCTGCGCCCATTTTGATGGTGTTGCCGGCGATCGCGCCGCCGCTGTAGCAGGTATCGAGGATCACCGCCGTGCGCAGCGCCTTCATTCGGGTCGCGACGGCATTGGCCAGCTCCACCATGGGCAGGGCCGTGGCATAGAGGGCATCCTCATCCGGCTTATCGGCGTTTTTGATTTCGGTGTCGTAGGTAACGATGTAGGTCGCACCACCGGCGGAATCCAGTTCGCGAGGCGACCCGTGCGTCGCGACATAGATCACGACCAGGTCGTTGGGCTGAGCGTGCCGGGCTATCCAGTTGAGCTGCTCCTTGATGTTGCGCGTCGTTGCCTGGTCATCGGTGAGAACGTGCACGTTATCGGCGGGGAAGCGGCCGATGCCGGCGTCCTTCAGCTCATCGGCAAACGCATTAGCATCCGCAGTGGTGTAGCTGAGTCCGGGGACGGCGCGGTCGCTGAAGTGGCTGATACCCACGACCAGCGCCCATTTTTGCTGCACGGGACCGGGCGTCGCCGGGCCCGATGGTGCGGGCTGGCCAGGCTGTGGCGCTTCCGCCGGCAGGCCGCGTCGCGCCGGAGGCGTAGCGAGCACCAGCGGATTGAGGCCCTCGCGCATCGCTTCCGATCCGAAGAGCTGGGCCTTGGTCAGGGAATACTGCGCCAGCGATGCGTGTCCGAGGCGCTGCTCCAGGAGGCTGCGATAGTACCAGGCGTCGCCGAGTTCGCTGCACGTGGAAACGGCATGCTTGAGGAGCTGCAGAGCGTCCTCGAAAGCGTCATCCCCGCTGCCGGGAGTGATCCGCTCCAGGGCCTGTACAACGAGGTCGCGTCCCGCGCCGCAGCGCTCATCCTGCGCGTGCGCGGGGAGGCAGCTCAGAAATGCGGCTGCCATCCCCGCGATGATGCGCCTGGGGACGCTGGGGATCATTTGCCCGCGGCCAGATCACGGACAGCGCGAGCCTTCATGGCGCTGATCACGGTAGCGTCCACGCCGCCATGCATGAGCTGCCGCTGACCAACGGAACTTAGGTCGAAGTCGGCGGCTTTGGCGTTGCGCACCGCAGCGGTGATCGAATCGTCATCGAGCCCAGCCCTGGCCATGGCGACGACCTTGGCGTTGTTCAGCACATGCGTAGAGGAGCCGGCGGGCGGATCAGTTCCGTGCGCAGCGGCAGGGTGAGCAGGCGGCGTCGCAGCCGCGACCTCGCGAACCGGTGGCGCCGGCGCCGGCGGAGGCGGAGCATTCTTCTCGTCCTCGAGCTTGCGGTAGTGCGCAAGCGCGGTTTCTATGCGCTTTTGCGGGAAGAGGAAATACTTCTCGTCAGGCTTGGCGTCGATGGCCTTGCCGTAGTTGATCGCCGCCTGGTCGAGCAGCTTCATCGCTGTCTTGTCGTCGGAAGCCTGATACGCCAGAGCCTCATAGGCGACGCCGACGTTGTAGAGCCGGTACGCATCCTCTGCCTTATTCGCGGACGGTGTTGCGGTTTCGAAGGTTTCCTGGGCGCGCTGCCACAACCCAGCCTCGGCCTGCTTGTCACCTTCCTCCAGGCTCTTGTCTTTGGCCAGCAGAACATCGATCGACTCGTCGGTGTTCACGATCTGTTCGGCCATCCGATGCACGGCCATTGTCAGCAGCCGTGCGCGCAGCTCGGCGTCGGTAGGCGGCTGGTCGTCCTGGGATGCAGCGCTGCTGGGACCGCCGCGCAGCTTGTGCCAGGAACTAGTCATCGATCCCATGAGGCCGTGCGAGGCGTTGTTTCCGGAGCTGTCGAATTCCTGGTCGTAATTCACCGTCACGTTGTCCGATCCGACCATGTGGCCGTCGGCCGCTTTGGCCTGGAAGGCCACGCTGAGGCTGCCGGTTACCCGGATATAGTTCAGGGTCTTCGGCCCGTTCTTTCCTGCGAACGCATTCGGCTTCTGCTCCAGAATGGGCTGCGGATGGGCGTAGTTGGTGATCTGGCAGGTAACTGTGGTGGCCGGATGCTCTTCATCCGCCTGCAGCTTCGGATCGTCTTTCAGGAGCTCGGTTTCCAGCTGCGCCTGCAAATCCTGCGCCAGGTCGGCTTCGTTCGCGTGACCTGTGGCACGCACGCGGATAGTGTTGCCGGGGAGGCGCATGAGCGCAGGCAGCTTACGCTGCAGTGTCACTTTGGTCTTGCTGGCGCCGAATCCCTGTCCATGCAGAGGGGGAACGAGGAGGGCGGCTGCTATTGCAACCGCAGCAAAGGCATCGCGCGAATGCATCGGGATGCTCTCCTGAATTTGAAATAGGGCCGGAGGCCGTTCCTGCGGGGGATTCAGGAGGCCATCATCATAGCCCGAGGATGTGACGTGCGTCACAATTAATTTTTGAGCTCGTGAACAGGGCCCCGGGACCGTCGAAGGCGGTCCCAGCAAGGGTCTGCAGGGTCAGGCGAGCCCGCCGGCGCGCCTGAGCTCGGCAATGTCGATCTTCTTCATCTTCATCATGGCCTGGAAGGCCCGGGCGCCTCCGGCTGCGTCCCTGCCCCGCAGCAGTTCGGGCATGTTGGCCGGATTGATCTGCCAGCAGAGGCCGTATTTATCCCGCAGCCAGCCGCAGGCGACCTCCTGGCCGCCGTCAGCCGTCAGTTTTTGCCAGAGGTCGTCGATCTCCGCCTGATCGGCGCATTCGACGGTCAGGGAAATCGCGTCGGTGAACGGATGCCCCGGACCACCGTTCATGGCAATACATTCGAGTCCGCGGACTTCAAAGGGCACTACCAGCGCGGTGCCTGCCGGCAGCGGTCCGCCCTCAGGGGCACGGAAGATCTGGCCGATCTTCCCGCTGCGGAAAACTGAAACGTAGAAATTCGCAGCTTCCTCAGCTTGGTTGTCGAACCACAAGAATGGCTTGATCTTCTGCATGGGTTTCTCCGGATTACGATCGGTGATCAGAATTCAGTGCCCGAGCGCGTTTGCCTGAATGGCTGGTCCCCGCCACCGGCGATGGCTCCGATGATGAGCAGCGGCTCATTGCCCGAAGCCACTGCCTCAGGCAGCGGTTTGTCGGGGGAATCGTGCGACAGGTCCTCCTGGCAGGCGAAGAAGCGCAGAAATGCACGGCGCTTCTGCGTATCGTGATCGCGAATGGTGCCGCGCAGTACCGGATAGCGGCTTTCAAGCGCATCGAGTACGCGCGCGATGGTCACCGGCGGCGCGACGTCGACGCGCACTTCCCCGTTCACCTGCGCGAGATTGCGCAGGTGAAACGGGAG
>Ga0070735_10002197_pt1 | contig 17890 bp, 16 predicted proteins | sample Coa_R1_FD_66443 | JGI IMG/M metagenome (GOLD analysis project Ga0070735, IMG submission 66443) | Surface soil microbial communities from Centralia Pennsylvania, which are recovering from an underground coalmine fire - Coalmine... | ecosystem: Environmental > Terrestrial > Soil > Unclassified ... | reverse complement strand
GGTGTCCGAGTTAATTCTGGATGGTTACCTGGAGGTTCGTCCTGGAAGTGCAGGCATACGCAAGTTGCAATCCAGATTGTCGCTTCGGGAGCGCGAGGTTGTGCAGCTGGTGAGTGAGGGCAAGGCTTCCAGGGAAGTCGCCATGACATTGGGCATGACCTTGAAAACCGTGGAGACGCATCGCAGCAATATCATGCGCAAGCTCAATCTGCATTCGGTCGCTGAGTTAGTGTTGTACGCGGTGAGGAACGAAATCATCCATGTGCATCCTCCGGGGGCGCTGCAGTTTCCTCTCAGGGAAGATGGCCGGGTGAAAGTTACCGCAATGGCCTTGACTGATTTCTGAAGATCTTATCGACAAAATGGTGAAGCCCGAAAGAGCAAGACGCCATGGAAAAAGCTGGGTACGTGCTAGGCTACAAAGCCATACGGACGTCTCAAACTGGCTGCTTGTAAAGTCCTGCACGAGCGAGCGCCTCCGCGTATGCGCTCGTAATGTTCGTGACATCCGCACCATTCATCGTCTCCCATTGCACCGGCGGAAAGTGGCGGGTAGTCTCCAACTCCGTTGGCCTGCTTTGGCGGTGGCTGCACGAAAGACAAATCGATCCTATTAGCCTGATGTCACTTTCTTTTGATATTTCGTTCTCGCGAACGGCGAGCGAGCCCGCTATGACTGGTCCCGCACACACGTCACAAGGGTATGCGCATAGGTGAAGATATTGTCTTCTCATCCTGGTCTCCTCTAGAGGATCGAGAGCTCTCTTTGAATCCTATTTTCGAGTAATCGGAATATCTGTTCACTATTGCTCGGCCACCGCGCATGCGAATCCCGCTTAGTGACACTACAGAAGGTCATCGGTGCGGTACCTGATCGTGAGAAGTGTTCAATTTTGATCAGACACCAGCAAGTCCGGATGTCAAACTTTTAATTGGTCTTGCTACGTTTTAACGGTCAGGAGTGCTTATGGCAACGCCTTCGAAGCGTCAAATCCTCGTGGTGGATGACGAACCGAGTGTACGCCAGACCCTGGTGACGCTGCTGCTGTCAGCGGGGTACGATGTGGCTTCCGCGGAGGATGGTTTCCGCGCTCTCTTGGAGCTAAGAAAGACGGTCCCCGATGTGATTATTTCCGATCTCAATATGCCACACATGTCAGGCTACGAATTCCTGTCTGTCGTGCGCCGGCGCTTCCCGCAAATCGTGGCTGTGGCAATGAGTGGCGACTATCAGGATGGCGCCGTACCCGCCGGCGTGATCGCCGACCGCTTTTTTGCCAAAGGCCAACGTCCGAACGTCCTTCTGGCAATCATTGACACTCTGACGAGGACATCCGGCACTTGGGTCAGCGCTCATCAAAAACAGAGTGCTCCGGCCTGGATCCCACGCAACGGTAATGATGCCCACGGTGCTCCGTACGTGGTAGTCACCTGTACGGAATGCTTGCGGGCATTTGAGTTGCCAGTTGGGCAGACGACTGGGAGAGAAGTGGTGGAGGCACCATGCCGATTTTGTCCAAGCAAGAATCGCTATATTATCGAACCCGCCAGTGAGCGCCCTCAAGCGCGTGCCTGACATAGTCCGTGCCAACGCCTAAACCGGTTGCAGAATTTTGTCGCACTCCAGGCGACACCTCTTGGAGCGCGAGGTGGTTGTTCTTACTTGACGGGTTGGCGGTCTAACTATCGCGAGGATCTTCCAGAACAGGTCAGCCCAAAGCAAACCTTCTGCGTAGCGGACGAAGAACGGGTTCCATCGATCTGCCTCCGCTCGTCCGGTGGAGATGTGACAAGGCGCACTCCGGATTACCCTGCAAACCAGAAGTGAGCAATTCAGACCAGCTATATTCATCTTCATAAGTGATCATGGCAATAGAGACGAGCACTGCTTCTCTCTCTTTCAGGTCCTCTGAACTAAGTCAGCTATCTGAAGCTCTCTCCTCTTAGCTCCACAGCTCCGAAAAAAGGAAAATTCATGAAAAAGATGGTCTCGCTTTTGTTGATGAGCTTCATAGGTTTGGTTGGAACTTACGCATGGGCAGGTTTGGCTCGGGAAGACACGGTTGACCGCCTGCAAAAATCGGTCGACGTGCTGCACGCCATCATGGCTACGCCCGACAAAGGGATCCCGGAAGAAGTGTTGAGCAGTGCCAAATGCATCCTGGTGGTGCCAGACCTGATTAAAGGCGGATTCATTATTGGCGGCAAGCACGGACGTGGCGTCGCCACCTGCCGTACATCGGAAGGTTGGAGCGCGCCCGCATTCGTCTCGGTCGGCGGTGGAAGCTGGGGATTGCAGATCGGGGTTGAAGGAGTGGACCTGGTCATGTTGGTCATGAACGACCAGGGTTTTCAGCATTTGCTCTCCAGCAAGTTCGAACTCACAGGGGAAGGATCAGTAGCCGCCGGGCCGGTCGGGCGTCATGCATCCGCTGGAACTGATTGGAAGATGAACACTGAAATGCTGACCTATTCGCGCTCCAAGGGCGTGTTCGCCGGCTTGACCCTCGAAGGTGCGGTAGTGGAGCAAGACAACGATTCAACTCACGCCATTTACCGCAAGAATATGACGTTCCGCAATATCCTTTCGGGCAAAGTAGCGGTGCCCAAGAGTGCGGACGCATTCATGAAAGCCATATCAGATGCAAGTCAACAGGCGCGGATGGCCGAAGTAAAAGAAGACAGTAAGTAACGTGAGTCCCAGGATCCAGCCGCAACGCCGGATTTCTAGCGACCGGACCCGGGTACTACCGGTTCCGGTCTTGCTATATGGTTCATCGAAAGGCAGCAAAAATATGAAAATCAGACAGAGTATTTTCTGGGCAGGAGGTTTGCCTCGCTCTCTGGCCTATTGGCGCCTTCGCTGCATCATCCGATGCTCAGCAAAATCTTGAGGCAGGCAAGGCTGGCCGCAAAAGCTGCGACCGTTTCAAGTTGAGCCAGCCGGATTTGTACACAGTCAATGCTGCCGGCCGTGAGCGCAACGTTGCGAACTGCCGCAATGGCTTCGATCCTTGCGATCGTTCGAAAGCTCACCGAACGCGAAGGTGCCACTTTGGCGGTGGCCGATCACAAGCGAAATGTCTCTGACTGCAAAGACGGCATAAGCTCATGCGACAAATCCAAGCTCACTCCAGACGAAGCTGGCGAAATAAGTATGGCGAATCACCAGCGTAAGGTTTCCGATTGCAAGAATGAGATCACCGCCGAAGAAATTGGTTTTATCAAGTCGCAATCTCACTGACTGCGGGAGCGAGAGTAAATTTCGAGGCGCATGAGGCTTATGATTCAACGGCAATGCCCGCAGTGTAAAGGCGAGTTGGCGCTTGCCAGGCGTCATGATCAACAATCTGGCGCCGGATACATACCCGGACCGTCCAATGTTTGGCGCTGCGGCATATGCGGGCAGACGTTCACCGCCGAACAAATTCGTGAAGATAAGCGTTCCAAGGAATCAAGCAAGAACGCCTAACCGATATCAGCGGTCAATAACAGAGGACCGCGTTGTTGATGGGCTAATCCGCTGGCTTTCGCACTGCTGCGCGCAGCATGATTGCTGAGAGTGTCACACGCATGCGTCGGGCTAGCCAGGGGGCCAGGCGATCCAGGAGTCCACGTTCTCCGCGTAAGTTTTTCTTGCGCTGTGTCATGTCGGGAGTTCGCATTCGAAATCTACCTGGGGCGGAAACAGCCCAGCCTAGCGTTACGCTTCCCGAAGTACTTTGGAGAATCGCTTAGCAATTCAGCAACAGAGCTGGTTGAGCATCTCCATACATCTGCGCAATCGTGTGACGTAGAGCCATCAGATTGCTACGTGAAGATGCAGCCGCGAGACTGGCGGGATCCTTGGCAAGTTCTGCGCGGTAGAGCCGTACCAGCAGGGCGACTTGCTTCCCCAGACGCTCTGTTCTTCTCAAAACAAACTGTTCCTCGGACTGCATATCCTAATTGTAGCGGTTTTCGAGGGACTACTTCTTGCTAACGAAAGTAACGCGATCCCGGGAACGGCACCGACGGGCGACTCTCACACTTGTTTTTCATGGGCAGCTGGCAATTGTGAGTGATATCGGGATGTTACGCCAACTGACTCTACTTACGTCCATCAAGTCATTCGGTCTAATTGACTTGCCTTACCAACCGCCTTAGCATTTCTGCGTGATCGGCCAAACCATCTCGCGATACCGTATCGTCGAGAAGTTGGGCGGCGGCGGGATGGGGGTCGTTTACAAGGCCGAAGATACCGAGCTTGGCCGGTACGTAGCGCTCAAGTTCTTGCCAGATGACGTTTCGCGCGACCCACAGGCGCTGGAACGTTTCCGCCGCGAAGCGCGGGCAGCGTCCGCCCTCAATCATCCGAACATCTGCACGATTTACGACATCGGCAAGAGTAATGAGAAGTCCTTCATAGTGATGGAGTTTCTCGAAGGGCTGACCTTAAAGCACAGAATTGCTGGGCGGCCGATCGAAATGGAGGAACTTCTTTCGCTGGCCATTGAAATCGCCGATGCCCTGGATGCGGCCCACAGCGATGGCATCATTCATCGCGACATCAAGCCAGCGAATCTTTTTGTCACCAAGCGGGGTCACGCCAAAATTCTTGACTTCGGTCTCGCCAAAGTCGCCTCGAGCCCGTCCGGTACCGGAGGCGCATCGGGAGTCACCTCCGATACCACTGGAGTTAACTCCGAATTTCTAACCAGCCCAGGCACGGCTCTCGGCACCATCGCTTACATGTCGCCCGAGCAAGTGCGCGCTAAAGAACTCGACGCTCGCAGCGACTTGTTTTCGTTTGGCGCCGTGCTTTACGAAATGGCAACCGGCTCCGCCCCTTTCCGAGGGGAAAGCTCCGGCGTTATCTTTCACGCCATTCTCGACCGCAATCCAGTACCGCCCCTGCGGCTGAACCCTGATCTTCCTCTGAAGCTCGAAGACATCATTGCCAAGGCGCTCGAGAAAGATCGAAATCTACGTTACCAGAGCGCTGCTGAAATGCGCACCGACCTGCAGCGGTTGAAGAGGGACAGCGAGTCGGCGCGGACTCAGAGTGTCGAAACGCTCGACGAAACCACCTCCGTACCCGTTTCCGGCCCGCAGAGAACGACGCCACAGGCAACTAGCGCCGCAGAGATATCCTCTGTCGGCTCGACCTTCGCCGCGCAAGTCGTTCGACCAGTCGCAGTCGTCCAGACTGAGAAGAAACACTCATCAGCACGATTGTGGATTCTTACCCCCTTAATGCTTTTCGCAATTCTAGTCGCCGGCCTGCTTTACTGGCGCTCAAACCGCACGTCGAAGTTGGCTGACAAAGACACGATTGTCCTGGCTGACTTCACCAACTCCACCGGTGAGCCGGTGTTCGACGAAACTCTGAAACAGGCCTTGCGCGTCGAACTGGAGCAGTCGCCCTTCCTCAATGTGCTGTCTGATCAGAAGGTGAACCAGGAACTCAAGTTCATGGATAAGCCGAAAGACACCCGCCTCTCGAAGGACATTGCTCGTGAAATCTGCCAGAGGTTAGGGAGCAAAGCCGTGCTCGGTGGTTCGATTGCCAGCCTCGGACAACATTACGCGATCGAACTCGATGCCTCGAACTGTCAGACCGGCGACACCTTGGGGAGTGAGGAAACCGAAGCTGCAGATCGTGAAGGCGTGCTCAAGTCATTGAGCTCTGCGACCACCCGACTTCGCAAGAAACTCGGCGAGTCCCTCGCCTCCGTGCAGAAGTACGATACGCCGACCGAACAGGCCACGACATCTTCATTAGAGGCACTGCGCGCGTACAGCCTGGGGATAAAGGCGCACAACGAGAAAGGAGAGCAGGCGGCGATTCCGTTTTTCAAGCGCGCCGTCGAACTAGATCCACAGTTTGCCATGGCATATGCGCGGCTGGGCGTCTCCTACTGGAATGAAGGCGACGACACACCGGGCGCAGAAAATGCCGCCAAGGCGTATCAATTGCACAACCGCGTGTCGGAGAGGGAGCGTTACTATATTGACTCTCACTATTACGATTTCGTAACTGGTGAGGTTGAAAAGGCCATCCAGGTTTACGAACTTTGGCACCAGACCTACCCGAACGACTTTTCTCCTGTCACCAACCTGACTGTTATGTACCGCATGATCGGCCAGTTGCAGAAAGCGCTAGATGTGGCACAGGACGCGGCCCGGCTGGAGCCGAGTTCCGCGAATACTCAAGGCAACCTGGCCCTCGGCCTGCGAAGTTTTTGCCGGCTAGACGAGGCGCACACAGTTTTGGATCGCGCGACAACACGACATCTCGAAACTGATCAGTTGAGGATGGCCCGATATACGACCGCGTTCCTCCGCGGAGATGATGCGGAGATGCAGCGCATGGTCATCGACGTTGCGGGCAAACCGGGGGACGACCAGATTTTTGCTCTCCAGGGCGATACGGAGGCCTTCCACGGGAGGATGCGTCAGGCTCGCATGTGGACGCAACGCGCCTTTGACTCAGCACGCGGCAGCAGCGATCTGGAATCGGTCGCCTCCTATTACGTAGAAGCGGCAATGCAGGAAATTCTTGCGGGAAACACAGAAGAAGGACGGCGCGACATCGAGGCTGGTTTGAAGCTGGCATCGGGACGCGAACTGGAGATCGAAGCAGCGCTCGGCTTGGTGCAAATCGGCAATACTGCGAAAGCTGAAGCCCTGATGGCCGACCTGAAGAAGCGGTTTCCGACAGACACGGTTCTTAACAACTATTGGTTTCCCACGGTCGAAGCCGGCATCGAGCTTAAACGCGGCAACCCGGCTCGCACCCTGGAGCTGTTACAAGCTCCGCAAGCTTACGAACTGACGACGTCCGCGTTTGCTGGCATTTTGCTTTCTGTGTACTTTCGCGGGCAGGCGTACATGATCATGCACAACCCAATCGCGGCGGCTGGGGAATACCAGAGGATCATCGATCATCGCTGCCTTACGATCAGCCGGGTGCAGGGTCCGTTGGCGCACCTAAGTCTTGGCCGCGCTTACGCGACGATCGGTGACAAAGAGAGAGCACGCGCTGCGTACCGGGATTTTTTCACACTATGGAAAGACGCCGATCCCGAGGTTCCCATCTTGAAGCAAGCGAACAGGGAGTACGCGAGGCTGCAGTAGGTCCGGTGAACCGCCCGCCAGCCGATCTTCGCTTCACTGACTATCAAAAACTGAGGCGAAAGCGCACACTAGCGCCGATGGTGAGTGAAATGGGGATTTATCGCCAACGTACTATTCAGATCGGTTCTGGATCCCACGCGGAATCCTGACGATCCTTTTCACACTACCTTATAATCTCCTCGATATGATCCTTCGCGAAAACGCGGAAATTAAGCCAGCCTTAATGTTCGAGAGCTATTCTTCAGTCGCGTCGGGACTTTAATGGATAACATCTAGAGATGTGGGGGCGAATGTTCGTCACCACCTACATGCTTCCTGCTTCGGTTTCCTGGTGGAATGGCGACAACCATTTGCCGCCTTTTTTCTGCCAGATTGACGTGGCAAAAACCTTTCCCCCTTGTTTTTTGCCGTCGCAAGTCGCGTCCTGCGTCCCTGTGTAGGTCATGACGACCGTCTCTTTGTCGAGCCACATATAGGAAAAATCGGATAACGAGAAGCTGTTGACTACACATCTCGCGTCCGTAATACTTTTCACGACTTGGTCCTTGCCCTTGAATACCCCGCCATCGGCGATGCTTGTGGAGTCGTTCGTGAACCACGCGACGGCCTGCTTTGCATCGTGGTCTTTCCACCCTTGCCAGCCTGCTTTTTCATTACTCTCGAGTGTCTTCTCTATGTTTGCTTTCGTTTGCGAGAACAACGGGACTACGGATAACAGCAGAGCGACACCAAGTGCCGTTAAAGCGATTCGACGCATACTCCTCCTCTGGTCTGTAGGACGTAAGTTTTGAACAGCCCTTCCCCGGAAGGTCTGCTCACAATCAGTATTGTTGAGACTGGCAATGAGCGGCTGGTCAAAATTGCACAAGTCTAAAGTTATTACGCTCAGAACCCATCAATGAAATGGCTTCACTACCTTCGGAGCCGCATCGTTGCGTTGTGGTCACTATCGCTCAGTTTCTACGACGGCTGAAGACTAAGGTTTAAAAGAAGTCAAATCATTGCCGCTCTACGGAGGACATAACACATTGACAACAAGAATCGTTATTGCCATCAGTCTGCTCGGTTATCTGGCTCTCTGTTTCAACCTTAACGCCCAGGCAGGCGGCGATGTCGCCGACCAGATCAAGCAACTGCAGCAGGAGTCCAGAGATGCACAGATGAAAAACGACGCATCCTGGGCTCAGCAGCATCTGGCGGACGGATTCGTCGCGGGAAACAGCTGGGGCGATTGGCAAACCAAGGAGGCCTTCATCAAGGATTTGCAGGACAAGACAAGCAAGTGGAAAAGTGGCAACATCAGCGATGTGAAAGTGGCGACCTTCGGCTCGAACGCCGCCGTGTCGCATTACACCTTCACCTACGATGCCGAACTCCAGGGCAAGCACCGCGCGCGAACCGTCATATGCAGCGACACCTGGGTCAATGATTCCGGCACATGGAAAACGGCTTCGACCCACTGCTCATTGGTAAAGGGCCTATAACGGCGGCAACCACAACCCAAAGGCTGGCCCGCGAGGTCGGCCTTTTCTGGTTCGTAGTCGCTAAACGCAGCACCCTTCATCTATAGTTGGTGAAAATCGCAATATCACTCATTCACCCCGGTCGACCCGATTCTCAATGAGTGAAATCCCTGTGGCTGTTGAAAAACTCTGTGCTTGGAACGATCTTGTGCCGGGCGTGTGGGCGGTGCCGGGCAGGCAGGTTCCGCGGAATATGGACTCACTCGATGAAAAGTCCCTGAATGTTTATGGCGACGTCGTAATCCAGCAGGAATCGGAGGCGTTGGCTCAGATTTCGGCGCTGACTTTTGGAAAACAGCACACTTTAGCACAGACGCTAAATTGAGCCGTTGTAAATAAAAGAGATGCTGGGGTGGGTGATGGGAATCGAACCCACAACGTCCGGAGCCACAGTCCGGTGCTCTGCCAGTTGAGCTACACCCACCGGGGTGCATCGATTATAACAACTTTGCTGGCAGGCTAGCCCGATCGGAAAAGCGTATCAGCAGGAGCGGCCGCGAGAAATCAGCCGCGTCCTACGCCGACGTATTCAAATCCGAGAGCGCGAAGGCGGGTGGAATCGAGCAGATTCTTGGTGTCGATGATGAATGGACGGCGAAGATGCTGCTTGATACGAGCAAAGTCGAGAGCGCGAAACTCGGGCCATCCGGTGCCTACCACCAGCGCGTCGACTCCCTCAGCTGCAGCGTAAGGTGATTCGCAGTAGTAGACGGTGCCATTTAGTTCAAGGCGAGCGTCCGGAATGGCGACCGGATCGTAAGCCCGAACACGCGCGCCTTTCGCGATAAGCGATTTAGCCAAGCGAACGGACGCCGAACCGGCAACGGAATTCGTATTCGGCTTGAATGCGAGTCCGAGGATTCCGACGTCTTTGTTCTCCACGGATTGAACGGCACGCGCAATTTTGTCGAGGATGTTGTCCGCCAGATTCTGATTGACCTCGCGGGCGGCGCTCAGGACTTTCAATGAAACGCCATTTTGCCGCGCGAGTTCAGCGAGCGAATCCATGTCGGATTCGGCAAAGAGTCCACCCATGCCCGCGCCTGGTTGCAGGCAACGAGGCGCAATTTTCTTATCGAGGCCGAGTGCCAGGGATAGATTAACCGCGTCGGCGTTTACGTATTCGCAAAGACTAGCGAGTTCGTTGATGAAGGAAATCTTAGTGGCAACGAAAGCCGTGGCCGCTTCCCGAACCAGTTCAGCGGTCTCGTGATTGGTGACGATGACTGGCACACCACGCATGACCAGCGAATGGAAGATCTGCTTGAGAACCAGAACTGCTTCATGCGATGAAGTGCCGAGAATGATGCGATCCGGCCAGTTGAAATCCTCGACGGCACAACCGGGTGTGAAGAACATGGGCTGCGAGACAATCGTGGCTCGCAGGCCACCCTCCTGAATGCGCTTCTCGATGGCCGAAGCAACCCCAACCGGGACTGGAGTGACAATGGACAGGATGGAGGGCTTCGAGGCAGCACGAGCAATACGAAATGCCAGGTCACTCAGGTGTTGCGGGCTATCTTCGGCCAGGAAGATGACTTGTGCTTTACGGGCAAAGGACTCGACATCTGTGGAATACGCCAACCGACCGCAGCGCACGTTACGCTTGATAACTTCGGCTAGATTCTTTTCATGAAAGGGAACGTTACCCTGCGCCATTTCCACCATGCGCGAGCTGTCGGGATGGCAGCAGAGGACCGGGGTGCCAAAATCGGCCAAACACGCGGAAACCACAGTTCCAAGGTAATCCGCGCCGTAGACCCCAATCTGCATAGACCCTCCAGGGCCGCTGATCGCTATGACGGATGTGCGAAACCCCTACTTCTTTATTACGCCGTGGTTTGAATGAGGGCAATGCACCGAGGGCATAAGTAACACTGGCCCAAGGGCGCGTTTGAGGCAGGAATTGGGACATTGAACGTCTGGGTGGGGAACGGTTACTTCGTGTTTCTTACCTGTTTTAGCGGACGTCAGACCTGGTTGCAGTACTCACTTCTGAGCAGCATTGACTTTTGCAGACTCATCAATGGGGAGCGTAACGGTAAATACAGCTCCTCCCCCAGGTCCCGACGTTGCTTCTACATTCCCGTTGTGCTCCCGCAGAATCGCCTTACAGATGCTTAAACCGAGTCCGGTTCCTCGGCCCGGGCGCTTCGTCGTATAGAAGGGATCGAAGATATTGGGGAGGATTTCGGCCGGGATTCCCGGCCCATCATCCTGAAAAATCACCGACACGAACTTGTCCAGGTTCTCGATGCGGATTCGCAATGTGCCGCGATCTCGTACTTCCCGAATCGCCTGCTCGGAATTCAGGATTAGGTTTAGAAAGACCTGCATCAGTTGATGCGCATCGCCCTTGACTGAGGGGATCGGTCCTTCGTGCAAGAAATCCACGGTGATGTTGCTCTTGCGCAGCGAATAGGCGTGAAGGTGAAGCGTTCTTTGTATCAGATCGCCGAGATCGATCTTGACCTTCCCAACCGTAGGCGGGCGGGAGAAGTACATCAGGTTTTGCACGATCTCAACGGCGCGGCGTGCCTGCTGCTGCAGAATTTCCAGTTGTTTTCGTGTGGCTTCGGTCTGAGTGTCCTGCAGCAATTCGCTCATTCCCAGAATGCTGGTCAGAGGATTATTCAATTCGTGGGCGAATCCTCCGATCATCTGACCCATAGCGGCAAGGCGCTCGCTTTGAATGATCTGCTGCTCGAGTTTCCTTTCGACGGTGATGTCACGCACTGAGACGATCACGCCATTCACCTGATTGGTGGCGTCAAACAAGGGACTCGCCGAAGCCCGCATGGTTTGCCAGGCTCCGTTACGATGCCTGGCTCCGAACTCGCATGCAGCGAAGGTTTGTTTTCCTGACAGCAGGTCACGAACGAGTAACACGAGTTCCTGGGAATGATCTTCGCCCGCCTCCATGCTCTTGCCGAGCCAGTCTTCCGGTGCATAGCCGAGCAGGTCGCGGACTCGAGCGCTTACGAAGCTATAACGCTCGTTCGGATCGATCACGAGAATCAGATCAGGGAAGCTTTCCAACAGGTAACGCTGAAATTCCTCCTGGCGGCGCAGCGCTCTCTCCATTTCTCGCCGCTCAGTGATGTCGACCAGCGTGCCCTGATAACGGACGATCTTTCCACCCGTATCCCAGACCGCGCGCGAAGTATCGAGAAATGTGGCGAGCGACCCGTCCTTTCGGCGGAGTGTTATTTCACGGGAGCGCACTCCTCCCTGATCGTCGGCGCTTCGGCCTAATGCTGGGCTCTGGTTTGAGTCCGAATTGAAAGCTTTAGGATCGAGCGACAGCAACTCTTCTTTATTGTCGTAGCCGAGGACGCGGACGAGGGCCGCATTTCCGTCGAGCAGTCGGCCTTCTGGCGTGCTGAAGTACACGCCTTCCTGCAGGGTTTCAAATAGTTCTGTGAACCGCTGTTCTTTTTCGCGTTCCTGAGTGACGTCACGCGCCAGTGCGCTGACGCCTACCACTTCGTCTCCTTTGACGATCGCGTTCAAGACACAATCGAAGTACAGGATGCGTGCACTTGTCTTCAGCCGGGCCCGCACGAGTCCAGACCAGCGTCGCTTTTCGAGAAATCGGGCGAGACCGTGATCGACTTGTTCCCGTTTCGGCTCGTCAAGAAAATCGTCCAGTTTGCGGCCAACCAGATCGGTATAGGCAATACTAGTCAGCTCCGTCATGCGCCGATTCACGGTACGGATTTTTCCGTCAAGCGACATGGCGAACGCGACGTCGTCAAATGAATCGATGAGTTCTTTGAAGCTGCGCTGGGATTTGGCGATGAGCTGACCGAGTTGATCGAGTTGCTCTTCAGTCGGCGTGCTGGCACGCTCCTGCAGATTGCGGACCAGGGTCTTAAGTTCGGCGACCCGCTTTCTGCGCCCATAGGCGAACCCTGCGAACGCAATCGCAACACAGAGAACGCCGATGGAGAGGAGCCCAAGATGATAGGGGAGATTCTGCAGACGTTCCCAGGATTCGGCGGCCAAGCCGGTGGCGAGGAGGACTAGAAACAGCAATGCAGTTCGCCATAACCAGTTTTCTTCTTTTTCCAAGTTGCTGGGAATGCGAACGCTTGGGCCGGTTTGTTTTTGGTCGTCGTCCATCTTGTTCTGCAATGGAGTGTTCAGCAAAATCCTATTTCACCTTGTGCATCTGAACAACCAAACTGTATTGGGAATCTTGGTTCACAGGTGCAGTGGGAAGCCATTGGTCATCGATCACAATTTCCCAGTGATGCGAATCACGTCACTGCTTACGTTTTCACCTTAATGTGGAAACGCGCGACTTCTACCGGTGTTTTTTGAAACATCTCCTTGCTCTATAAGACCATGAGCGCTGCGGTTTACGGCATCGATGCCAACATCATCGAGGTCGAAGTGGACGTGTCTGGAATCAAGACACCGGAAGACCATTTCCATACAGTTGGCCTACCGGACGCGGCGGTGCGCGAGAGCCGCGACCGCGTCAAAGCAGCTTTAAGAAACTGCGGCTATGACATTCCTCCCACCAACATCACCATCAATCTCGCCCCTGCGGATATTCGCAAAGAAGGTTCGGGGTTCGACCTGCCCATGGCCCTGGGAATCGTGGGAGCTTACGGCGGATTAAATAAGAAGGAAGTGCCGGATTGTCTTTTCGTAGGAGAGTTGTCTCTTGATGGCGGGGTTCGCGGAGTGCGAGGTGCTTTGCCGATCGCGATTGAAGCGCGGGGCAGGAAGATTTCGAGGCTGGTGGTTCCGGAACTCAACGCCAAAGAAGCGGCCATGGTTGCGGGAGTGGATGTCTACCCGGTGAAATCTCTCCTCGACGTAATTCGCTTTGTGAACACTGGAAACGGAGTGATACCGCTAAAGGTCGACGGGGCGATCCTGCTCAAGGATTCGCAGCGAAGCCCAGTGGACTTTCGAGAAGTGCGCGGCCAGCAGACTGCCAAGCGTGCCCTCGAGGTTGCATGCGCCGGAGGCCACAACATCTTGATGATCGGGCCGCCTGGCTCCGGAAAAACCATGCTGGCGAAGCGCATGCCCACGATCCTTCCTCCATTTACGTTCGAAGAGGCGCTGGAGACTACGAAAATTCATAGCGTCGCTGGAGTCCTGGATCCTGGCGCCGCGCTGGTGGGAGTTCGGCCGTTTCGAGCGCCGCATCACACGATTTCTGACGCTGGGCTGATCGGCGGCGGAGCCGTGCCGCGTCCCGGCGAAGTGTCGCTGGCTCACAACGGCGTGTTGTTTCTCGACGAGCTGCCGGAGTTCCCGCGGAATGTTCTCGAAGTAATGCGGCAGCCGCTGGAGGGCGGTTACCCTTAACAATACTTCTATTTTCGTTGAAGTTCCTTTGTCGATGCTAGCGGCAGATATTCTTACAGATGTTGCTGCATTAAGAAAGGAGAAGACATGAGAGAACCTCTTGTTGTGACCCTGCATCTGCCATCTGACCTGTCGGATCGAATCAACGTAAAATGCGCCCAAGATAACATTGTTCCCGACGTTCTGTTGATTAAGGTTCTGAGAGAGCACTTCGGAATTCCGGAGCGCAGAGACAGTGCGATGTACTTCAATCTGCCGAAAAAATGAGAGGCGTTAGTCTTTTGAAGTATACTCTTTGCTGAAAAACGGAGACCTGAGATCGTGGTCTTGGACACCGCAATCTCAGGGACGCGAGGGCTTCGTGGTCTTGGACACCGCGAAGCCTTTTGCTTGCCCGGAATATAACAGGAAAATTATCTGTTTGTGGAAATGTTCAGAAAGATTTTTTCGCGGGCTCCACGATTCAAAATGCCAATGAAAAATTCTGTCAAGTAGCAACTGTATAACTGCCCCTGATTCGTTGCAGAATGCAACTTCATTGGTGCACCGCGATGAGCGCTTCAATTGTTTTCAACAATGATTTCAGTTATATTCTAAGTCTCCCCCAAAGGACTACACTCCCTATCCCGAGTTCTGATGTTTTTGGGCCCTTGGTTCAGACAGTCTGGAAATTGGGCCATTCGAATGATTGATCTATCGGCACTGCTAAGTGCGGTAAAACCCAAGGATCGAACGGATCAGTATCTGATTCTGGGGGCGATGTATAGCCTGCAAGCGCACGTCAATCCAGTTACTGTGCGCGAAATCACCGACAAACTCACACTACATCTCGGCACCAAGATTCCGAAGAATATCTACGCAAGACTGCGAGAATACACAGCATACGTCAGCCCCGTGCAGGGTCCACCTTTGCGGTGGTCGCTCACAGAAAGCGGAATTGAACAACTTGGAATCAATAGCGGTTTGAACCTCCCAACAAAGCCCGACGAAAACAGTTTTGACTTTGACGTTGGTATAGTATGCGCTCTCGAATATCCCGAGTTCGCTGCCGTAGTTAAAGCCCTAGGCGGAGATGCCGCGTGGAAGGAAGTTGGTGATCCACGGGATGCCCACGTCTATCGTGAAACAAAGTTGATAACAGAACATGGGAAAACGCTCCGAGTGGTGGCAGTCACGACAAGCACGATGGGCCTTACTGCCGCGGCAATAGCTACAACGCATTTGGTGCTTCAATACCGGCCCCGACTAGTCGCAATGATTGGGATCGCAGCAGGGACTCGCAGCGGTGGGAAACAGTTCGGGGACGTCTTGGTAGCAGATCCAAGCGTGGACTACAACTCGGGCAAAGTTGTTTTTGAAAATGGAATTCGGGAATTTCAACCCGACCCGTATCCGATCGGGTTAAATACTCGACTTCGAAGTGTGCTGCATAAGTACCGCAGTAGTGCACATCCACTGTTTGCCGAGATTAGAAAGCGTTGGTCTGGACCGACTCCAGATGCTCCAAACCGTCTTCATGTTGGCCCCGTCGGAGCTGCGGATCAAGTCATCGACGACCCCACGAGGATCCTCGAGATTCAACGTAATTGGCGAAAGCTGATCGGCGTAGAAATGGAAACCTATGGCGTTTACCGTGCGATCTACGAAAGTCCGGAACCCAAACCACGTGCCGTATCCTTTAAGGCTGTATGCGATTTTGCAGCCGAAAAATCAGATTCGTGGCAAGAATACGCAGCGTTTATGGCTGCCGAGTTTGCAGTTGGAGTGCTTAAGCGTGAGTGGGCTACATTGTGGCCCTCAACCCCATAATTGAAATCGGAGGACGAAATGACTACAACTCCATCCCTAGAGCAAGATCCGGAATTCGTAGCGATGACTGCGGTTTACCACGCCCTGAAGGACCTACAGCCAGAAGCTCGAACGAGAGTACTTAGCTATGTTGTTGCAAAACTAAAAATTCCGAAGCTCGCTGACGACAGAGCGAAAGATCAAGAAGACGAACCTAGAAGAGACACAGTAGAGGCCGTCACAGCCGTTGAAGACAAGCAGGACGACGAGACAGAGGACCTGGGAATCAGCGCTGTCGCAAAGAAATGGCTAACTCGGAACGGCATTCAAGCGAGCCAACTTGACCAGTTATTCAGCATCGGCGGGGAGGAAATCGATCTAATCAGCGATTCAGTACCAGGTGGCACCAAGAGGGAACGGATGCGCAGCGTCTTTTTGTTGAAAGGTGTTGCCGCCTACCTTGGAACTGGTGCCGCCCGCTTCACGCATGACCAGTTGAAAGAAGCCTGTCAGCATTATGATGCGTGGGACGCGTCACACTTTGCACTTATCTTTGAGAATCTATCCAGCGAAGTGTCCGGGAACGCTAAGTCAGGCTACACGTTGACCTCGCGCGGTCTGGCTCTCGCAGCCAGAATGGTGAAAGATATGGTCAAAGGACAGCAGGCAGCCGACTGACCTTCGGTAAGCAGGAAACAGATTAACTTGACGCGGGGGAAGCCGCCCGGTGGCAGCTGGAATACCACGAGCGGCCAACTCCAGGCCAAGGAGAAACCTACCCCCCGCTTAAAAGGCGGGGAGGAGAAGAAATCGAAAAGCCTCCCCGCCGAATGACAGCGGTCAAGTCACGGTGTAGGAGGTTGCGGCGATTAATGTTTTCCAGCGCCGCTCGCGTCCTGTCGGTTGAATCAGCGGTGGGCGTTGGACGGCGGTAGACGTCAATGGTGCCGTCATCGTTGACAACGGCCTGATGTTCACGGCTATAGGTCGCGACGCGAATCGCGCCGTCTTCCACAAGGCCACGTTTCATAAATCTCCTCTCGATCACTAAAATTTGGCGTTCTGCCGTGCTTGGTTTATCTCTTTGCGCAGCGTGCTGGGCTTAATGTTCCAATCCTTCTCTTGCGCAAGTTGCAGCATCTCGTCGCTTGACCTCTTGTCCTTGGCCCATTGAATTAGCTGTTTTGTTCTTTCCTCCTTAATTGGGTCCTTCTTTCGTCCGGCGCCATTCGGCTTTTCCAGATAAGCGCTCAGTGGCCCAGCCTCCCCAGGCTTGTGAAAGATCTGTAATCCCTTGCTGTCGTCAATGAAGGGCCGCCCCTTGACCGTGAACGCATCACACGGCTCAAAGTCCCGAGGCTTAACGTTCTCGATATAGAGAAGTGTTTGCTTCACATCCACACGTCGGACCCCCCACGCAGTAGAAAGTGACGCGCCGATATCGCCGGAGCCGCGCAACACGGTTTCTAGCGACATGGTGGTTGCTTTCTCGAAACCTTTCGGTGCGTGATGGGCAGCGGTGACGGTGCGCGCTCCGGCTTGTAGAAGCCGGAAGACGTCGGCGGCAAGCCCACGATCGTTGTCACTGCTGCTGCTCTCGTCGCCTTTGATGAAGCGAATGGCGGTATCGAGAAATACATCCGCTCCACGCACGCTTAGCAATAAGTTTGGGTCACTCAGGTCGAGAAAGGGGTATGCGCTCAGTGTGCGAACGAGCAAGCGACCGCTCTTGAGGTGCGGCTCAAGCTGAAATTTATCGGCGCGTGTTTTGAAAGAACCTAAAGAAATTTCAGGTGTGAGGTATACAACGCGCCGCGATTGTTCAACTACTTTGAAATAGCCGAACAACTTGGACCCGTTCAGCAGGCTTTGGACCATGCTCATCAGCACCCACGTCTTGCCATGGCCGCTCAGTCCGGCAATCATCGTGAAGCCTTGGCTTTGTAGAAAGCCGTCGATCACGAATTCGGGTGCCTTGGCTGAGCTGTAGCTTTCATAGCTCTCGCCCACGTCGGCGAGCCAGGGCTCAACAGGGTTTTCAAGCAACCGCCAGAAATCGCGGTCATTGTGTTCCCCCAGATAATCGTCCGGGCCGTTGACGCGAGGCTCGACCGGGAGGCGATAGCAGC
>Ga0070735_10002194_pt1 | contig 17910 bp, 21 predicted proteins | sample Coa_R1_FD_66443 | JGI IMG/M metagenome (GOLD analysis project Ga0070735, IMG submission 66443) | Surface soil microbial communities from Centralia Pennsylvania, which are recovering from an underground coalmine fire - Coalmine... | ecosystem: Environmental > Terrestrial > Soil > Unclassified ... | reverse complement strand
CATCCGGTGACTTCGACGGCGCCTTCCACGCGGTCGAAATCGTAGGCGTCGAAATCCACTACCGGAATCTGCTCGAAGTTCTCCACCAGAGGCGGCGACTGGATGGCCCATTCCAGCCCCGGAGCGCGCCATGGATTCGGCCCGGCAATCTTGCCGTATTTCAGCGACCACAGGAAATACAGAATCGGCAGAATGTAGCCAATGGCCAGCACCGAAGCTCCGGCGCTCGACATCACGTTGAGCACCTGGAACTCAGGCGGGTACGACCAGTAGCGCCGGGGCATGCCCAGATATCCGAGAATGAACTGCGGGAAGAAGGTCAGGTTGAACCCCGTGAAGAGAATGATGGCCGCCAGCCTGCCCATCGATTCCGGATACATTCTGCCGGTGATCTTGGGCCACCAGAAGTGCAGGCCGGCCATGAGGGCGCTGACCATGCCTCCCACCATGACGTAATGGAAGTGGGCCACCACGAAATAGGTCTCGGTGACGTGGATGTCGAGTCCCAGCGATGCAAGGAAGATTCCTGTCAGCCCGCCAATGGTAAACAAGCCGATAAAGCCAAGCGCGTAGAGCATGGGTGTGTCGAACGAGATGGAGCCCTTGTACAGCGTGGTCGACCAGTTGAAGATCTTGATGGCGGAGGGCACAGCAACCAGCATGGTCATCATGGAGAATACGAGTGCTGAATACGTGGATATGCCCATGATGAACATGTGGTGGGCCCAGACGAAGAAGCTGAACACCGCGATAGCCACGGATGAGAAAGCAACAGCGGTGTATCCGAAGACGCGCTTGCGGGAGAAGCATGCGATGACTTCGGACATAATCCCCATGCCGGGCAGGATCATCACATACACCGCGGGATGGGAATAGAACCAGAAGAGGTGCTGGAAGAGCAGCGGATCGCCGCCCTTCGCGGGATCGAAGACGCCGATGCCGGTCAGGCGCTCGAGCACGACCAGCACCAGGGCAATGGCGATCACCGGCGTGGCCAGCACGAAGATGATGGCCGTGGAGTAATAGGACCAGATAAACAGCGGCAGCCGGAACCACGTCATTCCCGGCGCGCGCATGCGATGGATCGTAACGATGAAGTTGAGGCCCGTCAGGATTGAGGAGAACCCGGCGACGAAGATTCCCGTCGCAGCCGCCACGACCTGCGTGTTCAGGTAATGGGTGCTGAGTGGGGTTGTGAAGGTCCAGCCCGTATCGACGCCGCCGAATACCATCATGCAGAGTTCGATCAGACCGCCGGTGACAAAGAGGTACCAGCTGAAGAGATTGATCTTCGGAAAGGCGACGTCGCGGGCTCCGATCATCAGCGGGATAAGAAAATTCCCGAGGACTGCGGGCGCGACCGGCACCAGAAAAAAGAAGACCATGATGATGCCGTGCATCGAAAACACCTTGTTATAGGTGTCCGCAGCCAGCAGGTCCCCGTTGGGCGTCAGCAGCTCCAGGCGAATGAGCGCCGCCATACAGCCGCCAATGGTGAAGAAGAATGTGGTCGACAGCAGGTAAAGTATGGCGATGCGCTTGTGATCCTGCGTGAGCAGCCAGGAACGAAGCGTGTGATCGCCGGAGAGATAGCTTTTCGCAGGCAGGTTTTCTGGGGGTGCCAGTACCGAAGCTGAAGCGGTTTCCATCCAGGACCAACCTCCAATGTCAACGAGTTCGGGTGGACTAATTCCACGCCGGGGCCCCGTAATCGTTATGCCGGCCGATTTCCGACAATATTTGTGGACGGAGCGGCTGGCGAGGCCTCCAATGCTGTCAGGGGTGCAGTGCGGCGAACCCGGATGCGAAAGAACTCCGGACCGCGAGTGATGTATTCCCAGGCAAGCTGGCCCGGGCGCTGGCTCTCCATCTGCCTATTCAGCGGCACCGGGTCATGATCGTTGACCAGGAGAAAGGAATCGCCGACGGAGAGCGCGTCAAATTTCGCGAAGACGAGTGGGTGGCGCTGCGAACGAGGAACTTGGCGCAGATCCAGTTCCTCACCGGTTGGGGCTGCCTCCCCGGCGCGAATCACGAGTAACGAGGAGTCTTCATGCGCTTCAAGCCGATGCGGCACACCGCCCGCGATTGTGAGCATCTCTCCCGGGCGCAGGTCAGCGGGCCTCTGGTTCTCGTAAAACGTGATGTGGCCCGAGATGGCATACACGGCGACTCGGTCGCTGGTGGAATGGTCCGGAACACTCTGGCCGGCACGAACGTTCAGGAGCACCAGGCGAAAGCCTGGCTGGTTGAAGATGACTTTGGGCAGAAACTTCTTCTCATCGAATTCGATGAGTTGCGGGAGATTGTGTTTTTGCATGACCAAGGGATTGCTCAGTGCCCTCTGGGGGGTACAAGGAAGAGGCTATTTCCGAGCACTTCCGTGGCGCCGTGACTAAAGTCACTGCGGAGACATACTATCGGAGCGATCGTGGGTCGGGGTATAGCGGAAATCAGGCATCTGGTGGGGAGATCCCCTGAGCCGATCTACATGCAAGTAATTGCTGAATAAGGAGATAGCTTAGCCGATGATCGTTTGATACCAATCGACATACCATCGAGGCATCTACGTTGCCATAGCAACGCAGGAGTTGTACTCAGGAAAAGAAATGAATCAATTAACCTCCCTCAGCATGCCGGAATCAGAGGCTGCGCGCGCCACCGCCGAGCGCCGCAGCCAGCATCTGGTGACGGCGTTTGTTGTTACGGGTCTCCTGTTCATGTTGTTGCCGGGAACGTTCCTCGGCGTATGGAATCTGCTGAGCATCTCGGAAAAGCACCAGCCCTCGTCCATTCCCCAAGCCTGGATTCAGGCACATGGGCAGGCACAGATTTTCGGCTGGATCGGATCATTCATTCTTGGCATCGGCTTTTATTCGCTCACGAAGATGCGCAGCACGCGAGACTTTCCGACGCTCGCTGCCTGGATGGTGTGGGCGTTATGGACGGTGGGCGTGGCGGCGCGCTGGCTCGGCGGGGTTACGGGCGATGCCTGGCGTGTCACGCTGCCACTTTCCGGGCTTCTGCAGCTGACGGCCTTTGTGCTGTTCTTTTTCTCGGTGCCGAAGCACAAGCCGAACTCAGCCGAGGAGAAGAAATCGGAAGTCTGGATGCGCCTTGTCTTTGCGTCCACGCTCGTCTTTCTGGTCGCTCTGGTTGCGAACTGCGCTCTGCTCTTTCGGCAAGGCGTCGTCGAGAATTCTCCGGCACTGCCGCACGTCACCGATCAGCAGTTCGTCGTGCTCGCGGTGTGGGGCATTCTTGTGCCGACTATCTGGGGATTCAACGCGCGCTGGCTGCCGATTTTCCTGGGACTGCGGCCACCGAGCAAGCGCCTACTGTATGCGGCATACGACTTCAGCCTGATCGGAATTGGCGCCACATTACTTTCATGGCTGCCGGTGGCAGCGGTGGCCTTTTTGATCGCTTCCCTGCTGGCGATTGAAGCACTGCGCGTCTGGGAACAGTCGATCAACTCGCCCAAGCTGGTCAATGTCGATCGAAGGTTCCCATTCTTCGTGCGGTTTGCGTATGTGTGGCTGCTGGCATCGAGCCTGCTTGGTGTGGCAGCGGTGGCGTGGGACACCTCGGGAGGGATCTGGGGAGCCAGCCGTCACGCTATCACAGTTGGGTATGTGGCGGCCATGGTATTTGCCATTGGGCAGCGGGTACTGCCGGCGTTTTGCGGGATGCGCGTGCTGTGGAGCACCAAACTGATGTTTGGCTCGCTGGCGTTGCTGTTCCTGGGATGCTTCCTGCGCGTCCTGGCAGAGCCGCTGGCATATGAACAGATCTGGGCACCGGCGTGGAAGCTCCTACCGGTGTCCGCGATCATCGAATTGAGCGCAGTGACTCTCTTCGCGCTGAATATGGCCGTGACGCTGTTGCAGCCGCCCGCGCATTTGCGCGCTCAGCCGGCGGCTCGCGGGCGAAGCTGATCTCAGTGAGGGAGAACAATCGGCATGAGCGCTTCCGAGTTTCAGCGGATCATCGAGGAGTTTCGCCTGTTTTCCGAAACCACGAAGGATTTGGCGGCTCTCGAAGAGTTTTGCGTTTCGCAGATGGGCACACGTTTGCCCCGCTACGACTGGGTTGGGCTCTACATGCTGAACGAGTATGATCCGGGCGTGCTGGTGCTGGGGCCGTTTCACGGCGCGTCCACGGAACACGTGCACATCCCGATCACCCAGGGAATCTGCGGCGCGGCAGTAGCTGAGGGCATGACGGTGGTCGTGGACGACGTTGGAACGGATCCGCGGTATCTGGCGTGCTCGCTCGAAACCTGGTCGGAGATCGTGGTGCCGATCCGTGTGAATGGAGTAATCGTCGGCGAGATCGATGTGGACAGCCACACCCGAAAGGCTTTCGGTGGAGAGGATCGAGAGTTTCTGGAGGAGTGCACGGCGATGATTGGCTCGTTCATCGCGCGATATCGCACCTGAGATCGAAGGGTCTGCCTCGGTGCTCTCCCAGCACACATGCACGAGGGTCGCCGGTCTGCTGATTCTCATCGAAACTGCAATTAACCATGATCGCAGTGTTACTCCGCGACCGGCAGTTCCGCGCGCGGTGATCTTCCGCCGAATGCGCCTTCGCATCTCTGCGGTCTTTGCAGTCTTCAACTCGTTCCTCCTCCTTCATAAACTGATCACCGGACATGGCACATGGCGAACGATCTCGTAGGGATTCAACCCGGAGATGCCCTGTGCCGACCAGGAGTTTTTGTCCACAACCAGCAGTCCCGCCCGGAGGCGCACCACTGCGTCCCGCAGAGTGTCCGGAACATTTTCCCGCTCGACAACAGTCTCCGCGTATATGCGGAATTTCCGCTGCACTCGATCGATCTGTTCCGGTCCTTGTGTCAGGGCCTTCCTGCTCCAGGCGATGCACAATTGCGCCGTCAGTGGGGAAGCGAGGCGAGATGCCCAGTTCAGAATTCGGTCACCTTCCGTCGCAGTACTGGCCGCACACAGAATGCGCTCCGGGTTAAGCCAGTTGGTGGGCATCGTGGAAAACGCCTCCGCGGTGGCCCACACGGGACAGGAGGCATTACGGAGCACTCTCTCGGTCACCGATCCCTGCAGTGCCCTGCGAATCGCGCCGTAACCGTGTGTCGGCAGCACAATCAGGTCGGCGCCGTTCTCCTCAGCATGGCGGAGGATCGTCCCGGCAACGTCAGGATGGACACGAACGATCCGCTGCACGCTGGGATTTCTTGCCGATTCTGACAAAAAGGCAGACATCCGCTGCTCCACCGAACGCTCAAGTTCCGCCATCCGGAAGAGATTGCCTTCCGGCGGTCTTTCGACATGAAGCAGGGTTACCCGTCCATGGGCGCTGCGGGCGAGTTGGACAGCAAACCTCGCGGCGCCGACACTACGCTCAGAGAAATCAACCGGGACGAGGATGTTCGAAAAAAGCGGTCCAATCTCTGTCTCCGAGTCGAAGGCACACTGGCTGATGGCTGACATACGTACCTGACTTTCACCGGGCGTCGCCACCTCGGATGGTCGCCCGGGATTCATGCCTTTACGTTGACTCACAACGCCCCACGTGACAATGGTCTGTTCATAACCCGGACTGGGATAGCTGTAACCGGGCCGGGGCGAACACGATTGGCTCAGTCCGGTTTCGGAGTCTTCTCTTCGATCTCGTCGATGGCAAGCTCTGAATGTGCCACGGCCGCGCCCGCCCTCATTTCCGCGGCTACCCAGATGGCTTCCATAATTTCGCTCTCGGAAGCGCCTCTGGCCCTGACGGCCGCCGCGTGGTGGCGAATGCAGTAAGGGCATTGCGTAACGTGCGCCACCGCGACGGCAATGAGTTCCTTCGTCTTCGCCGGCAGCGCTCCGTCGGCGAACACCTGGCGGCTAAAGGCGCGCCACGCAGACAATGTTTCAGGAGCAAGCTCTTCGCGTTTCTTAGCGATCTCGCGTGAGACTGCGGGATACATCGGCTTTTCCATGGTTCAGATCCTCTGCACGAGGGATGCCGCGGAGGTTCGCAAAGAAGCTGGTACGTCTGTTGATTCGGGGAAGACAGTTCTTCCATTGTTGATGCCAGGCGCCATCCATCAGAATGCCGAAAGTGATCTTTCTGTCGGGGAGCAGTCGCATGAGATACGGTTCGAGGACTTCGCATGTGAATCGCCGCTGGGGAGTAATCCTGGCGGGGGGAGATGGGGTTCGTCTGCAGCCTCTGACGCGAATCGCCTGTGGTGACAGCCGCCCCAAGCAATTTTGCCCGCTGCTCGGCGGGAAAACCCTGCTCGCCAGAACGCAAAACCGAATCGCCGGAATCATCGAGCCGGAGCAGACCGTATTCGCGCTCACCCGCACGCACGAGCAGTACTATTCGCGCACTCTTGAGACGATACCTTCCACTCGAAAAGTAGAGCAGCCCGCGAATCGCGGGACCCTGCCGGCAATCCTGTGGAGCCTTCTCCGGGTTGCCCGGGCCGACGAAGAGGCGCTGGTCGCCTTCCTGCCATCGGACCACTACGTCGCGAACGAACCGGCGCTTGTGAGCGCGCTCAGCTCCGCCTTCGCGTTTGTGCAGACCCATCGAGACAGGGTCGTTCTACTGGGTGCATCAGCGGACCGGCCGGAACGGGAATATGGATGGATCGAGCCTGGCGGAGCGATGACGCATGGATTCTTCGGGGTGAAACACTTCTGGGAGAAGCCTTCGCACGAGACCGCACAGCACCTCCTCGAACAGAACTGCCTGTGGAACACATTTGTGATGGTCGGTTCCGCCAGCGCATTTCTGGCCATGGCCCGCGGGGCGGTGCCGAACATTGTCGCTGCTTTCGAAGAGATCCTGGGCGACGCCGGGATCCCGGAGGAGCAGCGGATGCGGGAGTTCTATCGGAATCTTGCTCCCGCTGATTTCTCCCGCGATGTGCTGTCTGCCAGTACCGAAGCGCTTGTCGTTTCCGATTGCGGGGAGATTGGCTGGAACGATCTGGGCGATCCCGGGCGATTCGTCGCCGCGCTGAGGCAGGACGGCATGGCCATCCCCGAAGGTTTGACCGTGTTCTGCAACGAATGCCGCGGGCGGCAGTCCACCGCTCATGGCGCTCTCATCGCTGAAAAAGCAATGGCTCCGGCGCAGCCCATCCTTCAGGAGATCCTGCCATGATCCACCGGAACGATGCTGTCGGACCGATCGTCCTCGCATGGCCGAATGCCGGGGACCGCGGCGGCACCGGGGGCAAGGCTGCCGGCGATGATGCTGCGGCGGGCGGTATGACGGGGTTGATCTCACCTTCGGCCGAGGCTAAGCGGCAGGTTTTTCGCGACTGGCGCCACTGGCGCGGAAGTACCTGCGAATTCCTCATCCTCCGTGTGCTCAGGAAGGAACATGCGAATCTGAGGGTTGAACTTCATAATCTGCGAACGCTGGCGGCGGCAAGCGCCGAGCGGCACCATGGCAACCGTCCCGAGATCCCCATCATTGGGGAACTGGTTGAACAGCTGGCCGTGGAACTCGCCGCTCATATGGACATCGAGGAGACCACTGTCTTCCCCGTACTGCTGGAGGTCGAATTGGCGTACGTAGGGGAAATATCCGTGTCGACCGCGCCTCGCGGCGTCGGTCAACTCCTGAAGAGCATGTCCGAGCAGCATCAGAGAACGAGGAGAACACTCACGCAGTTACGCCGCGAGAGCAACGACTTTCGCTCTGCATCCACGGACGGCTTCCTCGATCGGGAGTTCTACGCCCAAATGGCGAGCCTGGACTGCGGGCTCCGCAGCGACTTCAGACTGGAAAACGCGGTTTTGTTTCCGAGAGTTGCTCAGATGGAATCGGAACTGCTGCGTGGAAGCATTGGTCAACGGCCCGCGTGAGTGGGGCTAATACCGGACGTGACGCTGCAGCATAGGGAAAGGAGCAGAATATGATTCAGGTGAAGCGAGTCTACGAGCCGGCAGTGGCCAGCGATGGCCAGCGACTTCTGGTGGAGCGGCTGTGGCCGCGTGGCATTCGCAAAGAATCGCTGCAGATCGATGCCTGGCCGAAAGATGTGGCGCCCAGCCCGGAGCTGCGAAAGTGGTTCGCACACGACCCGGCCAAGTGGCCGGAATTTCGCCGCCGCTATTTCCGCGAGCTGGATGCACATCCGCAGGGGTGGCGACTCATCCTCGGGGCGGCAGCTGAGGGCAATCGGGTAACGCTCATCTACAGTTCCCATGATCGCGAGCATAACAACGCAGTGGCCCTGCGGGATTATCTGGAGAAGAAGCACGCAAGCCGCACCAGAAAACTGCGGAAGACGGCCTGACGGGGCGAATTATTAGCAGCAACCAAAAGGAGGAATTCATGGTGAGGTCTCTTGGTGAACCTGTTGCGAAGGCCGGCCCCAGACCGAAGGACAGTCTCAATCACTCCGTCGATCCGGCGGAAATTCGTGAAAGAACGCTCGCCAAGACGATCGAGGATTCCTTCCCTGCCAGCGATCCTCCCTCCAGCGATCCGGCGCCCGAAGTAGATTCCTTCGCGGCGTAGCGCCTATTCAGCGCAGAGAAACCCCAGCGAAATCTCCGTGTCAGATCCGAATTGTTTCGACGTGATCTGCGCTCCATTTGCCGGGCGGATTCACGACGCCTGCCGCAGGGTCGCTCGGTAGTCCGCCACGAACTTCTGAATGCCCTTCGCCGTCAGCTCGTGCCGGATATCGAAGCTCTCCCATGGCCTGTTGAGATCCAGTTCTTCCCAGTCGATTGCTTTGCCGGCGGGTGGATACGAATAGCTCGCGTCGGGCAATGGCATTCCCGTCTGTGCCCATTCTTCCAGCACCTTCGTCGGAACCGTGACGAGTTCCGCGCCGTAGTGAAACGAACAGAGCAAATGCTGCAGATTGCGAATACTGGCCGCGAGCACCAGCACATGTCCGTCGCCGGCCGCGAACATCCGTTTGATATTTGCGATCAGATCCATGCCGTTCTGCCCGGTGTCGTCCAGCCGCCCGATGAACGGCGAGACATAAACAGGAGCCTTTGCGCCTTTAGTGGCTGCGTAAACGGCAGCCGCCTGGCTCTGCGAGAAACATAATGTTATGTTGACTCGGAGCCCTTCAGCTACAGACTCCTGCGCTGCTTTCAGGCCCTGTGCCGTGCAGGGATATTTGATGTACGCGTTTGGGATCCACGAATTCATCTCCCGTCCCTGGCGCAGCATTTCTTCGGCCGTGGTATTGAGATCGGCAAAGACCTCGATGGACACTCCCGCGTCGCCGACCAGTGGCGAGATTTCCCGCACGATCTTTCGGTACTCCGCGGCCTCCTGGCTCTCGCTCATCCGCTGGCCAGCCTTCACCAGGCGGACAACTTCGGGATTTTTCGCGATCAGCGTCGGATTAGTGGTTTGCCCATCGACAAAGCCCAGGAGATCCCGGATATGTTGCGTCTCGCCGGGATCGCCGCCATCAACCAGAATCTTTGAGGGCGCCTGCCTTGCCGCCTTTGCCTGCCTATTCATCGCTGCGGTGCTGGACATCGATTTACCTCCTTCATGTGATAAGTACCTAATAGCCGGAGAACTCCTCTGTCCGAATATCGTCTTCGTCGACTTCCGCATCGGCGAGGACATGCCGCATCGCCGCGACCATCCCGGGTGGCCCTGCAAGGTAATAGATTGGCCCCTGAATCGCAGGCAGGTATTGAGCCAGCATGCTTTGGGTGACGAAACCCGTTCCGCCGGTCCAGTTGCGCCTGGATTTATCAATCTGCGTCATCGTGGCGATGAAATGGAATCGCGGATTGTCTCTTGCGCACTCACCGAAAAGATCCAGAAACGGGGCATCCTCGGGCCGACGGTTGGAATAGAAGAGCCACAGCTGGTGCGCAGCCTTCTCATATTCCGCCTGACGGACGATGCTGCGAAAGGGCGTGATGCCGATGCCTCCTGCAAGAAAGACTGCCGGGCGGTCGGCTTTCCGGCGCAGTACCAGAGAGCCGCTCGGGCCGTCGATTTTGACCTCGATGCCCGCTGATGCTTTGCCAAGGACTCGCTTAAAGGCCGTATCCCTCATGCGCGTGGCAATCATCAGATCGTCTTCAAACGGGGCGCTGGCGATCGAGAACGCACGGGTGTTGCCTTCGCCGTCCGTTTCCGGTGGATCGATCAGCGTCAGATCGATCGACTGCCCGGGACGGAACTCGAATCCCTGCGGCTTGAGGAAGTGGAAAGCGATCGTGCCTTCCGCCACGACTTCGCTCCTCACCAGCCTCGAGCGATAAGGCGCCGGGTTGGTCATACTTCCTCCGCAGGAGTTCTGCGCCTCACCGGGGTATACGTTCCAGGAACGGCGCGAAAGCTGACCGCCAGCCGGTTCCATCCATTGATGGCAACGATGGCCAGGGTCAGGTCCCCCAGTTCCTTTTCGCCGAAGTACTCTCGGACGGACTCGTACAGCGCATCCGGCACCCGGCTCTCGCCGACCCGAGTCACGGCTTCCGTCCATGCGAGCGCTGCGCGTTCGCGCTCCGTGAAGAACGGCGCTTCTTCCCACACATTAACGGCATACAGCCGCTGCTCCGCTTCGCCTGCGGCTCGGGCATCCTTCGTGTGCATGTCCACGCAGTAGGCACAACCGTTGATCTGCGAGGCGCGCGGTCGCACCAGCTCAAGCAATGCCGGATCGAGACCGCATTGCCGGACATAGTTCTCAAGGCCGCGCATTGCGGCGATCCCATCGTGCGATGCCTTGCCGTAATCGATCCTGCCGATCATCGGTTTTTCCCCAGCGTCGATGGTTGCACATGAGATCAAATGTGGGCCAGATGACAATGGGTTCTGTTACCGGTACAGATCTTTCATGTCGGCCGCCAACCGAATTGGATGGTATGTCCGTGCTCCGGAGTGGTACAGGCACCCTATTGTGACTTCCCGCGCTCCGTGTGGAAATGAATCGAGAAGAAGGGAGCAACACCATGAAACCAACAGAAGTCCTGGAGCGCGAGCATCAGGTCATCGAGCAGGTCGCCGTTGCATGCGGAACCTGTGCAGCCGCCCTGAGAAAGGGGGTCCGGATCCCATTCGACATCCTGCGGAGCACAATCGCGTTCCTTCGTGTGTACGGTGATCAGTACCACAATCAGGAAGAGGAGCGGCTGTTTGCGCTGCTGCGTGAGAAAGGGGTTCCCGCGGGATGCTGTCCCATGGCAACGCTGGAACACGAGAAACAGAAGCTGGCGACGATGATCGATCAGCTTTCGGCAGCCGTGGACATTTACATCGAAAGCGCCGGCGCCGTGAACGCCACCCTCATCGATACGCTGCAGGCGTTATCGGAGTTCTATACGGACCACATCTGGAAAGAGAATTACCTCCTGCTGCCCATGGCCGACAAAGTGTTCACAGAGGCCGATCAGCAGGCATTGGCTCAGTCCTTGCGTGCCATCGACTCGGATCGGGGCGAGGCAGCACGGCAAATTGTCGAGCAGTTTAACGCAGCGATCTTCCAGTGCTCGGAGAGCGCATCGATCTGGGATCAGGCCGCCATCGCCTGATCCGCACAAACCAGATGACGGAAATCAGCAACGGAGGCTTCTTCATGCAAGATTCAATGATGTTTCCACGACGGGCTGCTCTGGACCACGGACTGCCACTGGGTGCTCCGGGAACGCTTCGCCGTCCGGCCGCTACCGGAGGGCCCGTTCTGGGGATCGATCTTGCCGCCGCGGCCTGCCAGCTGCAGCAGGAAAGCACCTGGTCCGGCAATCGAAATGCCGTAACGCTGGTGAAACACCGGGACTTCCGGCTTGTACTCACTGCTCTGAAGGCCGGCGCACGCCTCGCTCGGCACGGCGTACACGGGTCGGTTCTGATTCAGGTGCTTGCCGGCCTAGTCCGGGTCACAATTTATGGTCAGGATCTCAGCCTGACGGCCGGGCAGATCGTTTCGCTCGATCCGCAACTGGATCATGAAGTCACTGCGGTGGACGATGCATTTATCCTGATCACAATCGGCTGGAGCGAGTCAACAGCGTTTGGCGAGCTGGCTTCCAGGCCGCCGGATGACACATGGGACTGGCGCGCCGATGAGTCGGTGTGGAACTGACCGAAGTCAGCGAGCGCTCCACCTGTGCCAGATGAACACACGAATGCCCTATGGGTTTGCTTCAAGGAGCGCGGAAAGGCCGGGCATGTCGAGAATGACGATGTTGTGAGCCTCGACGTCGAGGAGGCCTTCGGCCTGAAGGCGCATCAGGTTGCGCGAGACGAGTTCGCGGACGGTGCCAAGCTGATGTGCCATTTCCTGATGAGTACCGGCGAGCTCGAACTCGATCCCGCGATCGGTCTTTTTGCCCGTAGCCTGCGCGAGACGGACGAGAGCGGCAACGAGACGCTGGCGAACAGTAGTGAAGGATAGCTCCTCGATGATGCCCACCAGCCTCCGAAGCCGCGCGCCCACAACAGCCAGCATTTTGAGGGCAACCTCGGGGTGCTGGAGACAGAAGCTGCGGAGGTCCGGCCGGGAAACGAAGAGGATCTGGGAATCTTCGACTGTGCTGGCTGAAGCCGGATATGGACCTCCGTCGAAAACTGGCAGCTCGGCAACGGATCCGCCCGGTCCTTCGACAGCGAGAACCTGCTCGCGCCCATTGGGCGAGCTTTTGAAAATGCGGAGCTTCCCCGATTCAATAATGTAGAGGCCGCGGCAGGGATCTCCTTCGGAAAACAGGAGTTCACCGTGGCCATAGCGCCTACGGACGAAATGAGCGGCGAGCATACGCACCTCATCGGGCGACAGACCGGAAAAGAGCGGGACAGAGGCAAGGGAGGCGGCGACGCTGCTGTGCTCATTCATCGGAGTGATTGTACGCAATTGGAACGAGTGAGTGACTTAAGTCGCAGCGGTAGGGCCGCATCGTCAGCGAGGATGCCAGTCAGGAGGCGATTATGTCTGCCGCTGAGACGACGGTCCGCGAGATTGCGCTGGAAAATCCGGCATCGATTCGCGTGTTTGAAAAGTTCGGGATTGATTATTGCTGCGGCGGACACAAGCTCCTGACGCAGGCCTGCAGAGAACGGGCGCTGGAACCGAGTGCGGTTTTGGCGGCCCTCGATGCCGCGAGGGAGCCGGCGGAGAAGCTTGGAATCGACTGGTCGAAGGTGGGGCTCGATTCCCTCTGCGAACATATTGTGACGAAGCATCATGCCTATGTCCGGGACGAGGTTCCGCGGCTGATGCAGTTTGCGCAACAGGTACTTGCACGGCATGGAGACCGGCATCCCGAGATGGTGGAGGTTCAGGAACTGGTGCGGGCGCTCGGCGAGGAACTGCTGGTGCATACCGGGAAGGAAGAGGCGGTACTGTTCCCGTACATCACGAATCTGGAGCGCAATCTGAGGCGGTGCGGGCCGCCGGCACTGGGCTGCTTTGGAACGGTGAAAATCCCGATCCGAGTGATGCTGGCCGATCACGAGGCCGCCGGAGAGATGATGGCCCAGATCCGCGAGGCGACCGGAAACTACACAGCCCCGTCCGACGCCTGCCCCACCTGGCAGGGGTTCTATCAGGCCCTCGACGAGTTTGAGCGTGATTTCCACCAGCACCTGCATCTCGAGAACAACATCCTGTTTCCCCGGGCGATCGAGCTGGAGGAGAGCTGCGGCTGAGGCGCCGCAAACAACCTGCTTCTCGTTTCGCGACTCAACAGAGACATCTCAGGAGAGCAGATGGAGCGGCGCGGCGTCGTTCATCGGCTGGAAAACTGGTCATCACCTTGCAGACCAGATTCATGGAGCGAGCGCGGTTCTTTCCTGGGTTCCGACGTCGCGCATATTCCTCGATTCCCGAGATCTTTGATTTCTGTCGCCCGGCGACTGGTCATTGACGATCCGTAGTGTCCTCCTGAGCGGAACAGTGAGTGATCAAGACTCGGGCCAATCGGATGGCGCCACAGCACCCTCCTGCCCGCAGATTCTGCAGGAGAGCCCACCGAGTTTAACTTCGCATTCTTCATCCTGGAAGGTCGCGGTTGACTGTTCCGGCGCAGTAGATGAGCCTGGCGTTGCGTTCTCGTGGGATGACTGCCGAGGTTGTTCCGGTCCCATCACATTTCTCCTGTTTATCGTCCTGGGACAGCGTAGGTCCGGCCGCAGGAATTTGCTATGGAACAGACGAACCTGGGACTGAGACAGATGTTTTGTCGCGCGGCATTCCCGGGGAGAGGAAATGGAGAGAGATGCCGCATCTCCTCTCGGTCAAAGAGGGTACAGGCACGGCGCCGATGCCCTGTAACGTTCAGCGTCCGTAATGTTTTGCGTTGATCTCCGCGTAGTGCTTCCACTTGTCCGGCAGATCGTCCGCCGCATAGATGGCGGATACCGGACAGACGGGAACGCAGGCGCCACAGTCGATACACTCCTGCGGATCGATATAGAGCTGCTGGGCTGTTTCATACTCCGATTCCCGCTTGCTGAGATGGATGCAATCTACAGGGCAGGCATCGACGCAGGCGGTGTCTTTTGTACCGATGCAGGGTTCAGCAATGACGTAGGCCATGGTTCAAACTCCTGCATTCAATATGGATCATCCTTTTTTCGCGGTCTGTGACAAAAGTCCCGGAAACCGCGCGAGTATTCTCCTAAGCTCCCTTCCAGATGGGTTTTTGCGAGGAGCCGCACCATGCTGGAAATGGAGTTATTTGGATTTTTGGCTCATACGGCGGATGCCGTGTTCGTCCTGTCGGATCAGGGCGAGATTGAATTCTGGAACAAAGCCGCAGAGCGGCTGATCGGATATCCAGCCGAAGAAGTGAAGGGCAAGACCTGCTATCAGGTGCTGCAGGGTACCGGAGCCCTGGGAACGCGAATTTGTCATGACGGCTGCAGCGTCCTCGAATGCGCTGCGAAAAATACCGATATCCCCAATTTTGATATGAGCGTAAAAACGCGCTCCGGGAAACGAATCTGGATCAACATGTCGACCATCACCTTCGACAATCCGCGAAACGGGCGCCGCTTGCTCGTACACCTGGCCCGCGATATCAGCGAGCAGAAGAAGACCGAACAGCTGGTTCACAAAATGCGTGATGTCGCTCAGCAGTTCAGCCAGATGGGCGATCAGGTCGGCAGGGTATCTCCGGTTGTCGAACTATCGGAGCAGGAGAAGCAGATTCTGAGGATGTTTTCAGAGGGCAAGACGCCGGCCAGTATTGCACGGGCCCTGACCATCAGCTCGCAGACACTGAGGAATCATCTGCACCACATCAACCAGAAGCTTCGCACGCATAATCGGCTGGAAGCGGTCATGCACGCGATCCACCGAAAGCTGATTTAGTGCGAGGAGCGCGGATTGCGGGTGAGTGCTGATGCAATCCGGCAAGTTGTTCGCTCGCTTGGGTTCTGAGACGGTGCCCCCGGTCAGATATTGGGCAACAGGTCGAAATATTCGTGGTCCTCGTTGCTGCCGCCCTCACCTTCTCCCAGCAGCTTTTCCGATTCCACGAATTCAATGCGCTCGATCCACTTCACCATCTTGTAGCCAAGCTGATTCTCTACGCGGAGACGCAGCGGCGCGCCGTAGACCGGCGGCAGCGGCGCCCCATTCATATCGAAGGCCAGTACGCACTCCGGTTTTAGCGCGTCATAAATGTTCTGTGTGTCGTAATACGACCCTCCGAAGAGCGACTCGCCAAACGAATGGAACGCAATGGTGTGCGCATAGGGCAGTGGTCGCACCAGTTCGATGAGCCGGCGCAGGGAGACACCTCCCCATTGTGCTATTCCGGACCATCCCTGGATGCAGTGGTGCATCGTAATGTTCTCTTCGGCTCCCAGAGCCCGCAACTGATCGAGGGACAATTCGACCGGATTCTCGACCAGGCCAGAGACCTTCAACCGGTAATCTCTGAAGTTCCCTTCGGCGAGTTGCTTCCAGTCTTCACGCGTCGGCATCTTGCCGTTCGGCCAGAAATACGGCGAAATCTGATCTTTCGTGTAGCGCTCGCTCGGCACCAGGCGATCCAGAGTGATCAGCTTTACCGGCTGGGTCAGAGCTTTCTGCGCATGCTGCAGGCCGCGCGGGAAGCGCCATGAGACGTGATGGGCCACGACCCAGCTCAAAACCACCACGCTGATACCAACCAGCCCCAGAATCATCCCCGTTGGGCGCAGATTATCCGTGCCGAGCACGATGTGGTTCATGTTTCTCCTGAACCCCGTCAGCACCACGAGCGTCACATGCACGATGACGAAACAGATAAATCCGATGAGGTTCAGAAAATGAATCGATCGGGCGGCCTGCCGACCTCCGAAGAGTTTCACGTATCCTGGCCAGCGGTTCACCAGAGCCGGAGACATGGCCATGCCGGTCAGGATCGCGAGCGGCGCCATGATGAAGATGGTGGCAAAATACGCAAGTTGCTGCAGAGCGTTGTACCCATAGAATCCATTCGGCTCCGGCGGCAGGCGAAAATTCGCATACTGCACGAACGTATTCCATGCGTCGAAGAGAACGGTCGGCGAAGTGGGTACCAGACGCCGCCATTGCTCGCTGGTCAGGAGGCCGCCAACAAAGAAGATCCCGGTCAGGACGAAGCCGTACACGCTGATGAAGTGCCATGAGCGAGCAACGCCGATGGTATGGCGGTAACCGGGAGTCGAAACCAGCGGCGAGAGATATCGTGCGTCGTCCTTGGCCGTCCAGATCCGATCTTTGGGGACACGCAGAGGCGTGAAACGGATCCATTCCGTGCCCGGCGTGCAATGATCGTTCCAGTAGAGGCGGGGATGGTCCATCAGAATCGACAGACCGCTGCGCATCAGCATGAAGATGAAAAAGATATTGAAGAAGTGACTCCACCGTATCCAGAACGGAAATCCGTGGGGTCCGGAGGGGCCTCCGGAAACAGACGCGGGGGTCGGCGCCAAATGAGGCAGGCCAAGGGCAGCATGCTGAATCCATGCCGCCGTTAGTGGCATGAGCACGAGAAGGATCAGGACCATCAGGGCTCGCCGGCTCATCCAGACGCGAAACCGCCGGTCCTCCGGATAAAAGACTGAGCGATGAGCATCATCGAACCGAATCATGAATAACCTGCTCCGGGGAAAATGGGGAAATCGAATCCGCCTGCTGAACCCAGTTTTATTTTCCAGCCGTGCGGGCTCAATGTGTTGCTCGTACCGCGCAGTAGTACGATTATTTCCGGACTCCACTAACGTGCTTTCGATGTCCCGTTCCGTTAGACCCGCCGCAGCCGGGTGATTTCTATACCATGCGATGCGACAGCTGACCCATGGCATGGAACATGCGGCTCCCGTCACACTTTGCTGAGGGACAGTCCCTGCGAGAGTGCCGATATTGCCTCCGATTGGCGTCGGCCGCTTCCATGAGGCAATCGGGGCCATACAACAACTCGCTCGAAATCCACGTATCGCAGGCATCCGTTCGCCCCGGAGGATTTCATGTCTCAGGTAAAGATCACGGTTGATGGGAAGGAAATCCACGCCGCGGCGGGTTCGCTGCTGATCAACGTTTGTAAGAGTGCGGGCATCGAGATTCCCTCCTTCTGTTACTATCCGGGACTCTCATTGCAGGGTGCCTGCCGCATGTGTCTGGTGGAGATCGCCAAAGTGCCCAAGATGCAGACGGCGTGCACGACCCCCGTGGCTGAAGGCATGGTGGTCACGACGGAGAGCCCGGTGGTGCGGCAGAGCCGCAAGGCGATGTTGGAGTTTGTGCTCCAGAATCATCCTCTGGATTGCCCGGTGTGCGACGCGGGCGGCCAATGCGAGTTCCAGGATGCAACGTTCCGTTACGGTGCTGCCGAATCACGCCTCGTCGACATCAAGAATCACCGCGACGAGCAGCAGTGGTCTCCAATCGTCTTTTTCGACCGTCCCCGCTGCATCATGTGCTATCGGTGCGTTCGCGTGTGTGGCGAGGGAATGGAT
>Ga0070735_10002193_pt1 | contig 17912 bp, 17 predicted proteins | sample Coa_R1_FD_66443 | JGI IMG/M metagenome (GOLD analysis project Ga0070735, IMG submission 66443) | Surface soil microbial communities from Centralia Pennsylvania, which are recovering from an underground coalmine fire - Coalmine... | ecosystem: Environmental > Terrestrial > Soil > Unclassified ... | reverse complement strand
AAATGCACTGATCAAAGCTGGAAAATATGACGAGGGCATTGCTCACTTTCGCAAGGCGGCTGAGATTGAACCCGGAGATCCGGTCAGCGAAGTGAATCTTGGAATCTACGCCCAGCAGCATGGAGATTTGCAACGAGCGGCGGCGCGTTATCAATATGCGTTGCAGTTGGCTTCCGACCCGCAGGTGCGGGCTGCCGCCTACGCGAACCTGGGCGGAGTGTACTTTACACTTCATAATTATCAACAAGCGCAGGACAATTTCGAGTCGGCCTTGCAGCTTGGATCGAGAAGCCCTTATGTCTTTCTACACATAGGATTAATCGCGCAAAAACATTCAGACTGGAATAACTCGATCCGCTATTACGCAATGTATGTTGCGGTTGAGCCAAGCGACATCGGATATTTTCTGCTGGGGCAAGCGCTCGATCACGCGGGAGACCACGAGCGCGCGAAACTTGCCTATCAGCAGGCACAGCGGTCATCAAAGGACCTCGACCAAACCCGCAAGGCAGCCGCCAAGCTTTTGACGGAATAGCCGAGAGAAGAAATAGCTTCAGAATATTCCTTTGTTTCGCGGACTTTCCTTGGTGTTACTTCGTGCTTAAGAATTTCTCAAACCACGAACTAACACGAAGGGAATCTTCACGAAGGAACTAATTCAGGCATTGGCGGGCTCAGCACGCCACGGAAAACACTCTCCTATGCCATGCGATCAAGAGCGCCGAACCGATGATCATTAGCCCAACACACAGGCCAATCCAAATGCCCAATGCGCCCCAGCCCAAACGAAAACACAAAAAATACCCGAGCGGGATACCGATGAACCAATAAGCCACAAAGTTCGCGAGCATAGGCGTCTTCGTGTCTCCTGCCCCGCGCAGAGCTCCAGTGGTCACGACCTGCATGCCATCGAATAGCTGAAAGGCGGCCGCGACCAGTAGCAGCGTTGCTCCGACGCGAACCACGGCTGGGTCTGGAGAGAACGCGCGTGCGATCACTTTAGGAATTGACACGAACACCAGGCCAGAGCAGGCCATAAAGGCCACTCCCAGCGTAATCGCCGACCATCCGGCGCGGCGCGCACCCGCGGGATCGCGACGGCCTAATTGTTGACCGACTCTAACCGCAGCGGCGGAACTGACTCCGTAAGGCACCATGAAAGTGAAGGCCGCGCAGTTCAATGCGATTTCGTGGCCCGATAACGGCACCGCGCCCAGCTTCCCGCAAATCGCAGTTGCCATCGAAAACGCGCCAATCTCGACCAGAATCTGCCCGCCGGCCGGAGCTCCCAGCTTCAGCAATGCCCAAATTCTGGCAAGATCGACTTTCAGCGCGGATGTCGAATGCGGAAACTGGGTCAGCGGACGCTTCGATTCCACCCACGCTAACGTAATCGCCAGCACCAGCATCATGTAAATCCGCGCAAAGCACGTGGACCATCCGGAGCCGGTGATTCCCTCGGCACGAAATCCCAGGTGCCCATAAATCAGCGCCCAGTCACCCACCGCATTCACAATATTCGCGGAGACCAAGGCAAACATGATGGGGAGCACTACATTCACCGCCTGGAGATAACGCCGCAGCACGAAATACCCAAGCAGCGGCAACGTACCCCAATTCAGCGCCGATAAAAAAGGTCGCATCGGGCCAACGATGGCCATGCTGACTCCGAAACGCCGCATCAGCGCCGGCCAGAACGATACCGCAATCATCAATATCGGGGTGAGTAGAAGCGCCAGAACGATTCCGTTCAGCAATGTCTTGTGGCCGTCCCGCAGGTCTTTGCGACCGTAGGCTTGCGCGACGAAGGTGTCCATGCCCAGCAGCATGCCAGCGCCGAGAAAAACAATTACGTGATAAAGACTCTGACCAAGTCCGGTGGCTCCAATGGCGATGGCGCTATCAGGCATGCGGCCTACCATGATGGTGTCCACCACGCCCATGCTCATCCATCCGACCTCGGCAAAGATCAGCGGCAACGCCAGGTGCAGAGTCAGGCGGAGATCGTCGAGATGCGGCGCTGTCTGAAGTTCAGTAGCCATGGGAGTTGTGATTTTAACGTGACTAAGAAGCGGTGGCGGCCAGGGGCGACGTATTCGGCCGCGCTCAGCGCGAGATTGGCTTTCGCGTGCCCATTGAGCTTTTCAGTTTTTCCACTTCTGCCGCACTCAGTCGCCGGAATTCGCCGGGAGGGATGTCCAGGCTCAAGGGGCCGTAACGCACGCGTTTGATCTTCTCCACGTGATGGCCGATCTCTTCAAACATTTTGCGGATCTGGCGGTTCTTTCCTTCCATAAGTGTCAGTTCATACCAGGGATTGTCGCCCTCGCGGACAAGGCGCACTTTGGTCGGCGCAGTCCGCACGCGTTTTATACCCTTCTTGTTCCAGTCATTCTTCTTATCCCTGTCACCCTTCTCATCCCTGTCATCCCGAGCGGAGGTGTCGAATTCGCGAGCGAATTCGACACCGGAGTCGAGGGACCTGCTTTTGGCAGCTGCACTGCTCCCCGTGCGTCGTTGAAATCTGTTTTCAGTCGGTATCGACAGCCCGCGCCGGATTTTTTCGAGACCAGCCTCGTTCGGCGCGCCCGCAACTTTCACCACATAAACTTTCGGCACGTGCGATGATGCCTTCATCAGTTTGTTGGAAAGCTCGCCGTCATTGGTCAGCAGCAGCAAGCCTTCACTGGCATAATCCAGTCGGCCAACGGGATAAACCCGTGCACGAATTCCGCGGAGAAGATCCATCACCGTAGGCCGGCCCTCGGGATCGCTGACGGTGGTGACGTATCCCTTGGGCTTGTTCATCAGCAGATAAATCTGGCGCTCGGCCCCATGCAGCAGCTTTCCGTTCACACGAATGTGGTCGCGCTCAGGATCAGCCTTGCTGCCAAGCTCGGTGATCATAGTGCCATTCACCGAAACAGCGCCGGATGTGATCAATTTTTCGGCGCTGCGGCGCGAGGCGACTCCGGCAGCAGCAATGATTTTTTGAAGGCGCTCGGATGGCATGTATAGAGGAAGGTTATCAGAAGACGCCTTAGACCCGGTTTAGCGAACCGCGGTTACTTAAGAGAATGGCTGTTTCGTGAGCTGCCGGTGTCCAATATAGGGATGAGATGTAGTAAGAGTATTTGGTCGTGCACTACAAGGGCCACAACGGCCGCTCTTTTTGTCCTTTCGGCTTGCAGCAACGTGTGGCTTGTGCGACGTTTCGTCCATGGGGGATTCTCGGAAACGTTAGTTCCAACTGCTGCCGCGATCGCAATGATGTTTGCAGCGACCTTGTTGCTTTGGAGGCCTAGATTTGCGTATCTCTTGGCCGCAATAGCGGGAGTGTCCTCCTTATATTGGTTTTCGAGAATAGAGCTGAGCAATTTCCCAGCCCTGAATTCCTGGATAATTTTCAATTTAGTGGACAATTTCTCATCGTCCGCGAAGCCCAGGGTGATTTTGGGATGTACAACTCTCACAGTCACCCTGATCAGCATTGTGGCTTTATTGCCGACTAAATGGTCAGTTCGAGGGAAACCCATGCGAGAGCGCCTTTGGATTGGAACCGTGATCGCTTTCAGCTTGATCGTATTTTGGTATTTAAAATCCGTTTCCCCATACCGTGTGCCGCTTATTATGGACGGTCCCGATCCAGAGCTCGCAATCTTACATGTCGAGAAAAATAGATTTCGATTTGACGAGACCGAGATCTCTATATACCGCGATCAATATTATTTTTCGCGCAACCATCGAACCCTGTTCCAATACAGATTTGCTAACCGAGGAGGCCAAGGGGTACTCACCCCAGAGCTTGCGGCCGAAGTCAGAAATCTGACCGCATCTCCGGTGATACATACTCCGCGTACCAACGACGCAAAACCTATTCGAGCATGGAGAGCGGATGGTTGGTACATCCGCACAGGGCGAAGATTTTCGGCATTTACCAGCGGAAATCGAAGCGAACCCCCGCAACAAGCTGTTGAACTTTTCGCAGTTTTGATGAAGGCAGCGGGCCCGGACGAACCATTGCCGGATGGTAAGGATGTTTGCTTAGGCTTCTGTTACGACCCGCTAGCGGGATTGGGGTTCGCCGCGTTCAACGATCGCTGCGGTTATGACAATGGAACCCGTTGTGAATAGCTCTTCTCGTTATCTGCAATCGATATTTGCCGAATTCTGTACCGCTTCAAATTTTCGCAGCCTTGATCGCAGGCACATTTCGCGATGACTTCAATTTCACGCGCTCTTGGTTTCGGCCTGACTCGACTCAGCTTGATCGGAGACCGACAGCGATGACTTTTCTTGCGGCTGCTGACTTTCCGTAGGCAGCAAATCACTCTGAAACGATTCGGCCACCAGCTTTTCAAACTCTTCCATGCTTGGCAGTTCGTTGACATCTTTCAGTCCGAAACGGAGCAGGAACTCTTTTGTGGTCTTATAAAGAATGGGCCGCCCGATTACATCTTTGCGGCCAGAAGTTGTGATCAATTTGCGGTCGAGCAGGGTGGCAATCACGCCGCTTGAATCCACGCCGCGAATTTCGCTGATTTCCGGAACCGTGACCGGCTGCTTGTAGGCAATGACCGCAAGAGTTTCAAGCGCTTGTAGTGATAGCCGGATTGGCGGCTTCAGGCTTTTCGCGAACGAACGCACCAGGTCGTGCTGCTCGGGCTTGGTGGACATGCGGTATCCGCCGGCGATCTGGCGCAGCTCGATGCCGTGAGCCTCGGCGGAATAGTCGGCGATCAACTCTTCAACGGCGGCGCGGACTTCCGATTTCAGATCAGCTCCCTCGCTAGCCGAATCCTTCAACAAGGCGACGATCTGGTCGAGAGTTATGGGCATTTCAGCCGCGTAAACTATGGCTTCGATTTTTGCTTTAAGGCTCATATGAGAAGTTGTCAGTTGCCGAGGTCATTTCCCCTTCATTGTCATCCCGACCAAGTCGATTGATCGGCGTTGCCGATCAATCGGCGCGTGGAGGGACCTGCTGTTTGGTTCTTGCATGCTGCTAGCAAAGCAGGTCCTTCGACTGCGAAGATCGTCCGCGTTGCGGACGATCTTCTTCGCTCGGGATGACAGATTTTGTTGTTCGCTCGGGATGACAGGGGTTGCTCATCTCCAATCGTCTCTCACTGCTGCTTGTTCAGCCATGATTGCGTCAAATTTGTCGTGCTTGCGCACCAAAATCTCGCCGAACAAGCGGTCTTGCCGTAATTGGATGGCTTGTAGCCGCACCAGTTCCAGCATCGCCAGAAACATGCACACCAGAGCCTGCCGCGATTGCACGTTGCGCAAAAATTCTTTCAGCCGCAGCGGCCGGTCTTCTAATGACAATCGCCGCCGAAGATATTCGATCATCTGCGAAACGGTGACCGTTTCTTCATCCACTTGAATCATCGGACGGGTGCGGGCGCGTTCGATGATTTGCTGGAAAGTTTTCACCAGATCGATGACGTCGGCGGCGAGCTCCGGTTCCGTGCCTTCCGCGTCGATGAAATCACGGATGGCGGGGTTCGAGCGCACAGCTTCTTCGATCTGCTGCTTCTGCATCAGCATTTGCGCCGCTGATTTGAACTTCTCATGCTCGATGAGCCGGTTCACCAGCTCGGTGCGCGGGTCTTCTTGTTCTTCCGACGCAATCGCAGGATCGCGCGGCAACAGCATCTTCGATTTAATGTGTATCAGCACCGCGGCCATGTAAATAAATTCGGCAGCGACGTTTACATCCAGCTCGCGTAGTTTTTCGACATAGGCAAGATATTGCGCCGTGATCTTGGCGATGGGAATGTCGTAGATGTCGATGTCCTGCTTGCGGACAAGGTCGAGCAGAAGATCGAGCGGGCCTTCGTAAACGCTTGATACCGCGACCGAAAAAGGGAAGTCATTAGGCTCCCGCTTTTCCCCAAGCTGAGCGGCAGAGGGCACCGGAGCAGAAGGAAAATCGTGAACGACTCTGGCATGTTGCGGCAACTTTACTTCGCTCCTTGGGTCTGCGTCGGTGCTTCGTAATCCAGAGACATCTTCATGGCCTCACGCACTTCATTCATCGTGGTCGCGGCCACTTTGCGAGCGCGGTCCGATCCCGCCTCAAGGATATCCCAAGCCAGCCGTGGATTGTCCTCATATTTTTTGCGCCGCTGTTGCATGGGCTTAAGAATCTGCACTAGTGAGTCGGCCGCCCAACCTTTGCATTCAATGCATCCAATGCCCGCCGAGCGGCAGCCAACGTCAACTTTGGCGTTGGTTTCCCGATCGCTGAATATCTTGTGCAAATCTCCGACCGGGCAAACGTCAGGATTTCCGGGATCAGTGCGCCGCACACGGGCGGGGTCGGTCACCATGGTCTTTAGCTTTTGGCGGACCACCGCCTCGGGATCAGTAAGCAGGATGGTATTTCCATAGGACTTCGACATTTTTCGGCCGTCGGTGCCGGGAAGCTTGGCCGCCGGAGTTAGCAAGGGCTGCGGTTCCGGGAAAACTTCTCCGCCGCGCAAACGGTAGAACATATTAAATCGACGCGCAATCTCGCGCGTGAGTTCCACGTGCGGTACTTGGTCTTCGCCGACAGGGACAAAGTCGCCCTTGTAGATCATGATGTCGGCGGCCTGCAGCACGGGATAACCGAGAAAGCCGTATGTTCCCAGATCTTTTTCTTTAATATTTTCCCGCTGCTCTTTGTACGTGGGCACCCGTTCCAGCCAGCCCAGTGGGGTGATCATCGAAAGCAGCAAGTGCAGTTCTGCATGTTGCGGCACATGCGATTGGATGAACATGGTGCAGCGGTCAGGATCGAGCCCGGCGGCCAGCCAATCCATTAAGACTTCGACCGAGTTTTGTTTTACCTGCGAAGTGTCGGCGTAATCGGTAGTGAGAGCATGCCAATCCGCAATAAAGAAGAAACAGTCGAACTGATTTTGCATGCGCACCCAATTTTCGAGCGCTCCGACAAAATTTCCCAGGTGCAGCTTGCCAGTCGAGCGCATGCCGCTCAATACGCGTTTTGGCTGAGTTCGCGATGCCATCACAGTCTCACCAGCACTGAGTTAAATGCGTCAATAAAGGGAAAAATGAGACGGCCCAAAATTCCTCCACCGAGATAGATCAGTGCCAGTAATCCAAGCCATCCGACTGTATCGTAAATTCGCTGAGTGGATGCAGGCAGCAGGTGGCGCAGCACGTGACTGCCATCAAGAGGCGGCACCGGTATGAGATTGAACACAGCCAAAACAATGTTAATGATGGCCAATTCGTAGAGAAAAAGATTGAGTGGCATTAGAACCGAGCTGGTTTGAGCAGCCAGCAATTCGAGGTTGTTCGGATAAGCCAGCGGCAACACATGAATAATTGACTTTCCCAGCTTCGAAACCAGCGCGATCGCAGCCATTAATATCGCCGTGACGCCGACCACTGCGAAGTTACTGATCGGCCCTACCACCGAAGTCAGAATATCGTCCAGCACCGGCTGCCGGAAGTTTCGTGTATCGACCGGCGTCGGTTTGGCCCAGCCTAGCATGGGGATGTGGGCAAGCACCGCCATCAAAGGCAACAATACAGTGCCTACGGGATCAATGTGTTTGATCGGATTTAGCGTGATCCGGCCCAGCATTCGCGCCGTGGGATCTCCGCGCTTATTCGCCATCCATGCATGCGCAGATTCGTGAACGCTAATGGCGAACACAAAGGCAATAATCTGGAACAGGATGTCGACGTGTTGGAGGGTCATGTATTAATTGAAGAATTTGAGAATTGTCGAATCGCCAATTTGCAGTCCAAGAAAATCAGCTATTCGTCAATCCGCAAATTCATCAATTCGAAGAATGCTTTTCTTGGCTTCGATACTAACAAATTCCGCAGCTATTGGCTGCCAGCTGAACCAGGCGTGCCCGGCGGCGCGATGGTCTTCACTTTGATGGTTTTCGCGGGCACTCCGGCCACGATGTTATAAGGCGGCACATCCTTAGACGCCACGCCGATCGATCCCACCATTCCATGTTCAGCGATACGAACTCCGCTCATCACTGTGGCATGGTAGGTCACGCGGGCGCGCGGTCCGATCTCGGTTTTATGGTTGGAGATGATCATGCCATCATTCAAATCGTGAGCATGTGTATAGACGTTGGCATAATCGGAGATCGAGCTGCCCTGGTGAATGATGAGCTCGCCGCGATCATCCAGCAGAACATATTTGTGGATGGTGCAGTTATCTTCCACGGTAAGGTTGTAACCGAAGGTGAGCTCGACGCCGTGAAAGATCTTCACGTTCGTGCCGCAGTGTTTGAAGACGTGTTTCGCCAGCATGGCGCGCATTCGAAATCCCAGCCAATGATTCAAGCCCAGCGGCGACCGGTCATACATCATCCAGAACCAAATGAGCGGCTTGCGGTCCGCATATTTCGCGGTATCCACGTCGCCGTAATACTCGGGCTCAAGTGTCGCATTCCGCGGATCAAATGAATGCACCAGAGCGCGTCGCGCCAAATCGCCCGACGGAGATGTGTAGGAGCGGCCAAGATAAATTTTGTGCAACGTTTCGCGTACGACTTCGCTGCTGTGCTCGGGATCCTTTCTGGAGAATTCGGAATCCAGGTACTCAATCCATTTCAGAAAGATTTCGTTGGCTTCGGGCGTAGGTTGCAGGTTGCGGTATTCGTATCTGGGCATGGGTCTTATCTCGTGCGAAAGGCATTAACCACTAAGGACACTAAGGTACACGAAGCAAGGCCAGATTTCTTTGCGGCCGGAATAATGGAGTCACAAGTTTATTTCTGAATTACGGTGAGCTCGTGAATTCCCACAGTCGCACTGTCGATGCGATCCGCCATCTTGAATTGCGAATCGATGCCGAGATCGGGATATTTCGGGGTGAGAAATTTTTCGACGAACAATTGCAGCACGAAATGCGGTACTTCCATATCGTCGATTGATACAGAATCCACATGAACTTGTCCTCGTCCCTCAGTAGCGCGAGCATGAGCTACCACCACTACGTCGTGAACGCCGCTGAAAACCGAAAGCAGCGGATTTGAGGAATGCACCCCCTCGCGAACGCGATCAAAATCGACTCTGGCGTGACCAGTAATTACGCCGTCTTCACCCTCGAGCCTTACCGACTCCACGCCCGCAGGCATTTTGATGTTCTCAGAGGCGATATAGGCGTTCACCTCCGCTTCAGTTAGCACTGTCGGGGTTTGGTTCGGACGTGACGAACGCCCGTTAGATTCGATGTGATCGATCTTACGCTCTGCCGACACAAGATCGCGAGATCCGGACTTTGCCACCATGCTCAGCGGCAGGAACAACAAAATCAAAATTGCGGAAGATTTTAGATTCACGGTTTTAACGCGGCCTGGGTTGGCGGGTTGGTGATCGGCGACACGCGAGGCTGATCGAGGGTGCCGGAAACGTTATAACCACTTGTGTTCTCGCCAGTCATTTTGAAATCTAAATCGCCCGCCAGCGATGCTGTACCGCTCACGTTAAAAACCCCGCTTTCGCTAACGAGTTCCGCATTATCCAACGAAAAGATTCCGTCGCGCAAAGCCAGCTGCCCGGAAAATGCGCTGCTATGGAGCGGCTCCGCACTCTCGCTAAGCACCACGTGAGGAAACTCGCTATCTTTAATGGAGAAGTTGGCGTCAAGTTCGGCTTGTTTGAACAAATCCTGAAGCTTCCAGCCGGCAGTTTTAAATCGATAATTCGCCGAACCTTCGCCATCAATCCAGCCCGTGCGCATTAATTTGGAGATGGATGAGAGCGAGATGCCATTGAAGTTTCCAGCGCCCGAATACTCGGGCGGCCGCACTGAAAAATCAGCTTTGAAGTCTCCTGTGGCTTCCCCGCTGAGCAAGCTGCCGTGTGTATTCATCAGCGAAAGCCTGGCTTTTTCCAAGTCGAGATGGCTGAAGAATCCAGTGCACACCGCGCCGCCCAGTTTTAACTTGTCGATTGCGACCGATCCAGTGGCGGCGACTTTCGCGAAGTAATTGGACGAACTGCCGATCTCCAAAATCTTGTACCAGGGATGCTTCGCCGCCATTGGATTAAGCAAGCGGTTCAATGCCGCCGCGCTGGCTTGCGCAGTCCGTAAATGAAATTGGATACGGCAGGTTTCCGGTGTGACGCAAGGGCGCGGAATGCTCAATGAACCACGCCATGTCGACTCCGCAGCCAGCGCATCCAAGTTTTTGACCCGCACCACATCGGGGTCGATCGTCAAGTCGGCGCGCCGAATCTGAAGTGGCGAATTCATCCCTCGCACTTGCGCGTGCACCGATCGCAGCTGGGTAGTTCCAGCTACGGTTGGGGTCCCCGAGTCCCATCCTCCAAATATGTTCAGCTCGAGAGCGGCAATCCCTTCTGCTGTAACCTTCGGAGCGGGAAGCCTCAGGGTCTGAGCAACTTGCAGAAGACGGTTCAGGCCGGCCTCGCCGCGAATTGAAGCAGTGTATCCAAGGCGTGAAATCGAAAGGCGGGCCTGGATTGGCATTGGTCTGCCGAGAGTAATGTTGATTGGGCCAATCTGCAATTTAGGAAAATTCAACGGCGCGACGGAGGGCCTTATTTTTGATGTCGAAGGTGCAGTGACCAGCGCGAAAGGCACGCGCCCCAAAATCAATTCGCTTCCAGCATGAGAGCTCAAACGCACGTCCCGTGCCTCGCCTTCTCCCTGCATTTGCATTACTGCTGCAGAACTGCTGCGCTGCAATGAGAACGTGAGGTCCATATTGCCAGTTGCGTTCAGGTCACGAGGAACAGTCTGATTAACATGGCGCAATAGGTTGAGAGCAGATTGCACCGGTGCATCTTTGGCGAGAAGAGTCAGATTGTAGGATGAGAACGGAATGCCGGTCGCGCTACCTTTGAGTTCCAGGCTCCCGTCACCAGTTGGTGAATTGCAATCTAGGTTGGTCAGAAAACGCTGGTCTGCGTTGTATTCGGCAGAACATTGTGCGGCAACACTGAAATCGGCCCCGCCTGGCAGGTCCTGGCGGCGAAGCTGGTCAATGGAGGCTTCACTGGTAATTTTCAAATTTCTGAGTGTCCCGGAAAAATGGCCGGAGAGTGCGGCACTGCCGCGCCATTCTTCATCGGTTCCGAAAAACAATCTTGACATCTGCCCGATTTGCGCCTGCTTCCACTCGAGCGAAAACTGAAACGGAGTGTCATAAAGCACCGCCGCACGCTGCCAGACTCCGCTCATGCTGATGATGCCGGTGTCAGTCAGATTGGCATCGGTGCGGATGGGACTGCCGCGCAGTCGCATGCTCCACTGGTTCTCAGATTCCTGCCATAACGAAAATTCAGCATTGGTGAACGCGAAATGGGTTTTTTCGAGTCCATCCTTAAAGTTAATTCGCGCACGCCCTGCTTCGATATACGGAAAGATACGGCGCGGCTCGCGTTTTCCAGCAGCGGTAGGGGCAGTTGAACTTTTCGAAGCCCGCTCAACCAGCTCCTCGAAATTCCATTTGCCATCGGAGTTGCGGCTCAAGTTGAGGCTGGCGTCATTCAAATCCAGGCTGGAAATTTCAATTCGCCGGCGCAACAGAGAGCTCATTCGCAGCCAAGCCGAAACATCAGGCGAGCGGAGCAGCGGCTCGGCTCCGAACTCTGGATTGTCGTAAATGGTCAAATTTTCAAGGTCGAGACCGGGCCGGGGAAGAAAGCGAATGTGAACGGCTGCAATTTCAACTCGCCGGCCTAGTTCCATGCTGAGCGACTCGGCTACTTTGCGGTGCAGCAATCCACTTTGCGGACGTACCAGGAACAGCGCCAGCAATAGCAGCGCTATGGATCCAATTACGCGTTTGGACCGAAGCTTTTTCAACGAACTACCTTGAGGGTTCGTTTCCAGCGGGTCATATCAAAGAAGTGAAGTATGACGTGACCGAGAAATGAAATCCGGTCCCCGGGGCTTTTCTGCAGATATTGGTCCGGTGGCGTTTCAAATGACCAATAAATAAACATCGGTCGACCAATGACGTTTTCCCGCGGAACGAAACCCCAATAGCGACTGTCATAGCTTACGTCCCTATGGTCGCCCATGGCGAAGTAGCTGTCCGGGGGCACTACCAGGTCGCCATTCTCAATGTGCTGCGGCATGAGCAGTTTCCACTCCGAAGTTACGTTGCTGTATTCGGACGGCGCCACGTCGGGAAAATTATCACGATAAGGGTCGTAGGGGTTGAATCCGGTATTCAGAATGTAGGGTTCGTCGAGTTTCTGTCCGTTGCGATAAACCACTCCGTCGCGAAGATGGATGTGATCGCCGGGAATTCCTATGATCCGCTTCACTACATAGAGGTCCGATTCTGAGGGCGACAGGAACACCACAATATCGTCGTCGTGGATTTGCGTGTAGTGAACAATTGGCTGGATCCAGCGGCTTGGGGGCGCAAATTGCACCCGATTCACGAACACATGGTCGCCGATCAGCAAAGTGTTCTCCATCGACGCCGAAGGAATTTCAAACGCCTGCAGGATAAAAGTAATAATGAAGAGGCCAGTCACCAGAACTCCCGCCAATGACGCCAAGAACTCGACGGTAGTTTCTCGTGGCTTTTCTTGCTTGATCTCTTTCTTGGCCAATCTCGTCCTCTTTCTGGAATTTAGTGAACCAACCGCAAAGCGCGGTCCCACCGCGTTATCTGGACCAGGTGACTCATAGCATAGACGAAGCGGGCCAATTTGTTCCCATGAGCCGGTTCGTTTTCCTGGCTGCGCATGGACCAGTAGATCATCAACGGTCGGCCCACAATATTTTGACCGGGCACGAAGCCCCAATAACGGCTGTCCAGAGAATCGTCACGATTGTCGCCCATTACAAAATAATTGTCTTCGGGCACGATTAATTGACCGTTGTCGACCATCTTTCTCATTTCCAGCCACCACGCCCCGTTCAATCCCGAAACCGGCAGGTCAAGCCGCGGGAAATCATCGCGGAACACAGCTTCAATTCCGCCATCATTAGGACGAGAGTAGTGTGCGTAAGGTTCAACGATAAGGTTGCCGTTTACGTAAACCCGGCCGTCAATCATGCGGACGCGGTCGCCGGGAATTCCGATGACTCGCTTAACGAAATGCTCGCCGGGATGAATCGGATAATGAAATACGACGATGTCCCCACGCTTCACTTTTCGATAGGGCAGGAAGTGACCCCAGAAGCCATCGTTGCCGAAATGCAACTTGTCTACCAGCAGGTAATCCCCGGTGAGCAGGGTATCCTCCATCGATTCCGATGGAATCTGGAACGCCTGCACGACGAAGGTCACCACAAAGATAGCGATCACCACGGTTCCCAGCAGAGACTGCAAAGACTCCGGCCAACCAGAATGACGATCAGCATGCCTGCGAACCAGGTTCAACGTGATACTCCATTAGCTGACGGCAGTGAAGCGAGGTGCTCGAGAACTTGCCGCGCGGCTTCCTGCTCGGCGGTCTTCTTGGTTGCGCCCTGGGCGCGGCCCACGAACTCGACTTGTCCGGTGCCCAGCGCCAGCAATCGCGCTTCAATGGTGAATGTTTTTTGGTGCTCGGGACCCGTCTCCTTCACTAGCACGTAAGCCGGCTGCTGCCGCCCAGTCGCCTGCAAGGTTTCCTGCAAAGCGGACTTGTAATCGGTGACCTTGGCTGCCCGGCCGGTCGAAACGAATTCTTCAAGTTCTGGTTGAATAATCCGCTCCAGGATAAGCTTCCGTGCGGGTTCCAGGCCGCCGTCGAGATAGACAGCGCCCAGCACGGCTTCGAGAGCGTCGACCAGTAAAGCAGATTTATTTCGACCTCCGCTCTTTTCCTCGCCTCGCCCCAATCGCAAAAATTTTCCCAACTGCAGCTGTTCCGCCACGCGAATCAAATGGTTCTTGCTGACGAGATGGGCGCGAAGTTTCGAAAGCTGACCTTCATTGAATTCCGGGAAGCGGCGAAATAATTCCTCGGTTGTTACCAGCCCCAGCACCGCGTCGCCCAGAAATTCCAGTTGCTCATTGTCACGAGCGCGTTCTCCGGAACCCGGCCGGAGCATTTCCGCCTCTCGAGCCTGCGAACTGTGAGTCAGGGCGCGCTCCAGAAATTCTGGCGAAGCAAACACATGCCCGATGGATTCTTCGAGACTTGCGGCTTCTTTGAGGTTAGACGTAAACATTCAGGGTTTTCCGTTTAATGGGCGGGACTGGAAGCCTGGCCTGGAGAGACTGGGTTAGGGGTCGCGTTGCCTTGCTGTGCAGCTTGATTCGCGCCCGGAGCACTAGCTGCTGACGCTCCGTTTCCATCCACCTGCACCACCAGCCGGTCACGTTCGTTCCGCGCCATCCTGCCCAGGTCTGTGCCTTCCTCCGTCAGTTCCACGGCACGGTTCGCCTGCTCCAGAGCATCCGAATATTTTTTCTGCTGGTCCAACGCAAGCGCCAGCCGCAGAACAACTAGTGGATCAGGATTTGCCGCGTCGGTCTCCATGGCATCGCGCAGCTTGGTTTCCGCTTCGGCAAAATGCTCCTGCTTGTAATAGATGGTCCCAATAATTGCCAACGCGGTCGAGCGCAAATATTTCTTGTATGCGTCAACCCTGTCCGGAGGAGTCCCAGCGGGGATGGCTAAATCAGTGTCCAATGTCTTGAGCGCATGACTCGCATACTCCACGACTTGATCTGAGCGCTGCTGGCGGTCGAGATCTGTAGGGCCGGTGCGTTCCTCAAGTATTTCCGCAATTCCGATCAGGGCCTCAGGATCATCCTTATCTATAGCCAGCACTTTGAATCCCATGTTCATCATCTTTTCAGGATTGCCCGCGTTCTGGTAACTGCTCATCGCGCCCCGGTAAAGCAAAACCCGCACATCGCTATGGGGAAACTTGGCTGCAAAATCGTCAGCCGCTTTTTCCATGGCTTCAGGATCTTGCGCGTTGGCTACCGCCGCCTGATACGCTTTGTACTCCTCTCTTGTCTTGGTCTGGATCGGTGGCCGTCCGGTATTTGCCGTTCCAACTTGCGGCACGCTGGAAGAAGCCGGCTTCGCTGCCGAAGACTGCGCTTGCGCCGCCACCACGCTCGCCGCCAGCGCTGTGATCAGCACTGCCGCTTTTATCATTCCCCTTCTCCTGAGATCGCAATGCTGGCGGGCAAGTAAAGCCGCTCAGTTGCTTTGGTCGTCCTTGTCGCTGTCCGTCGTATCGTCTTTATCTTTATCCTTTGCGCCGGCCGGGGCTTGATATGGCTTTTGCAGTCCCTGCTCGGCCGCTGCTTTGGCGGTCGGCAAGGAGTCGCTTGCTCCTTCGGCAGCTTTGTAGTGGGCTACTGCCTGTGCACGCAGCGGACCGCCGGTGTCATCGTCCTGAAGATCTAGAATTCGTCCCAGGTAAATGTGCGACCAGGCCACAACTTGCGGCTCGCTGGTGGCATGCAAGGCTTGTTCAAAATACTCCCGCGCTCCATCCATATTCTTATTGAGCGAGATTTGCGCCAGAATGAACAATGCCCGTCCGGGATCCTCGGTCTTTTCAGCCAACGCTTGCTTGGCCAGCCTCTCGGCAGTCTCCGAGTCGCCGGCAGATAGGCGTTCCTCGGCCGTCGTCAAGAGTCTGCCTTCCTTAGCGCGCGCCAGATGCAGAATCTCCGGATCAGACTCGGTGGCGAACTGTATCTGTGCGGTTTGCTTCACCTCGCGGCGAACATCTATGCCGCCGATGAAAGCCGGCAACGCGTTCCGAAATCCGATGTTGTCTTTCTCGAACCCAATTAACTTGTCATAAAAATATTTCGTCAGCACAAAACCCTGCGACATGGATTGTTGGACGGCAGCCTCCTGGTCAGCTTGCGTGGCTTTTCTGTTGGCCAGTGTCCTGGCCTCTACCGCGCGAATCACGCACTCGGTCACCAGCAGGGAAGCATCGTCTTTAAACGCCTCGTCCATGGGGGCGAGACGTAACGCATCCATCAAAGGATCAAGCGCCACAAAATTCCCGGAAAATTTTCCGACCATTGGATCCAGCAAATAATGAAGATACGCATGCCGGATCTGGTCCACCTTCAATTCGATGTTGGTTCCCGGAGTGATCACTACGTAATATTCCAGGCTGTAATTGCGCGCGTTGGTCTCGGACGAAGCTCCCATCGGCTCTACATACATGGTGAACGTTCGTCCCATGTAACTGTTGGAGGGCAGCTTGAGATAAAGCTCGGTATCCGCGATCATTTTGGCCAGCGACGCGCGATACCGATCGGTCAATTCGGCATAAGCCGCGGCATGACGGTCCCACAACTCGTGAATTCCCACGTCGGTGTAGAACTTGCCCAGCAGCGGCACCAATCCCATCACCGCGCTCGCATCCGGCGGAAGATCAGATTCCTTTGCCTTCAAAGTCAAAGCAGGCGGCGGGTTCAGATAAAGCGCGAGCGACACATATTCTGACAACGTGAGCGTGTCGGTCCTCTGCTGATGATCGTGGTAGAACGAACAAACCGCATCGGCAGCTGCTTTGGCCTTCTCAGAAGCTTCAATGTTACGCCCTACCTCGCCCCGGACAGCCATGCGTACGGGATCAGACGGCGCTAATTCAGCGTCATACCCGCAGGCATTAATTGCGGTTAAAACGGTGAATAGCGCCTCGTTGGTATCAAGCGTGACCGGGCTCTGAGCAAAGGCAAAGCTGGAACTCAGCACACTCAGAATCAGCAGCAAACATAATCGTTTAAACGTCAGGAAAGCAGACTTCAGGGAACCCCTCCCGCGCGGGCAAAAATCGCGGCTCTCATCAAAGTTTAAGAGCTTCGCTGGCAGGGGTCAAACCGGAAGGGGGTTAGGAGATAGCGACATCAAAGTGACACTCAAATATTAACGAAAGAGTAAATGTTGAGATAATGCGGCGGATGAAAAAAAAGGTTGATAAACCAGCGTTCACATTACCGTTGTGAAGATCATGTTTATCAGCGTTCTTCGCAAAATAGCCGGTACCGAAAGGGCCTTGGGTTGCGCATATATCAGATCAGGAGGATGGGGCCATGCTCCACTTTAATTGACGATCGGAGGCGGCGGATCTGGCGCAACAGGGGGAGAGATACGCACCCCCGCATCCCTGAGGGATTCAGCGAATCTTCCGCCGTTCTCCCGAAAGATCAGTGCATCCTTGCCGACATAAGCGCCCAAGGGCTCCATCAATCCTCGATCTCGCTTCAAGACTTTCTTCGTATATCGGAAAACTCTATCTGCCCACTGCAAAAACTCTTCTCGCTTCTTGATAATTCTTCCATCGACCGAGTCGTCGGTTTTAAAATAAAAACGTCCGCCCAGCAGAGTCTTTCCATCAAAGTCGCAACCGGAGAATTCTATCGCTTCAGAATCCCAGTCATCCAATAACCAAAGACGCAATGTCGGGTAGTACTTTGTAATGATGCGGCCATTTGCCGGAGCGAGATAGCAATGAACCGACGTCGCTCCACTTGCTTCAAAGATCGACTCGTGCTCGATCGGAGATTCCATCTCGATTGGTTCACCGGTAAGTGACTTCTTGCTGAGCACTCTCGCACCAAAGCGGGCTCGAAGCTCTCCGACGAGGGCTACTGCGTCAGCGGGCGTGAGAAATAACTGAAATTGTTTACTCATGGGACAATTTACTCAGGCACAATAATCTCCGGTTCAGTCGGCTCCGCCCACCCTCACCTTCGCCGATCCCGGGAATGCCGAGAGGTGCTTGTACTGGCCAACCCGAAATACCAGTCTCACTGGGAAACGGTGCTTGATAATCGTAAAATTCTACGCTGGAACCTGGTTCCGCTACTTGGATATCATTAAGAGGACGGGTGGCCCGGCCTTTCTTTTCCGAAACGGAAGTGGGTGCCCCGTCCTTGCGTTCTTTGCAAGGGCGGGTGGCAATAATGCTTGTACTATGATTCGCAATGCAAGCCGCCTGCATCGCACTAACGGCG
>Ga0070735_10002192_pt1 | contig 17924 bp, 17 predicted proteins | sample Coa_R1_FD_66443 | JGI IMG/M metagenome (GOLD analysis project Ga0070735, IMG submission 66443) | Surface soil microbial communities from Centralia Pennsylvania, which are recovering from an underground coalmine fire - Coalmine... | ecosystem: Environmental > Terrestrial > Soil > Unclassified ... | reverse complement strand
ATGCTTCAAGGTGGTGATGTCCGGCTACCAGATCGCGTACGAGCCCGCGGCGCTCATCCGCCATAGCCATCACCGCGAGTACGCAACGCTGCGCCGCCAGATCTACTGTTACGGCGTGGGTCTCGCCGCGTATCTGACGGAAACGGTGTTCGAACGGCCCGACCTGCTTCCCGGCCTGTTGCTCAGACTACCGGGCGGGATCAGCTACGCGCTGAGTCCCTCCTCGGAGAAGAATCGAAACAAGCGGAGGGCGAGCGTGTGGCCGCCATATCCCCGAGAGCTCACCATCGACGAGCTGCGGGGTATGCTGGTGGGTCCGATTGCCTATCTGCGGGGCCGGCGCCGCTCGCGCGCTCTCGCCGCCCGGCCCAGTACCGCGACGGGCGCGGGCGAGTCTCGGACGCCGGCGGATGGGTCGCGGCCGGCTTCGGAGCTGCCGGCATGAAGACCAACATCCCAATCCTGATGTACCACAGCATCGCCGCCGAGGCGTCCCCAATCTTCCGTCGATGGACCGTTGCGCCGGCGCTTTTCGAGCAGCACATGGCGTGGCTGCGAACCGCCGGCTACACGCCGCTCACCGTGACCCGAATGGTGCGGGCGCTGGATGGGGCCGAGCCGTCGCTCCCCGCGCGCCCGGTGGTTGTGACCTTCGACGATGGCTTCGCCGACTTCCATGCCGCGGCGGTGCCGATCTTGAGCCGATACGCCTGTCCCGCCACTCTCTACGTGTGCACCGGCTATCTGGACGGAACGAGTCGCTGGCTGGAGCGAGCCGGCGAGGGGAACCGTCCGATGCTGACCTGGGACCAGGTTGCCGAGCTTCCGCGCTACGGCGTGGAGGTCGGCGCCCACACCCACACGCACCCGCAGCTCGACACCCTACCACCTGAAGAGGCGCGCGAGGAGATCGTGCGCTCGCGGCAGCTGCTCGAAGACTGGTTGGGTGTGTCTGTCGAGAGCTTCGCCTATCCACATGGCTACCACAGCCGAACGGTGCGGGAGATGGTCCGCCAGGCCGGTTTCAGCTCGGCGTGCGCCGTGAAGCACGCGATGAGCTTCAGCGGTGATGACCGCTTCGCGCTGGCCCGGATCATCGTTCTCTCCGATACCACGATTGAGTCGCTGGGGGCGATGGTGGAAGGACGAACGGTGAGCCGGGCGGGCTCATGGCAGCGGGCCCGCAGCCTGGGATGGCGCGTGGTGCGGCGTACTCGGCGCCGGCTCCTCGCTTCCGCCGGGAGGAGCCGCCGTGGTTCGTGAGATCCGAACCGCCGAACCGGCGCCGCTCCTGTCCGGCGAGCGACAAGACTCCGCGCTTGCCCGGCTGCTGGCGCACGCTCGCACCCCGCTCTTCCACAACGGCTACGCCCTGATTCTCAGTGCCGGTGCCAGCTCGATGCTGGGGATCATCTACTGGGCGCTCGCCGCCCGCTTCTACCCCCGCACCGACGTTGGTCTCAACTCGGCCGCCATCTCGGCCATGCTCCTCTTCTCGGGCATGGCCCAGCTGAATCTGGTCGGCGCCCTGATCCGATACCTGCCGCGCGCCGGCCGGGCTACCCGGCGCGTCGTGACCTTTGCCTATGCCGCGAACGTGCTCCTTGCGCTCGCGATCGGACTGGCATTGATCGCATTGCAGAGCGTGTGGTCGCCCGTCCCAGGACTGTTGCACGGGAACCCGACCTTCCTTCTCTGGTTCATCCTCGCCACGGTGGTCTGGGGAATCTTCGCGCTGCAGGACTTCGTGTTGACCGGGCTGCGTCAGGCGGTGTGGGTCCCGATAGAAAACGTGGTGTTCGCCGTCCTCAAGATTGTCCTCTTGATCGTGCTGGCAGGGACGGTCCGGGAACAGGGCATATTTCTCTCGTGGACGCTCCCCACTGTCCTGGCCGTGATCGCCGTCAATGTGCTCATCTATGGCCGCCTGATTCCACGGCATATGCGGGCGACGGAGGCCGACGCGACGCCGATCGTGCCGCGCGATGTCATCTCCTATGTGGCCGGGAACTATGCGGGCTACCTCTTCTTCCTGGCATCGACCACCCTGCTGCCACTGATGGTCGACCACGAGCGAGGAGCTGCCGCTACCGCGTACTTTTATCTCGCCTGGGTCTTCGCCTACTCGATTCAGCTGATCGCCCAGAACATGTCGGCCTCGCTGACCGTCGAGGGCTCGATCGACGAGCAGCGTCTCGCGAGCTACAGCTATCGCGTGCTGATTCACCTGACCCGAATCGTCGTACCGCTGGTCGTGGTGATCGTCGTCGCCGCTCCGCTGATCCTCGATGTCTTCGGGAGTGCATACTCCGCGAACGGCACTCCGGTGTTGCGTCTCCTGGCGCTCGCCGCGATCCCGAACCTGGTGAACGTCCTCTACATCGCGATTGCGCGGGTGCAACGCCGTACCGAGGCCATCGTTCTGGTGCAGGGTGCGCTCTGCCTGCTTGGCCTGGGTCTGAGCTATCTGCTGCTGCGCCGCTCCGGCATCGTGGGAGTGGGAATCGGCTGGCTGGTCAGCCAGACCGTAATCGCGGCTGTTCTACTCCTCACCCAGCTGCGCTCGCTGGTACTTCCGGCCCGGCTCGGGGCGGCCAGACCAGGATGATTCACCCGCTGCTGGAAACCCTCTTCCGGCGCTTTGATGACGCGGGCGTTGCCTGGTGCCTGCTGCGGATTCCGACCAACCCCGTGGCGCCGGCCGGGGACGTGGATCTCTTGCTCGACCCGGACGGCGCGGGGCGGGCCCGCGCCGCGCTTGACGAGCTTGGGTTCGTGCGCTTGCCGGCACGCGGCTACGGCTCCGACTCCTTCTATCTCGGCTACCACGCTGCCACCGACCACTGGATCTGGCTGCACATCGCGGTGCAGCTTTCCTTCGGCCGCTATCAGGCGGTGCGGCTCGACGCGGAAGAGTTTCTAGCGCGCCGGACCCGCGGTGCAGTGGGAACTGGTCTTGTTGCCGCGCTGTCCCCGGACGATGCCTTCTGGGCGCTGTTGTTGCACTGTCTGCTGGACAAAGGTAGCGTGCCGGAACGCCATCGAGGCCGGCTCCGGGAGCTGGCGGGTAGCGCGGAAAGTCGAAGCACGCTCGCTCGCCTCACGGAAGCGGGCTGTCCATCCGGCTGGGACGCCGCTCGCATCGTCGCCGCGGCGCGGAGCGGCGACTGGTCGGCACTGGACCGGCTGGCGCGACCTCTCCAGCGGCGGATGCGGCGACGACGGGTTTGGGAGGCAGTCGTGCGCGTCGAACGATTCCTGACGCGTGTGGCCGATCTGCGCCGGCGTGGATTGCTGGTGGCCCTGATGGGGCCCGATGGCGCCGGCAAGTCGACGCTGTCGGCTGGAATCCAGGAGTCCTTCTTCTTCCCCAGCCGGCCGGTGTACATGGGCGTCGGCACCGGCAATCTGGCCCGACTGGCCCGACGGCTGTCCGTGCTGGGGCGCCCGCCGTTCAGCTACATCGCCTACAACCTCACCCTGTGGGCGCGCTATCTCACCGGCCAGTACCATCGCTGGCGTGGCCGGCTGGTGATCTTCGATCGCTACACCTACGACGCGCTCCTGCCGATGCCGCAGCGCATCTCCTCGCTCAAGGCGAGGGCGCTAGCCGTGCAGGCGCGCGCCTGTCCCGCGCCGGATCTCCTGCTCGTGCTGGATGTCCCGGGAGAGGTGATGTACCGGCGCAAGGGCGAGTTCACGCCGGAGCATCTCGAGCGTCAGCGCCAGGCGTTACTGGCGCTTCGCCGGTCCTTCCGCAACGTCGAGATCCTGGACGGCACCCAACCGCAGGAGGCGGTTCGCGCCGACGCCGTCGAGCGCATCTGGCGGCGCTACCGGTCGCGTTTCGCGAGCTCGTAGCAGCACCGGCGAGCTCTCACCGTCAGGCAGCCGGACTTCTCTATTCCGGATCCAGGACCCGTTGGATACGAATGTAGGCGTTTACCAGCTGGTCCAGCCTGTCGCGCTGCTGGGCCAGGGCGACCAGAGTCTCCAGGTTCGAGGGATTGGTCAGGATCGCCTGGAGGACCTGCTGCACCGCGGCAATCTCCTGCGCGTTCTGCACCGGAGTTTCGGAGGTGTCGAGCATTCGGCGTAGAAATGCCTCGTTGTCAGCCATTTCCTCGAGAGTGCGAAGTCGTCGCTCGAGCTCCGCATTGTCAGCTCGCCGGTCTCGCACCCGCCCGGCGAGAACCATGACCAGTTTGTTGAGCTGGGCGGCGATCTCAATGGCCTGGGCCCGCCCCTCCCGAGATGTGAGCGGAGCAAGCTCGAGGGATGCCGCCCCACCGGCGGCAACATGGTCGGCAGCTCCGCCCGTACCGAGCTCAGCACTCGACGTGCGTCCTGGCGTGAGCTGCGGCGAGCGATCCACTCGCTCCCCGATTATCTCCACGATGCCATACTCCGGACGCGGCGGCGGGGTTGGAAGGACCGGCGTACCAGCCAGAGTCGCGGCGATGTACAGGCTGCACTTCACGTGCTGCTCGCTCAGGCAGTACGAGTCGCCGTAACGCCGGCTGATGGCGATCGCTTCCTCGTCGGAGAGGCAGACGAACGTATCGTTGACCATCGTCTGACCCAGAAAGGGACAGCGCGGTGCGATCCAGCCGTTGCCGTCGATACGGGAATCCGCGCTGCCCACGATGTCTCCACCATCAGTCTCGTGGCCCTACCGAGTCGCGCCGGCAGAGCCACACCGTTCACGAACGGCGCTGTAGCATAGCACGGCAGGCGATAGCGGTCGTTCCTTCCCCTGACCTGCGTTTGCGCCGGCTGCGTCACCCGCCGAGATCGGGAGATGGGCCGGCCGCGTGGCCGGCCCATCGAGCGATGCGAGCCGGGAGGGTCAGGATGTCGAGATCGTCTGGGTGTAGCAGTTGCCCCCGTTGTTGTCGAACTCAGTTCCGTTGGGGCCGGTGGTCTCCACCGCGTAGTAGTAGGTCGTTCCCGGCGTGAGACCGATGTTGCCGACCGTTCCGGGCAGGTCGTTCCCCTGGACGAGCACGGTGTGCGTGGTGGTTCCGGCGCTGAGGTCCTGCGTGGCGGTCTCAACCAGCGCCGAGCAGCTCGGCCCGAAGAGAACCAGGCCCTGCCCTGGGTTCTTGCTATAGAAGGTAACGGCAAAGCCGCCGGTAGCGGCGATTGGGTAGGTCTGGCCATTGCCCGGTATGAGGTCGGTCATCGGCTGGACCGACGCATCGCAGGCGTGGGCCAGGCACCCCAGACCCCAGTTGTCCTCGATCGTGCGGAGGAGCGAGTAGTGGTTATACGGGTGCAGAGACACGGTGTGCTGCGGCGTATTCGTGACGATGATCATCGGAACGCGGCCGCCACCCATTCCGGCCGGCGACCCACAGCATCCGGTGCTGGAGGCATATCCCATGTTCGCGTTCGTAGCCCCGCTCGACTCGTTCTCGTCCCACGTGATCGCGATGATCGAGCTCGCGGTCCACGCCTTGGACGACATGATGGTGGTCACCAACTGCTTGACATACGCGTCTCCCGCCTGGATCAGCGCGTGATTGAGCGTGAAGTTGGGCGGATAGGCGCACCACGGCTCGCCGTAGGTCGTAGAGCTGGAGGACGACACACCGTGCATGTCGTGGCATTGGTCGGGGACGATGAATGCATAGTTGGGCGCGTTGCCGGAGCTCAGATCGGTCGCCAGGGCTTCGATCGGCTTGATGTTCTGCAGCCGCGTGGCGCTGCTCGAAACATCGGTAAATAGCTCGAACGGGTTGTGCTTCTTGGCGTACAGACCGGAGCCGGTGGTCGGGTACTGCGTGCCGGTGAAACCGACCGACGGCAGACCCTGCTGGTATGTTGCCCAGGTCAGGCCCTTGGCCTCGAGCTGGTCGACCAGGTTGGTATTGCTGAAGCTGACGGTTGGATCATCCTTGTGCAGGCCGAAGAAATCCCCGGCTATGGAGGCGACGTAGTTCGGTTCGCTGGGGTGAGTGACGCCGTAATAGTTGGCGGCGAAGTTGTATTGCTCCGCCAGCTGATTAATGTACGGCGCATCGGTCGTGTTGCCGATGACATCTTCGTAGTTGGTGTTCTCCATCATGATGACGTAGATGTGGTCGAAGGTGGGCGCCGTCGCGGCCCGGGCGATCTGCGGCAGGATGAGGCCCAGGGCGAAGGCGAGCGAGAGGAACCAGCGTAGTTTCATGTGCACTCCTTCCAGCTGACGTGCTGCTGAGGTACCAACATCAATTCCCATAGTGCCACCGATCGGCGGCGTTGACCAGCATCGCTGGCCTGGATCGGGACGTGGTTCCGAGCGCCGGCACTCAGGACCAAACCAGAGGCAGGATCAGGATCGCGCCGACGTTGAGCAGGCTGTGGGAAACGGCCACGCCCCAGATGGAGTGGGTGCGAGAGGCGAGCCGGCCGTAGAGCAAGCCAAGGGCACCGGCGAAGAGGACATACGGAGCCGATCGGGTTCCGAGATACATGGCGGCGAACAGCACGGCGGTGAGCGGAATGCCCGGAGGCCCGAAAGCCGTGACCAGCCGCGGCTGGATGAGCCCGCGGAAGAGCGTTTCTTCGAGAAATCCAGAGAAGACAGTCAGGATGAGAACTCCGGTGATCAGCGTGCGCCAGTCGTGGTGGGCGAGCAGCGGCTGTGGGCGCGCCAGGAGGTACCCCAGAACGGCCAGCGGGATGCCGGTCGCGGCGATCCAGAGCTGTCGCATGTCCGATACCGCTCCGAGGCCGAGGTCTCGTCGATCGAGCTCGAGCGTTCGCACCACCAGCGCTACGCCCAACGCCACTGGAATGCCCACCAGGGCGTACCAGGCGAGCTGAGGCAGGCGCGCGGATACCATGGTGACGCTGAGGATGCCGAGCACCGGCAGGAGCGCGAGTGCCGGTAGGGCCCGAACGGCCGGGTGGGAGGGAGCTCCCTGCCGTCTTCCGCGCTCCACCGCAGGCAGACTCAAGACGAAATGGGTGAGGATAGCCACCACAAGAGCAGCATCGCCCAGGGTGGCGGGAGTCGGACCCGCCAGCAGAGCGACGGCCTGGACGGCCACGATCAGGGCCACGTAGATGGACACGACGCGGGCCGGATTGGACGGTCCAACCGCGATAGCGGGCGCCGGCTCAGAAGGGGAGGAGTGCACGGCGGAACCCTGATCGTACATGGGGCCGGCTCAGGACACTCGGTGGTGCCGGAACGAGGCGAACCGCCGGGTGGGGTACACGCTCATCGGAAATGCAGGACGTCGACGGCGAAGCGCATCGCCACCACAAAAGTGAAGCTGAAGAGGAGCGGGAGGATGGCCACGTCGAGCGCGCGAAGGCTCCGGACCTGACCGGTGCGGCGCGATGTGCGGAGGACTTCCTTCTCCACCAGCAGTACTACCAGCAGGACGATGGCGGTGAGTCCGGCCGTGGTGGAGATAATATCGTACGACGTCGTCGCAAATAGATGACGGGTCGTTTCGTTGACGGTCGACGTCACGATGCAGCCACGCCTCGACCCGACAGGCGCGGCGCCAGAAGCTGGGCAATGGCGCCTCCCAGACTCACGGCGATCAGCAGGCCGAGCCCAATCTCAGGCGACCACGCGCGGTCGTAGATCATCACTGTGGCGATGATGGTCTCGAGTGCAATGCTCACCGCGATTGCCAGCGTCCACTCCATGATCCACTCCGCGATCCGGAGCAGCCGCACCAGTGCCATGCCGGGACACAGGAGGAGAAACCAGAGGGCAAGTGCCGGCCGCAGTGGGGTTGACGCTCCCAGGAGTGTCACGATGCCGACGGCAATCGACGAGGCGACGATGATGGCTGGCCAGACCAGCTGCCGGGCCTCGGCCGGCCGCCCGCTCGGATCGTGGGTCATGCCGCTTTCCCCTTCACTTGCGCCTCAAGCGTGTAGATGATCGCATCGGCGTTGCGATACACGACCCGGAAGGTGCGCGATCGATCGAGTGAGCTCTCCAGATCGTCGAGCGTGTATTCGGGGAAGACGCGGAAGAGATTAACGTACGCCTTCTCGCTGCGGGTGATGATGAAGAAGGAGCGCCGGTACCTGGGATTGGCCATGAGGTCGGCGACGACCGCGGTGAGGTGGCCGGTGCTCCCCATGACGGCGGCGGACGGCACGACGCTCGGGTCATCCAGGGACTCGGTAGTCTCGGTCGCGTAGTTGGCGAATCGCCATGGGATATTGTCGGAGCCGGCCAGGAGAAGGGAGTGCGGTGGCGCGATCCGGTAGAGCTGCTTCACGGCGGCGATCTCGGCAGGAGTGAAGTGGTCCATCCGCTCGTTTCCATAGCGGCTGAGGAAGAAGCCGATCGCGAGGAGCTCGCAGACCGCGACGATCGCCACGGTCGTCATCCAGGATCGGCCGGTGCGCGGCGTGGTAAAGAAGAGGGCGGCGGCGAAGAAGATGACGGCCGGCAGGGCAAACAGATAAATGCGGAGCACCAGCTCGCCCTCGTACGCCTGCAGCAGGATCAGGGTGAAGGGCGCCACCGCCAGCAGCACCAGTGTCAGATCCCAGTACCGCTCGCGAAGGCTGCGTACCACGCCAAGCCCGGCGAGCCCCCAGATCGCCAGGGACAGCACCACGCCGGTCAGCACTACCAGAACATGGTCGGAGCTGCCGTGGATGCGGTCCGTCACGTTTTGATTCACAGTAGCGCTGACCTGTCCAACGTGCCCCGCCACCATGCCCAGGTGGCCCGACAGAAAGTTCTCGGTCATATAGCTGATCCAGGTACCGGTCAGGACCATCAGCAGGACGGGCATGAAGCGCAGCGAGCTGCGGTTGAACAGGGCAAGGCCGGTTAGAGCCGTGAAGGTGGCAAACGGTGTCAGCTGGTGGCTGGGCACCGTGATGGCCATCAGGACAACGGCAATGACGATGAGAGAGAGCCGCTGGAGAGCCGTGCTGTGCGCATTCGGTGCGTCGGGGGGCGCCAGCAGGCGCTCGCCCCACCTTCGCAGCGGACCGAGAGCGCGCAGATACCGGCCCATCGCGGGATTGGGCCAGCGCGAGGTCGACTTGAACCAGGTCACGACAATGGCGATGACGACCAGGTATAGGAAGTAGTCCAGACCTTGCGGTGAGAAGTAGTCCTGCCCGACCCAGTTCGTGAGATAGAAAAGCCAGATGCCGAGCCAGACGAGCCGGCGGTCACCGGTGGCCGAGGTAAAAATGCCGTAGAGCGGTCCGAGGTACAGGACGTTGTAAAAGACGGGAGCCCACAGAACCAATCCCTCGGAGCTCGAGAAGCCGGTGATCTTGGTGACGAAGGCACTCAGGATGAAGAACCCTGGCCAGTTGAAATAGGCGTCGATGTTCGGGTTGACATTCCCGGAGTTGAGCACGTAGTCGGTGATGCCGATGTGCTTCCAGGTCGCGGCGAAGCGGGGCACGCCCTGCTCTACGAACATGGTCACACCGTAAAGCATCAGGATCAGGATGCCGATGTGGAGAAGGATCAGCCAGGTCTGGAGGCGCTGCTGTCGCAGTGTCAGAGCGAAGCTGAGATTGACCAACCCGATGGCGAGGAACACTGCTCCTGGAAGGACCGAGATGAGGCCGATGTCGGTCATATGGCTGAGGTCGACCGAGGGCAACGACAACCCCCAGATCGTCAGGGCGCACGCGGTCAGGAGCAGTGGGAACGCGGCATCGGCCAGCGAGAGCGCGATCGCGGACGTTGCCGCCGGAGCGTCGCCGGCTGGAGGAGACGCGGACGAGGCGTATGTCGCCGCTGGGGTCGCGGCGGGTGGTGATGGTCGAGTGCGTACTTCCACGGGGGAGCGTCGATTCCTTCGAGCTACAGTCCTGCGGATAATCGTACACGTTGCGCCGGTGAGGCGGCGCGCCGGCGCCGCAACGGTGATCAGGCTCCGCAGAACTCGCCGACGATGTCGTGGAGCACTTGCAAGCCCCACAGGTAGCCGTCGACCGGGATGCGCTCGTCGTGCCCATGAACGAGCTGCTCGGCCGGAAAGTCCGCCGAGACGCGGACCGGACTGAAGCCAAGGCACCGGGCTCCGAGCCGCGAGACGTGCTTGGCGTCGGTCGCCCCGCTCAGCAGGAACGGGAGCACCGGGGCCTCTGGCGTGTGACGGCGCATGACGGCAACGATGCGGTTGTACAGCGGACCAGCCGCCGGATCCTCCAGCGGGAGGCTGATATCCACATGATCGATCTCGCAGGCGTCACCGATCACCTGTCGCACCTCTTCCAGGAAGCCTTCTGCCGTCTGCCCGGGTAGATAGCGTCCGTCGACCCACGCCTCAGCCTCGCTCGGCACGACATTGATCCGGGTTCCGGCCCGCAGTCCGGTAGGCACGGCGGTATCGCGTGTGATGGCGTTGAGGTAGTGGACGAGACTTGGTGGCAGGAGGTCGAGCATGGAGCGCACGTTGGCTTCGGTGGGCGCCCACTGCTGGCGGGGGAGTCCGAAGGTCTCGCCCAGCGCCGCGAAAAGGGCGGTCAGCGTCGGCGTTGCACGAAACGGGAGCGGCGTCGACGTCAGCCGCACGACCGCCTCCGCCAGTACCGCGATCGCGGATTCGGGCCGGGGTACGGAGCCATGTCCCGGGCTACCATGCGCCCGCAGGTGGAAGCGGCAGTACCCCTTCTCGGCCGTGCGGACATCGTAGAATGGCCGCCCGGCGAAGTACATAGTCATGCCTCCGCCTTCGCTCAGAGCATACTCGGCACGGATGAGGTCGGGGTGGTAGTCGACCAGGTAGCCGATTCCTGCATGGCCCCCTGCCTCCTCGTCGGCAGTAGCCGCGAAGATGATGTCTCTCGCCGGCCGCACCCCCCGACGCATCAGGAGCAGCATGACCATCAACTCCTGGGCAACCATACTCTTCATATCGAGAGCGCCTCGCCCCCACACACAGCCGTCGGCCACGACCCCGGAAAACGGTCCGTGCGTCCAGCGGTCCGCCTCGGCGGTGACGACGTCGAGATGGCCGTACAGCAAGAGCGGCGGCAGCTCGCCGGTGCCGCGATAGCGCGCGACAACGTTCCCACGGCCCGGCGCCGACTCGAGTACGACCGGCTCATAGCCCTCTCGCCGGAGAACTCCCGCGAGATACTCGGCCGCCGCGGTCTCTCCACCCGGGGGATTGGTCGTGTCGATGCGCAGCAGATCCTGCAGATACCGAACCGACTCGCCAGCTACATCGCCGGAGGTCACGGGAATCGGAGACCCACGGTGTGCCGTCAGTGTGCGGCCTGCTCGACGGTCTTGACCAGCTGCCCGATGTCGAAGGGCTTGGCGAGCACGTGGGCGGCTCCTACTTCGGCAGCCCGGGCTGTGGCATCGTGCATGGCGGTCATCACCACAATGGGCAGGTCGCGAGTTTCGGCGTGGGCGCTCAAGCGCCGTGCCACCTCGAAGCCGTCGACAACCGGCATCATGAGATCGAGGAGCACCACGTCGGGCCGGAAGGCCAGCGCTACGTCGAGCGCGGTCTCACCGACGGTCACCCGGGCCTGAAAGCCTTCAAGCTCGAGAACGTCCGCGACAAGCTCCGCGACATCCTGTTCGTCCTCGACGATCAGAATCCGCTTGACCACACTCTCCCCTCTACGGCTGCCGTGGGCGCACAGCACGCAATAGAGGATGCGTGTGCCCCTTGAACCACCACGCGCGACGGCGTGAGGACGCCTGCCCCTTCCCGATTGTACTCAGTAGTTTTCGAGCAGCAAGGGCAAAATCACTCACCGGGCCGCCACTCGTCGCAGCAGCTCGAAGTGGAGGGCATAGTGCCAGGCACGCCTGCGCTGCCGATGCCGGGTGCGGCGGCCGAATCGGAGTGATCCCGGGATCGGCGGTTCGGCTCCCCTGAGTAGTGGAGCAGGCTTCGATATGCTCGGGTAGCCGCACCGGTGCAAGGAGGACAGGCGATGCCGCGCTGGATGTGGTTCCTGTTGCCCATCGGCGTGGCCGGCTTTGCGCTGTCCTACCTTCACGCCCCCGAGGGGCTTCTCTTCGGCCTGACCGCGGTCGGCATCATCCCACTGGCGGCACTGATCGGGAAGGCGACGGAAGAGCTGGCCTACCGCGTCGGCTCCGCTACCGGAGGGCTACTGAACGTGACCTTCGGAAACGTGCCGGAGCTGATCGTTGGGGCGCTGGCGATCCGTGCCAATCTGGTGCCGCTGGCACAGGCCACGATCATCGGCTCGGTCATCGGCAATGCCTCGCTGGTCGTCGGGATGTCGCTCTTCTGGGGGGGCATTCGCAATGGGATTCAGCGCTTTAGCCGGGAGGTCGTCGGGCACCACGCCGTCTTGATGATCCTCTCCGTGGCGAGCCTGGCTCTACCCTCGCTCTTCGCCGTGACGTCGCCCCGCCACAACGTCGAGACGCTGAGTGCGGTTGTCGCCTGCCTTCTCATCGCCAGCTACGGCGCGTACATGCTCTATGACATCGCCGGCTTGCGTGGGGGGCGGGGGCGGCAGCCGCAGACAGGCGACGTCTTTTCCGGCGAGCAGGAGGCGGTCGTGGCGCTGGTGCAGGACGAACAGGGCCCCGAATGGAGCTGGCAATGGAGCGTCTTCTGGCTGATTCTTGCCAGTATCATGGTGGCGCTGGAGGGTGAGGTACTGTTGGGCACGGTGCGGCCGGTAACCGCGGCCGCCGGTGTCAGCGAGCTCTTCGTCGGTCTGGTGATCATACCGATCGTGGGGAACGTCGCCGAGCATTTCTCGGCCGTCATCCTGGCCGGCAAGAACAAGATGGATCTGAGCTTCGGCGTTGCCTCGGGGTCGGCAATCCAGGTCGCGCTGTTCGTGGCGCCCGTCCTGGTGCTCCTCTCCTTTCTCTGGCATCCGATGACGCTGGTCTTCAATCCGATCGAGATCGCGGTCCTGGCGCTCGTCGTCGGCATCTTCTTCTTTGTCTCGCAGGACGGCGAAAGCAACTGGCTGGAGGGCCTCCAGCTGATGATGCTCTACTCCATGGCCGCCATCGTGTTTTACTTTCTGCCCTGATCTGGCGCTTCTTGAGGGTGCCGTATCATGACTCATGAGTCTGACCGACCGTCTCGGGCGCCCGTTACGCGATATGCGTATCTCGGTGACCGACCGCTGCAATTTCCGATGCACGTATTGCATGCCGAAGGAAGTGTTCGGCCGCGACTTTGCCTTTCTGCCGCGTGCCGAGCTGCTCAGTTTCGAGGAGATCGTGCGTCTGACGGGTCTGTTCGTCGCCCATGGTGTCGAAAAGATCCGGCTCACCGGCGGCGAGCCGCTGCTGCGGAAGGATATTGAGCGGCTGGTTGCCATGCTCCGCGACATCGACGGAGTGCGCGACCTGACGCTCACCACGAACGGCTCGCTGCTCCCGCGCAAGGCGGCGGCGCTCCGAGCCGCCGGGCTCGAGCGGGTGACGGTCAGCCTCGATTCCCTGGATAACAAGGTCTTCACGGCGATGAATGACGTGGGCTTCTCGGTCGACCACGTGCTGGAGGGGATCGCGGCCGCCGACCGGGCCGGGCTCCATCCCATCAAGGTGAATATGGTAGTCAAGCGCGGGGTGAATGACCACCACGTCTGCGACATGGCTGGCTTTTTCCGGGGGACGGGTCACATTCTGCGATTCATCGAGTACATGGATGTCGGCCATACCAACGGCTGGCGAATGGACGATGTCGTGCCCGCCGCCGAGGTAATCCGAATGGTCGATGCGGAGTGGCCGCTTGAGCCCATCGATCCCAACTACCCGGGTGAGGTGGCACGGCGCTGGCGCTACCGCGATGGGCGGGGCGAGATCGGCGTGATTGCCTCTGTTACCCAGGCCTTCTGCGGCGCCTGCACGCGGGCGCGGCTCTCGGCCGAAGGCAAGCTCTACACCTGCCTCTTCGGCGTACGCGGCCACGATTTCCGGGCGCTCCTTCGGAGCGGCGCCACCGACGAGGAGCTGACCGGGCTTCTCCGCACAGTCTGGGGCCAGCGCTCCGACCGCTACTCCGAGATTCGTTCCGCACGGACCGTCGATCTGCCAAAAATCGAGATGTCGTATATCGGCGGGTAGCCGGCCGGAGCTCATACCTCCGGTCCGGCCGGCAGACGCTTGTAGACGCCGTGATGGAAGAGCAGCGGCGATTCGGCAGGGTTGGTGCCGAGCGCGACGACCTCGCCGATAAAGATGACGTGATCGCCGGCGGGATGTGCGGCAGTGACGCGGCAGTCGAAGAAGGCAGCGACGCCGTCGAGAATGGGAGAGCCGGTAGCCGCCAGTCGGTGAGGGATCCGCTCGAAGGTCGCCCAACCGCGCGGGCGATCGTCGGAGGCGAAGTAGCGGGAGAGCTGCTCCTGGTGGCCGCTGAGTACATTGACGGCGAAGACGCGGTTCTCCCGAATCCGCTCGCTGCCTTCCCGGCCGTCGACGACGCACACCAGCACCAGCGACGGATCGAGAGATACCGAGGCAAATGCATTGGCAGTCATACCGTAGGGGTGCCCGGCGCCCTGGGTGGTAATGACGGTGACGCCGGTGGCGAAGTGGCTCAGCGCGTGGCGAAATTCGTGGGGATCGAACGTCTCTCGGCAATCCACGACCTGAGCGTAACGCCTCCGGTGGTGAAGAGCGTTACTCGCCTCGGTACGGGGTTACTCGAACGGCGCCGCGTGGTGCAGCGCAGTCTCGCAGCCGGCCAGCTCCTCGAAGACCTTGCCCAGCAACTTCAGAAGATCGTCTATCTCCTCGCGTGACAGAGCGTTGATGGCCCCCACGCTCAGGGCTTCGCGTGCCTGCCCGGCGTCGCGCAGCAGCAGGGCGAGAGTTGCCACCGCCTCGGCGTAGCGGTCGGTGGCGGGCGCCGGGACAAGCAGGTCACCGCCCCCGCTTTCCTCAGGCGGCGCTGCTCCATTCGAGAGGTGCTCACGCACTCGTTGGAGAAGGTCATCCATTCCTTCATATCGCGGCATCTCTGATCCCTTCCCGGCGGATGAACGTCGACGTCGGTCTTCGTCCCCATGGAGACACCATCTCCTCTCTACTGTAGAGCGTTCCGCCGCCCCGGTCGAGTGCCTGATTGAGGCTGCAAGGGAAATTTCGTTCCGGCGGGCGACGTATGCGGAACCCTGACTCCGCCATTGCGCGCCTGCGAATCGGGGCGGCCGATGTGACGCATCCGGCGTATGATGAGACGGTGCGGCACGCCCCCCGACGTGCCAGGTGCATCGTTCCGTCCATGATCTCCCGGCCAAAGAGGCGTCCCCGCCCCCCTCGCCGCCGCGCCCACTCCACGGAAGAGTTCGGCACGCTGGAGTTGGCTGCACCGGAGGGCCGTGCGGCGACGCGACGGTCGACGCCGAGTCCAAAGCTGGCGCGGGCTGTGCCGCTGCTCCTTCTGGCGTGCTCGCTCGCGTTGATTCCCTGGATCGTCTATCTCGGGCTGTCCCTCCCGACGCGGTCCACCATTCAACATTACCGCCTGTTCTGGGTCGGTCTCGACATTGCGATTACTCTAGCGCTGGTTTGTACTGCCTGGTTGGCTCTCCGTAGCCGGCCGGAGGCAGAGTCGGCGGCAGTCGCCACCGCGACCCTGCTTGGCACCGATGTCTGGCTCGATGTGACCTCCGCCGGTCCCGGCTGGCCGCTTCTCTACGCCGTGGCTCGCGCCGTGGTGATCGAGCTGCCCGGAGCCATATTGTTGGTCTGGGCTTTCCAGCCGACCCGTCGTGAGGTAGTTCGGCGCCATGCCCTGGAGCTCGCTCGATCCGTGCATCGCGTGCTCTGCACCCTGGCGTCTACCGTATGCCGCGTTGGCTTGCGGCGTCAGGTCCGCCATGGCCGGCATCAATTCATCGCGGTCGAGGCGGCAGCTCAAGACCATGCTTCGACGATAAGCGGATCCGACCCGGAGTGAGGGATTCCGCCCGACCGACACAGATACCAGAGAGGGGGTGCGCGATGACTCAACAGCAGTGGAAACAGCCGCCGGCCATGGCGATTGACGCGAAGAAACGGTACGGCGCCGACGTCAGGACATCGGAGGGTACCGTGACGATCGAGCTCTTACCGCAAGAGGCGCCCGAGACGGTAAACAACTTCGTATTCCTGGCGCGACAGGGCTACTACGATGGGACCCCCTTCCACCGGGTTATCGAGGGATTCATGATTCAGGGCGGCGATCCGACCGGCACCGGGCGGGGCGGACCTGGCTACAAATTCCGGGATGAGCCGGTACGGCGGCGCTATACCCGTGGCATCGTCGCCATGGCCAATGCCGGCCCGAACACGAACGGCAGCCAATTCTTCATCGTCCATGGCGCCGATGTCGGACTCCCGCCCAATTACACGATCTTCGGACAGGTCAGCGACGGATTGGATGCGGTCGATCGCATTGCGGCGGCGCCGACCCGGCCGGGCGGCGAAGGATCGACCCCGGTCGCACCGGTTGTCATCGAGTCAGTGACGATCCACGAGAGTGAAGGCGCTGGCTAATCGGTCAGAGTGGAGTAGCGGCGAATCGGCCACTCGACGTACTGTGAACACATGGACCCGGTGAAGGTGCACCCGGGCGGGATATACTGCTCGGCATAGACCACATCTGCGGGAGCTACGTGGCTGCGGAGTGGTCCCGGCCGGTAGGCGGCGGTTCGGACGGAGGGAGCGGGTGGCCCTGCGCTGGTTGGTTCGCCCCAATTCCTATTACGACTCGGTGAAGCTGATGCGTGTCTCCGAGACGCTCGCAGCGCTTCCCGGTGTAGCACGGGCTGCGGCCGTTATGGGAACTCCCTTGAATCTCAGGCTGCTGGCAGATGATGGACTGCTCGACGCGACTGTTCAGGCCACGACGGACGATCTGCTGATCAGCGTCGTCGGGGATGACGAGGCGGTCGCGGACGCGGCACTGGCGCGCGCCGAAGAGCTGCTGCGTGCGCGCCCTCCCGAGGAGCGGCTCCCGACCGCTCCCCTGCGCGCAATTGAGCAGGCGGTCGGCCAGGCCGGCTCCAACTTTGCCGTCATCGCGGTGCCCGGACCGTCCGCCGCGGTTGAGGCATTTGCCGCGCTGCGGGCCGGCATGCACGTCTTCCTCTTCAGTGACAACGTCAGTCTCCGTGACGAGGCTCGTCTCAAGCGGCTGGCCAGCGAGCGGGGACTGCTGATGATGGGACCGGATTGCGGAACGTCGATTGTCGACGGCGTCGGGTTGGGATTCGCCAACCGCGTGCGGCCCGGACCGGTCGGCATCGTGGGTGCGTCCGGCACCGGTATCCAGCACGTCAGCTGTCTGCTCGATCTCGCCGGCATCGGGATCGCGCAGGCTCTGGGAACCGGCGGGCGTGACCTCTCCGGGGCAGTTCGCGGATCCATGACGCGCCGCGCCATCGCCATGCTGGCAGCCGACGACGAGGTGGAGCTCATTGCTGTGGTCACCAAGCCGGCGAGTGACAGCGCCATGCGATTGCTGCATCGCGAACTGATCCGCGCCGGAAAGCCCGTGATTGCCTGCCTGCTGGGAGAGATGCCGCCGAGCGAGGGCGCCGTCTCGTATGTGACGACCATTACCGACGCAGCCCAGATGGTCGTCGAGCGACTGGGAGGCGACTCCTCTCAGTGGTTCGGTCCGGCTACCGTCCCTGCCGACCGAATCGGGCGCGCGAACAGCGGGCCCGTGCTCGGGTTCTTCGCGGGAGGCACGCTGTGCAGCGAGGCAGGTCAGGTGCTCGACCGCATGGGTGTGCCACACCGGCTGCTTGATCTGGGAGGTGATGAGTATACCCGGGGGCGGGCGCATCCCATGATCGACGGCCGGTTGCGGGCATCGATGGTGACCGAGCTGGCGGACCGGCCCAGGGCGGCGGCTCTGCTGCTGGATGTCGTGCTTGGCGACCTGGCGCACCCCGATCCGGCCGGCGCGCTCGCGCCGGCAATCGCGGCGCTTCCGGCCGGCCTTTCCGCGTATGTGACCCTTGTC
>Ga0070735_10002190_pt1 | contig 17931 bp, 15 predicted proteins | sample Coa_R1_FD_66443 | JGI IMG/M metagenome (GOLD analysis project Ga0070735, IMG submission 66443) | Surface soil microbial communities from Centralia Pennsylvania, which are recovering from an underground coalmine fire - Coalmine... | ecosystem: Environmental > Terrestrial > Soil > Unclassified ... | reverse complement strand
CTCCTCGAGCTCGATGACCTGCTCCACGCCTCGATCCGGACCATGTCGCTGGGACAGAAGATGCGCGCCGAGCTGGCCGCGACGCTCATCCACGAGCCGCGAATCATCTACCTCGACGAGCCGACGATCGGTCTCGACCTGGTGGTCAAGGAGCGAATCCGCGAGGTGATCCGCAATCGCAACGAACGCCACGGCACCACGGTCATCCTTACCACTCACGACCTCGGCGATATCGAGCAACTCTGCCGCCGCGTCATGATCATCGACGCCGGACGGCTCATCTACGATGGTCCGTTGGAGACAATCCGCGAGCGCTTCGGCACGCACCGGATACTCACGGTCGACACCGCGCACGATGCGGTCCCCATCACTCCCCCTGCCGGGGCCGAGCTGCTCAGCGCCGGAGGACGCTCGCTCGTCCTGCGCTTCGATCGCCGGAAGACGACTGCCAGCCGGGTCACCGCCGAGCTGATGGCGCATATGGAGGTCGTCGATTTCTCGCTCACCGAGCCGGACCTGACCTCGATCGTCCGCCAGATTTACGCCGGCGCGCTCCAGCACGACGTGCCGACGTGAAGCGCCTTGTTCGCCGAGTGGGCGTCTACGTGGCGGTCGCCGTCGCCGCGCTCCAGCGCTTCATGGCCTACCGCCTCTGGTTCTGGGTCACGCTGCTCGGGCAGGCGCTGACGATTACCCTCTTCGTCGCCTTCTGGAAGGCGGTCTATGCCAGCCGCGCAAGCGTTGGCGGCCTGCAAGCCCACCAGACGATTACCTACATCATCCTCACCCAGCTTCTGGTACCGGTGACGGCCTGGACGGTGACCATGAGTCTCGGCTACTTCATCCGAGACGGCTCGATCGCCAGCGAGCTGGTGCGTCCCTTCGACCTGCAGCTGCGCTTCTACGCCGAGGGATTGGCCTCGGTCGCCGCCATCATCATGCAACAGGCCATCCCGATTGGTGTGCTGGCAGCGCTGGCATTCGGCTTCCGCCTGCCGCTCGATCCGGTCGTCTGGCTGGTCTTCGTCTCCTCCTTCCTTATCGGGATCACCATTTCCTTCTTTGTCGACTGGCTGGTCGGCTGCTTTGCCTTCTTCACCACCGAGGTCTGGGGGCTCGGAATCCTGCGCAACGGCATCGCGCAGTTCTTCAGCGGCGCCCTGATCCCGCTCGTCATGCTGCCGGCGGGGCTGCGCAACCTCGCCTACGCGCTGCCCTTCGGCCAGGCCGTGTACCAGCCGATCTCGATTCTCGCGGGCATCTCGCCGATATCCCAGGCGCCCCGGATCATCCTGGTGCAGCTCGTCTGGCTCGCCGTCCTGGCCACGGCGGCGCGCCTCGCCTTCACCGCCTCCGTCCGCCACGTCACGGTGCAGGGAGGCTGACGGTGCTGCGCTATCTGCGGCTCTACGGCGCCTTCCTTGCCCTGCAGTGGCGGACCATGCTGGCCTACCGCACCAACTTCCTGATCGGCGCCATGTCCACCATCGCGATGCAGGCCGGCGGCTTGCTTACGGTCTGGGTGGTGATGCGCCAGATACCGTCGCTGCACGGCTGGACGCTCTATCAGGTCCTGCTGGTCTACGGCCTGACCAGCCTTGCACTGTCGATGGGCCACATGTTCGCCGACAATCTCTGGATCATCGGCCGCGCCTACATCCGGCCCGGCGGATTCGACCGCTTCCTGGTGCGCCCGATCGACCCGCTCTTCCATCTGCTGGCCGATCGCTTCTGCTACGACGGCATCGGCGACTTCATCATCGGCGGCGTGGTCGTCGGGATCGCGGCCGCCGGACTCGGCGTGAGCTGGACGGTCCCGCGCCTTCTCTATCTCGCGCTCGCCGTCCTGAGCGGCGGCGCAATCTTCATCGCCCTCAACCTGATCACCTCGGTAACCGCCTTCTGGATTACCGACTCGCTCCCCGTCACGCTGGCCGTCTTCCAGACGCACCAATTTGCCCGCTACCCGCTGCCGATCTACGCCGCCTGGATCCGTGTCCTGATGACCTGGATCATCCCGTTCGGACTGGTGTCCTTCTATCCGGCTGCCCAGCTCTCCGGCCACAATCCGGGTTTCATGGCGTGGATGCCGCCCCTGGCCGCGGCCCTCCTGCTCCTTGCCGGCTACCGCCTCTGGACGATCGGCCTGCGCCACTACACTGGCACCGGGTCGTAGCTCAATTGCAGTCGTTCCCGACATTGTCGTCATGCGTTTCCGATTGGAAACGATTGAAAGCTGATCAAGACCGCCACTGTTACGGATCGCGCATCATATGCGGGCTCCGGTATCGCCTCGTCCTCGCGCTCTAAAAAGGCGAGGTGGCTCCGGATCGCCTCATCGACCGCATGCCCGCCATGCCCTACTCTCCCGAAAATGCATTCAGCGTTGAGAAACCGTCTGCAGCGCGGTTCGTATGCGGTGTCAGCTCGCCGCTCATTGCTGCCGTGGCGGCCCGCCGGGCCGAGCGACGTGCCGTGATGAACGGCGATCGCCGACGGGGGACGCGGTCGGACGACCAGAGCCCGGGTGGTGCCGAGGTAAAGACCGCGAGCCCAACAAGCACTGCGTCGTAGTTGACGCGCCAGCCGGCAAAGTCACGCCATGCCTGCTCGCGGTCGGGCTTGAGCGGCACGCCGAGCGCGGCTAGCTCGTCGTACACGGCGTCGTACTCCTGCCGCGAGACACTGATGGGGTCGGTCGACGCCGGCTCCTCGTTGAACGGGATGCCGAAGGGGATGGCGACGCGGCGCAGGCAGAGATAGCCGGCGCGGATGCAAAGCTCGGCCCGTGGGTCGCGGGGACGGTCGAGCGTGGAGGAAACCAGGCTTGCCGCGTCGAGCACGGCGCCCGCCGCCGTCACCCAGGATCGCTTCGGTTGCGGTGATCGGTACTGAACCAGCGGGGTGAGGGCGGTGTGGCTCTCCTCGACCACTTCGAACCAGGTCCGCCAGGTCGTCCAGACCTCGCTTATCTCATCCAGACCGGAAATCAGGTAGTAGCGTTTGAGCATCTTGACGGGAGTCGGCGGCGTGCCGGCCAGCGTGTCCAGACCGGTCACCTCTTGCTCTCGCTGCGAGAAGGCGCTGTAGATGGCCGGCAGGTAGGAGACCAGGATCGCGGCCAGGAGCAGGCTGAAGACCGTTTCGGAGAAGGCGAAGATCGGGCCGCCCGGGATGCCGTTGACATCCGAACCCAGGTTCAGCAGCGAGAAGCGGCTGTCGGTGACGGCAGCGCTCCAGGACGGAGCCCCCAGCGCCCAGTAGATGGCGGTGTACCCAAGCAGGACAAAAGCCAGCCACGCCAGTGGGAGGGTGAGTAAGGTAACCGGCGCGTAGTAGGCCAGGGCCCGCTCCCGCCGCAGAAGGGACCTGCCGCGGAACGGCAGGTCGAAGAAGAGGCGCATGACGACGAACGCGCTCCGGGTGAGGACATCGGGCGCCGTGCCGCGCGGCACGACGAAGGTCCGCACAGCCGAGGCAAGCGCGCTGAAGACGAATCCGCACCCGGCCATGAACACAAGAACGTGGACCGCCACGCTGGGGCACCTCCGGGCTCAGACTCAGGGTCTCCGAGCCACCTCTGTGGGCTCAGCCCGTCTCAAATGTACCGTCTGGTGACCCGGTTCGGCGCCATGGCGTGATCGAGCACGTCCTGGCCAGCCGGTGTGAGAAGGGCGAGATCAGGAGCGTCAGTGCCGTTCACGCCGGCGTCGGTACCGTCATTTCGAGCGCGCTTCGTTCCCATCCCGCCAGATCGGCGGCCGCCTCGTACGAGCTCTGGAAAAAGCCCAGCAGCGCGTCCTCGGGTGATTCGGCACGTCGAACGTCTTCGTAGCGCAGCACGAGCTGGCCGAATGTTTGATCGAAGTATGCCGCCTCCGGCTTGACGGCTACCTCGGCGTACCCGTCGGGAGCCGGATAGATGTACGAATAGAAGGCAGGCTCACCCAGCGTCAGCCCGGCATAGTTTGGGTTCCCGGGCCAGAAGCCGCAGGCGATGTTCTCCTGATCTTCGGAGAGCTGGAAAAAGCGGGGCGCTCCCTCCGCTACCGGTGCGGGACGACCGGAGAAGCGGGTGTGGGTAAGATCGAACGAGCCCCAGAAGAAGTGGATCGGGCTGCTCTTGCCCACGAACGTCGAGCGGTACTGCTGGAGCACCTTCTCCGTCTGGACCTGGATACGCCACCAGCGATTGACCGCATCCGCATCATACGAGGCGTGGACCCGATCCTGATCAAAGGGAATCGGGTTCGGGACCTCGGAGGGCACCGGGTTGATGGCCACCTCGATGCCGATCGCCCGCAGCGTGTCCAGGAAGTCGGCATAGAAGCCGGCAACTGAACGCGGCACCAGTGAGAGTGCCTTTGTGATCCCATCGTCAGTTCGAATGAAGAGATTGTGGTCGATGAAGTCGAAGTCGACCTGGAAGGCACGGTCTCGGTACGGGATGAGACCGGTCGTCATCCCGCGCGCCGTCAGTGGAAACGCCACCTGCCACCACTCATTGAGAAACGGTCGGAGCGCGAGCGCGACCTTCCCCACGATCTGGGTCCACATATGCAGGGTCTCGCACGAGTCCTGCCACTCGGTCCACGGCAGGGGCGGCCAGCGTCGGGCAACTTCGAGCTTCACGCTCTGCTCCTGGAGAAGCGCCTGGAGGGCGCGGTGTCCGTCTGCCCATTATGATCCACCCGCGCCCCGGTTCCGGTTGCTTCACGCGCCCGAGTACTCTGGAGATACATGCCGCACAAAGGATGGAACGGGCCATGGCCGCAGAATCGCTGACCCTCATGGCAGTCCTTGCTCATCCGGACGACGAGGTCTGGATGGGCGCAACGCTGGCCCGATACGCCGGCGACGGAGTACGAACCGTCCTGGTAACCGCGACCCTTGGCGAAGAGGGAGAGATTCGCGACCCGGATCTCGATCCAGACGAGGCGCGAGAAAGACTGGGCCAGATCCGCGAGGCGGAGCTGCGCCGCTCGGCCGGCATCCTGGGCATCAACCAGCTTTACATCCTCGGCTATCGAGACTCCGGCATGGCCGGCACGCCCGCCAACGAGGATCCGCGCAATTTTCACAACGCCGATCCGGTAGAGGCACGCGATCGGCTGGTCCGCATCATCCGGCAGGAGCGCCCGCACGTCATCATCACCGACAACGAGCGCGGTTCGTACGGACACCCGGACCACCTTGCCGCACACCGAACCACGCTTGCCGCCTTCGAGGCAGCAGGCGATCCGGCGCAGTGCGCCACCACCGGACTCGAGCCGTGGCAGCCGCTCAAGCTGTACTACAGCGCCTTCGCCCGCTCCGACTTCGTTCGCATGCGCGATCTGATGCGGGAGCGCGGCATCTCCTGGGGGGGTGAGGAGCAGGAGTCCGAGGAGTGGCTGGACTTCACCGTGCCCGATGATCAAATCACGACTCGCATCGATGTCCTTCCTTATAGATCGCGCGTGCGCGAGGCGATGGGGGCCCACCGCACCCAGATCGCACCCGACGACCCATTCTTCAGCCTGCCCGAGGAACTCGGCATCGAAATCTTCGGCGCCGACACCTTCACCCGCGCCCGCTCGCTGGTCGAGGCGCCGCTGCCCGAAGATGACCTCTTCGCCGGCGTGCGAACCTGAAGGAAGGCACAGCCGCGTCGGCCTCCCCCTGTAGTCGCATCCCTCGTGGATGCGTTACCCGCACTGCACCATATCGGAACCCACAGCAGTGTCGACAGACCCCGTGTAGTCGCATCCCTCGTGGATGCGCTACCCGCACTGCACCATATCGGAACACACAGCAGTGTCGACAGACCCCGTGTAGTCGCATCCCTCGTGGATGCGCTACCGTCCCCGCGTGCCTGTAGCCACGGCAACACCGCTTCCGCCCGAAGCACGTGAGACACGCATCCACAAGGGATGCGACTACATGCGCTGCCGGTCTGCGGCGCTTTCTGCCCTGGCGGCACGATGGCCTCGCTTCACCGGCGCATCCATCCCATGATCGCGCGAACCCCAGGCGAGTCTCGCTCGCCAATGATCGCCTCCCAGGGATCAACCAGCCCCTGCAGTACCGTCCAGACTGCGGGCTTGGGCCGGGTGCTGGGGTGCCACTCGTGCATGATCCGCTCGATCCGGCGCTTCACGGCCGACGCGTTGAAGGGAAGCAGCTGTGCGATCTGCGCGTCGTGCAGCCCGGATGCTATGAGCCGGATGAGGCTGTTGCCTTGCACGGCCCGACCATCACTGATCTGCTGCGTGCGTCCGTCTGATGCCACGGTCCATCGGACGCACGCAGCCATGTTCCCGCGTCGGTGCGCACGCGTTTGGACCACGCGCGCACGTTCCTCGACGTGGACCTGCTCGTCGCTGACTCCCGCGAGGCGCTGGAGTACACCACTGCGGCCGCCGCCCTCGCTGTCCCCCAGGCATCGCGGCCGCCGATACCGTCGACTGTCACATGCCGGGTCGGAGGTCGCGGGGCCAGGCTCACCACGACGCGATCGAAGTTGTTGGTATCCGCTCGGGGCAGACGGGCCTTCGGCGCTCAGTGCCCGCCCGGCAGCGCCTCGCCGTGCGCGCGCGATCGGTGCGGCAGGGCAAACAAGAGCAACAGCGTTGCCGACCATAGTCCGATGTTGAAGAGCAGCGACCAGTCGAAGGAGTCGCTGAAGTTCCGTTCGCGCGCCGCCACCGCGGTTCCGGCCAGGATCCGCGACACCGCCGGATTGCTGGGTCCCGCGAACCGGCAGGACGGCGGCACCACTGTCGGGTCCTTCTCGCTCGACCGGTCGTGGAAACACTGCTGGAACTGCTGCACGATGCCGGCCGCGGCCGGCGCCGGCACGTGCTGCCCCACCAGCGCTCGCCGCAGGCCCGGCGAGTAGGCGCGTGCCACGGAGGTCGAGTGGCCGGCCAGCAAGCCGAAGAAGATGACGCCAATGACCGCGACACCCACCGCCCCGCCGACCTGCTGGACGGTGGTCAGCACGCCGGATGCCGAGCCCGCGTCCCGGGGATCCACACCGGCGAGAATCACGTTGACCAGCGGGGCAACGACGCAGCCCAGCCCAAGGCCCGAGATCAGGAAGGAAGGGATGATCTGGTACGAGGTCAGTCCATTGCCGGCCCCATGCACCGTCAGGATCAGCAAGCCCATTCCCGCGACCAACAGCGCGGTTCCCACGATCAGGATGGTCCGCCCCAGCCGGGCGGCCAGCCGGGCCGAAGCGATCGACGCGAGAAAGGCGCCAACCGAGAACGGCAGTGTGGTGAGACCGGTGTGGAGGGCGCTGTAACCCAGACCGATCTGCACGAAGATCGAGAACGTCAGGAAGAATGCCGGGATTGCGGCCAGAAAAAGGAAGCTCACCGCCGAGCCCACGTTGAACGAGCGATTGTGGAAGAGCTTGTAGACCAGCAGGGGTGATGCGTTCCGCGCGTTCAACCCGCGTTCGAAGAGCGCAAACACGAACAGAACCGGTACGCTCGCCACGAGACAGATATAGGCCCACGCCGGCCAGCCGGCGTCTCGTCCTTCCACCAGCGGCCACACCAGCAGGAACAGCCCCGCCGAGACGATCAGAACGCCGATCAGATCGAGGCGCGGCGCGGTGGGTGAGCGTGACTCGTGCAGCAGGAAGGACGCGGCGATGAGAACAATGATCCCGACCGGCAGGTTCACCAGAAAGATCGGGCGCCAGTCCAGGCCGGCGACGTTCAGCTGAATCAGAATGCCTCCCAGCAACGGTCCGGTGATGGTTGCCAGCCCGATCACCGCACCGAATGCCGCGAACGCCTGCGGCCGCTCGTGTGGCGGAAACAGCACCTGAATGACCGACAGCACCTGCGGATACATCAGGCTCGCCATCAATCCCTGCAGCACGCGAGACGCGATCAGCATCTCGGGCGATTGCGCCACACCGCAGAGCAGCGACGCCAGCACGAAGCCGCCCATCCCGACCATGAACAGGAGCTTGCGCCCGTAAATGTCTCCCAGACGACCGCCGGTGATCAGTACCACTGCGTAGGCGAGCTGGTAGAGCGCCAGAACCAGCTGCACCTGACCAAAGCTGGCGTTCAGGTTCCGCTGAATCGATGGAATCGCCACATTGACAATCGATATGTCCAGCAGCACCATGAACGCCGCGCCGAGCACCACGAACAGCGCCCGCCAGCGCCGTGGGTCACCCTCTAGCGCGCCGGCAGCACCCGCGGCTCTCGGTTCGCCTTCAACCTTCATCAAGAGATTCCTCTTCAGTCCTTGATGTCCGCCGGCGCGGGCAGTGACGCGGCCCCGCGTGTGGCCCGCGTGATGCGGCTCGCCGCCGCGCCGTCCGGCAATTCAAGCGTACGCGACGGTCGGGCTCCGATCTATATGGCCAAGTGCGGTCGGCAGGACCGCCGCGGTGCAACACCGGTTGCACGCTTTCCTCGACACCGACGGAGTGGCGGATAAAGCAATGGCGGGACACCGCGGGCCAGTGTCGTGGCCACGCAGTACCATGGGTCGATGAGCTGGGACGAGGCATTTTCCGACCGCTATGAGGAATGGTCGGCTCCCATGACAGCCGACATCCCTTTCTACGTCGAGCTTGCGCGCCAGGCACCAGGCCCGATCATCGAGCTCGCGATTGGGAACGGCCGGGTGGCCATTCCAGTCGCGCAGGCAACTGGGCGGACGGTTATCGGCATCGACTCCTCGCCATCGATGCTCGAGCAGGCACGGTCCCGGGCAGCCGAGGCGGGAGTCGAGCTTGAGCTGCGTGAAGGAGACATGCGCGACCTCGCCCTCGACGAACCGGCGGGGCTCATCTACTGCCCGTTCCGTGCGCTGCTGCACGTGCCGACCTGGGCCGGTCGCCGACACACTTTTGAGCGCGTCGCCTCCTCGCTACGTCCCGGTGGACGGTTTGCCTGGAACGCCTTCGCCTTCGACCACCATATCGCGGCTCGCCTGGATGGGCAGGACGTGGAGACGCCCGTCCCTCACACGGTCCGATACGCCGTCGGCGATAACCGGGTCGACCTCACACTTGATAACGGAGCAGTGAGCTCCATTTGGTGGGCCACCAAGAACGAGTGGCTTGGCCTCATAGATGTCGCCGGGTTCCAGCTGGAGGCACTCTACGGCGGTTTCGGCGGAGAACCGTTCACCGAAGACAGCCGGGAATACGTCTTTATTGCCCGCCGCTGACCGGGCAGTCGAGGTGCGGGACGACGAGCACCCACCCTCGAGCCGATAGTCGTTCGGGCGAAAGGGTGGCCCGACCAGTTGACCGCGCGTTACTCGTGGGCGACGTGAAGCGAGCACGCCGGTCGCACCGGACCGGCGTGCTCACCAGAGCGGGGAGGGTGGACTACTCCGACTGCAGTACCTCTGCGACCCGGCTGGAGGCAGCCCACTGTGCCGGAATCCAGGCGCCGACCGCGGCAATGGCCACGCCGGCCAGCGCCAGCAGCGGGTAGATACGGTGATCGATCAGGTCGAAGAAGGACGGCGGGATGGCGGTATCGCTCGCAACCTGCCCCATGAACTGGATGATCTCGCGGTGCAGCAGGTAGCCGGCAGGAATGCCCAGCGCACCTGCGACCACGCCGAGGACGGCGACCGACGTGATGACCATCGCCACGACCTGCGCCGGCGCCATGCCGATTGCCTTCAGAATGGCGACGTCGCGGACCTTTTCCCGCGTCGTCAGCACGACCGTGTTGAAAACTCCCGCCACCGCGATCGAGATGAGCACCACCGCCAGCCCACCAATGACCGTGTTGAACAGGATGAACGTCGTGTTGGACGATGAGTGCTCCACGGTGCGGACGTCCAGCGCATTGATCTGACCGGTCCCGGCCGACGCCTGCGCAAGCTGGTACGCGTAGGTCTGCGGATCCACGCCGGATCTGACCTGAATCTCGTAGTCCGTTGCCTGGAGAGCCGGATCGACCGCGGCGACGGCCGCCCAGCCGCCACGCAGCAGCAGATCCTGGTCGGTCTGATCGAGCACCTCGCCGACGAGACGCAGGTGGATCGGGCGTCCTCGCAGGTAGGCGGTGAACTCCTGCCCTACCCGCAGGTGAGCTTCCTGCATGAGCTTGGTCGGCGCCACGACCTCGCCGGGACCGGAGAACCAGCGTCCGGAGATCATGGCGTAGCCAAGCCAGGACGAGGCGCCGCGATATGCATAGTAGTTGATCGGCTCCGCGATCCCGGGTACCGCTACCGAATCCTGAACTTCAGCCACGTATCGCGCGGTGTCTGGATTGGACCGGATCAGGCGCACCACCTGCCGGTCGCTCGGAACGACCGGCGCCGGACCACCCTGGAATCCCCGCTTCCCGACGCCGGGCGGCAGAGTCGGCGGCCGGCTGACCTGCACCGGCGCGTACTGGTCGCGGATGAGATGCGCCGCTACCTGCTGCAGCGACAGGTGCAGGCTCAGGGCAAAGACGACGGTTGTGGCGCCAATCAGGATGGCTCCCAGCGTTGTGGCCGAGCGCAGCGGCCGAGCGACGGCATCGCCGGCGCCGAGGCTCAGGACCCGCGGCAGAGGAAGTCGCGCCAATCGGCTATCCAGCCCGCTGGCGCGGCCGGCTCGCGGCGCGCTGCCCCGGGTGATGGCGTCAACCGCGCTCATGCGGCCGGCGCGCAGGGCGGGTGACAGGACCGAGAGGATGGTCGCCACCAGCACTCCCGCCAGGACCAGCAGATCGACCGGCACAACCGCTGTGAACGGCGCCGGCAGGCCGAGCGCGTGGGCGGTTTGCTGCAGGAACGGCTGGCTGGCGAGCGTGCCGAGCGGTATCCCCGCCAGGCAGCCAGCAGCCACCGGCGCCAGGATCTCGAACATCAGCACCAGCACGACCTGACCCGGTGTGAAGCCGATGGACTTCATCACGCCGAAGTCCCGGTAGGCGGCGATGACCACGCCCGTCACCACGTTGGTGATGATGAGCACCGCCGCCAGCAGGGCGAAGGCGCTGAAGGCCAGCAGGAACGGGATCATCACCGAGGTGGTGATGTCGGCGTTCCGCTTCACGTCCAGGTAATTGCTGGTACTCACCACCGAGCCCGGCGGCAGGTGGCCGGCGATCGCCTGCGTGGCATGCCGGAGGTCGGCATCCGTGGCCGAGGGCTGGACGCGGTAGATCATCTGGTACTCCAGTACGCTCCCCGGTGAGACGAGCGCCGGCAGCTCGCCCGGCAGTACCCAGGCGTCGGTGTAGGGGCTGACCGACGCCGCGACGCCAGCCACCAGCAGGGATTGCGACCCATTCTTCCCGCCCACCGAAACTCGGTCGCCCGGACCGGCTCCGAGATCGTCGGCGAGGTGCTGGGAGAGCACGATCTCGCCGTTCGCGCGCGCCCACCGTCCGCTCTCGATGGTGAGACGATCGACAGCGGCGTCGGGGCGGCTGCGCCCGGCGATTGTGGCGCCGGCGCCCAACCCGGGCGGCGCGGTGCTGATGTCGGTGTTGATCTGCCGCCACGGGCCGGCGAACGCCGTGACGCCGCGCGCATGCCCGGTGCCGATCAATTGACTCCGGGTGACGTGCCGGGCATCGTAGGCGATGGTCAGGTGCGCGCCGTTGGCATGCGCGAAGGCATGGTCGTAGGGAGCGTCGGTCTCGATCAACAGGCTGAGCGCCATGGTGGCGGCGCCACTGGACAGTACGATGACGAAGGCGATGATCAGGGTCTGCAGCTTGCGGCGGCGCAGATCGGAGAAGGCAGCGGTGCGGACCGCTTTCATCCCATCACCTCCAGGAGGACATGGTCGCGTGCGATTGCGCCGTCGACCAGCGTCACGATGCGATCGGCGTAGCGCTCCGCCAGACGGGGATCGTGCGTCACCAGGACGATCGTCTGGCCGGCGCTGTTCAGATCGCGGAACAGGTCGAGGACTTGCTCGCCGCTGTGGGTGTCCAGCGCGCCGGTCGGCTCGTCGGCGAGGAGCAGGACCGGTCGATTGATGAGCGCGCGCGCAATTGCTACCCGTTGCCGCTGGCCGCCACTCAGGCGCGCCGGAAAACTGGCGGCGTGGCCGCTGATCTCCAGCTGGCTCAGCAGCTCGCGCGCGCGCTCCACGCCGGCCTTCCGCGGCATCCCGGCCAGCTGGGCGGCAATGAGCACATTGTCGAGCACCGTAAGATTGTCGAGCAGGTTGAAGAACTGGAAGATGAGCCCAATCTTCCGGCGGCGGTACCGTGCCAGCGCCGATTCACCCAGTCCGGTGATCTCCTCACCATCGACTGTGACCGTGCCGCGGGTGACGCGGTCGAGTCCGGCGACCAGGTTGAGCAGCGTGGACTTGCCGCTGCCCGACGGCCCCATGATGGCCGTCACCTCTCCGGAGGGAATCCGGAGTGAGACGGCATCGAGCGCCGGCGGCGCGTCCGCTGCCGAGCCATAGATTTTGGTAACGCTGCTGAGCTCGACGAGTGCGTTCATGCGTACCTCCTTGTTTCGCTGGGCACAGGCCAGGTGAAGGTTTCGAAACCCTCCGGAGCCGGGCACGGAGCCGCCGGCCTACGGGTCTCGAAAGACACTCTAAGCCCGGGGAGGCAATGCAGTCGTCGCCCTGCGGGGGCACCATGGGTCCGCCGGCAGGATGATTCTCGGCGCCGTCATCCTCAGGATGGACGCTGCGTCCACCTGTGGGATGACGCGCCGCCCGAACCGGTGCTACTACACTGGTCCCATGATGAAACGAGCGGCGCTCTTCGGCCATTTCGGGGCCAGGGTGAGAGCGCAATCTGAAGTGCCGCCAAATGGCGCTGCCGGTTCGGGTGCGGCGGACAGCCTTCCCGCCCTCGGTCCCTGGGGACTGTCTCCCGCGGCGTTCGATGCGGTGCTGGTTGTGCTCCTGAGTGCCGGCATCCTCGGGGAAGCGCTGGGTGAACGTGGTGTCTTCAACCCGCTCGTACTGGTCATGGCCGTCCCGCTGATCTGGCGACGCCGCTACCCGCTGTTTGTATTTGGCGCGGTCGTCTTTGGGGCGATCGTGGCGGCGACCGACGCTCAGTATGTCGGGTTCTTCTGCATCATGGTCGCGGCATATTCAGTGGGAGCGTACGGCCGCCATCGGCTGCTCTCCCTGGCCATCTTCCTGGCTACGGCCGCCGGCGTCGATATCCACTACGGCGGTGCTCTGCCCAACCTTCCCAACGCCTCGGGTCCGTTCCTCATCCTCATCCCCTTCTGGATCATCGGCACCGCCATGCGCACGCGCCAGCTGCGGGCCGACGCGTTTGAGAGCAAAGCCGCGCGGCTGGAGCGCGAGCAGGAGCAGGCGATGGCGGCGGCGCTCGCCGAAGAGCGCTCCCGCATCGCCCGCGAGCTGCACGACGTCGTCGCCCACAGCGTCAGTGTGATGGTCGTGCAGGCCGGCGCCGCCCGGCAGGTCCTCACCTCGTCGCCGGAGGAGGCACGCGAGGCGTTGCTGGCGGTGGAAGCGAGCGGTCGCGAGGCAATGGGCGAGCTCCGAAACCTGCTCGGGCTGCTCAATCAGGATGGCGGCGAGGTCGATCTCGCTCCCCAGCCAGGCACCGACCAGCTCGAAGCCCTGATCCAGCGCGTTCGGGAAGCCGGTCTGCCGGTGGAGCTGCGCATCGAGGGTGAGCCGGTCTCACTGCCGGTGGGGCTCGATCTCGCCGCCTACCGGATCGTGCAGGAAGCGCTGACCAACGCCCTCAAATACTCCGGCCTGGCGCGCACCCAGGTCGTCCTGGACTACCGCGACGGCGAGCTGAAGCTAGAGATTCTCGACGACGGGCCGGGCGGACCTGCCGCCAGCCGCATTGACGCCCCTCCGGGCCGCCGCGGCCTGGCCGGCATGCGCGAGCGAGTTGTCATGTACGGCGGCCGCCTGGAAGCCGGTCCCCGCCTCGAGCGGGGCTACGCCGTGCGGGCCTGGTTGCCAATCGACGAGGCAGCCGCCCCCTCACCCCCCGACCCCCTCTCCCTCGAAGGGGAGAGGGGGAGAGCACAGGAACAGGAACCATACTCCCCGTCTCCCTCAGAGGAGAAGCGGAGGAGAGCAAACGAGCAGCAACCATACTCCCCTTCTCCCCCGGAGGGAGAAGGGGCTGGGGGATGAGGGGGCAACGTGCGCGTTCTCATCGCCGACGACCAATCACTGGTGCGAGCCGGCTTCCGCATGATCCTGGCGGCGCAGCCGGACATCGAGGTGGTGGGCGAGGCGCATGACGGCGAGGAGGCCATCTCCGCCTGGCGGCGCCTGCGGCCCGACGTGATTCTGATGGACATTCGCATGCCCCGGCTGGATGGGCTGGAAGCTGTGCGCCGCATTCTGGCGAGTGCCGGTGACAGAGATGACCCGTCGACCACGCGGGTGATCATCCTCACCACCTTCGACCTGGACGAGTACGTCTATGCCGCGCTCCAGGTCGGCGCCAGCGGCTTTCTGCTCAAGGATGTCACGCCCGAGCAGCTGATAGCCGCGGTACGGCTGGTCTCGGCCGGCGACGCCTTACTGGCGCCCTCGATCACCCGGCGTCTGGTGGAGCGCTTCGCTCGCCCCCAAACGGCGCCGCCTATCTCTCGCGCCGAGCTGTCGACACTCACACCGCGCGAGCTGGAAGTCCTGAAGCTAATCGCCCGCGGGCTGAGCAACGCTCAGATCGCGGCCGAGCTGTTTCTGAGCGAGGCGACGGTGAAGACACACGTCGCCCGCATTCTCTCCAAGCTCGAGCTGCGCGACCGCGTCCAGGCGGTGGTGCTGGCCTACGAGCTCGGCGTCGTCCAGGCGGGACAGAAATGAATCGCTGCGCACCACTTTGACGGCGTGAAGCGCCCGCCAGTACTCAACCGGTGGATCCGCCCTGTCGGACGCGGCTCATCGGAGTGGACGTAAGATTGTCTCGAGTGAGCGTGGGGAGGCATGGAATGAGTATCAGAAGGGTCGTGCCCGATCTGCGGACCGACCAGATCGCCGAGAGCAGGGATTTCTACACCCAGGTCCTGGGCATGGAGGTAACGATGGACATGGGCTGGATCGTCTTCCTGGTATCTCCCGGTAATCCCACCGCCCAGGTGCAGCTCATGACCCACGATGCCGCCGCCCCAATTGTGCCGAACATCACCATCGAGGTTCAGGATGTGGATGCGGTCCATGCTTCCGCGGTGCGTTTTGGCGCGCAGATCGTCTATCCCCTGACCGACGAGCCATGGGGCGTTCGCCGCTTCTTTGTTGCCGATCCGAGCGGCACGGTGATCAATGTCATGATGCATGCGAGCGGGTAGAGCACCCGGTCGGGGCATTCGCCCGCCCCAATAGACCTCGAAAGAGGCCGTCGAGTGGCCGGCACCGCCCCTCACACAAAGATTGGCGTGAGGTCGAGGGCGGCCAGATGCTCGTCCAGACGCTCGCCGCTCCCTTCCGTGTTGAAGCGCTCGGCGGCGTCGAGCACCTTCGGTAGCAACCGGGTGTCGCTGGCCGTGTTGAGAAACACGTTCGGGTTCGCCATCACCCACTGCACCGCCGCGTCGATATCGGCCTGTTCCTGTAGCGGCTCGTACCACGTGGTGGTCGAGCGCTCGCGGCCCCACCAGGGACGCAGGGCAATCGACTTGATGGTCTGCACGGCCACATTCCGGCTCCGGCATCTCTCAATCAGCCGGCCGAAGTCGGCGGCATACTTCGCGTCCTGCATCACGACGTAGCTATAGGGCAGGAGGACGGAGTCGAGGTCGAAGCGCTCGAGACTGCGCAGGTGCATCGCCGCCGTCGACATGCCGTGGCCGGTAACCCCGATGAACCGCACCAGGCCCTGCTCCCGTGCCTCGATGGCTGCCTCCAGCGCGCCGCCCGGACTGAGCGCCTGATCCCACTCGATGGGATCGACCAGATTGTGCAGCTGAATCAGATCGATCGCACTGACCCGCAAGCGCTCCAGGGACCGGTGGATGCTGTCTCTCGCCTCCTGATACGAGCGGTCTCCGGTCTTTGTCGCAAGGAAGAATCGGTCGCGGTAACGGTCCATCCACGGACCGATGCGAAGCTCGGCGTCACCGTAGCTTGCCGCCACGTCGATGTGATTGACACCGTGTTCCAGCAGCGCTTCGAGCGTCCGGTCGGCCTCGCCCTGCGTGACATTCATGAACGCCGCCGCTCCGAAGATCGTTCGGCTGCTCTGATGGCCGGTTCGGCCAAATGCCAGTCTCTGAATCATGTGCTCTCTACCTCCTCCTCAGTTCTCCGCCAGATCTCGCCTGCCATAGGATCGCGCATCTCCTCCAGCAAATGGGTCACCAGCCCGATCGGGCGTGCCATCAGTCCGAGCCCCCGGCAGATCTGCCAGGGGATTCCGAGCTCGCTGGCTACGGCGCCGATGGCGCCGGTGACGTTGACCGGCAGTCGGCGGCCCATCTGGCTCTCCGCCTCGGCGCCGATCAGCTGCATCAGCCGGACGTACGGGCCGGCGAGGGCATGCTCCCCGGCGAGCGCGAAGAGTCGCGTGGTTCGTGGATCGACCGGCTTGTGAATAGGATGGCCGAGTCCGGGGATCGCCTGCTTCCGCTGGCGGTGCTCGCGCACGATGCCGGCGGCCAGCGTCTCCAGCTCGCCGCCTGCCCCTTCCGGCGGCAGGGCTTCCTGCAGCATCCGCGCGGCTCCTTCGATCGTCCCGACGAATACCGAGCCCAGGCCCAGCAGGCCGGCGGCAACCGCCCCCTGCAGCGACTCTGGTGCCCCGAGATAGGCCAGTCGCGCGGCAATCGTGCTGGGCGTGATGCCGTGCTCGACCAGCGCCACGAGCATGGCGTTGAAGACGATGGACTCGCCCTCGCCCGGCAACCGACCGAGCAGCTCCAGAAACGCCATGTCGCCCAGGTTCACGGCACCCATGAGATCGGCCGCCAGATCGAGCCCGCGCACCGTGATCCTGTCCGGCGCGCTCCGGCTGAGCTCCGACCGGATACGCTGCCGGCCGGCCGTCGGATCGCTCATGGCGCCGCCAGCCGCTCGCGGGCCATCTCCCGCAGGCGGTGCTTCTCGGCACGCTGGGTCTCCGTCTTCGGCAGTGCCTCGACAAGCCAGAGGTGCCGCGGCACTTTGAACGGCGCGAGCCGCTCGCCGCACCACGTCAGCAGATCGTCCACGTCCGTCGGTTGCGCGCCGGGAGCGGGGCGCGGCACCACGAACGCGGCAATCTCCTCGTCGGTCAACTCGGAGGGAATGCCGACGACCGCCGCTTCCTGCACTGCGGGATGCGCGGCTAGCGCCTCCTCGACCTCGACCGACGCCACGTTCTCTCCGCGCACCCGGATGATATCCTTCTTGCGATCGACGAAATAGAAGAACCCGTCCTCGTCGCGGCGGACGAGATCGCCCGTGTAGAGCCAGCCGTCGCGGATCGTCTGCGCCGTCTGCTCGGGGTCGCGAAAGTACCCCTTCATCAGCACCGGGTTGCGAAAGATCAGCTCGCCGGTCTCCCCTGCCGGCACCTCCCGGCCCGCGCCATCTACCACCCGCGCTTCATTGCGGATCGGCCGGAAGGGATGCTGGCGCGGCTTCCCCAGCGATCCGGGACGCCGCTCGCCGTGGATCGACTCGATCAGGCCGTAGGTGGTCTCGCTCATCCCGATTCCCGAGATCAGCGTGAACCCAAACCGCTGCTCCACTTCCGCCCGTAGCGGACCGGGCAGCGCCGGGCCGCCGTAGGTCAGACGCACCTGGTGCCGTCGCTCCTCGGGTGTCACCTCGCGCTTCATGAGGATCGCCAGCATCGAGCCGATGTAGTTGAAGACGTTGACACCGTACTCCGCCATGTCCGGCCAGAACCGGGAAGCGCTGAAGCGCTCGACCAGCACCACGGCGGCGCGAGCGGCGATTGCGCCCATCGTGGTGTACGCCTGCGAATTGATGTGGAAGAGGGGCAGGCAGAGGTAGGTCCGCTCGCCCCGCCGCAGCTCCACCCA